>JAANMY010000485.1_pt1 | contig 55706 bp, 50 predicted proteins | sample 7279691 | NCBI WGS metagenome assembly JAANMY01 (sample SAMN14094543, study PRJNA606508) | bioreactor metagenome | isolation source: A lab-scale SPAN reactor treating ammonium-rich wastewater day 388 | place: Ireland: Galway | collected 2018-02-07 | reverse complement strand
CCGCCACGCCCGAGCCCGGCGCCACCGCCTGCCTGGTGCTCGACATCCGCATGCCGATGATGAGCGGGCTGGAGCTGCAGCAAGTGCTGCGCCAGCGCGGCTGGCAGGTGCCGATCGTGTTCATCACCGGCCACGGCGACGTCGAGCTGGCGGTGCAGGCGATGAAGCACGGCGCCTGCGACTTCCTGGTAAAGCCGTTCAAGGATCAGGCGCTGATCGACGCCGTCGGGCGCGCGGTCAAGCTCGGCTGTGCGGCGCGCGAGCAGATGGCGCGCTGCGCCCAGGCGCAGGCCCTGCTCGACCGCCTGTCGCCGCGCGAGCTGGAGGTGGCGCGCCGGGTGGCGCTCGGGCTACCCAACAAGCTGGTCGGGCGCGAGCTCGACATCAGCGAAAAGACGGTGCATGTGCACCGTCATCACGTCATGGAAAAAACCGGAGTCGGCAGCGCCGCCGAGCTCGCGCGCCTGATGCTGCGCGCCGACCCGGCGGCGCTGGACTAAGCCGCCCTCACACCCGCTCGAGCCGTGCCGGCAGGCCCTGGCGCACCGCGGTGCCCGACACCGCATCCACCCAGATGACCTTGTCGCCGCGGGTCGGGTCGGTGAGGCCGAGGTCGTTGAGGTTGATGCCGGCGCGCAGGTCGGGCCGATCGGGCTGCGTGTGCTCGCCGATGCGGTGGGCGCGCGCGCCCAGCTCGCGGTGGCCGTAGCCGTGCTCGATCGCCATCACGCCCGGCATCACGCCCTCATGCACGATCACCGTACATGCGGCCGCGCCGCCCGGGGTGCGGATGCGCGCGGTGTCGCCCGTCTTCAGCGCCAGCCGCTCGGCGTCGGACGGATGCACGATCACCGGGTTGTCCGGGTGCAGGCCGGTGATGCGGGTGGCGATGCTGTACGAGTTCTGCAGCGCCGACTTGTAGCTGACGATCTGCAGCGGCCAGTCGGTCTCGGTGTGGACCGCGCGCATCGGCGTGCCGTCGAAGAAGGACGGCGGCATCCAGGTGGCGCAGCCACTGCCACGCTTGCCGGTGAGGGGGTTGCGCGCGGTGCCGATGTTCTCGTTCCACAGCCACAGCGGCTTGGTGAAGCGGTTGGTCTGCCACGCGCGGTTTTCGGCATCCTGCGCCTCGCCGGCGCTCTGGTAGCGTCCGCCGCGGGTGTAGATCATCGCCGCCTTGCGCCACTCCTCGGGCTTCAACGTGCTCTCCATCAGCGGGCGGATGCGTTCCACGCCGGTCAGCGCCATGTCCTCGTCGGTCGCATCGCCCACCGGCGCCTTGCCGGCGAAGGCGATGTTGGCCGCGCCGCGCAGGTACCAGTCTTCGGCGCGATCGAGCGGGTAACGCTTGCCGTCCATGTCGGCGATCGCGTCCGCGCCGAAGCCGGGCAGCTTCATCGCCTTGGCGAGCGCGATGTAGAAGGTCTCCATGCCGATGCGCTGGCCGTCGGCAGTGGTCGCGGCCTTGGGCTCCACCACCGGCCAGCGCGCGGTCGTAGCCTTGGTGGCGATGCCCGCCCACGGCGCCGGGAAGCCCCAGCTCTCGTACATGATCGAGTCGGGCACGATGTAGTCGGCGAAGGCGTTGCTCTCGTTGATCAGCGGGTCGACCGAGATGATCAGCGGCAGCCTCTTGGGGTCAGCCAGCCCGGCCTCGATCAGCGGGCGGATGCCGGGGATGCCGTACAGCGGGTTGCAGCTCCACAGCACCAGCGCCTTGAGCGTGTAGGGATAGCCGCGCAGTGCGCCGGTGAACCATTCGGTGCCCAGCCCGGGCGCGTTGGGGAACCAGGCGTCGGTGGCCGGATAGGGCTTGCCTTCGGCCTGGCGGCGCTTGAACTCGGCCGAGCGCTCGTAGGGCACGTTGCGCCCGATCGGCGTGCCGGCGGGCTTGACCTCGCCGGGGAAGCGCTCGAGGTCGTAGCGCGGGCCGGCGCCGTTGTCCTTGAAGCCGCCGCCGTTGATGATGAAGCCGCCCTTCCAGTTGAGGTTGCCGATCAGCGCGTTGAGCGTGACCACCGCATAGGCGTTGTTGAAGCCGTTGCCGGCCATCATGCCGCCGTGCGCCACCGCGCTCGCCTTGCGGCCGTGGCGGGTGAACTCGTCGGCCAGCCCGGCGATGATGTCTTCCGGAATGCCGCAGGCGGCGGAATATTCCGCCAGTTCGAAGCGGCGCGCGGATTCGCGCAGCAGCTCGAAGGGCGTCTTCACCGTCACCGGCTTGCCGCCGAGCGCGATCACGCGGGTGGCCTCGAGCACGGCCGGCACCATCGCGGTCTCGGCGGCCACCAGCTCGCCGCTGGCGGTGGCGATCACGTAGGGGTCGGCGTCCTTGTACCTGTCCTCGGCGGCGACTTCCATGCCGATGTCCGAGCCGCGCACGAAGCGGCCCTGGCGCGGGTGGCCTTCCTCGGCGATCACCAGCCAGCCGGCGTTGGTGAAGGACGGCTCGCCCGCCGCCTCGGCGGCCTTCAGGTTGGGCCAGGCCAGATAGCCGGCATTGACCTTATCGTTGTCGAACATCCAGCGCATCATGCCCAGCACCAGCGCACCGTCGGTGCCCGGGCGGATCGGCACCCAGCGCCCGTGCTCGGCGGCGGCGAGGTTGTTCGAGTTGTTCAGAACCGGATCGACCACCACGTAGTCCAGCCGCCCCTCGGCGCGGCCCTTGGCGAGCCTGGAGCCGAAGATCTTGAACGGGTTGCCGGCGTTGCCCGGCGCGGTGCCGATGAAGAGCACGAACTCGGCGTTCGACAGGTCGGGCTTGGCGTGCGGCATCTTCTTGAGGTCGCCGAACAGCGCGCCCGAACCCGAGCGATAGGCCCCGCCGCAGTACGAGCCGTGGCCAACGTGGTTGAGCGTGCCGAAGGCCTGGTTCCAGAAGCGGCGGCTGAAGTTCTCGCGGCCGTCATTGACGCTGGTGAGCACGCCGACCTGGTTCACCCGCTTGCCCAGTTCGGGCGCCGCGGGGTCGATCGGGGTCTCGAGGTCGCGCAGCGCGGCCAGGCCGTCGACATGGCCTTCGCCGAACAGGTCGCCGCCCTCCACCACCTCCTTCACCAGCTGCTCGAAGGAGATCGGCTGCCATTGGCCCGAGTTGCGCGCACCGACGCGCTTCATCGGGGTGAGCACGCGAAAGGGCGAGCTCATCTGGTCCATGGCCGCGTTGCCGCGCCCGCAGGCGGTCGAGCGCCCGGCCAGGCCCTGGTCCTGGAAGCGCGACAGGGCGACCAGGCTCTCCTTCACCGACACCTTCATCGGCAGGTGGGGCTCGGTCGACAGCGGGCTGTAGGGGTTGCCGACCACGCGGATGACCTGGCCGCTCGCCTTGTCGACCCGCACGCGCACGCCGCACTGCGTGGTGCAGCCCAGGCAGGCGGTGTAGCCGACCTGCTGGTTGGGGTTGGGGGTGAATTCGCCGGTCACCGGATCGACGGTGTATTCCGGCTCGGCCGAGCGGCCGTGGATGTGACGGCCTTCGGCGAAGCGCGACTCCTTCTCGCCGGTGAAGTTGGACACCACGCGACCCAGGGTCTGCGAGAAGCCGGCGGCAAAGGCGGCCAGGCCACCGGCGGCGATGATTTCACGACGTTCGATTTTCATGATGTTTCTCCGTGGTCGCCCGCGCTCAGGCGGCAGCCTTGTCGGTGGAACCGGCCGCGAGACGATCGAGCGGCAGCAAGGTGGTGATGAGGACGAAGAGGAAGACCCACAGCCCGGCGGTGCCGACGATGCCCATCAGGCCTTCGGGGCCGAGCGGCAGCGAGTAGCTGTAGTAGCCGGCGCCGGTCTTGGGCACTTCCTGGCCGCCGATGAAGATCGACCAGCGCATCATCCACGCCGAGTGCAGCGCGAGCAGGCCGATGACGAGGCCGGAGCCCGGCCACTTCCACGCCAGCACCAGGGTCAGCACGGTGGCCGCCACCGCCCACGCCGCGGAGACCTGCCAGTTGGCCGAGGGGCCGACTTCGGCCAGGGCCTGGGCATGAACCGGCGAGATCCCGCTCACACCGAGCGCCAGCCACAGCGCACCCACCGCCAGCGCCACCACCTGGGTCGCGGCCAGCACACCGGCCATGCGGCGGCTGGCGGCCGCGTCCTTGGGCCCGAAGCGGTTGAACAGCAGCGGCAGGCCGACCGCGCCGGCAAAGGCGGTGACGAAGAACTGCAGCGGCAGCAGCGGCGTGTTCCACAGCGGACGGGCCTGGATCACGGCGACCTCGGCCCCGGTGTACAGCGCGACCAGCACCGCGCCGAGGCCGGCGAGCAGCGCCGCGGCCTTCAACGCGCCACGGCTGTCGTGGCCGCCGTAGGCGAGCACGTCCGCCAGCCCGGCCAGCTTGCCGTCGCTCGCGGCGTGGCGCGCCAACTCTGGGCGCAGGGCCAGCCAGGCGTACACCAGCAGCCCGCCCAGATACACCGGGATGAAGAACGCGCCCCAGGACATCCACGACGTGGGCGTGAAGTACGCATAGAAGTGCCAGAAGCGGCCCGGCTGGTGCAGGTCGGCAAGCAGCGCCACTGGCGCGGCCAGGCCGCACACCAGCGCGCCGAGCAGCGCCAGGCGCGAGATGCCCGCCCAGCCCGGACGGCGGAAGACGATGCCGGGCAGCGATAAGAGGTACGCACCGTAGGACAGGCCGATCAGGAAGAAGTACTGCACGGCCCACGGCAGCCACGCGACTTCGCGCGCGACGTTGATGGTTTCGACGATGTTCGGGTTCATGCTGGATCTCCTCGCGTGCGGGTCAGCCGTGGGCCGTGGAATGCAGGTTGCGGGGCTTCCACAGCGTGCCCTCGCCCTCGACCTTGCCGGTGAAGCGCTCGTCCAGGCCGATGTAGAACACCCGCGGCGCGGTCTCGAGCTCGGGCTTGAGCACCTTCAACTGCGGCTGCGCTTCCTTCAGGCGGCGGGCGAGCTCGCCCTCGGGGTCGTTGATGTCACCGAAGATGCGCGCGCCGCCGACGCAGGTCTCGACGCAGGCGGGCAGCAGGCCGGCATCCACGCGGTGGGCGCAGAAGGTGCATTTGTCGGCCTTGTTGGTCTCGTGGTTGATGAAGCGCGCGTCGTAGGGGCAGGCCTGCACGCAGTAGGCGCAGCCCACGCAGCGGTCGCCATCGACCGCGACGATGCCGTCCTCGCGCTTGTAGGTGGCACCCACCGGGCACACCGGGATGCACGGCGGGTTGTCGCAGTGGTTGCACAGGCGCGGCAGCACGTAGGTGCCGGCAGGCTGGGCGCTGTCGACGAGCTTGACGCTGTAGGTCGACACCACGGTGCGGAAGCTGCCCTCGGGCACGGCGTTTTCCTGGATGCAGGACACGGTGCAGGCCTGGCAGCCGATGCACTTGCGCACGTCGATCAGCATCGCCCACTGCTGCTTGCCGGTGGCGGCGATCGCCGGGGTCGGCGCCATAGCCGCCGCGGCGGTGACGACCGGCACGCCGCGCAGGAAGTTGCGCCGCGAGGCCGATGCCGGCGCCGATGCGGCGCAGGCGGCGGGATCGGGGGATTGGAAAGCCTTGTTCATTGCGATACTCCACGGGCCATTGGCGTGGATGTCACTCTAGGCTTTCGATACCCGTACAAAAATTGGGGAGATGAGGCAGGGGACTAGATGGTTTTACCTATTGCACCGACACCGTCCGCCACGCGCCGAAGCCCCCCGGGGCATAATCGACACCTCCCGATCGACAGGAAGCGATTCGATGCAACACGCGCACGATCACGCGCACCACGCCCATGAGCACGAGGGCGCGGCGCACGGGCACGGCCATGGCGACACGGGCCCGCACGGGGCCGAGCATGGCCGGCACGAACATGCGCACGCCGCTCACGAGCACGGCCACCACCACCACGACCATTCCGCCAGCCGCTTCCTGCCGCTGGCGCTGGCGCTCACGCTCGGCTTCGCCGCGGTGGAGGCGATCGCCGGCTGGTGGTCGGGTTCGCTGGCGCTGCTCGGCGATGCCGGCCACATGCTCACCGACGCCATGTCGCTCGGCCTGGCCGCGATCGCGGCCCGGGTGGCGCAGCGCGCGCCGAGCAATCGCCACTCGTACGGCCTGCGCCGGGTCGAGGCGCTGGCCGCGCTGGTCAACAGCCTGTTCATGCTAGCCGTGGTCGGCGGGCTGGTGTGGCATGCGGTCGAGCGCCTGATGAACCCGCGCGAGGTCGCAGGCGAGGCGGTGATCGTGGTCGCGCTCGGCGGACTGGTGCTGAACATCGTCGTCGCCTGGCTGCTCACCCGCGGCGAATCCGACCTCAACACTCGCGGCGCGCTCATCCACGTCATCGGCGACCTGCTCGGCTCGGTCGCGGCGCTGGCCTCGGGCGTGGTGATCTTCTTCACCGGATGGACGCCGATCGACCCGATGCTGACCATGCTGATCTGCGGGCTGATCCTGTTCTCCACGCTGTCGCTGCTGCGCCATGTGGTCCATACCCTGCTCGAGGGCGTGCCCGACGACCTGTCGCTGCCCGAGGTCGGACGCGCGATGGCGGCCGTGGGCGGCGTGCGCTCGGTGCACGACCTGCACATCTGGAGCCTCGACTCGCGCGGCACCGCGCTGTCGGCCCATGTGGTGCTGGCCGACGCGGCGCGCTGGCCCGCCGTCCTGGAAGCCGAACGCCATTTGTTGCAGACCCGCTTCGGCATCGACCACGCCACCCTGCAACCCGAGCTGCCGCCCGCCCAGCCGCTGGTGTTCACGCCGCGCAGCGCACGCAAGACGCCCCCGAACCCCGCCCCCGGCCGCGTCCCGCCGCCCTGACCCGCCCAAGCCTCAGAGGAAGTCGCCATGCATTCCGCCCAGGAACTCGTCAGCCAGATCGAGATGCTGACCTCGCTGCCCGATGTTTATGAACGCATCCGGGAACAGGTCGATTCCCCCGACGGCTCGATCGCCGAAGTCGCACGCCTGGTCGGCGCCGACCCCGCGCTCAGCGCACGCCTGCTGCGCCTGGTCAACAGCGCGATGTACGGCCCGCGCGGGCGCATCGACGACGTCCTGCGCGCCGTCACCCTGCTCGGCCTGCAGCAGGTGCACGACCTCGTGCTGGCGATGTCGCTGCAGGCGACCTTTGCCGGGATCCGGCCGGCACGGCTCGACATGCAGCGCTTCTGGCGCAGCAGCCTGCTCACCGGCCTGGCGGCGCGTGCCGCGGCGCAGGCGGCCGCCCAGCCGATGGGCGAGCGCCTGTTCGTGATCGGCGTGCTGTCGGACATCGGCCACCTCGTCCTCTACCAGACGGTGCCCGAGCTGGCGGCGATGGCGCAGCGCGAAGCCGAGGCCGGCAAGGACACGCTCGACGCCGCCGAGCGCCGCATCGTCGGCTGCGATTTCGCCGAAGTGGGGGCCGCACTGACGGACCGTTGGCAACTCCCCGACCGCTTCGCCGGCACGATCGGCACGCAGATGCTGCCGCGCCTGGGCGGCGCCTTCGCACCCGATGCCGCCGCGCTGCATGTGGCGCGCCGGATCGCCGAGGCCGACGCGAAGGACGAGGCCAGCGCCGAGGCCGCCACCGCCATCGCTGCGGGCGTATGGCCCTTGCTCGGGCTCGCCCCCGAGCAGTTGGGCGCCATCCGCGAGGAGGCCGAACTGAACCTTGCCGCGTATCTGGCCCTGTTCTTCCCGCGCTGAAACCGGCCCTGAAAACTCACGCAAACCCGCGTAAACACAGGGATTCCAGCTAAAAACCGAGTAGAAATAGCTACTAGATGTAGTGCATCAAAAATCTTTAAGATACAAACAAAATCACTAAACTATTGTTTTAAAAGGATTTAAATTTTTTGCGAATCCGCAGGTTCCGCGCTATTCTTCAGTCCGTTCCACGAACCACAACGGATGAAGAAAAAGACCATGAGCGAGACCTCCAGCGCGTCCACCAGCGCACCCACCCAAGGCACCGTGAAGCCCTCCGCCGCCAACCTGCCGATGCAGGAAATCTCCGGCGAGGTGCTGGTTGAAAAGTACGCCAAGGGCGACGAGCAGACCGTCGCCGAAGTGCGCCGCCGCGTCGCGCGCGCACTCGCCGCGATCGAAGCCGAAGACAAGCGCGCGCACTGGGAATCCAGGTTCCTCGAGGCGCAGGAAAAAGGCTTCGTGCCCGCCGGCCGCATCAACAGCGCCGCCGGCACCACGCTCGCCGCCACCCTGATCAACTGCTTCGTGCAGCCGGTCGGCGACTCGGTCACCGAGGCGGTCGATGGCCGCCCCGGCATCTACACCGCGCTCGCCCAGGCCGCCGAGACCATGCGTCGCGGCGGCGGCGTCGGCTACGACTTCTCGTCGATCCGTCCCAAGGGCGCGCTGGTCAAGGGCACGGCCTCGAACGCCTCCGGCCCGGTGTCCTACATGCGCGTGTTCGACCGCTCGTGCGAGACGGTGGAATCGGCCGGTGCGCGCCGCGGTGCGCAGATGGGCGTGCTGCGCTGCGACCATCCTGACATCGAGGAGTTCATCCACGCCAAGGACCACGGCGACCTCACCAACTTCAACATCTCGGTCGGCGTCACCGACCCCTTCATGCGGGCGGTTGAGGCCGACGGCTCCGTCGAGCTCGTGCACAAGGCCGAGCCCACCGAGGAGATCAAGCAGGCCGGTGCCTACCAGCGCGACGACGGCATGTGGGTATATCGCAAGGTGCGCGCACGCGACCTGTGGGACCAGGTCATGCGCTCGACCTACGACCACGCCGAGCCGGGCATCCTGTTCCTCGACCGCATGAATGCGGACAACAACCTGTACTACTGCGAGACCATCGAGGCCACCAACCCGTGCGCCGAACAGCCGCTGCCGCCCTATGGCTGCTGCTGCCTGGGTTCGATCAACCTCACCCCCTTCGTCAGGAACCCGTTCACCGACAAGGCCGAGTTCGACTACGCCGGCTTCGGCAAGGTGGTCGACGTCTCCATCCGCATGCTCGACAACGTGCTCGAGGCCACCCACTGGCCGCTGGCGCAGCAGCACGCCGAAGCGCAGTCCAAGCGCCGCGTGGGCCTGGGCTTCACCGGCCTGGGCGACGCGCTGATCATGCTCGGTCTGCGCTATGACACCCCGGAAGCGCGTGAGGAAGGCCGCAAGATCTCCGAATTCATGCGCAACCGCGCCTACCTGGCGTCGTCGGATCTGGCCAAGGAGCGCGGCGCCTTCCCGCTGTTCAACGCCGACCTGTACCTGTCGGGCGGCAACTTCGCCTCGCGCCTGCCGGCCGACGTGAAGGACAAGATCCGCAAGCAGGGCATCCGCAACTCGCACCTGCTGTCGATCGCGCCCACCGGCACCATCAGCCTGGCCTTCGCCGACAACGCCTCCAACGGCATCGAGCCGCCGTTCTCCTACACCTACACCCGGCGCAAGCGCATGGCCGACGGCACCTTCAAGGAGTACGCGGTCGAGGACTACGCCTGGCGCCTGTACAAGCACCTCGGCGGCAACGTCGACAAGCTGCCCGCATCCTTCGTCACCGCGCTGGAGATCTCCGCGCAGGCGCACAAGGATATGGTGGCCGCGGTCGCACCCTACATCGACACGTCGATCTCGAAGACGGTGAACGTGCCCGAGGACTACCCCTACGCCGAGTTCGAGGACCTCTACCTCACCGCCTGGAAGGCCGGCCTCAAGGGCCTGGCCACCTACCGCCCCAACTCGGTGCTGGGCTCGGTGTTGTCGGTGACGCCCACCACCGAGCAGAAGCAGCCGCACGACGTCGAGATCGTCGACGCCAACAAGCGCCTGTCGATCAAGACCCTGCCCGCCCCGGTGCTCGCCAGCCTGCGCTGGCCCGGCCGCCCCGAGATGCCCGACGGCAACATGGCGTGGACCTACATGCTCAGCACCCCGACCGGCGACTTCGCGCTCTTCGTCGGCCAGGTCGGCAACAACGGCGGCAGCTTCCCGTTCGAGGTCTGGGTCAACGGCGCCGACCAGCCGCGCGGCCTGGGTGCGGTGGCCAAGACCCTGTCGATGGACATGCGCGCCAACGACCGCGCCTGGCTCAAGCTGAAGCTCGACACGCTCGCCCGCAACCTCGGCGAGAAGGCCTTCGAGATGCCCTTCCCGCCCCACGGCGAGAAGAAGCTGATGCCGGGCACGGTGTCCGCCTTCGCCCAAGTCGTGCGCTACCGCTGCGAGAAGCTCGGCGTGTTCGACAAGGAAGACGAGCACAACCCGGTGCTGGACACGCTGTTCAGCCTGGAAGAGCCCAAGACCGGCACCGACGGCACGCTGTCGTGGACGGTGGACATCTACAACCCGGCCACCGGCGAGGACTTCGTCCTCGGCCTCAAGGAAATCACCCTTCCGGATGGCGTCACCCGCCCCTACTCGGTGTGGCTGTCGGGCAACTACCCGCGCGCCCTGGACGGCCTGACCCGCATCCTGTCGCTCGACATGCGCGTCATGGACCCGGCCTGGATCGGCATGAAGCTGAGGAAGCTGCTCGACTACCCCGAGCCGCTCGGCGACTTCATGGCCTTCGTGCCCGGCACCAAGCGCCAGCAGAACTGGCCGAGCACGGTGGCCTACCTCGCCCAGCTCATCATCCACCGCTATGCCATGCTCGGCGTGCTCGACGAGAAGGGCTATCCGACGCGCGAGATGGGCATTCTCGAGTCGCCGCGCGACGACAGCGAGCCCAAGCTGATGCAGGGCGCGCTGTGCACCGAGTGCGGCAACCACACGGTGATCCGCAAGGACGGCTGCGACTTCTGCACCGCGTGCGGCGCGGTGGGGACCTGCGGCTGAGGACCGGACCGCGGCGGGACAGTCGTTTGAAGCAGTGAAAGGACGGGCAAGCTCGGAAGGGCTGCCCGTCCTTCTTGCATTCCGACCCTGGGTGACGCACGACGGCAAACGGCCTGCACGATGCAGCGCGGCACCGGCGCAGGCGCGGTATCTTTGCCCCTATAATTCGACGCATCAATTCGCCACAACGCACCCTCCGGCACCGCCTCACGACGCGTGCGAGATCGCCCCATGCCCACCTGCCCCCGCTGCGACGGCACCGACTGCCGCGAGTCGCCCTGGCGCTCCGAAGACGAGAAACGCGACCACAAGGGTGAGCGCGCCTGGCGCTGCATGTCCTGCGTGCATCGCTTCTACGGCCCGGCGCCGCGCAGCACGCTGTTCGACAACCCGATCGTCGCAGCCGTGGGCGGCACGACGCTGGTCCTGACGCTCTTGGTGATTGCGATCATGTGGATCTGGAAGAGCTGAAGGGGCGCGCGCAGATGAACACTCCCACCCTGACCGCATGCCCCGCCTGCGGATCGACCGAGACGCGGCTGTCGCGCTGGCGCTCGCACGACGAGCGCGTCAACAACCCTGGCCTGCACCCTTTTCGCTGCGGCCAGTGCAGCCACCGCTTCCTGGCCCGTGCGGGCGCGCGCGCCGGACGGCGCAAGTGGCCGATGGTGGTTGGCCTTGCGTCGGCGCTGCTGCTGCTCGCAATCGTCGGTGCGACGGTGGTCATGGTGGCGGACGACGAGGACGTCATCGACCAGTCAGCGCAGGTTCCGCGCGTGGAGCAGCACCGCGAGGCGGCACACAAAGGCGACCTGGACGCTCAGTTCCGCCTCGCACGCGCCGCCCTGCTCGACCCCGAGCGGGGAAAGGAAGCCACCCGCGAGGCGATCGAATGGCTCAGGCGCGCGGCTGAAGGTGGCCACACCGATGCCATGATCCACCTGGGCAAGCTATACAAGAGCGGCATCGGCACGCCGCAGAACTACGACCTCGCGGTGCACTGGCTGGGCGAGGCGGCGCGCGCGGGCGATGCGGAGGGGATGGTGGAGTTCGGCCGCCTGCACCGCAGCGGCATCGGCGTCAAGCAGGACGCGGTGCAGGCCTACGTGTGGTTCAACCGCGCGGCGGCGGCGCTGAACATGGAGGGCGTGCAGGAGCGCGACAGCATCGCGATCAAGCTCGCGCCGGAGGAGCTGAAGCGCGCACAGGCGCTGTCGCTGCAGGACGAGGCGTCGCTGCAGGCGGAGGGCGAGACGCCCCCGGCGGCCGCAGGCGCCGCGGCGCCGACGCTGAAGGCCTCAGCCGCGCCGGCCAAGGCGCCCGGGCGCGGCGAGTAGGACTTCGGGGAGGCAGCGGCGCAGCGGCCAGCAGACCACCGCGCCGCTGCCGGGGTTCAGCGTGCCGCGTCGAGTTTGCCGGCGAATACCCAGCCCTGATCCACCACGTAGTTGAAGACGAAGCCGGTCGGCTCGTCGATGAACAGGCTCACCGGCTGGCCAGCGCCGGCGACCGTGGCAGCAGTGGCCGGCGCATCGACCTGGCGGCCGGCGAAGGTCCAGCCCTGCTCGGGCAGATAGACGAAGCGACCACCGGTGGGCTGGTCGAGCATCACTGCCAGCGGGCGCTCGCCAGCAGCGGCGACCGCCTGCTCGGCGGGCGCAGCCAGCGCAAGCTGGAGCGGAGCATCGGGCTGGGCGTGTGCGGCGGACATTGCGCCGCCGAAGGAGACGGCCGCGAGGGCGGCGAGGGAGAGCGAGCGGGTGGCGGTGATGAGGGTCATGGTTTCAGTCCTTTGAATGGCATTCGCTGCGGGTGCGTGCGCCAAAAGAGGCGCGGGGGACGCAGGGAACACAGTGCGCCTCGGGGCCTGCCGACCGCGGTCACGGGGTTTTCCGGGAACCGGCGCACTGGCACTGCAATGCTGCACCGCAACAACAACGGCCGAATCTTAACAGGAATCCCTAGAACGTCCATTCGAACATTCGGATCCACCTCATAAGCCCAGCTAATCAAGCCCGCGCCATCCGCGCCCGCGTACTGCGGTTTTCCGCCTTGCCTCGAGCACGTTCCGGCGCGTATCTTGCGGCCGTGCAGGCCGCCACCTTTCGAGCACTCATCGTGCCCGATACGCTGGAAGCACACCTTGCCCACCCGATCGCCAACCGCTCAACCTTCAGCATTCGCCATGACCGGACGCCCCACCCACGGCACGCTCCCCGCTGGCACGCCCCGCCTGGTGTTGAAGGGCATCAGCAAGGTCTATCCGACCGTGATCGCCAACGACCAGGTGGACCTGGCGGTGCAGCCGGGCGAGATCCGCGCCATCCTGGGCGAAAACGGCGCCGGCAAATCGACGCTGATGAAGATCATCTACGGCGTCACCCGCCCGAGCGCCGGACAGATCTGGTGGGAAGGCGAGGAGGTCGAGGTCGAGAACCCGGCGCACGCGCGCAGCCTGGGCATCGGCATGGTGTTCCAGCACTTCTCGCTGTTCGAGACGCTGACCGTGGTCGAGAACGTGGCGCTCGCCCTGCCCGGCAAGCCGGCGCTGGACGAACTGGCGCGGCGCATCACCGCGGTGTCGGAGCGCTACGGCCTGCCGGTCGATCCGCGCCGCCACATCCACGCGCTGTCGGTGGGCGAACGCCAGCGCGTCGAGATCATCCGCTGCCTGCTGCAGGACCCGCGCCTGCTGATCATGGACGAACCGACCTCGGTGCTGACCCCGCAGGCGGTGCGCAAGCTGTTCGAGACCCTGCGCCAGCTCGCGGCCGAGGGCTGCGCCATCCTCTACATCAGCCACAAGCTCGACGAGATCCAGGCGCTGTGCCACACCGCCACCGTGCTGCGCGGCGGCCGGGTCACCGGGGAATGCATCCCGGCGCAGGAGACGCCGGCCTCGATGGCGCGACTGATGATCGGCAAGGACCTGCCGCACTGCGAGCATGGCGCGGCCAGGGCGGACGGCGCGCTGCGCCTGCGCCTGGCGGGGCTGTCGCACGCGTCGGACGACCCCTTCGGCACCGACCTCAAGGACATCCACCTCGACGTGCGCGCCGGCGAGATCGTCGGCATCGCCGGGGTGTCGGGCAACGGCCAGCAGGAGCTGCTGCGCGTCATCTCGGGCGAGGAAGCGCTGGCCGAACGCTTCCCGGTGCAGATCTGCGGCGTCGAGGCTGGCCGACTGTCGCCGGGGCAGCGCCGCAAGCTGGGGCTCGCCTTCGTACCCGAGGAACGCCTGGGCCGCGGCGCGGTGCCGGGCATGTCGCTGGCCGACAACGCCGTGCTCACCGCCGCCCACAGCCAGGGCCTGCTCGCCGGCGGCTTCCTGCGCTTCGGGCGCGCGCGTGATTTCGCCCAGCGCTGCATCGATGCCTTCAACGTCAAGAGCGGCGGCCCCGATGCGGCGGCCAAGTCGCTGTCGGGCGGCAACCTGCAGAAGTTCATCGTCGGCCGCGAGATCCTGCAGGCGCCGAAGCTGCTGGTGTGCGCACAGCCCACCTGGGGCGTGGACGTGGGCGCGGCCGCCTTCATCCGCCAGGCGCTGATCGACCTGCGCGATCGCGGCTGCGCGGTGCTGGTGATCTCGGAAGAGCTCGACGAGCTGTTCGAGGTCTGCGACCGCATCGCCGTCATCGCCAAGGGCCGGCTGTCGCCCACCCGCCCCGCGTCCGAGACCACGGTGGAGGACATCGGCGTGTGGATGAGTGGCATGTGGCCGGGCGCCGAACCCTCCGAACCCCGGCCGCCGACGACGCGCGCGGAGTCACTCAATGCTTGAACTCGAAGCCCGCGCCGAACCCTCGCGGCTGATGTCCTGGGCCTCGCCGCTGCTCGCGGTGGTGCTGATGCTGGCCGGGGGCATGCTGGTGTTTTCTGCGCTCGGCAAGGACCCGGTCGAAGGCTTTCGCGTCTTCTTCCTCAATCCGGTCAAGGATCTGTACAGCGTCTCCGAGCTGCTGCTCAAGGCCACGCCGCTGATGCTGTGCGCGATCGGACTGGCGATCGGCTTTCGCGCCAACGTGTGGAACATCGGCGCCGAGGGCCAGTTCATGCTCGGTGCGGTGGCGGCGACCGGGGTGGCGCTGTATTTCGAGGGTTCCGAGAGCAGCCTGCTGCTGCCGGCGATGATCATGGCCGGCGCGGCGGGCGGCGCGGCGTGGGCGGCAATCCCGGCGCTGCTGCGTACGCGCTTCAACGCCAACGAGATCCTGGTGTCGCTGATGCTGGTGTATGTGGCGCAGCTCTTCGTGTCGTGGCTGGTGTTCGGGCCGTGGAAGGACCCGGACGGCTTCAACTTTCCGCAGACGCGGATGTTCGGCGAGGCCGCGCTGATGCCGGTGCTGCTCGAGGGCACGCGCCTGCACCTGGGCTTTGCGCTGGCGATCGCGGTGCTGGTGGCGGGCTACGCGTTCATGAATCGCAGCTTTGCCGGCTTTCGCATGCGGGTGGCGGGCGAGGCGCCGGACGCGGCGCGCTACGCCGGCTTCTCGGCCACGCGCATGATCTGGGTCGGCCTGCTGCTCGGCGGCGCCGCGGCGGGCCTTGCCGGCATGGGCGAGGTCGCCGGGCCGATGGGCCAGCTCACCGACAAGGTGGGCAGCGGCTACGGCTTTGCGGCGATCATCGTCGCCTTCGTCGGCCGCCTCAACGCCTTCGGCATCCTGCTCGCCAGCCTGCTGATGGCGCTGCTCTACATCGGCGGCGAGCAGGCGCAGCAGTACCTCAACCTTCCCAGTTCGATCTCGATGGTGTTCCAGGGCATGTTGCTGTTCTTCCTGCTCGGCTCGGACGTGTTCATCCACTACCGCCTGCGCCTGCGCCGCCGCGCGGCCCACGGCCGCTGAGGGGGCGCGACCCATGGACGCCGGCCTCTTCACCTCGATCCTGTTCGCCACCGTAGTGGCGGGCACGCCGCTCATCATCGTCGCGCTCGGCCTGCTGGTGAGCGAGAAGGCCGGGGTGCTCAACCTCGGCGCCGAAGGCATGATGGCCATGGGCGCGGTCGCCGCCTTCGCCGTCACCCACGAGAGCGGCAACCCCTGGCTGGGCGTGGCCGCCGGCATGGGCGCGGGCATGGCGATGGCGCTGCTGTTCGGCGTGCTGACGCTCACGCTGATGGCCAACCAGGTGGCCTCGGGCCTGGCGCTGGCGATCTTCGGCATCGGCCTGGCGGCCTTCGTCGGCAAGCCTTACGAGGCGGTGGCGCTGCAGGCGGTGCCGCCGATCCGCATCCCGTTCATCGCCGACATCCCGCTGATCGGCGAGGCGCTCTACAACCAGCAGGCACTGGTGTATTTCTCGTGGGCGCTGTTCTGGGGCCTGCTGTGGTTCCTGCATCGCAGCCGTGCCGGGCTGGTGCTGCGCGCGGTGGGCGAATCCCCCGCGTCGGCGCACGCGATCGGCTACCCGGTGATCCGCATCCGCTACCTCGCGGTGCTGTTCGGCGGCGCCATGGCCGGCATCGGCGGCGCCTTCCTGTCGGTGTTCTACACCCCGATGTGGGCCGAAGGCCTGGTCGCCGGCCGCGGCTGGATCGCGCTCGCGCTGGTGGTGTTCGCCACCTGGCGGCCGCTGCGGGTGATGGTCGGGGCCTACCTGTTCGGCGGGGTGATGATCACGCAGTTGTTCATCCAGGGCTCGGGACTGCAGATCGACTTTCCCTCGCAACTGCTGTCGTCCCTGCCCTACTGGGCGACCATCGTGGTGCTGGTGGCGATCTCGCGCAACGCCAACACCATCCGGCTCAATTCGCCGGTGTCGCTGGGCAAGCCGTATCGGCCGGACGCTTGAGCGCGCGCCGGCGACGCGCACGCGACGCAGGATTCCCCGCCGAGCGTGAATTCCTCAACTTGGGGCGTCGAGCGGGATGCTTTAAGCTCCGCCGGTCGTCGATCTCCGGCGAACCAACCGAGCCGCGCGCCAGTCGATGATCCTCGAGCTGATTCAAACCGTCGCCCTGCTGCTGGCGCTGAGCCTGCTGCACGGCTTCACCATGCGCTGCCTCCCCACCCGGCCGCGGCTCGCCCGGGTGGCCTCCGGCGTGGTCTTCGGCACGGTGTGCGTGGTCGGCATGATGGTCCCGATCACGCTCGCGCCCGGGGTGATCGTCGACGGGCGCTCGGTGCTGCTGTCGATGGCCGGACTGTTCGGCGGCCCGGTCACCGGCCTGGTGGCGGGCGCGATCGCGGGCGCCTATCGCCTGTGGCTGGGTGGCAACGGCATGGTCGTCGGCACGACGGTGATCGCGCTCGCGGTGGGGCTCGGCCTGGCCTACCGGGCGGCATGGGGGCACAACGCCCGGGTGCGTGCGCCGCTCGCGCTGTTCGCGTTCGGGGTCGCGGTGCACGCCCTGTCGATGGTGCTGATCGCCCAGATCCCGGAGCAGAGCATGGCGCAGGTGTACGCCGCGCTCGGCCTGCCCTACCTGCTGATCATGGGCACGGCGACCGTGCTCCTCGGCCTGCTGCTGCAGGACCTGGAGACGCGCCAGCACAACGAGCGCATCCTGCGCGAGCGCACGGCGCGCCTGCGAGCGATTGCCGGCGCGGTACCCGACATCCTGTTCGTGCTCGACGAGGACGGCTGCTGCCTCGAGGTCATGACCCACGACCAGCGCCTGCTCTACCGCGAACCGGCGAGCGTGCTCGGGCGCCGGCTGCAGGACATCCTCCCCGAGCCGGTGGGCGCGCTACTGATGAGCGCGATTCGTCAGGCCATCGACTCGGGCACTCCGGCCTCCACCGAATACGCGCTCGACACGCCGAAAGGCCACCGCTTCTTCGAAGGCCGCATCCAGGCCATCGACGGCGAGACCTCCCCGAGGACGGTGGTGCTCATCGTCCAGGACGTCACCGACCGGATCGCGCTCGAGGAGGAGCGCCGCATCGCTGCCATCGCCTTCGAGTCGCAGCAGGGCATGATGATCACCGACGCGCGCACCCGCATCCTGCGCGTCAACAAGTCCTTCACCGCGGTCACCGGCTACACCGGCGAGGACGTCATCGGCCAGCCGGCGCGCATCCTGTCCTCCGGCCGCCATGGCGACGGCTTCTATCGCGAGATGTGGCAGCAGCTCCAGGCCCACGACCTGTGGGAAGGCGAGATCTGGAACCGCCGGCGCAACGGCGAGGTGTATCCGGAGCGCCTGTCGATCAGCACCGTCCGCGACCACAAGGGCGTCGTCACCCACTATGTGGGCTGCTTCACCGACATCACCCAGGACAAGGCCAGCGAGGAGGAGATTCACGCCCTCGCCTGGTACGACCACCTCACCGGCCTCGCCAACCGGCGCCTGCTCACCGACCGCCTGCACCAGGCGCTCGCGCACAGCAAACGCGACGCCTGGCGGGGTGCGCTGATGTTCATCGATCTGGACAACTTCAAGGACATCAACGACCTGCTTGGCCACCATGCGGGCGATGAACTCCTCACCCAGGCGGCCACGCGCCTGCGCGACGCGGTCCGCGAGACCGACACGGTCGCGCGTTTCGGCGGTGACGAGTTCGTGATCCTGGTCGAGCAGCTGCCCGCGGAAGAACTCGCGGCCGCAGCCACGGCAGAGCGCCTTGCCGAGAAGCTGCTCGACAGGATCGGCGCGCCTTACGCGATCGGGAACCAGCGCCACGTGTGCACCGCCAGCATCGGCATCGCCATGTTCTCGGGTCAGCAGCACACCGTCGACGAGCTGATGCAGGGCGCCGATCTGTCGATGTACGAGGCCAAGCGCCAGGGCAAGAACCGGGTGCGCTTCTTCGACCCGGTCATGCAGCAGACCGTTGCTGAGCGCCTGCAGCTCGAGACCGATCTGCGCGAGGCCCTGTCCAGCGACCAGTTCGAGCTGCACTATCAGGCGCAATGCGACGCCGACGGCCGGATCGACGGCGTCGAGGCGCTCGCGCGCTGGCGCCATCCGCGCCGCGGCCTGGTGCCGCCGGGGCTTTTCATCGCCGCGGCAGAACGTTGCGGCTACATGCCGGTGCTAGGGCGCAAGTTGCTCGAGATGGCCTGCACCCAGCTTGGGCGGTGGGCGGGCGATGCGCGCCTGTCCACCCTGCGGCTCTCGGTCAATGTGAGCGCGAGCCAGCTCTACGGGCCGAACTTCGTCGCCGAGACCTGCGCCCTGCTCGAGCGCACCGGCTGCCCCGCCGACAAGCTGGTCTTCGAGCTCACCGAATCGATGCTGATCAGCGACATGGAGGTCGCGATCCACACCATGGAGGCCCTGCGCAGGCTGGGCATCCGCTTCTCGATCGACGACTTCGGCACCGGCTATTCGTCCCTCGCCTACCTGCAGCGATTGCCGCTGGACGAGCTGAAGATCGACCGCTCCTTCGTCCACGACCTGCCTGGCAACGCCAGCAGCCTGGCGATCGTGAAGACCATCGTCGCCCTGGCGCGCGCGCTCGGCTTGAGGGTGATCGCGGAGGGCGTGGAGGAGACGCGGCAACTGGAAACGCTGATGGGCAACGGGTGCACCGGCTTCCAGGGCTTCATGTTCTACCGCCCGGTGCCGATCGACGCCTTCGAGGCGCAGCGGCTGATCGCCCGGGACGCCGCGCCGCCTTCCCCGGTTGAAAGGGCCCGGGCAGGCACGAGTCGCCGCACCCCCGATGCGCTACCCGATCACGTCCGGTAGATGTTTCGATGCGTGCCGGTACGCTCGGTACCCGCGCGCCCCTGCGCCAATTCGCTACGCCTTCGCGCTCGGCCGCTCGGCGATGCGGTCGCGCCAGGCCTGCAGGTTGGCCATGCCCTCGGCGCCGGGCCTGAATTTCATCAGCCCGCGCGCGAACTCGATCGCGCAGAACGCGGTGATGTCGGCGATCGTGAAGCGCTCGCCGGCCACAAAAGGCTGGCTGGCGAGTTCACCGTCCAGCCAGCGCGCCACCTCGCGCACCTTCTCGCCCTGCGAACGGCCGAAGTCCGGAAACTGCGGCTGCTCGAGCGGCGCCAGCCCCGGGTGGGTGTGGCGGATGCAGTTGGCGATGGTGCCGAAGAGGTACAACTCCATGCGGCGGTCGGTCATCTCGATGAAGGCGCGCTCCTCGAAGGTCTCGCCCATCAGGTTGGGCTCGGGGTAGAGGCCCTCGAGATAGCTGCAGATCGCCCGCGTCTCGCCGAGGAAGCGGCCGTCGTCGAGCTCGAGCACCGGCACCTTGGCGAGCGGACTCTTGGCGCGGTAGTTGGAGCTGCGGTGTTCGTCCTTGCCGATCTCGACCACCACCTCCTCGATGCCGGTGATGCCCTTCTCGGCGATGAACATCTGCACGCGGCGCGGGTTGGGCGCGCGCGGTGAAACGTAGAGCTTCATGAAGTTTCCTTGCGTGTCATGAGTCGGCCAGGCCCTGTGGGCGCTTGACCGTGGGTGCGGGCTTGCCCGCGAATAAGAGGTGGTTCATCAAGCCTTGGCTTCGCGGGCAAGCCCGCGCCCACGGGTCACACCCCGCCGCTGCGCGACTGCCCGGTCTCGACCATGCCGCGCACCTTCTCGGCGAAGGCCTTCGTCTGCTCCTCGCTGTCGCCGTCGCGATCGAAGCTCGACGGCGGCATCTCGATGCCGCGCTGCACCGCCGGGCGCGCGCGGATCTGGTCGCGCCAGCGCGCGAGGTTGGGCAGGTCGTCGATCGCCACCCCCGACCAGTTGTGCGTGCGCACCCAGGCCCAGTTGGCGATGTCGGCGATCGAGTAGTCGCCGGCGAGGTACTCGTGCCTGGCCAGATGGCCGTCGAGCACGCGGAACAGGCGCCTGACCTCGCCCTGGTAGCGGTCGATCGCGGGCTGGATCTTTTCCGGGAAGTAGCGGTAGAACACGTTGGCCTGGCCCATCATCGGGCCGATGCCGCCCATCTGGAACATCAGCCACTGCAGCACGCGCGAGCGCCCCTTGGCGTCCTGCGGCATCAGCCTGCCGGTCTTTTCGGCGAGATAAATCAGGATGGCGCCCGACTCGAACACCGCGAAGTCACCTTCGTCGTGGTCCACGATGGCCGGGATGCGGCCGTTGGGGTTGATGGCGAGGAACCAGGGCTCCTTCTGCTCGTTGGCCGACAGGTCGAGCACGCGCAGCGAATACGGCAGGCCGAGCTCCTCGAGCGCAATCGAGACCTTGTGTCCGTTGGGCGTGGCGGCGGTGTAGAGGTCGATCATCGGTGTTCTCCTTGAAGTCGCGGACGGGCCGGACGGCGCCGAAAAAGCAGGTAGGGGGGCCGACAGATGGGGCATGATCGGTTCATGCCCGGGCAGACGCAAGCCCGCCGCGAGCAGGATCGAACATCAAGTTTTTCGTATAAGGGCTATCAAGTGCGGGCCGGCGCAGACCGCGGCGACGCCACTACACTTCGTAGCCGATGCCTGCCAAACCGCCGCCGGCACCACAAGCAAGAACGAGCGCAAGCGCGACAGCAAGCATGCCCACCGCCCGCAGCCGCCTCATGCACAGGCGGGCCACACCACCGACACCGGGAGACCCCCAATGAGCTACGAAATCCGCTCCATCCTGTATGCCTCCGACCTGACCCCGCGCTCGCCCGCGGTGTTCCTTCACGCCGTTGGCCTGGCGAAGAAGTTCAACGCCAAGCTGCATGCGGTCACGGTCACGCTGCCCTCGACCAGCCTGCCCTACGAAGAGTTCATCAGCGAGGAGAAGATGGACGAGATCAAGCTCGCCGGCCACAAGAAGGCCGAGGCCCTGCTGCGCAAGCGCATCGAGGTCTTCGCCGAGACCAACCCGGACCTCGAGGTCAACAGCGTGCTCGCCAGCGTGCGCGCGCTCGAGGGCGAGCCTTCGCGCCGCATCCTCGACGTCGCCAAGCATGTGCTCGCCGACATCATCGTCATGGGATCGCGCGGCCACAGCACGATCGGCGAGCTGCTGCTCGGCTCGGTGGCGCACAAGGTCACGATGAAGGCCGACGTGCCGGTGATGCTGGTGCCGATCGACCGCTGAGCGGCCCTCCTTTTCCCCTAAGCGGCCGGCGGCACGATCCGCCGGCCGCAATCCGACAGCAGCCGGCGCAGCCAGCGGTGCCCCGCGGATTGGTGGTTGCGCTCGTGCCAGAGCTGGTAGAAGCGCATCGGCGGAAAGGCGATCGGCGACGGGATGATCGCCAGCGCCAGGAGCCTGGCGTAGAACTGCGCGAAGTGGCGCGTGGTGGTGAACACCAGGTCGGTGCCCTGCAGCAGGTAGGGCGCGGCGGTGAAGGACTGCACCACCACACGCTCGTCGCGGTTGATGCGCATCGACGCCAGCACGCCGTCGATCACCCCGCGCTGGCTGATCGAATAAGGCATCGGCACCACGTGCGCGGCGCGCATGTAGTCCTCGGTCGTCATCCCCTTCTTCGCGCACGGGTGGCCGGCCGCCACCAGGCATACGATCTCGTCCTCGAGCAGCATCGACAGGTGCATGCGGTGCGGCGGTTCGGGCCAGTTGCCGATCACCACGTCCAGATCCCCTTCCGCGAGCGAGCGCTCGAAATCGAAGTTGGGCCCGAGCGCGTGCAGGGCGAGCCGCGCCTGCGGCGCCTCACGGCGAAAGCGTTCGGCCACGCTGGCGACGAACACCGGCGCCAGATAGTCGGGCGAGCCGATGCGGAATTCCTGCCGGGTGCTGTGCGGCTCGAAGGATTCGGGCGCGTCGGTCATGCGGTCGATCTCAGCGAGCGCGCCCTTGGCATGCGACATCAGTGCCAGCGCGCGCTCGGTGGGCACCATGCCGCCCTTCTCGCGCACCAGCAGCGGGTCGCCCAGGATCTCGCGCAGGCGCTTCAAGGCCGCGCTCACCGCCGGCTGCGACTGGTTCATGCGCAGCGCGGTGCGCGATACGCTGCGCTCGGTGATCAGCAGTACGAAGATGCGCAGCAGGTAGGTATCGAGCGGGTCGTCACCGCGCCGCAGGGTCATGATCGGTCTCCTCGTGTTGTCGTTATGAATCTGCGCCCGCAGCGGATATGCCGGTCGGCGAGAGATACGCGGAAGCATATATCACTTATAAATCCATATGCGATCCGTTAACACGGCACCGGCTTACACTGCGCCTCACACGATCCCCGCATAAGCGGACAGAACAAGGAGACAACAGCATGGGACGCCTCACCACCCACGTACTCGACACCGCCAACGGCAAGCCCGGCGTCGGCATCGCGGTCACCGTCCATCGCCTCGACGGCGAGCGCCGCGAAGTCGCGCGCACCGTGACCAACCACGACGGCCGCTGCGACAAGCCGCTGCTCGAAGGCGCCGCACTGGAAGTCGGCAAGTACGAGATCGTCTTCGCCGCCGGCGACTACTTCCGCGCCCTCGGCCTGAACCTGCCCGAGCCGCTGTTCGTCGACGAGGTCGCGCTGCGCTTCGGCATCGCCGATGTGAGCCAGCACTACCACGTGCCCTTGCTGGTGTCGCCGTGGAGCTACTCCACCTACCGCGGCAGCTGATCACAGCGGACAAAGAGACGAGATCATGGAAACCTACCTGCTCGACTGGGCCAACCTGCTGGTCCGCTGGCTGCACCTGATCGCGGGCATCGCCTGGATCGGTGCGTCGTTCTACTTCGTCATGCTGGACAACTCGCTGAAAGCCCCCAAGAACCCGAAGGACGCCGAGCGCGGCGTGTTCGGCGAGCTGTGGGCGGTGCACGGCGGCGGCTTCTACCATAGCCAGAAATACCTCACCGGCCCCAAGGGCGAACCGCTGACCCAGGACCTGCACTGGTCGAAGTGGGAGGCCTACACCACCTGGCTGTCGGGCATGGGCATGATGGCCATCGTGTACTGGATCGGCGCCTCGAGCTACCTGATCGACAGCAATGTGATGGCGCTGTCGCCGGCCGCGGCCATCGGCATCTCGATCGCCTTCCTGGTTGCCGGCTGGGTGGTCTACGACGTCCTGTGCCGCAACATGGTCGGCAAGGACGGCCTGCTCGCGGCGATCGTGTTCGTGTTCGTGATGGTGGCCAACTACGCGCTGCACCAGGTGTTCTCGGCCCGCGGCGCCTACATCCACGTCGGCGCCATGCTCGGCACGATGATGGCGGCCAACGTGTTCTTCCACATCATGCCGGGACAGCGCCGGATGGTGGCGCAGATCCACGCCGGCGAGAAGGTCGATCCGCGCCCCGGCATCATCGGCAAGCAGCGCTCGGTGCACAACACCTACTTCACGCTGCCGGTGCTGTTCATCATGATCAGCAACCACTACCCGATGACCTACGCCAACGCCAACGGCTGGCTGGTGCTCGGCGTGCTGATGATCGCCGGCGTGCTGATCCGCCAGTTCTTCGTGCTGCGCCACCGCGGCCAGGTCAAGTGGTGGCTGCCGGCGGCGGGGGTCGCGCTGATTGCGCTGCTGATGGTGCTGATGGCGCCGAAGCAGGTCGATGCCAGCGGTGACAAGGTGAGCTTTGCCACCATCCGCCAGGTCATGGACCAGCGCTGCGTGAGCTGCCACGCCGAGAAGCCGACCTACGAGGGCTTCGCCCAGGCGCCCAAGGGCGTGATGCTGCAGACGCCGGAACAGGTCGCCCAGCACGCCGCCAAGGTCGCCGAGACCGTGGCCAGCGGCTACATGCCGCTCGGCAACCTCACCGGCATCACCGAAGAGGAACGCGAAGAGATCGCCATCTGGTTCGCCCAGGGTGCGCGCATCGCGGACTGAGTCGCCACGAAACCAAGGAACGGAAGAGACAGCATGAGCACCCACACCCCCACCGCGCCCGCCGCGACCGACCTTACCGCGGCCGCGCTGGCCGAACTCTCGCGCCTGCCCCAGGACGCCTTCGTCGCCCGCCTCGACGGCATCTTCGAACACTCGCCGTGGATCGCCGAACGCGCCTGGAGCGCCGGCCCCTTCGCCAGCATCGACGCGCTGCACGCGGCGATGTGCCTGGTGGTCGACACCGCCGCCCCCACCGAGCAGCTCGCGCTGATCTGCGCCCACCCGGAGCTGGCCGGCAAGGAAGCCGAAGCCGGCACGCTGACCACCGCCTCCACCGGCGAGCAGCGCGGCGCCGGGCTCGACCAGTGCACCAAGGAAGAATTGCAGCGCCTGCGCCAGCTCAACAAGGACTACCGCGCGCGCTTCGGTTTTCCGTTCACGGTCGCGGTCAAGGGCCTGACCCGGCACCAGATCATGGACCGCGTCGAGTCGCGACTGGCCAACGAGCGCGACACCGAGTTCCGCACCTGCCTCGCCGAGATCGGCAAGATCGCCAGGTTCCGCCTGGATGCGATGTTCGGCGCCAACGCCTGACACGCCAGCTCGCCCCACCGCCCGCACGGAGTGCCGTCATGAACATCGACAAAACCTACCCCCGCGACCTCATCGGCTACGGACGGACCCCGCCGTACGCCAACTGGCCCGGCCGCGCCCGCATCGCGGTGCAGTTCGTCCTCAACTACGAGGAAGGCGGCGAGAACTGCGTGCTGCACGGTGATGCCGGCAGCGAGCAGTTCCTCTCCGAGCTGTTCAACGCCGCCAGCTACCCCGAGCGCCACCTGTCGATGGAAGGCATCTACGAGTACGGCTCGCGCGTGGGCGTGTGGCGCTTCCTGCGCGAGTTCGAACGCCGCGGCCTGCCGATGACGATCTTCGGCGTGTCGATGGCGCTCGAGCGCCACCCCGAGCTCACCGCCGCGTTCAAGGAACTCGGCCACGAGATCGCCTGCCACGGCTGGCGCTGGATCCACTACCAGAACGTGCCCGAGGAGATCGAGCGCGAGCACATGAAGATCGGCATGGAGATCATCGAGCGCCTGACCGGCGAGCGCGCGCTGGGCTGGTACACCGGCCGCGACTCGGTGAACACCCGGCGCCTGGTGGCCGACCATGGCGGCTTCCTGTACGACTCGGACTACTACGGCGACGACCTGCCGTTCTGGACCGAGGTGCAGAAGACCAGCGGCGAGACCGTACCGCACCTCATCGTGCCCTACACGCTCGACACCAACGACATGCGCTTCGCACTGCCGCAGGGCTTCTCGCATGGCGACGAGTTCTTCGAGTACCTGCGTGACGCCTTCGACGTGATGTACGCCGAGGGCGAGGAGCGCCCGGCGATGATGTCGATCGGCATGCACTGCCGCCTGCTCGGCCGCCCGGGCCGTTTCAAGGCCCTGCAGCGCTTCCTCGACCACATCGAGAAGCACGACCGCGTGTGGGTGTGCCGTCGCGTCGACGTCGCCCGCCACTGGATCGCGCACCACCCTTACCAGCAACGCGCCACATAGCGCCGCTCCTAAATGGGGGGCGACGCACCCCATCATCGACACCCTCACGGACCGCTGACACCCAGCCTCAGCCACTACTGATCACAAAAGGAGATTCCCCATGGCCAGCCACACTCCCGGCGCCCCTGTCTTCGCCCCCGCTGCCGAACTGCCCGACTGGGCCCTGCGCTCGGTCGATCTCGCCAACCCGCGCCTGGGCGCGAAGGCGCTCGCCGCCTCGGACGACTTCTTCGCCGAGGTCGCGCGCATGCTCAACCCCGAGCCCGCGCAGTTCGTCCCCGGCAAGTTCGACACCAACGGCAAGTGGATGGACGGCTGGGAGTCGCGCAGAAAGCGCGTCGCCGGCCATGACTGGGCGCTCGTGAAGCTCGGCGTCAAGGGCGTGATCCGCGGCTTCGACGTCGACACCTCCCACTTCACCGGCAACTACCCGCCCGCGGTCTCGATCGAGGCCTGCGTGTCCGAGACCGATGACGTGGCGGCGCTCCAGGCCGCGAGCTGGACCGAGATCCTCCCGGCAACCCCCATGGGCCCCAACAGCCACCACATCCTCGAGTGCGCCAGCAGCGCGGCGTGGACCCACCTGCGGGTGAACATGTATCCGGACGGCGGCATCGCGCGCCTGCGCGTCTATGGCCGCCCGGTCGGCACGCTCGCCGCCAAGGCGGCTGCAGGCGAGCTCGTCGATCTGATCGCGATGGAGAACGGCGGTCGCGCGGTGTCGTGGAACGACGCCAGCTTCGGCTCGTCCGCCGCCGCGCTGCTGCTGCCGGGCCGCGGCATGAACATGGGCGACGGCTGGGAAACCCGCCGCCGCCGCGAGCCGGGCAACGACTGGTGCGTGCTCGAGCTCGGCGCCCCGGGCACCGTCGAGCGCATCGAGGTCGACACCGCCTTCTTCAAGGGTAACTACCCCGACCGCTGCTCGGTCCAGGCCGCCTATGTGAGCGGCGGCACCGACCGCTCGATCACCACCCAGTCGATGTTCTGGCAGACCCTGCTGCCCGAGCAGAAGCTGGAGATGGATGCGATCCACAGCTTCACCGAGCAGGTCGCCAAGCTCGGGCCGATCACCCACGTGCGCTTCAACATCTTCCCCGACGGCGGTGTCTCGCGACTGCGCCTGTGGGGCAAGGTCGAGCCCAGGTAAGACCGCCGGCGGTCGAGACGCACCGCCCGTGCGGATGAAGACGGCGAAGATCGCGACTTGCGTCGCTCCTACAGGGGCTCCGTAAGCCGCGGCGCTTCTCTGTAGGAGCGACGCGAGTCGCGATCTCCCCTTTCAGCCCGCTCCAGCGACCACCCGAACGCCCACCCATCACCGAGACCCCGCCATGAGCACCGCAGCCTCCCTGCCGCTCGCCGTCCGCCCGCTCACCCGCGAGGCCTTCGCCCCCTTCGGCGAGGTCATCGAGGCCAGCGACGCCGTCCAGCACTTCACCATCAACGCCGGCAACACCGAGCGCTACCACGACCTCGCCAACATCGAGCCCGGCGCCGACGGGCGCGTCATCGTCTCCCTCTTCCGCGGCCAGCCGCGCACCCTGCCCTTCACCGTGCACATGATGGAGCGCCACCCCAAGGCCTCGCAGGCCTTCATCCCGATGTCGGGCAAGCCCTACCTGGTGGTGGTCGCCCCCGCCGGCGAGCCGCCCACGGCCGGGGACCTCAAGGTCTTCCTCGCCCGCGGCGACCAGGGCGTGAACTACGCCACCGGCGTCTGGCACCATCCGCTGCTCGCGCTCGAGGCCGTGTGCGACTTCATCGTCGTCGATCGCAGCGGACCGGGGCACAACTGCGACGAGGTGCAGCTCGCGCGCCCGGGGATCATCCCCGCCCCGCTCAGCTGAGGCTCAGCGGCGGTACGATGCCGACGTGACCCACGACGCCTTCGACCATGCTGCCCTTCGACCCCTACGCCGCGCGCCCTGACACCCTCGGCGCCGAGGAATGGCGCGCCCGCGTCGACCTCGCCGCCGCCTACCGCCTGGCCGCGCGCCGCGGCTGGGGCGACCTCATCTACACCCACCTCTCGCTGCGCCTGCCGGGCCGCGAAGACGCCTTCCTGATCAACGCCTTCGGCCAGACCTTCGACGAGATCACCGCCTCGAGCCTGCTCACGATCGACTTCGAGGGCCGCGTCATCGACGGCAGCGACCGCGTCGCCAACCCGAGCGGCTTCGCCATCCATGGCGCGGTGCATCGGGCACGCGCCGACGCGCACTGCGTGATCCACCTGCACACTGACGCCGGCATCGCGGTATCTGCGCTGAGGGACGGCCTGCTGCCACTGTCGCAGCACGCGATGCGCTTCTGGCGCGACATCGGCTACCACGACTACCAGGGTCTCGCCTTCGGCGCCGACGAGCAGGTGCAGCTCGTCGCCGAACTCGGCACGCAGCGCGCGATGATCCTGCACAACCACGGCACGCTCACCTGCGGTCGCACGGTGGCCGAGGCCTTCGTGCTGATGGACACGCTGGACAAGGCCTGCCGCATCCAGCTCGCCGCGATGGCGGCCGGGACGGTGACGATGCCGCCCGAGGACGTGCTCGCCCGCACCCACGCCCAGCTCACCGCCGACCCCGACCCCGAAGGCGCCCTCGAATGGCCCGCGCTGCTGCGCGGCCTGATGCGCAGCGAACCCGACTTCGCGCGCTGAACCCGCCCTGCGGCATGCCGCAAGGCCCCACCTCAACGTCCGTCCCCTGGAGCCCACCATGCCCACCTTCCACATCGAACTCTTCGAAGGCCGCAGCCCGGAAAAGAAGCGCGAACTCGTCGAAGCCCTTACGCGGGAGACCTGCCGCGTGCTCGACTGCGATGCCGGCTCGGTCGACATCATCCTCGTCGAGGTCAGGCGCGAGCACTGGGCGACCGGCGGCGTGCTCTGGTCCGAGCGCGGTTGACGGCCGCGCGGCGGCGGCCCGCACGCAGCCCCATACGTCTTGGCTGATTTCTCCTATAAGCCGATAAGGCTTTTTATATAACGGCACGATCCTAGACTGGATTCATCGGCCCATAACGACAAGGAGACGCCACGATGTCCGACCAAACCCGCACCAGCGGCCCGATCGAGTTCGACCCGGTAGACCAGTGCCCGCCCGGCGGGCGCCTGTTCACCCTCGCCCTGCAGCACGTGCTGGTGATGTACGCCGGCGCGATCGCGGTGCCGCTGATCGTCGGCGGCGCGCTCGGGCTGCCCAAGGACCAGATCGCCTTCCTGATCAACGCCGACCTGCTGTGCTGCGGCCTGGTCACCATCATCCAGGCGCTCGGCGTCGGCCGCTTCGGCATCCGCCTGCCGATCATGATGGGCGTGACCTTCGCCGCCGTCGGGCCGATGGTGGCGATGGCGACCAACCCCGCGCTCGGCATCAACGCCATCCTCGGCTCCGGCATCGCCGCCGGCGTCTTCGGCATCCTGTTCGCACCGCTGGTGTCGCGCGCGCTGCCGCTGTTCCCACCGGTGGTCACCGGCTCGATCATCGCGGTGATCGGCATCTCGCTGATGCCGGTAGCGATCAACTGGTCGGCCGGCGGCCAGCCCAGGATCCGCGACGCGGCCACCGGGCTGATGGTGGACAACCCCGCCTACGGCTCGCTCGAATACCTCGGCATCGCCGCCATCGTGCTGGTCGTCGTGCTCGCGATCACCCGCTACGGCCGCGGCTTCCTGTCCAACGTCGCGGTGCTGCTCGGCATGGGCGTGGGCTTTGCGATCGCGATGGCGCTCGGCAAGGTGAGCATCGACGGCCTCGCCGACGTGCCCTGGGTGTCGGTGGTGACACCGCTGCACTTCGGCATGCCGATCTTCGATCCGATCTCGATCGCCACCATGTGCCTGGTGATGGTGGTGGTGATGGTCGAGTCGCTCGGCATGTTCCTCGCGCTCGGCGAGCTCACCGGCCGCCAGCTCACCCGCGACGACCTCACCCGCGGGCTGCGCACCGACGGCCTCGGCACCCTGATCGGCGGCTTCCTCAACACCTTCCCGCACACCAGCTTCTCGCAGAACGTGGGCCTGGTCGGCGTCACCGGCGTCAAGAGCCGCTGGGTGTGCGTGGCCGGCGGCGCGATCCTGATGGCCTTCGGCCTCTTCCCCAAGATGGCGCTGATCATCGCCTCGGTACCGCAGTACGTGCTCGGCGGCGCCGGCCTGGTGATGTTCGGCATGGTCGCCGCCACCGGCATCAAGATCCTGCTCTCCGCCGACCTGCGCAACAACCGCTTCAACCTCTACATCGTCGCGCTGTCGATGGGCGCGGGCATGATCCCGATGGTGGCGCCGAAGTTCTTCCAGCAGATGCCGCACGCGCTCGAGCCCCTGCTGCACAGCGGCATCCTGCTGTCGGCGATCACCGCGGTGACGCTCAACCTGTTCCTAAACGGCGGCCGCCGCAGCGCCACCGCCGACGCGATCGAGCCGGCGATGGCGCACTGAACGCGACGCACGGCGCGCCACCGCCCGAGGCACAGCACGCGCGTAACGCGCTACCATCGTCGAGTCTGCACCTGCCCCGGACCCGACGATGGATCGCCCCACCATCCGTATCCTGCTCAACGGCGAGCCGGTCGACATCACCGACGTCGCCCCCACCACCAGCCTGCTCGCCTGGCTGCGCGGCGTGCGCGGCCTCACCGGCACCAAGGAAGGCTGCAGCGAGGGCGACTGCGGCGCGTGCACCGTGGTCGTGGGCGAGTTGCGCGGCGAGGGCGCCGACGAGGACCCGGCGCTCCACCTGGCCACCCTCAACGCCTGCCTGCGCTTCGTGCCCACGCTCGACGGCAAGGCCGTCTTTACCGTCGAATACCTTCGCCGCCAGGCGGGCGGCACGCTGCATCCGGTGCAGCAGGCGCTGGTGGACTGCCACGGCTCGCAATGCGGCTTCTGCACGCCCGGCTTCGCGATGTCGCTGTGGGACGTCTACAACGCCTGCGAGGCCGAGGGCGGCAGGCCCGACGCGGCCCGCATCCGCAGCGCGCTCACCGGCAACCTGTGCCGCTGCACCGGCTACCGCCCGATCGTCGAGGCCGGCGAGCGCATGTTAGAACGCCCCACGCTGGCGCTCGACCGCGACGCGCTGCGCCGGCAGTTGCTTGCCCTGCAACGCACCACCCGCCTGGACTACACGCACGCGGGCGCACGCTTCCTCGCCCCGCGCACGCTCGCCGAGCTGATCGAACTGCGCCAGCGCCATCCCGAGGCGACGCTGCTGGCCGGCGGCACCGACGTCGGCGTGTGGGTCAACAAACGATTCCGCGCCCTCGGCCCCATCCTGTACCTCGGCGAGGTCGCCGAGCTGCAACGCGTGTGGGAAGAGAACGCCGTGCTGCACATCGGCGCCGCGATCAGCCTCACCGATGCCTTCGCCGCGCTCGCCCGCCCCTTCCCCGAGCTGGGCGAACTGTGGGAACGCTTCGCCTCGCCCCCGGTGCGCAACGCCGGCACGCTGGGCGGCAACGTCGCCAACGGCTCGCCGATCGGCGACGCGATGCCGGCGCTGATCGCGCTCGGCAGCCGGGTCGTGCTCGCCGGCATGCGCGGCGAGCGCCGCCTGGCACTGGAGGACTTCTACCTCGACTACATGAAGAAGGACCTCGCCGCCGACGAGATCCTCGCTGCGATCGAGGTGCCGCTGCCCGCCGCCGGGCTGCAAATCCGGAGCTGGAAACTGTCGAAGCGCTTCGACTCGGACATCTCGGCGGTGTGTGGCGCCTTCGCGCTGCACCTCGAGCACGGTGTGGTGCGCGCGCCGCGCATCGCCTTCGGCGGCATGGCCGCCACCCCGCGCCGCGCCCCGCACACCGAGGCCGCGCTCGAGGGCAGGCCGTGGGATGAGGCGACGCTCGCGCTTGCACTGCAGGCGCTCGCCGCGGACTTCGACCCGCTCACCGACCTGCGCGCCAGCGCCAGCTACCGCCGCCGCGCCGCCGCCGGCCTGGTGCGCCGCTTGTTCCTCGAGACCCGCGCCGACGCGCCGCTCGCGGCCGATCAGACCCGGGTCTTTGCCGCCTTCGATCCCGGCGCCGCGCAGCCGTGCGCGGCCGACACCGACGCGAGCAGCACCCGCGTCGCCAACGCGGACGCTGGCGATACCGGCGCCTTGGTTTTCCGCGCCCCGGGCGCCTGAGGCCGCCGCCATGACCACACCCCGCCCCGGCCCCGACCTCGCGCACGGCACCCCCGCCGCGCACCACCCGCACCCGCACGAATCCGCCCACCTGCACGTCAGCGGCGAGGCGATGTACGTGGACGACCTGCCCGAGCTCGCCCGCACCGCGCACGCCGCGCTCGGCCTGTCCACGCAGGCGCACGCCCGCATCACCCGGCTCGATCTCGACGCGGTGCGCGCGATGCCCGGCGTGATCGGCGTGCTCACCGCCGCCGACATCCCCGGCCGCAACGACTGCGGCCCGATCGTGCACGACGACCCGATCCTCGCCGGCAGCGAAGTGTCCGAGGGTGAGGCCCCCGGTAGTGAAGTCCGCTATGTCGGCCAGCCGATCTTCGCCGTGATCGCCGAAACCCACGACGCCGCGCGCCGCGCCGCACGCGCCGCGGTGATCGACTACGCGCCGCTGCCCGCGCTGCTCGACCCGCTCGAAGCCGCCCGCCAGCAGGCCCTGGTGCTGCCACCGCTGCACCTCGTGCGCGGCGACCCCGCGGCGCGCCTGGCCGCCGCCCCGCACCGCCTGCAGGGGCGCTGGCAGGTCGGCGGCCAGGAGCATTTCTACCTCGAGGGCCAGGTGGCCTGCGCCGCCCCGCGCGAGGACGGCTGCATGCAGCTGTGGTGCTCCACCCAGCACCCCACCGAGATGCAGCACGTGGTCGCGCACATGCTCGAGCTGGCCGCAAACCGCGTGGTGGTGGAGACGCGGCGCATGGGCGGCGGCTTCGGCGGCAAGGAATCGCAGTCGGCGCTGTTCGCCTGCGTCGCGGCACTGGCGGCGGCAAAGTTCGGCCGCCCGGTCAAGCTGCGCCCCGACCGCGACGACGACATGCTGATCACCGGCAAGCGCCACGACTTCCACTACGACTACGAGGTCGGTTTCGACGACGACGGCCGCGTGCTCGCGCTGCGCATCGAGATGCTCGCGCGCGCCGGCTTCTCGACCGACCTCTCCGGCCCGGTCGCCACGCGCGCGGTGTGCCATGTGGACAACGCCTACTACCTGTCGGACGTCGACATCCGCGCCCTGCTCGCGCGCACGAACACGCAGTCCAACACGGCGTTTCGCGGCTTCGGCGGGCCGCAGGGCGCGATCGCGATCGAGCACGTGCTCGACAGCATCGCCCGCCACCTTGGCCGCGACCCGCTCGACGTGCGCAAGCTCAACTTCTACGGCGACGCCGGACGCGACACCACGCCCTACGGCCAGCCCGTCGCCGACAACGTGATCCTTGATCTGGTCGCCGAGCTCGAGGCCGACAGCGACTACCGCGCCCGCCGCGTCGCGATCGCCGCCTTCAACGCGGCAAGCCCGGTGCTGAAGAAAGGGCTCGCGCTCACCCCGGTGAAGTTCGGCATCTCCTTCAACCTCACCCACCTCAACCAGGCCGGCGCGCTGGTGCATGTGTACACCGATGGTTCGGTGCTGGTGAACCACGGCGGCACCGAGATGGGCCAGGGCGTCAATACCAAGGTCTGCCAGGTGGTGGCGCACGAGCTCGGCATCGACCTTGCCCGCGTGCGCGCCACCGCCACCGACACCAGCAAGATCGCCAACACCTCGGCCACCGCGGCCTCGACCGGCGCCGACCTCAACGGCAAGGCCGCCGCCGACGCCGCGCGCCGCATCCGCCTGCGCCTGGCGGAATTCGCCGCGCACAAGTGGGGAAACGGCACCGCCCCCGCCGACGTGCGCTTCGCCGCCGACCACGTCCATGTCGGCGGGCGCGCGCTCGGCTTCGCCGAGCTGGTGCAGCAGGCCTACCTCGCCCGCGTGCAACTGTGGTCCGAAGGCTTCTATGCCACGCCCGGGCTGCACTGGGACGCGACGACGCTGACCGGCCACCCGTTCTACTACCTCGCCTACGGCGCGGCAGTGTCCGAGGTGCTGGTCGACACCCTGACCGGCGAATGGCGGCTGCTGCGCGCCGACCTGCTGCACGACGCCGGCGACTCGATCAACCCGGCGATCGACCGCGGCCAGATCGAGGGCGGCTTCATCCAGGGCATGGGCTGGCTGACCACCGAAGAGCTGTGGTGGGACCCCGACGGCCGGCTGATGACGCACGCGCCCTCCACCTACAAGATCCCGGCCGCGCACGACTGCCCGGCGGATTTTCGCGTCCGCCTCTTCCCCAACCCCAACCGCGCCGACACCATCCTGCGCTCGAAGGCGGTGGGCGAACCGCCGCTGCTGCTCGCGTTCTCGGTGTGGTTCGCGATCCGCGACGCGATCGCCGCGGTCGGCGACGGGCGCACCAACCCGCCACTGCGCGCGCCGGCCACACCCGAGGCGATCCTCGATGCGGTCGATGCGCTGCGCGTGCCGCCCCCCGCTGCCCCGGCCGCGCCTGCCACCTGAGCACGCCACCATGCACGCCTGGATCGCGCACCTCGCCCATCTCGCGGCGTCCGCCACCCCGGCCGTGCTGGTCACCGTCGCCGCCACCCGCGGCTCCACGCCGCGCGCGCCGGGCGCACGCATGATCGTCACCGCCGACGGCAGCCACGGCAGCATCGGCGGCGGCCGGCTCGAGCAGCGCGCCGGCGCGATCGCGCGCGCGCTGCTCGCCGCGGGCGAACACGCCCCGCGCCTGGAGCGCTTCGCCCTCGGCGCCAGCCTCGGCCAGTGCTGCGGCGGCATCGTGCATCTGCTGTTCGAGCCGGTGAGCGCCGGGCCGCACGCGTGGATCGAGCGCGCCGCTGCGCTCGCCGCCGCAGGGCGGCCCTGGGGACGGCGGATCAGGCTCGCCTTGCCCGGTGCAGCCGAAGTGCACGTGTTCGACGCGGATTCGCTCGAGCGCGTGTGCCCCGAACCGGCGCAGGCCGCGCACGCCCGCAGCTTGCTCGCCGGCGGCGCCGACGCTGCCGTGCTGCTCGCCGTGCCGGGATCGGACACGTCCTCCGGCAGGCACGGCGGAAGCGACGAACGCTTCGCGTCAGGCCCATCCGGCGACAACGCCACAGGCGCCGATTCCGGCAGCCGCCCCGCCTGCCAGGAAGGCGGCAATGGTGAACACGGGACCGACGACGGGCCCGTGATCCTGCTCGACGCCAGCCCGCCACCGGCCCTGCAGGTCACGCTCTTCGGCGCCGGCCACGTCGGCCGCGCGCTCGCCGCGGTCTTCGGCCGGTTGCCGCTGCGCGTGCGCTGGATCGATCCGCGCGGCGAGGAATTCCCCGCCGCGGTGGCGTCCAACATCGAGGTCTGCTGCACCGACGCCCCCGAGGCCGAGGTACGCCAGGCGCCGACCGATGCCGTGTTCCTGGTGCTGACCCACAGCCACGCGCTCGATTTCGAGCTCGTGCGCGCCATCCTCGACCGCGGCGACTTTCGCCTGTGCGGCCTGCTCGGCTCGCGCAGCAAGCGCACCCGCTTCGCCCAGCGCTTGCGCGCACGGGGCCTCGCCGAACACACCATCGCCCGCCTGCACTGTCCGCTTGGCGTGCGCGGGCTCGCCGGCAAGGAACCCGAGGTAATCGCGATCTCCATCGCCGCCGAGGTGCTGCAGTTGCGTGGCGCAGCGCTCGCCTCCCGTGCTGCGCCACGCACCGCGACCTGAAGGGAGAACCCCATCGCCATGACTGCCCCCCGCCTGACCGCCATCCGCGGCGAAATCGTGCACTTCCTCGCCGATCCGGCGCACGACGCGCGCGCGCTCGAACACTTCGCCGACGGCGCGCTGATCGTGCGCGACGGCCACATCGCCGAATGCGGCCCGGCGCCCGCGCTGCTGGCCAAGCTGCCCGCGGGCACAGCCGTCACCGACTACCGCGGCAAGCTGATCCTGCCCGGCTTCGTCGACACCCACATCCATTACCCACAGACCGACATCATCGCCAGCCACGGCGAGCAGTTGCTCGAATGGCTGGAGAAATACACCTTCCCCGCCGAGCGCCGCTTCGCCGACCCCGCCCACGCCGCCGAGGTCGCCGACTTCTTCTGCGCCGAACTGCTGCGCAACGGCACCACCACCGCCGCGGCCTTCGCCACCGTGCACGCGGGGTCGGTCGACGCGCTGTTCGAGGCCGCGCATGCACGCCGCATGCGGCTGATCACCGGCAAGGTGCTGATGGACCGCAACTGCCCCGACTTCCTGTGCGACACCGCCGCCGGCGGCGATGCCGAATCGACCGCGCTGATCGAACGCTGGCACGGCCGCGACCGCCTGCACTATGCCGTCACCCCGCGCTTCGCGCCCACCTCGAGCCCCGAACAGATGCGGCTCGCCGGCCGCCTGTTCGCCGAGCATCCGGGCGTCTTCCTGCAGTCGCACCTGGCGGAGAACCGCGGCGAGGCGGCGTGGGTGGCGCAGCTCCACCCCGAGGCGCGCAGCTACCTCGACGTCTACGAGCGCTGCGGCCAGCTCGGCATGCGCGCCGTGTTCGCGCACTGCATCTGGCTCGACGATGAAGACCGCCGGCGCATGGCCGACACCGGCACGGCGATGAGCTTCTGCCCGACCTCGAACCTCTTCCTCGGCTCCGGCCTCTTCGACCTGCAGCGCGCGCGCGAACTCGGCGTGCGCGTCGGCCTGGGCACCGACGTCGGCGCCGGCACCAGCTTCTCGATGCTGCAGACCATGAACGAGGCCTACAAGGTGCTGCAGCTCACCGGCCAGCAACTGTCGGCAGAGAGCGCCTTCCACCTCGCCACCCTGGGCGGCGCGCACAGCCTCTACCTGGACGACCGCATCGGCAACTTCGCCGCCGGCAAGGAGGCCGACTTCGTCGTCCTCGACCCGCAAGCCACGCCCTTGCTCGCCCGCCGCAGCGCGGCGTGCACCACGCTGGTGGAGCGGCTCTTCGTGCTGATGATGCTGGGCGACGATCGCGCGGTGGCGGCGACGCACGTGATGGGCGAGCTGGCGTGGCCAAGAGCGACACGCCGATCTGGCTGAAATGGCTGAAGGACCTCAGCAGGCTCGGCTCCGCCCAGGTCGAAGGAAACCGCACGCAGCTTTCCCACCCGCGTTTCCAGGGGCTGTCGGGCCTGATAGGCTCGCACCCGTTCGGTAGGTGCAGCGCGCCGCCCGATACTTGTCTGGACCAAAAAACATCAACTCAGGGACGAACATGATCCGTATGAACAAGCGCGTGATCGCGAGCTGTGCGCTGGCAATGGCGCCGGCACTGGGACTGGCAGAATCGAATACGACCGTCGGTATCGGATTCGATTACTCGGAGGGCGAATACGGCGAGTCCGAGACCTCGCGTACCTGGCAGATTCCGCTGACGATCCGTCACGAGACGGGGCCGTTCATCCTCAAGCTCAACGTGCCCTACGTGCGCAGCAGTGGCCTTGCGGCACCCGGAGGCGATCGACGCACCGAAGTGAAGGACACCCAGAGCGGATTGGGCGATGTGACCGCGACCGCGATGTACGCCGCCCATTACGACAGCGCCGCGCAGTTCGGCATCGATGTCGGCACCAAGATCAAGTTCGCCACCGCGGACGACTCGAAGTCGCTGCTCACCACCGGCGAAAACGACTATTCGCTGCTCGCCGACCTCTACAAGGGTTTCGGTTCAACCTCGGTGTTCGGCACCGTGGGGTGGACCAGCAAGGGTGATCCCGCCGGAGTCGATTACCGTGATCCGTGGTTCTTCTCGCTCGGCTTCAGTCACAAGTTGTCGGACGCCAACAGTTGGGGCCTGAGCTACGACTATCGCCAGCGGCTGACTTCGCGTGGCGACCCCGTGAGCGAGGCGATGCTGTTCTTCACCCACCGCTACTCGAAGGAATGGCGGGTCCAGGCGTATGCCGTCACCGGCTTTTCCGACGCCAGTCCCGATCTCGGCGGCGGCATGTCGCTCAGCTACAGCTTCTGATCGCTTTACAGGCTGTTTCAGAACGGCGGCAGCCGGCTGCGCCGAATTGGCGGACGATGCGGCTGTATCGGTCGGCTCCCGCAAGGGCGGCGCCGTTCGACACTGGATCACCTTAAAGCCACAGGGAGAAAAAGATGCAGACATCCATTCGTCGAACCATCATGTCGGCGGCCCTGGCCGCTGCGCTCGCGAGTATGGCGCCGGTTGCGCTGGCGCAAACCGCGACCACCATCGACCAGGAAGTCGTCGTGATCGACAGCAACGCGACGGCACCGGCCAGCAACCCCTCGGAAAAGATGGCGCAGAATTTTGCGCCCCTGGTCGGCTCCGAGACCGATTCGCTCGCCGTCGTCGACGGGCTGCGTACGGGCAGCGAATTCACCCTGTTCGGCGAAACCGAAACGATCGCGATCACACCCGCGGCGCCGATGGGCTACGGCAACGTGTTCGCCACGTTGGCGCTGGCGCAGGAGAGTCTGGCCGCGATCGGCATCACCGAACCGACTGCGGCGGAACTCGCGATCGCGCTGCAAGGCGGTGAGATCGTGATCGACGGCACGGTCAATGAATTCGACGGTGTGCTCACGATGCGTGAATCGGGCATGGGCTGGGGGGAAATCGCCAAGGCGATGGGGCTCAACCACGGTCATGTGATCAGTTCGATGCGCTCGGGCAATGAGCGGCTGGCGGACCGTGGCAGCAAGGCCGCAGCCCGCAGCGAGCGCAGTGACAAGGCGGCGAAGGCCGAACGCGCAGTGCGTGCGGAAAAGGCGGAAAAGGCCGAGCGCGTGGCGAAGATCGAGCGGCCGGAGCGAGCCGAACGGGCAGAGCGAGCCGAACGGGCGGAGCGCGCCGAACGGGCAGAGCGTCCGGAACGGGTGGAACGCCCCGAGAAGCCGGAGCGTCCGGAGCGCGTCGAGCGCCCCGAGAAGCCGGAGCGCCCCGAGAAGCCCGAGCGCCCGGAAAAGCCTGAACGCCCCGAGCGCCGCTGATCCGTCTCGTCACTGGCGCGGTGGCGGCAACGCATGAAATGGGCGAGGCGGCCGCGCCATGGCAAACCCGACAGGGAAATTGAAACAGCTCGAAGATCTGCCCCGGCCGCGGCGCCGGCCGGGGCATCAGCGCATCAAGCGCCTTCGGCGGGTTCGGCGTGGGTGAACACCACGGTTTCGGGCAGCGCGGCAGCAATCTCACGCTCGATTCGATCCAGCTCGCGATGCGTCGCCGCCACCGTCCATTGCCCGGGCACACGCACATCCAGATAAACGAAGTTCTGCGCACCCGCCCGGCGCGTCCGAAGATTGCTGAAGCCGATCTCCGCCGTCGTGAGCTGGTCCAGGGTCGTCTGCACCGTCGCCAGATCGTCCTTCTCGAGCCCCGCGTCCATCAGGCCCTGGGCCGAGGCACGGATCAGGTGCCAACCCTCCGCAAGAATGTGCAAGCCGACGGCGATCGCCACGACCGCATCGAGCCAGAGCCAGCCGGTCAAGCTGACCAAGGCCACGCCGGTGATCACGCCGCCCGACGTCCACACGTCGGTCATCAGGTGGCGGGCGCCGCCATCGAGCGCGATCGATCGAAAGCGCCGCGCCGCGCGCCGCATGGCCAGGGCGACGAAGAGGTTGATCGCGCTCGCCGCTGCGGAAACGGCCAGGCCCAGGCCCACCGCTTCCAGCGCAGTCGGCGCAAGCAGGCGCTCGGTCGCCGACCAGATGATCGCGCCGGCCGCGCCGAAGATCAGCAGGCCCTCGAACCCACTGGAGAAATACTCGGCCTTGCCATGCCCAAGGGGGTGGTCGGCGTCGGGCGGCACGCGGGCGATGGTGATCATCCACAGCGCGAAGGTGGCGCCCGCCAGGTTGACGAAGGACTCCATGGCGTCCGACGCCAGGCCCATCGACCCGGTCATCTGCCACGCCAACCCCTTCAGCGCGATGGTGGCCAGCGCGGCCGCGGTGGATAGCCAGAAATAATGTTTCGCTTGCATCGTGCCTGCACCCTTGCTTGAGCGAGCGCGTCGCGCGCCTGCGCCACGAAAACGCCCACCGCAAATTGAAGTTCAGTCCCTGCGCAATCCGCTCGCGGGCGGGTGCAGCACGCTCGGCGAAGCCCCCGGCGCCGCGCGTCGCGCACGCTTGACGCCGGTAATCATCGCGCCGACGAGATTCACGCCCTCGAGACGCCCCATGACGATAGCCGCCGCCGCATGCAAGCCTGCGAGACCGATCAGCGCCGAGGCCAGGACCTCGTGCACTTCCTGTAGCCACTCTTCGCCCCAGAAGGCATCGGTGGTCTGGAGAAAGCCGCTGAGGCCGAGCGCAAGCACCAGCGCCATCAAGGCCAGCATCATGACAGCCCCGAGCGGGTTGTGACCGAGATGGACGCCGGCGTTTCCACTGCGGATGGCAGCCAGATGGGCGCGCAGGCGCGCGGGCGTGGGGAAGAAGCTGGTGAAGCGCGCGTGTTCGCTGCCGACGAAGCCCCACACGATGCGGGCCGCGATCAAACCGGTGGCGAAGTAACCGATCCACTGATGGAGCGTCTCGCCGTCGTCGACGACGAAGAAGTTGACCAGGACGCAACTCACCAGGCTCCAGTGGAAGAAGCGGACGAAGCGGTCCCAGACGCGCGCAGGTAGCGCGGGCGGGGTCGATTGCATGGATGGGCCTCCGGCTGCGCCGGCGGCGGCGATATCCGGCACGCCGCCGCCGACTGGGTGGAAATCAGGACTTGCGTTCGAGTTCGGCTGCGGTTGCGGGGTCGAAGTAGATCTCGACCTTCTTGCCGTCCTTGTCGAAGCCGTAGATCTCGTAGCAATTGCCCTTCGAGACCTTGAAGGTCTTGATCGTGTAGCCCTGCGCTTCGATCTTCGCCTTGAAGTCGGCTTCGGGCATCCACTTGTCCTTGGGGACATTGCAGGTGGGGCCGGCGAAGGCCGAGCTGGAAGCGATGACGAGCGCGAGGGTGGCGAGAATGCGGTTCATGGTGACTCCTGATTGAACTGGGATGAGGTTCCGGCCGGGAACGCAGGCGCAATTTAACGGTGCGAAGCTGAAGCCAAGGTTAACAAGCGGCAGGCTGAGCGCAGGCATGCCGGAAACCTTGATGCGACGGTCGAGCTGGCCTGGCTCGGCACCCCCAATCCAGCCGTGCAGGGCTAAACTGCAGCCATCACGCACTCCGAGCGAACCCGCCATGGCCCTGCCCCATCCCGCCCCGCGCTTCGACCGCCAGGACTACTTCGCCTGGGAGCCCGAACAGCCCGTCAAGCATGAATACGTCGGCGGCGAGGTCTTCGCCCAGGCCGGTGCGCGCCAAAACCACGTCGTCGTTGCGCTGAACATCGCCGGCGCCCTGCGCCAGCGCCTGCGCGGCACCCCCTGTCGCGCCTACATCTCCGACATGCAGCTCGAGGTGGCGCAGGCCGACGCCGTGTTCTACCCCGACGTGATGGTGAGCTGCCACCCCGAGGACCTCACCGCCGAACGCGTGCTGCATCACCCACGGGTCATCGTCGAAGTGCTCAGCGACAGCACCGTCGCCTACGACCGCGGTGGCAAGTTCGCCGCCTACCGGATGCTGGAGAGCCTGCAGGAATACGTGCTGATCGACCCCGAGCGCCGCAGCCTCGAGATCTTCCGCCGCCTGCCCTCCAACGACTGGCTGCTCGCCACCGGCGACAGCGCCCGCGCGCTGGTGCTCACAGCGCTGGAAATGGAGATCGGGTTCGACGAGGTGTTCGAGGACGTGGCGGTGCAGGGAACGCAGGCCGGGGCGGCTGGTTAAGCCAGGCTCGTTTTGCGCGGTGGTGGACACTCGCCCCGACAGGTCTGGTGTCCGGAACCTGATTGCGCCTATCCCGGCGCCACGAACCAGAGAATCGCCAGGTAGTGCAGCGCGCTGCCGGCCAGCACCAGCACATGCCAGATCCCGTGCAGCATGGGCCAGTAGCGGCCGAGGGCGAAGAACGGCACACCCACCGTATAGGCGACACCTCCCGCCACCAGCAGGCCGAAGCCCATCGGGTCCAGCGCGGCGCGCAAGGGTTCGATGGCAAACACCACCAGCCAGCCCATGGTCAGGTAGATGACCACCGGCACGATGCGGCGGTCCTGCTTCCACAGCAGGTCGACGAGGACGCCGATCAGGGCCAGGCCCCACACCACGCCGAACAGCGACCAGCCCCAGGGGCCGCGCAGGGTCACCAGCGTAAACGGCGTGTAGGTGCCGGCGATGAGCAGGTAGATGGTGCAGTGGTCCAGCCGGGTGAGGATGCCGCGGCGGCCGCCCTCGTAGCCGTGGGACAGCGACGAGATGGCGTAGAGCAGGATCAGCGCGGCGCCGTAGATGCTGAAGCTGGTCAGCCGCCAGGGATCGTCCGCAGGCGCCACCACCAGCAGCCACACCGTGCCGGCCACCGCTGCCAGTGCGCCGAGCAGGTGGCTGAAGCTGTTGAACCGCTCCAGCGCGGTCATCGCTGCCTCCGCCTCACGGCTTCAGCCGATATCCCGTGCGCAGCATCCAGCCCGCGATCCCGGCGAACACCGCCAGGAACAGCAGCGTCATCGCCAGGCTCACTCCCACCCCGACGTCGGCCGTGCCGTAGAAGCTCCAGCGGAACCCGCTCACCAGATAAACCACCGGGTTCAGCAGCGACACCGCGCGCCACGCCGCCGGCAGCATGTCGATCGAGTAGAAGCTGCCGCCGAGAAAGGTGAGCGGGGTGATGATCAGCAGCGGCACCAGTTGCAGCTTCTCGAAGTTGTCCGCCCAGATGCCGAGGATGAAGCCGAGCAGGCTGAAGCTGACCGCGGTCAGCAGCAGGAAGCCCACCATCCACACCGGGTGCTCGATGCGCAGCGGCACGAAGAAGGTGGCGGTGACGAGGATGATGAGGCTGAGCAGGATCGACTTGGTCGCCGCCGCGCCGACGTAGGAGAGCACGATCTCGAAGTGCGACACCGGCGCCGACAGCAGCTCGTAGATCGTGCGCGAGAACTTCGGAAAGAAGATGCCGAAGGAGGCGTTCGACACGCTCTGCGTGAGCAGGTTGAGCATGATCAGGCCGGGCACGATGAAGGCGCCGTAGCTCACCCCTTCCACCTCGGGGATGCGCGCGCCGATTGCCGAGCCGAAGACGACGAAGTAGAGCGTGGTGGTGATCACCGGCGCGAGCACGCTCTGCAGCAGCGTGCGCCGGGTGCGCGCCATCTCGAAGAAGTAGATCGAACGAACCGCGTGCCAGTTCATCGGGTGCCCTCCGCGGCGGTGGTGCGGTTTTCCGGTGCGCGCTCGCTCACCAGGCTGACGAAGATGTCTTCCAGCGAGCGCTGGGTGGTGTGCAGGTCGGTGAAGGCGATGCCGGCGGCGGCGAGTTCCTGCAGCAGGTCGGCGATGGCGGTGGCCTCACCTTCGGCCTCACCCCTTCCCCCGCCCTCCCGCTCCGACTCGTAGCGATACATCAGCGTGTCGCCCCCCTTGCCCAGCACCAGCCCGTAACGCGCGAGCGCGGGCGGCACCGCGGCGAGCGGCGCGGCGAGCTGCAGGGTGAGCTGCTTGCCGCCGAGCTTCCTCATCAGCGCGGCCTTGTCCTCGACCAGGATCAGCTCGCCGCGGGTGATCACGCCGATGCGGTCGGCCATCTCCTCGGCCTCCTCGATGTAGTGCGTGGTCAGGATCACGGTGACGCCGCTGTCGCGCAGCCGGCGCACGAGCTGCCACATGTCGCGGCGCAGCTCCACATCGACGCCGGCGGTGGGTTCGTCGAGAAACAGGATGCGCGGCTCGTGCGACAGCGCCTTGGCAATCAGCACCCGGCGCTTCATGCCGCCCGAGAGCATCATCAGCTTGGCGTCCTTCTTGTTCCACAGCGACAGGTCGCGGAGCAACTGCTCGAGGTAGGCCGGGTTGGGCGCTTTGCCGAACAGGCCGCGCGAAAAGCTCACCGTGTTCCACACCGACTCGAAGGCGTCGGTAGTGAGTTCCTGCGGCACCAGGCCGATGAGCGCGCGCGCGGCGCGGTAGTCGCGCACGATGTCGTGGCCATCGACGCTCACCGCGCCGGCGCTGGCATTGACCAGCCCGCACACCACGCTGATCAGCGTGGTCTTGCCCGCGCCGTTGGGCCCGAGCAGGGCGAAGATCTCGCCGCGGCGGATGTCGAGATCGACGCCCTTCAACGCAGCGAAGCCGGAAGCGTAGGTCTTGGACAGACCCGAGATCGAGATGATGGATTGCATGAGGGGAAGATAGCAGATCGCCGCCCGCCTGCTCCGCTTCGCATGACCCGCTGAATCGCCCTGCTGGCGTGCGATTCAGCACAGCTGAAACGGTGGCGGCGTGCTCTAGAATGACTGCCATTGCATCAACCACGCACTTGCCCTGCCGCCTCAGCGCGCGCAGAGCAGGTTCTCGTCTGCGCCGCATCCACCGGAACCGCCATCCCATGGCTCGCAGCCGCCGCCCTCACCCCCTCAGCAGCATGCTGGGCCGCGTGCTCGGGCTCGTGCTCGGCCTGGTGCTGAGCGGAACGCTCCCGGCGGCCGAGGTGCTGCGCGTGCTGAGCTGGCCGGGCTATGCCGACGCCGACGTGGTGAAGGTGTTCGAGCAGCGCACCGGCGCGCGCGTCGAGGTCACCCTGGTCGACGCCGACGAGATGCTGTGGGAACGCATCAGCGCCCGTGACGCGGCCGACTTCGACGTGTTCGCGGTCAACACCGCCGAGCTGCAGCGCTACATCGACCGCGGGCTGGTGGTGCCGCTCGAGCTCGACGCCCTGCCCAACCGCGGCGCGCAGCTTGAGCGCTTTCGCGACCCGGCCGCCCTGCCCGGGGTGGCGCGCGACGGCAAGGTGTTCGCGGTGCCCTACGCCTACGCCGAGATGGGGCTGATCTACGACCGCCGCCAGTTCGACACGCCCCCGCAGTCGATCGCCGCGCTGTGGGACCCGCGCCATCAGGGCAAGGTGCTGATCTACAACGGCGGCTCGCACAACTTCTCGCTGGCGGCGCAGATGCTCGCCAAGCCCTCGCCCTTCCGCCTGGACGAGGCCGACTGGGCACAGGCGGTCGAACGGCTCATCGCGCTGCGCCGCAACATCCTCACCGTCTACGCCCAGCCCGAAGAATCGGCGCGCCTGTTCATCGACCGTGGGGCGGCGCTGCTGCTCGCCAATTACGGCACCCAGCAACTGCACCTGCTGCGCGCGGCAGGGGCCGACGTGGGCTATGTGATCCCGCGCGAAGGTGCGCTCGCCTGGCTCGACTGCTGGGTGATCACCCGCGGCGCGCGCAACCGCACGCTCGCCCATGCGTGGATCGACTACATGCTCGAGGCCGGCCCCGCCGAGGTCCTGAGCCAGCGCCACGGCCTCAACAACACGCGCAGCCAGCCCACCGACCAGACCGCTGACGACCGCCTGATCTGGCTCGAGCCGGTGGAGCACGTCGAACGCCGCATCCTGCTGTGGGAACGCATCGTCTCCGGCGACTCGGCCGCGCGGGTGCTGGCGCCATGAAATTCGGCATCGCCGCCAGGCTCGCCGTGGTGCTGGCGATCGTGGGCATGCTCGCCGCCGGCATCGCCGGCCTTTACGCCTACAGCGCCAGCAAGCGCTTGCTGGTGCAATCGGCCAAGGACGAGTTGCTCACCTCCACGCGCGTGCTCGCCCGCCGCATCACCCTGGTGCGCGAGGAGATCGCCCTCACCCTGCGCGCCCTCGCCCGCCACCCCGCGGCCGGCGCCGCGCTCACCGACACAGGCTCCGCCCGCGCGGCGGAGCTCGGCAGCCTGTTCGCCCTGCTGCTGGAGGCCAACCCGGCCTACTTCCAGATCCGCCTGATCGCCGCCGACGCGCACGGTCCGGAACGCGTGCGCGTGGACCGCGACGGCAGCACCGTTCTGCGCGTCACCGGCGACGACCTGCAGGAAAAGGGCCACTACCCCTATGTGTTCGAGACGCTCCGGCTCGCCGCGGGCGAGGTGTATATGTCGCGCGTCGCCATCAACCACGAGCGCGGCTCGCACGCGGCGCTGCGCCAGCCCACCGTGCAGTTCGCCACCCCGGTGACCGACGCGGCGGGAATCGTGCGCGGCGTGATCGTCATCAACGTCGACCTCAACGGCGTGTTCGCCCTGCTGGCGGCCGACCTGCCGCCCGACTTCCAGCTCTTCCTCACCAACGGCAGCGGCGACTACCTGATCCACCCCGATGCGTCGCGCACCTTCGGCTTCGACAAGGGCCGCCGCATCCGCGTGCAGGACGAATTCCCGGCCGCGCTCGCCCTGGTCGAGGGCCGGGTCAACGACCTCGTCATCGACGCACCCAACGGCGCCGACGCGCACACCCCGGTGGTGGCGACCTTCATCACCGCCCACGCCCAGGTCGCCAGCGAGGAAGGTCGTTTCCTGCTCGGCTTGGCGCAGCCACTGGACGCCATCCTCGACCGCGCCACCCCGCTCGGCAGAATGGTGCTGCAGATCGTGATCGGCCTCAGCCTCGCCGGCATCCTCGTCGCCAGCGTGCTGGCACGCGCGATCACGCGCCCGATCAATGCGCTGAGCAACGCGGTGGAACGCTTCTCCGACGATGGCCGCGGGCCCGCGCTGCCGGTGCGGCGCAAGGACGAGATCGGCGCGCTGGCCCGCCGCTTCGCCGAGCTGCGCACCCAGATCGCCCAGCAGGTGGGCGAACTCCAGCAGCGCCGCAGCGAACTCGAGCACCTCGCGCAGCACGACCCCCTCACCGACCTGCCCAACCGCGCCCTGTTCGACGACCGCATGAGCGTCGCGCTCGCCGCTGCCCGCCGCGACAACAGCCAGTTGGCGCTGCTGTTCATCGACCTCGACCGCTTCAAGCCGATCAACGACAGCCTCGGCCACGCCGCCGGCGACCGTGTGCTGAAGGCCGTCGCCGAGCGCATCCGCCACAACATCCGCGAATCAGACACCGCCGCCCGCATCGGCGGCGACGAGTTCGTCGTGCTGCTGCGCAGCATCCAGTCGCGCGACGACGCCGAACGCGTAGCGCACAAGATCAGCGAGGCGATCGACCAGCCCTTCGCGCTCGACGGCCAGAGCCTCGCCGTGTCGGCCAGCATCGGCGTCGCCGTCTACCCCGAGGACGGCGACGATGCGGCCGCCCTGTCGCGCCACGCCGACGCCGCCATGTACCGCGCCAAGGACGCCGGCAAGCCGAGCGCGCCCGGGGGTTAGGCGCAGCGCGCAGGACCAGGCGATGTCACACCCGCTGGTCATCGTGGAGCTTGCCTACGGAACGCCGCCTGAGCCCCGCCGCAGGACGCTCGATGACGTGGGCCTGCTACAAGGCTGCCATTGGCCGATCACGGCGCTGGATGTGACTTGACCCACTCGCGCAACGCATCATTCATTCGCGTCTGCCACCCTGGCCCGCCTGAGCGGAAGGCTTCGAGGATGTCGTGATCGATGCGGATCGCGACCTGCTCCTTGGTGCCTGATCCGGCTGGGCGTCCGCGCTTGCGTCGCACAGCCTCGATCCCTGCAGCCAGCTCGGCTGCAGTCGCGGGGCGGTCATCCTCATCCGAACCGTCCCACACAAAATCCTTCGCTGGCGGCATGGCACGTACCGCCTCCAGCACGGCCTCACGCTTCATCGCATTCGTTTTCGAGCCACTCATCGGATACCTCGCGTTCTTCCAGACCTGCCCGGCGAAAGCTGATCACGCGCTTCGCCTCGTCCCAGATCAACCGCATGTTGATGCTTTTAATGTATATACGTTAATTAGTGAATGCAAGTTTCTTGTATATGCACTTAAACACGCCAAGAAGCTACGTCACCCCTGCAACCGATACGCACCGTCCTCCTGCGCCACCATGCCCAGTTCTTCCAGCGCTTCGAGCACTGCGAGCACGGCGGCGCGGGGGGCGCGCTTGAAGCGGGCGGCGATGGCCTCGGACGTGAGCGGCTGGTGGGCGAGCGCGCTGCGCACGGCGGCGACCTGTTCGCGCATGCTCCTGGGCCAGACGAGCTTGCCGGCGGCGACCGGGGCGGTCGGGGCTTCGCCCTCGGCGCCCTCGACCTCTTCCGCGCCGGCGGTGCCGGCCGCGCCGCCGACGAGTTCGGCTTCGAGCTGGGAAGGCGCCTGGGACTGCGATGCGGCAAGGGCCGCGCCGGCGCCGGGGTTCTGGTAGTCGGGGCGCAGCCAGCGCACCAGGCCGCGGGCTTCTTCGGCGGCGCGCGCGGCGTTGAGTTCGACCAGGCGGCGCAGCAGTTCTTCCTCGGCGGCGGCCTGGGCCTCGGGCTTGTCGGGCAGCGGGGTGGTGGCGCCCGGCTTGCCGACGAGTTGCGCGGCGAGGTCGCTCCAGCCGTAGGCCGCGAATACCGCGGTGTCGAGCGCGTCGTGCAGTTCGCGCAGCACCGACACCAGGCCCTGCTCGTGGATCGTGCGTTCCCTAGGCGTGAGCGTGTCGCCGGCGCGCAGCTTTTCGAGCACGTTGTACATGCCGGTGAGGGTCAGCTCGGGGTGCAGGGCTTGCTGGCGCTTGCGGTGGGCGTCGAGCTGTTCGGCGAGGTCGCGGATGCGGGCGGTTTGGGCGAGCGTGGGGGAGGGAAAGGGGAAAGTTTCGAAGCAGCGCGACTTGTTGTATCGGGCGTCGTTGCCTACGCCGAGCCGGCCACCTGCCGCCAACGCCCATTGCACGTGAAGCCGGCTCGACAAGACGCCAAGCGGATAAGCATCCGCATCCGCAATCGCGATGAGCATGTTGTCCGGCAGGACGACCGCATCGACGAACTGGAAGAGGCGGTGTTTCGTCGTCTCGATGGTTGCAACGTAACGCGGCAAACCGTCCAGCATCCTGCGCAGTTCCTGCCGCGGCTTACCGAACAGCCACCACAGGCGCGCATAACCCGCACCGTCCCTGCTGTGCCCCTTGGCGTCGCGCTCCGGCTTCACCCGCTCGAGGAGCCACTGATACACCGCCGGGAAACGCCTGCGCACTTCATCCGCTTCCAGACCGAACAGGTCGATCACGAAGACGCCGCGCGGTCTGTCAGCAAGGTCGCGGCCGTTACGGTAGGCGCGGATGTGTCGGTCCAGCCCTTCGACCGCACCGAGCCCAAGCGCAGTTGCCGCAGCGGGCGTGACGATGAAGCCGGCACCGTGCAGTTTCACGCCCGGCGAGCTGATCCCAAGGTTGGATTGCAGGCCACGCACCCCGGCGACGTCCGCGCCAGTCGTGAGGTCTGCGAACAGCCGCCCAGTCCGTGTCACCAGAATGACCTCGATCGCGTCCTGCTCAGTCTCGCTCTCCGACTTCACTTCGAGAAGGCGCCCTTCGTGCTCCCCACCTGCCCCCACCGTCATCGCAATCCGCACCGCCGCCCCGTCCGCCGCATCCACCCACGGATGGTCCGGAATCGCGAACGCCAGCGACAGCGGGTTCTTCGCCTCGAGTTGCGCCTGCACGACGCGGCGGTTGAAGGTCTGCTTGATGCTGTTGGTGGTGATGAAGCCGAAGCGGCGGGCCTTCTCCGCGCGCACGGTTTCGCCGGCGATGTGCCACCAGTACATGACGAAGTCGGCCGATTCCGGCACCTCGGGCCAGGTGCGGCGCACCGCATCCACATAGCCGTCGCCGAGCGCGCGGCGCATGGTGGCGGCGCCGATGAACGGCGGATTCCCCACGATGTAATCCGCCCGCGGCCACGCCGCCTTGCGCGGATTCACGTAACGCACCTGCACCACCTGCGCCGCCTCGTCCGGGATGTCCTCGCCGGTGATCGGGCTCGCCTTGTACGTCACGCCGTCCCAGCGCGTGACCGGGCGCCCCGCCTCGTCGGTGACCGTTTCCTCGCGCTCGTAGTCGATCAGCGCGTCGCGGTTCTCGATGTTGCGGAAGTCGCGCAGCACCGGCTGCGGCGGGGTCACCGAGCCGTGGGTGCGGAAGTGCCATTGCAGGTAGCCGATCCACAGCACCATCTCGGCGATCTTCGCCGCGCGCGGATTGATCTCGAGGCCGAGGAACTGGTGCGGGTCGACGGTGACGCCTTCGAGTTCGAGCAGGCCTTGCGATTCGCCAAGGTCGTGCAGCAGGTTGAGCACTTCGCCTTCGAGGCGCTTCATGTGCTCGAGCGTCACGTACAGGAAGTTGCCGCTGCCGCAGGCGGGGTCGAGCACACGCACTTCGCACAGGTGGTGGTGGAAGGCGCGCACCTCGGCGACCGCGTCCTTGCGCTTGCCCTGCTGCTCGTAGGTGAGCGCGGCGGCCTGCACTTCCTTCCATTCGGCGCGCAGCGGCTCGATCACGGTGGGCAGCACCAGGCGCTCGACATAGGCGCGCGGGGTGTAGTGGGCGCCGAGCTTGTGGCGCTCGCGGGGGTCGAGCGCGCGTTCGAGCAGGGTGCCGAAAATGGCGGGTTCGACGGCGGTCCAGTCGGCCTGCGCGGCGGCCTTCAACAGCGCGAGCTGGTCGCGGTCGAGCGCGATCGCGCTGGCGTCGGCGAACAGGCCGCCGTTGAAACGCAGCACGCTGGCGCGCAAGGCGGGCGAAAAGCCGCCGCTGTTCATCGTCTGCCACAGGCTCTCGAGCATCGGCGCGAAGCTCGGCAGGTCGTTTTCCAGCTCGTGCAGCAGGGTGGTGAAGGCGCGCTTGGGCAGCAGGCCGACGTCTTCGGCAAACATCGTGAACAGCGCGCGCATCAGGAAGCCGGCGACGTGCTGCGGCGCGTGGCCGGCGGCTTCGAGGGATTTGGCCAGGCGCGCGAGCTGGTCGGCAATCTCGCGCGTGACGCGCGCGGAGCGGCGCGCGGGGTCGAGCGCCATCGGCTCGAGCCATACCTTGCACAGGCGGTCGCGGATGGCCGGGTCGCGCAGGTCTTCGAGGCGGATGCGGTGGCTGCGGGCGTCGGGGAAAGGCGTGTAGGTGGCGCCCGAGCGGGTGAATTCGGCGTACAGCTCGATGTTGCGGCCGACGTCGACCACCACGATGAAGGGCGGGCGGCCTTCCTCGGCGGGCAGCGCGCGGGCGTACTGGTCGGCCTGGTTGTGGGCGCGCAGCATGGCCTTGTCCCAGCCCGAGCTGTCGAGCGCGCGGCCGGTCTGCTTGGCCTCGCAGACGAAGCCGCTGCGGCGGTAGAGGTCGATGAAGCCGTTGTTGACGCTGCCGTCGGGCTGGCGGATGACGACGCGGCGCTCGAACACGTAGGCGTTGTCGCGGGTGTCGTCCCCCGCCGGGTCGGGCCGCGGCAGGCCGAGGACCTCGCACAGCTCGGTGAGGAAGAGCTGGTAATTGGCGCGCTCGCTGCCACCAGCGCGCTGCCAGCGGGCGATGAAGGTGTCGAGGGCGGCGGGATCGGCGGCGGCGGGCGGGGCGGTGGCGGATGACGTGGTCACGGGGGGGCCATGCGTTTGGGTTTGGAACGGGGGATTGTAGCCGGCAGGTACGGCGAATGCCCCCGGTAAGGCGGCCCGCGGGGGGCAGAGCAACCCGCGACGTGACTGCAGGACCTGCCGCCGTCAATCTCTGTTGGCAATCTCTTGCCGCCGCATCAAATAAGCTGTAGGTTAGCATCAATATTGATGCAGAGACCCGCAATGCGCACAACCGTATCGATCGACGACGCGCTCTACGCGCAGGCCCTCGAACTGGCCGACCCCGACATGGACCGCGCCGACCTCTTTCGTGAGGCGGTGAAGACCTTCGTCCGCATCCAGGCGGCCAAGCGCCTGGCGGCGCTGGGCGGACAGGCGCCCGACATGCAGGACATTCCGCGCCGGCGTGACGAAACGGCTACGCGATGAGCGTCCTCGTCGATACGTCCGTCTGGGTCGATCACTTCAGGCGCCGAAACGAAACCCTCGCCGCCCTGCTCGCGCAGGACCAGGCGATGTCACATCCAATGGTCGTGGTGGAGCTTGCCTGTGGCACGCCGCCCGAGCCGCGCAAGCAGACGTTGCAGAACATCGGTCTGCTGCACGCCTGTCGTCAGGCCACCTGGAACGAAGTCAGCACCTTCATCGAGCGCGAACGCTTGTACGGGCTGGGCTGCGGTCTGGTGGACCTGTGCTTGCTGGCATCGTGCCTGATCACGCCCGGCGCGCGCCTGTGGACGCTCGACAAGCGCCTGGCCGCCCTGGCGGAACGATTCGGCGTTGGGTGGCAACCCACGGTGCGCCACTGAGAATTGGCCAGACGTCGGGAGCCGAGCCACGACATGCGAGAGGCGGCAGGTATCGGTCGCGTGTTTGCGACCGGCATCCACGTCTGGAGTCCCATCATCGACAGGCAGCACGCGTCCGCCCCTTACCCCAGCGTCGCCGTCGCCAGCTTGGCGCCGAAGCCGATGAACACGCCCCCTACCCCTGCCGTGGCCCCGGCGGCGACGCGGCGGTGGCGGCGGAACTGGGCGGCGAGGCGGGCGCCGGCGAAGATCAGCACGGACAGGTAGAGCACGCTGCAGATCTGCACGATCACGCCGAGGATGACGAAGGACAGCGCCGGGTGCTCGTAGGCGGGATCGACGAACTGGATGAAGAAGGACACGAAGAACAGGATCGCCTTCGGGTTCATCAGGCTTATGACGAGCGCGGTGCGAAAGGGGTGCGGCGCGCTGCGCACCGGCGGGTAGTCCGGGCGGCCGTCGCCCACTTGCTCGGCGGTCTCGTCCCCGCGCCGCCAGGTGGCGAGCGCGCCGCGCAGCAGGCTGACGCCCACCCAGGCCAGGTAGGCCGCGCCGGCGTACTTGATGATCATGAAGAGTTCGGGCGTGGCGCGCAGCACCGAGGCCATGCCGGTGACGGCGAGCAGCATCAGGATGGTGTCGCCGACGAAGATGCCGGCGGCACCGCGGTAGCCGGCGCGCACGCCCCAGCGCGAGGCCGCCGCCATCACGTACAGCGAATTGGGCCCCGGCAGCAGCACGATGAAGATGGTGCCGAGGATGAAGGTGGTGAGGTCGGTGATGCCGTAGAACATCGGTGGATCCGTGCGGGGTCGTGCCGGCTTGGGGCGGCGGAGGAATGCTACTTTGCCACGCGGGCCCGCAGTGCTCCAGCCTGCGACCCGAACCAGTCCGTGCGGGCCAGACCTCATCCCTAAGCACCGTCGGAGCGTGTCGACATTTCTTACACTTTTCGCACGACGGTGACAACGGCTACGCCCACGCCTAGCCCAGCCGATTGTTTCCACTGTGTTTTCTGCTCGTCGACCGGCGCAGGCACGATCGATGCTTTCGCTTCGGCCCAGGTCCGCACATGGCCGTCTGCCGCCGGATCGCCACCGCCCTCGACAAGTACAACGGAGACATCTCTTGAAAAGCTACGCACGCGCCTCAGCGGGTCACATCCCGCGCCTCCTGACGATCGGCTCGCTCGCCGCCGCGCTCGCCTTCGGTGCCACGGCCGCACTTGCAGCGCCCGTGATGTACGTGCATGACAGCGGTGGCAACCTGGCCAAGGTGGACGTCGCCAATGGCGCGGTCACATCTATCGGCAACTTGGGCGTGACGATGACCGACATCGCCTTCGATCCGTCCGGCAACTTGTTCGGCATCAGCTTCACCAGCCTGTATTCGATCAATGCCACAACCGCCGCGTCGACGCTCATCGGCAACCACGGTGTCGCGGGCGGCAATGCCCTGGTGTTCGGCGCGGACGGCACGCTCTATGCGGCCGGTGCCAGCACGACGTCGCTGTTCTCGCTGAACACCAGTTCGGGGGCAGCCACCAATCTTGGCAACATGGGCTTCGCGTCGGGCGGGGATCTGGCCTTCAATGCAGGCAATTTCTATCTGGCGTCGTCCTCCGCGCAACTGGTCAGGATCAACCTGGGCGGTCCGTTAAGCGCCAGCGCAGTCGGTGCGTTCGGGGTGTCGAGCATGTTCGGCCTGGCAACCGGCGACAACGGCGTGCTTTACGGCGTAGCCGGCACGACTGTGTACACGATCAACACCAGCACTGGCGCGGCAACCAACGGTGTCAGCTACGCCGGCCAGGGACTCGGGACTGCTTTCGGTCAAAGCTTCATCACCGAAGCGGGCGGTGGCGGTGGCACGGTTCCCGAACCCGCTTCGCTCGCGCTGCTCGGTGTCGGCCTGGCGGGACTCGGCGCGGCACGGCTGCGTCGCACCAAGGCCTGAGCCCGGCGCATCTTCGATGAGGCTGCCCGTCTCGAGGAGGACAGGCAGCCTCGTTGGCCTTTTTTGCCCCCTTCTCGTCCCTCCTGCCGCCCCCCGATCACGCCCCGCGCGCATCCTGGCGACCCGTGCACGTCACCCGCGACGCGCTCAACTGCCCGCCGCCGCGCCCTCGAGGATGCGCACCATGTCGTCGTAGCCGCGCTGGCGTGCCATGTCGAGCGGCAGCACGCCGTGGCGGTCGCCGATGTCGCCGCGCGCGCCGGCCTCGACCAGCGCGCGCAGGGTGGCGACGTGGCGCGGACCGCCGTCGCCGAGCACGATGGATTCGATCAGCGCCGTCCAGTGCAGGTTGTTGATGTGGTCGAGCGGCGCGCCGGCGGCGATCAGCGCGGTGCCGTCGTAGCGGCTGGTGACCTGATCCGGGCGCGCGCCGAGTTCGAGCAGCAGGGCGAGCGTGGGCTCGTCGTCGGCCACCGCGGCGATGGTGACGGCGTCGTAGCGGTCGTCGTCGAGCGCGTCGATGTCGGCCCCGGCGGCGACCAGGGCGCGGATCGCGTCGTGGCGGCGGGCGTGGGTGGCGATGTGCAGCGGCGTGCGGCCGCGGCCGTCGCGCGCGTCGACCGGCAGGCCTTGCGCGGCACGCTGCGCAAGCGCAGCGGTGTCGCCGGACCACGCGGCCGCATGCAGGCCGGTATAGGCGCGCGCCTCGACCGCCGAGGGCGCCACCTGGGCCAGCGCGGCGGCGGGCGCCGCCAGCGCCGCGAGGGCAGCGGCGAGCAGCCAGGCCGAGCGGGTCGCGTTACGGAATGGCATGGGATCCTCCTCGTGGGGCGCGGCCGGCACCGCAGGCAAGGCGCCGGCCGCGCTCGTGGTCTTACTTCAGCAGCTCGGCCGCGCCCTCGATCGCCGCAAGCGCGCACTGTTCGTCCAGGTGGCCGCCGGGCGCGCCGCCGATGCCGATCGCACCGATGACTTCGTCGCCCGCCTTCACCGGCACGCCACCGCCGAGCAGCAGGAAGCCGGGGATGTCGGTGAGGTTGGCGGCGCCGGGGTTCTTCTGCGCGGCCTCCATCATCGCCAGCGTGGTGTTGCGCGCCGAGGCCGAGGTGAAGGCCTTGTGCTGGCTGGCGGCCAGGGTGTGCGGGCCGGCGTTGTCGGCGCGCTGCACGGCGCGCACGGTGCCGGCGCGGTCGACCACGGTGGCCGTCACGTTGTAGCCGCTGGCGGTGCAGGCGGCGACGGTGTGCGCGGCGATCTGGTTGGCCAGGTCGAGCGACATGTTGCGCTCGGTGCGCACGCCTTCGGCGCTGGCGGCCGTGGCGATGAAGGCGAGGGCGAAGGCGGTGGTCTTGAGGATGTGGTGCATGGTGTTCTCCGGTGTTTGTGCTTCGGCGCCACCCGTTGCGGCGCCGTGGGAGAACTGTAGAAAAAGCCGCCGCGCGGCGCCATGCGGACGGCTACGCGCGCGGCTCCGTAGAAATACTGAGGAGGCAACCCCCTGTGGCGCTGCGCGCCTTCCCCCTTCTCTCGCGTTGCTGCGCAATGCGGGAATGGGGACGCCACCAGCGCGGCGGGGCGGCCCTTGCGCGGTGGCCGCTGGCCTGGGCC
>JAANMY010000482.1_pt1 | contig 55970 bp, 41 predicted proteins | sample 7279691 | NCBI WGS metagenome assembly JAANMY01 (sample SAMN14094543, study PRJNA606508) | bioreactor metagenome | isolation source: A lab-scale SPAN reactor treating ammonium-rich wastewater day 388 | place: Ireland: Galway | collected 2018-02-07 | reverse complement strand
TATTTGATTGGTTAAAAAAACAACCTAAATCACAGGAGAAAAAGCAGATTCGCATACAATGTCCTGAATGTGGGGTACTCAATCAGGATAATGCTGTACGATGTCGTTATTGTAGATATGAATTTCCATTAACACCACAAGAAGAGTACGATCCAAAGACAAATATTATTAAAATAATTCCTATTACTCCCAGGAAAGCTGAAAAAGACAATGATAGAGAAAATTTAATAACCATAACGAGAATGAAACATGCTGATAAAGCAAAACATATAACAGCAGCAGGCACCAATTTAACACCAGATATTTTTCAAAAAGTCATAGAAGAGGTTTCCCACTCTTTAGCAAAAGGAGAAAACCCTAAAAACTGTAAGGCCAAAAATTACATCCCCGACAATTTTACATGGGACAAGTACGATGAGTGGTATAAAAAGTTTTACGATGCCGGTGAATGGCCAGCACTATGGGAGGCAGCTTATGATTATTTTGCCTTTGAAATGGAATGCGAAGACTTGAGTATCAATGAATTACTACATCAATTAGATAAAAACGAATTATTACTACTTGCTGAACAATTTAACATCAAAAAGGTTACGAGTAAAAGCAAAAAATTTATACAGGACTCACTTTTGAATGTTATCAAACCAGATGATAAGGAAACAAGAAATATCATCTATAGCAAAATAAAGGAACTTTTATATGCTAAAATGATAAGAGAAAAAAAATACCTTTACCAACATACTTTAATGTCTATTGCATCACAAACACAAAAAAGAGATGATTGGAAAGAGAATGATGTCACAAAAGTTGAGTTTTCTCCTGCTCTGGATACTTGTTCGTTTTGCGAGGAATTGTCAGGTGTTTATACTATAAATAAAATTCCAATATCGGGTAAAGATACCCACCCTGGATGTCGTTGTTCGTTTTCGACTCATGACGAGAACTCAAATATGAGTTCTCGAGATGAACTTAAAGCGAGATATGCATCTGGTGAATTTCCAATGAAAAGATGTCCTCATTGTTCAAAATGGATTGAGGGTAATGCGTTAGAATGTAGGCATTGTAACAAAGTTATGTAATAGTGAGTTGGATTAAGCGAATCCAACAAATCATGAAAATGAATTACTTCTTAAAGAAGGCAAAGAGGATGGCGAAAAGTGCCCCGATCTGTCCGATCCAGAAGATAAACATCCACTTAATCAGTTCAGCCTTAACCGATTCAATACGTTTATCCACCTTGGCAATTTCTTCTTTTAGCGTGGAGGTTTCTACGGCGAGGCGCTTTTCAAGGCGTTCTTCAGCCATTTGAAGGGTGTGGGATTCACTTCGTACCTCGATTTTCTCAAGTACATGAGCGAGTGCCTCAGCCCCTTCCGGAGTAAGCTTCTCTTGAAGGATCTTTGGTATGGTAATAATAGTCATATTACAACACTATCATATTGATATAAAGTTGTCAATAGATTCATGAAGCTTATTTTTCATCATAAGTCCCGTAGGTTGGATTAAGCGGAGCGAATCCAACAATCATTTACAGTTAGTAAAATTTATTGTGTCAAATTTGTGGCAGATTACAATAGATTTTTAACCTTTTTATGGTATGTTATACACAGTTATTTTCATTAAGAATAGTTTGTAAACCCTATAACTAATGGAAGTTATATTCTAAGTATGCGCAAACGCCGGAGATACAGAAAACTATCAAAAAAAGATTCAGGGTCTAGTCGTGGCAACACGGTAGGGGTTCGACTCCCCTCTTCGGCATTTATCTCAATTTACTGCCCATCTTTCTCTTGAATTCTGCTTCTTCCCGTAGGTTCTTTGCCTCTTCTTTCATATCACTCATACCTTTTTGCATCTCTGCAAGTCCATACAGGTATGTATAATTGGGATTCACGTGGTATGCCCCTTTCGAGGCAACAACGGCGTTACAAATTATATCGAGAAATAAACGCTCTATTCTTGATCCACCATATAATTGCGGAGACCCAAGAATAAGGGCATGAACAGGAGATGTGGTATCAATCATCTTGGCATTCTTAATATTCGATAAATAGATAAGGCCTTCTTTTTCCAATTCAAGAATAGTATTCTTTGCCTCATCCATAACGGCATTTACCTTCTCATGAACGACGTCAGCCTTCGTTAATGTTTTCTCAGCAAAACCCGGTGAATGACAGGTATTGCAAACAGACAACATATCACTGCGTCTTTTCGTTAACTTGTTTTTGCCGACAGGAATACCTTCCCGGTTACTATAAGATAAGCCGTCTCCTACCGGTGCATAGGCAAGCCCAAAACTGATATCATGATTGCCCTCGGGCATATGACAGGTAATACACACTGGCGCACGTAATGCCTTGATTGATTGAGATTCTTTTAATATATTGGTTTGGGTTGCAGTATATACGGTCCCATGTTTGGAAGAAATGTACATATCATAATGCGGGTGGTCCTGCCCCGTATGACACGTCCGGCAGACCTCGGGAGTTTTTGCCTCAAGGGCACTGAAGGTATGTCTTGTGTGGCACGAATCACATTTAAATTGAATATTATGGCACTGTTCGCACCTGGCTAAACGGATATCTTTGGAAAGCCCCGTATCGTGACCATACGCTAACATCCTCTCCCATCCAATGGAATGGCGGCTCTTTATGAATTCTTTGTACTGTTTGGTATGACATTCCCCACAGTTGCCAGCAATGACCCGGAGATGTACCCTCTTATCCTCACAATTGCTTCCGTCGGTGTGGAGATACTCTAGTTCAACAGCTTCTTTTACCACCGGTTCTCCCTCAGGGTTAATATGACATGCCTCACATCCCACACCATTCCTGGCATGTGCGCTGGCCTCCCAATCGGCAATCCAGCCGTGAGTTACGCCTCGCTCTTCATGGCATACTATACACCTTAAGGATTCGTCCGTAATTCCCCGCTCAATCTTCATTGTTGCTGCAGCCGACTCTGGAATTGTTTCTTTATGAGGAGTAGCTACCATCTCCGTGTGTATTGTACAACCCGTGAACCAAATTAGTCCGGTAAAAGAGACAACGAGAGTAAGAAATCCTACAGATTTAACTCTGAATTGTAAGAGATAATTCATTATTCTTCTCCTCTATGAAATATCAGATTGCTATTAGCTTGCAAAACTTTTCACAAGTTTCACCTCACCTGCATTATAATCCTTATGCTATAAACTGTAGAGATAGCATATCAGCGACAGGAGATTCCTCGCTGATACGCTCGGAACAGGCTCTGCAATCTCTGCCTTTGGGATTGCTTCGGAAAAAACCCTCGCAATGACAGGCAGGGTAGTCTTTCTTCAGTTGATACTATGTTTAGTTTCATTCTTTGGATACTATAACATAGCAAATGATAATGATTATGAAAGCTATTCAAGGATACATTAAGAATAAAATACTTTAGATATTTTTTCAGTGATCATAATCACTTCCTTTTATTTTATCATGATAATTTAGTTAAGAATGTCAACCTATGATACAGCAAATGGAACGCCAGATAACAAGTTATGTTTCATCTAAAGTATAAGTACTTTACCTAATTAAATTTAGGGTTTTTCATCTGTAACTGGCAATTATTGAAATTATCGGAATCATACATAAACCCACATTCCGCACTTAAAAGTCATAAGTTATTGATATTACGCAACTTAATTTTTTAGCTGCCAAATTTACAGTTTTGTAACTTATTAATAAATAAAGACCTGTAAATAGGTGCGGAAAGTAGACATAAATTATCTATATTCAGACATTAAAACTGCCAGCTAATGGGTAATGAGAGATGAGATCTGAAATTTTTATTTCCATCACTCATTTAATCATCTTCTCCCTCATCCCCTTCATCATCATAAGCCTCAGCGGCAGGATTCCCATAACTCTTCCCATCAACCGTCATTTTATGGCATCTTAAACAGTTCCCATAATCGTATATACCGTGCTCTTCATGCTCATGGCGTATGTGAGAAGTATTGTGCTCGTGGCAATTTAAACAGGTATATTGCTGATAATTACCGCTTTGATGACAGATATTACATGAGACACAATGATCTCCTGTAAGAGGAAAATATGTATCGTGGTCGAAGTTTGCAGGTTTCCATTTTTTTGTTGAGTGGCATACCCTACAGTCTTCAGAGATAGTGGCATGGAGGTTATCTGAAGGTTTTTTATGGCATTCTATGCAGACTTGCATCGAATCAAGTGCATCATGGTTAAAAAGGATCTCTCTCCAATTCTTTGTTGTATGGCAGGTCTCACAGGTTTCTGGAAATTTTTTATGTTTTTCATCCTTCGGCATGGAATGACACGTTGTACAGGCCGTTTTACCTAAAATAGTATTATGGTTAAACGAAATAATTTTCCATCCCGTAGTTGAAATGTGACACATATTGCAATCCGTGTTATATTTACCCGGATGGGCCTTTTGATAATCTACAGTATGACAGGCAAAACATTCATGTAATATGCTCACATCAATCGTCTTGTGATCAAAAGGCTTCGTAATCTTTCCTGCAATTCCTTTATGTTCGGTATGGCAATGCAGACAATCTTGCCTGGCATAGGAGATATGTAGGTCGGATAATAGTTTATTTGAAAGTTGCGATAATCTATCAATGGTATGGCAATCACTGGTCATGCATAAACCTGAGGCTGCACCTTTAAAAGGGATATGACATTGTCGGCAGTCTTGAATACCCTGATGATCTTTATGGAGATCATCAGGGGAGTATATATGAGTTGGAAATCTTAAGCCTACAGCCCAAATAAGAATGATTATCACCATCGTGGTAAGCAAAACAACTGTTATGGTTTTTTTCATATGATAAAACCTAATAAAGATTTTTTGTTAAGAAATTAAATTCGCAGGTATACCCGTTTGTCATCAAATTATTGCCAAAACCCATCATAATATAGGGCAGATAAAACATGAAATGTCACCATCATGGCTAAAACAAAGACGATAGGGATATGGATTGTACGCCAGTGCCTCATGGCTCTATGGGTAATAACAAGGAATGAGATAGTATCCTCGATTTCCTCTTTGGGAAATCTTTTTTCTTCCGGCTCTTTTTTTCTCGACGAGAGTTCCTCGCATACATACAAATAGAGATATCTACCGACAAGTCCGCTTACCATCGTTACAAACATAACACCTGTTGTTAAGAGTGGAACAACAGCATGTCCATGGAATCCACCGTGAACAAAGACAAGACTTGTTCCAGCAATAGTCATCCACTCATGGATAATGAGCCACTGTTTTAATTTGCCTGATTTAAAAATAAACTTTCTTTTCCTTAAAGAGTAAACGATTGATATTATTATAAGGATGGAGCCAATCGTCCCGATAAGGTGTTTTATGGATTCCAGACCCGTAAGATCAAGGAGTATTTCCAGAAAGATCGCACCAACAATCGTCATGATAATGCATACTATAAGTATTACAAATCGAATAAATATTCTCATCTGTGATAATTCTCTAAAAATTTCTCAAATAATCACAATTTATTTTTAAGTTAAGCCTTCGGCAACTTACCTACAAATTTTTCCCTCCCTTGATGGGAGGAACTAAGGTGAGGGTGACCTGCTTGCTTGTTCACCCCCACCTAACCTCCCCCATCAAGGGGAAGGAACTGGCAATTTGAAATTCCTATACATTAAGTAAGTTAGGCTGCCTTCGGCAGCAATTTCGCTGGTTCAATCGTCCTCGATTGAACCATACGTTTGAACTGAAATCGAGCATGTGAGCTCGTGTGGAAAGATACAACCAAATAACTGTTTCGGTTCAATCGGGGACGATTGAACCAACCTTCGAATATGTCTCCGAATATCATTTACTCTAGACTTTGAAATTCCTCAATATGAAATTATGTCTTTTGGAACTCTCATTCACTTACCGTAGATATCAGTTCCCTTAGGACACGTGGCAACGTACCCCTACTTCCTAAAGATCAAGAAAGAGAATGCAAGCGTTATACCATTTTCAAACAGGCTTTCGGAGAAGTAGTTCTAATATATAAAATCAAATAAATTTAAAGATATACTAAGACAACAATAAAAATTATTTAGTGGTATTTCATGGTTAAATTTTGTAAATATTACAAGATTTCTTTGTATTTTTTATATCCCTTTATAGATTTTATTTTTACCATACATCAGATATGAACAATAAAGGCCGTAATGCAACTATTATTATGATCGCTTGTAACGCCTTTCTATTCGCTATTAAGATTACAGCTGGTCTCATGTCGAACAGTTTGGCGGTTATTTCTGATGCCGTGAATTCGGTTACTGATGTCATTTCTTCAGTAATTATTTTCTTTGCTGTAAAGACTTCTTCGAAACAGGCGGATGAAGGACATCCGTTTGGTCATCACCGGGCAGAGCCTATCGCGGGTTTGATTGTTGCGATCTTTGCCGGTATCCTGGGCTTCGAGATGTTACATACATCTACGTTTAATATGGTAAAAGCACATGAACATAAAATCGGCTCTTATACGATTGTCGTGCTCGTTATATCAATAGGTATGAAATTTGTCATGTCTCAATATTTCAAAAAGATAAGTCATGATATCAATAGCCCTGCCCTCATGGCAAGTTCTATTGATAGCAGGAATGATGTATATGTGTCTCTTGCCGCTATGGTGGGAGTCATCTGCGGATTTTTTGGATATCCGCAAATGGATGATATCTCTGCAATCCTTATTAGTTTTTGGATTATTTACGCAGGATATAAGATTGGTGTGCAAAATATTGATTACCTTATGGGTAAGCAGCCTGAACCGAATATTATGGAAGAAATAAAAAGAAAATCTGAAGCCGTTTCCGGTGTTATTGAAATCCATGATGTCCGTGCACATTATGTAGGACATTATATTCATGTTGAAATTCACATATCCTTAGATCAGCATCTAACACTGACCCAAGCACATGATATTGGGAAAAATGTACAAAGAGCAGTTGAGAGTATTGAGGGTATTCATAAGGCCTTTGTACATATAGACCCTATCTAGAAAAGCAAATAATTTCTCACTGGTAAGGAAATACTCATCGCTCTTGAATCTGTAGTAGTGCTAAAAATTACCATGATGCTGTACTAGCATTATCATAAATTACATGAGAAATCTATTTACACATCAAGATACTACATACCGTTTTCGCATCCCGTAGTATGCCTTTCCTTATCATATCGAATGCCTCACTCAATTTAACTTGTACAATACCCTTAATTGATTCATCCACCTGATAATTCGTTTGAGTTTTTGTGAGCTTTGTTGCTTTAAAGAGATGCATAGTTTCACCGAGAATGCCCGGAGAGGGATAGAGAATTATAAGCGGCTCTAGTATACCGGCTCTATAGCCTGTCTCTTCTTCTAATTCACGCTCCGCACACGTATAAAAGGTCTCACCCTTATCAAGGGTACCGGCAGGAATCTCGTAAATTGTCTCTTTGATGGCATGTCTGTATTGCTGGATAAGAAGAATTTCATGTTCCGAAATAAAAGGGATAATAGCGGCTGAACCCGGATGCTCTACGGTTTCCCTCATTGCCTTTCTCCCATCGTCTAAGATAATCTCATCCTTTCGAACCTGTATTTTTTTACCAGAATAAATAATCACAAAAACACCTCCCAATCCGGACAAGCCAGAAGTAAACAAAATTCATACTTACTTAAAATTTGTAACTACCGAAATTCCAATCGTTGTATCACCATTCAGTCATCCATCGGAAATACCGTATTTTAACAGGGGTAACAGACCGATCAACAATTGCCACTAACTTTTTTTCAGCCAATGTCTGAGATACATCAGCATTAACAATGCGAGCGGTAACGTACACAGTAAATACATTGGTGTGGGTGGTAAGAAGATTTGAAATGGAGGTAAATATAAGGTCTTTTTCATCCTTGTCATCAACAAATCCATCATCGTCATTATCCATATTATCGTTCGAAAAATAATCCATCCCGGTAACACTTGTTATCTGTCCAACAGTACTAAACGGACGCGCATTTATGATGTTGTTTATCAGGGAATATCCCATTTCAGACTGGATTAATGCACTCCACGTGCCCATAGAAGTATTTGTGCTGGTACCCGGTAAGGCTGCTAATACACCAGATAGCGCAGTGTTGATATTGATACGGCCAGGTACCTGAATTTCAGGACCATCAATATCACCAGTCTGGTTACCGGTATCGGTACCAATAGCGCCATCGGCGTCATCGTCAATAGTATCATCTCTTGGGTCTGCTATGGTAAAATACTCCTGAACAGTAGTATAGGTACCTCCGAAAAGATTTATCTTTGCATTATCAACATAATTCGTGGATGTAGCGTACGATGCATCCATCGTGTAAGAGTAATTAGTATTATAACCCACCGTTAGCAGAGAACCTAACTCGCCAGGCGAAATAAAGTCCTTGTTAGCAATTATCAGTTGACGAGTATTGGTAAAATTTATATTGTTAGTACCTATTGTTTTGTTCGCAGGTGAACCTGACCAGTTATCGGAACGTTCTATGATCGGAATTTTTCTTTGACCAATGGACGCCCTTGCCGAAGGTGGATTCGCACAGGTATCGATAATATATTGTGCACGGCTCATAAATTCATCGCCATTGATATTAATACATTCCTTCCATGCTGGACTTTTGCTCCCTTTCAAACCATCAACCATATGAATAAAGGAATTCAGATTAGGTTCAGCAGCGTCACAATCAGGCGGTGTTTCCGCCAAATCGCCTCTTGCATTATACAATTTCGTTAAAAGGCCGCTTTCAGGCGGAACTCCACATGCCAGCACCTTTTGTATAAGAGCATCAATAAGACCAAGGATACTAACGGTATTAATATAGGCGCTTGGATACGCCTGATCTACGATAACATTATGCGTGGACTCTTTCAGGGTAACAGTAACTTCTATCGGAATACCATCGCTATCATAGTCATAAATATTGAGAGGACCAGGACTACTTACCATAAGGTTTGTTGTAAGGGTGGCTGATGCATTATCACCTAAAACATAGTATACAGGATTTGATGCAGAAGGCGCTGCGCTTATTGTTGCAGCGCCTAACGTGTATACGGTAACCGTCCCTCCCCTGTTAACGATAAGATTCCAGCCTCCAATATCAATACTGCGATTAAATGGATTTACGAGTTCAACTCTATGGTATGCTGTAGCAGTGGCATAATAAAGTTCATTGATAAACGGGTGGGCCTCTAAGCCATATCTGTCATTATAGACTGTGATACTATCATCCGCATCTCTATAATCTTTAATATGGGTTGCAATCTGATCTGCCGTTAAGGTATCTGTACCAAACACACAATGCTTCAATTGTGTAGAAATGTCGGCAACGGATGCAGTATTGATATTCAGACGGTAATAATTACTTCCCATCTGTAAAGCGCTAAGGGTACCAGTTGGAGTTATAATATTATCGAAAGAATACATAGTAAGGCTATTTCTTATATTTTGGAAAAGGGTTTCATTGTTAATAATATTGCGTAATCTTGATTGATAAATCGCAGGCGATGTATACGTCCCAAAACATACATCAACAGCATCCAGCATGTTAAACGGGCGGTCGTCACCCATGGGATTACGAGCTTGTAACTGAGCTGCTATTGTCCCTGTATTACCCGGTACACCATCGGTACCACACCGGCCAGTGCTCGTTCCGATGATATCTTTTGCTATGCTGTCAGTAAGAATATCTTGTAATCTTATATCATAGGTAGTTGCACCTGTACCGTAGAGAAATGCTCCCGTTGCCCCTACAATATTCCCCGTCACATTGACATTAATCCGCGATTCTCCGGTATCCTCGATGAGAATGGCGTATTGTGCCTTTACCTTTTTATCTAAGGAAAAAGGGGCATCTATCCATTGAGAATCCAGGACGCCATCTCCATTATTATCAACATCATTGCTGGCAGCCGTAGTATTACAAAATATCTTGCCCGTTCCCGTACCCAACCATTCTTCCGTGTACGCATCATAATTTTCATCGTAACCCAGCGTTGTTGTACCAATGTAACAATAATTATTACCGTTATAAACCATAGTATCCGTGCCATACTTGTCCATTCGTAACACGTACATGGCATATTCAAGTCCGGCATGGGCAGCCATTTCAGCCTGAACATTGTTGACATAATTATCGGTGGCTGTAAAATCGATACTCGTAATGTTCAAAAATACCATCCCCATAAGAGAAATGGCTACCAGAATAACTGCCACAACAATGATGACATACCCTGCATTTTTTTTATCGTCTTTATTGTCCATACGAGTCTACTTTATTTCAAATTTCATTCTGCAGGGCAACCCTTTCGGGTTGCTATTCCCCGTGTACGTGTTTAAGCGGGTGACAAGGCTAAAGCCTTGCCCTACATCGTAATAAGAGATAACAGGATACAAAAAAGTCGCCAATGACCTATAGTATTTCAATGATGAAACCGAACATATCCTCAACAGAAGAAAGACTACCCCGCCAGCCATTGCGAGGGTACTGTCCGAAGCAATCCTTTACAAGTTTCAGAAGAGATTGCTTCGGAGAAGACCCTCGCAATGACATGTTGAGAGATTCCGTAACATTCCCTATACCAGCATACAACCAAAGACTCATGCACTACATTTTGTCCGATTTCATCTATTGGATGCTATAATTTAGTGTGTCACACGGCAGGGAATCATGATTTCCGTAGTAAAAGTACCTATTTCCATCATACCGCCGGTGCCTGTACCATATATTTGTAATGTTACTTTAACCGAATCAGGCAAGCGACCAGTTGTAATTCCATCAGTACTATTCCAGGCATTTACCCAGGTATTTCCAATGCCGTATGCGAGGTTGAAATAATTTATATTTGCCGCCAGTTTATAGAATGTAGCATCATGAGGATCAAAGCCCGACACACTTCCATAGATATAAGAGGCATCATTATAGTGTGCCAGCATCAATTCGTCTACGTTATTTACGTAATAGGTAAGAAGGGTAACTGGCGTAGAGGAGCCGTTCGGCGTCAGTGACAGGAAGGTAAGGATACTGCTATTGTCTTTAGGCGGGGGAGTAAGTCCGGTTGCTTCCAATGGGGTAAAAGATTTAAAATAATCCACGGTATCTTTCAGTATCGCCCCCTTCAGGTTTCGGGAAATGTCGCTTATAGCGATCCTTGCATATTGATACATTTCCAGTTTATTTTCCGATAGAGAAAATACCTTTTTAGACTGATACAACAGGGTATAAGCTACACCCCACAGAACACCCGTGAGTGCTATAACGATCAACAACTCCAGCAAGGTAAAACCATTATGTCTTTTTTTCATAGCGATTTAACGTTTGCTTATATTTATATAAGGATATTGCGCAAGATATCAATGTGAAGTAAGCATGGTATTATAGAGACCTACAATAGTATTTGTAGAAATATAAGCAGCGCTTGTAGTCTCATATTCATAGGGATATCCGATTGTTATACTACCCGCCAATTCATTAACAGCTACTACACGATACCAGATGCGATTTTGGATATTACCGATAAAATGATTGACTGAAATCGTATTGATATTGGAGACGTTAGATACTATCGCACTGTTATACGTAAAGGTGGCTGTGCCATTATTGGTTGTATAATTCTTATACACAGCAGTTTGTTGCCTGAAAAGATAGGTTTCTGCTATCGACGTTGCAGTCCCATTGCCAGGGGTACTCATATCAACAGGGACAATGGCTGTATTCCATCCGTACAGGGAATTACCTGGTATTGCAATAACACCCGTACCTGGATAAAAATAACAGGCAGGGATATCTGTCCCTGATATAAGGTTTACAATATCCTGAATATGATAATCCGGACTTCCTGAATTCTCCGGATACTTATACGATGCATAAGCAAGGGGAACCTCGGCTGAAACGGCACCGAGGGTTGTCTTCGCAATTTTACTGGTTTTATGTATACCTACCGGAAATAGCGCCATAACACCAAATATGCCAATCACCAGCACAAAAATGGCAACGAGGATTTCAATGAGGGTAAACCCTTGTTCCTTTTGTTCTTTATTTTTTGATCGTGGAAACATATGTAAAATCGATTGTTATTTTTTCATCTGACAAGTGTTACCAATAATTGTCCGGGTAGTTATTAGTCCCGTTTTTACATCTTTTAATGTAATAATAGTATCTTGTGGGACGTTATTACCGGCCACGTTATGAGAAATACCATGAGGCTCGAAGTAAATAGTTTTTGTCCCACTGGTAAAATCTGTAGCATTATATTGCCAAAATCTTATATACCGCGGAAGTCGATACCTTTTTTTAAACGTCTCTTCTGTGTCTTCCACAACGAGTGTGCAGGGTGAGAAATCAGGATTCGTATAATAATCGGCATTCAAGATCAGTCTGCAAGGTTTTCGTTTCGTTATAGCAAGGGTCTTTGCAGAAAATACACTGCTCCGTAATGTACTGACAGATTCATCAAGTCCACCATGCAGAAAAACAGGAAGTATTATACCTGTTAGAATACCGATAACAGACAGAACAATAATCAATTCTATCAGGGTAAAGCCTTTGTTTTCACCGAAAGACCCCAACCGGTTGTTAAGTTGCCTAGCAAGGCTAAAGCCTCGCCCTACAGAAATTTTATTTTTTTTCATACGTTGCTGCCAAAGGCAGCCTCATTGAATGTAGTTTGGCAGACCAGATTATTGACCACTAATACCCTGCATTAATTTTATCAGCGGCACAAACATGGCGATTACAATAAAACCAACTGAACCCCCCAGAAATACAATCATTATAGGTTCTATCAAGCTAACCATAGCCTCCACTGCCCTGTCTACTTCATCATCATAATTATCTGCTACCTTATTAAGCATAGCATCCAGTCCTCCTGTTTCCTCTCCGACCTCCACCATATTAACTACCATCTCATCACATATTTTAGAGGCTCTCAGGGGCTTCGTTATACTCTCTCCTCCTCTGATACTATCATGAATATGCTGGATTGCCTGAGCCATAGCTGCATTTCCGGTAGATTCTTTGGCGTTATTCAGGGCATCTAAGATTGGTACTCCACTAGACGTCAGGGTCGCAAGGGTACGGGTAAATCTCGATATGGTAGATTTATTGATAATATTACCGAAGATTGGCAATTTAAATTTGGTCTTATCTATCAGCAACCTCATCTTTTTTATTTCCCCCAGGCATTTATAAAGAATGAAACTTCCTAACGGTACGGAAGGAATACATATCCACTGCGTTTTTAAGATAGTACTGAACAGAATAAGCATTTTAGTAGGAACTGGCAACTCCAGACCCAACTCTTCAAATATTTTGGCAAAATTTGGAACGATGAAAATCATAAGACCTATAAGAATGCCTATTGCAACAACCATAACGACAATAGGATAAATCATAGCGCTAATTATTTTTCTGATAAGCCGCTCCATCTTTTCCCGAAAATCGGCTAAGCGCTGTAAAATAATATCCAGAGTACCGCTCACTTCACCTGCCCTTACAATGCTAACGTATAACGTATCAAAAACCCTTGGATGTTTTACAAAAGCTCCGGAAAGCGTACTTCCACCCTCAATGTCCTCAATAACCTTCAGTATTGTTTTTTTAAATAGTCCTTTTTTCATTTGAGATGAGAGTATTTTTAACCCTCGTATAATAGGAAGTCCTGCATCCTGGAGTGTCGCAAGTTGCCGTGTGAATACCGTAAGTTCTTTCGATTTTACCTTACCAAAAGAGATGGATATTCTGGTATGTTTTTCTAAGGCTTTATCGGATGAAACGGGCAGTTCTTTTCCTTTTTGACGAAAAGAAATCTCTTTGATGCTTGTTGGAAAATAGCCGAGAGCGCGTATCTTTGCAACGGCATCATCTGAACCAGAGGCCTCAAGTTTATCTTTTATAGTATGTCCCTTTTTATCAACAGCGCTGTATTGAAAAATAGACATAAGTGTTACCTTTACAGTAGATTGAATTTTACAAAACAAAACTCAACAAATTTTCTTTTTACCTACCCTCTTACCCCATATGCATCAAGCTAAAATAGGGAAACGGTGAAGAATAACAAACCACCCATAATCCCCCCTAATCCCCCTTTAAAAAAGGGGGAAATGTTTGATATTGTTGATCAGGCAAACTTCTCTCAAGAGAAAATCCTTCCTTCTTTCTCCCCTTTTCTAAACTTATCCTTCTTTCCCCCCTTTTTTAAAGGGGGGTTAGGGGGGATTAGAGGGAAACACGAACACACCGTGCTCTTTTCCCAAGGGGATACCTCCCTTTTTATGGAACACTATTCTTAGCTTGATGCATATGCCCTCTTACCCACCCCTAAATCCCCTCCCAAGAGGGGACTTTCATACTCCCCTCTTTGGGAAGGGGTTGGGGGTGTATCCTTCCCCTCTTGAAAGTTGCCAGGGGTGTGTTGATTTATTGCTGAACGAAAAAAGATGAAAATTCCCTTATCATCCGGTTATACCAACATTGTTTCTCTCATAACTTCCTCAATTGTCGTTAATCCATCGTATACTGCCGTTAATCCACTGTCTCTTAAGGTATTCATTCCATTTCTTTTTGCGACCGACCTGATTACATTTGTGTGTGCCTGTTCGATTGTTAATCGCCGTATCTCTTCATTCATAACCATAATCTCATATATTCCCATACGTCCCTTATATCCTATATTGCGACAGTTACTGCAGCCTTTGCCCCGAAAAAACTGCTTCTCTTTTACATCTTCCCGTGTAAGGTTTAATTCCATCAAAGATTCTTCGGAAGGCATATATTCTTCTTTACATGAAACGCATATTTTACGTACCAATCTTTGGCTAATAACTACTTCTACCGTAGAAGCGATCAGATATGGCTTAATGTCCATATCAATGAGGCGTGTTATCGTAGTAGGGGCATCATTGGTGTGCAGTGTACTAAAAACTAAATGCCCTGTCAATGAGGCTTGTATAGCAATTTTAGCGGTTTCTTCATCCCGTATTTCACCGACAAGGATAATATCAGGATCTTGCCTTAAAATAGCCCTCAAACAATTCGCAAAGGTTACGTCAATAGATGGGTTTATCTGTACCTGAATAAGTCCGTCAATATCATATTCAACAGGGTCTTCAGTAGTAATAATTTTTGTGCCAATATCATTTAAATAACTGAGCGCCGCATACAGAGTTGTTGTTTTTCCGGAACCTGTCGGGCCGGTAACAAGGATTATTCCATTCGGTTTATTCAATAATTGGTGTATCGATTTTAACTCGTCCGGGCGAAACCCCAATACATTTAAATTGACAGACATAACAGACTTATTCAACAGGCGCATAACAATGCTTTCTCCATATTTCGTGGGAAGTGTGGAAACACGTAAATCGATAGGTGTTCCCCCAACGTTTAATTGAATGCGTCCATCCTGCGGTAATCTCCGCTCTGAAATATCCATACCGGATATAAGCTTTATTCGTGAGGCAATAGGTATTCCTAACTGTTTTGGCGGAGATATCTTTTCGTACAGCACGCCATCAATGCGAAACCGGATCTTGCATTCATCCTCGAATGGTTCTATATGTATATCGCTAGCCTTATCCAGAATAGCATTCAGAAACATAAGATTAACCCATTTTTTCACCGGAGTCGTAGCAGCCATCTTTTTTAGCTCTTCAATATCGATATACTCTCCCCTGACAAATGCGTTATAGGATGTATCTTCTTTGAATTCCAATAATAGCTGTTCAACAGATTCATGCTTTTTCGGATAATATTTTTCTATGGCGCGGACGACTTCATCCTTTTGGCAAAGCATCAATTTTATAGAATGTTTCAGGAGCAATCTTAAATCATCCAGGGCCTCAAAATTTAAGGCATCTGCCTGGACAATGGTAAGAACACCATTTTTATTGCTAACGGGGACAATGCGATATAATTGTGCAATAGCTGCAGGCACCATAGTAATAACTTCAGGCGATATATCCATATTTTCAAGGGTTATAATCTCTAATCCCAAATACCCGCTCAGGGCTTGCATAATCTGTTCACTCGTAATGTAATGAAGGCTTGTTAAAATATCGCCAAGCAAGCCGCCTTTCTGTCTCTGAATCATCAGAGCTTCCTGGATTTGGTCTTCGGTAATTAAGCCCTTATCTTTCAATATTTGTCCAAAGAGTTTCCTCTTTGCTTCAGTCTTTAAACTTACTTTTGTTTTTTCTTTCATCTGCATAAAAAGCTTCAAAGCAAAACGGTGTTACAAAATTTTTTGTTCTTTAATCCTTTAGTCTTCTATCCCTGTAACCATAACGACCTCTTCCAGGGTCGTTTTGCCATCTTTTGCTTTTCTTAATCCGTCTTCCTTTAATGTGGTCATTCCCATATTTCTTGCAGCTTCTCTTATCTCGTCAGTAGCAGCCATGCGATAGGTCATATCGCGCAGGGTCTCATTCATATCTAAGAGTTCATAAATACCTAATCTGCCACGATATCCAATATTATTACAATTCTTACAGCCTTTTCCCTTATAAAAGGAAAAATCTTTTAATGTTTCTATATCATACCCCATCTCTAATAACTTTTCAGGGTGATATTTAACAGGTTCTTTACAACCTGTACAGATCATCCTGACAAGCCGCTGCGCCATTATCCCTTGTAGTGAAGTAGCAATGAGAAAGGGTTTTATCCCCATATCAATCAATCTCGTGATAGCTGAAGGAGCATCATTCGTATGAAGGGTGCTCAAAACAAGATGCCCTGTTAAGGCAGCAGCAACCGCAGTATCCGCTGTTTCAGCATCCCGGATCTCTCCCACAAGGATAATATTCGGGTCCTGACGAAGCATAGACCTCAAAATTGTAGGAAAATCAAACCCGATTTTCTCGTTTATTTCACTTTGATTAACACCGCGAAGGGTATACTCTACAGGATCTTCTGCGGTAATAATCTTTGTATCTGTCTTATTCAACTCATTAATAGTCGCATATAAAGTAGTTGTTTTACCACTTCCTGTAGGGCCGGTAATCAGGAATATGCCATTTGGTCTTTTAATTACAGAGGAAAAACGCTTATAGTCGTTTTCGTAGAAGCCAAGATTTTGAAGGTTCATCAGGGCAGCCGATTTTTCCAGAAGACGCATAACCACACTCTCTCCATAAATGGAGGGCAGGCAGGAAACCCGGATATCAAATTCTTTGCCTGAATATTTTAGACTGATACGCCCATCCTGAGGCCTTCTCTTCTCAGCAATATCAATATTGGCAAGTATCTTAATCCTGGAAATAATGGGGTCCTGCAGCCGTTTGGGTAGCACATCTGCTTCCTGGCATACCCCATCAACACGATATCGTATACGTAATCTATTGGAAAGGGGTTCCAAGTGAATATCACTAGTCCGGGAAACAATCGCTTTGTTGATGATCAATGAGACGAGTTGTATAATTGGACCTTCATCTTCTATAGCCTTTGCCTCACCGTAAGAATCTTCACCCTCTTCAACGGCTATTTCCCGGAGAGAGGACTTTGGAGTCTTAAGCTCTTTTAATAAGGTGTCAACGGTTTCCGTAGGCTCAAGCTCGTAATATTTATGAATAATCTTCTTTATATTCTCCGGTGTGGCAAATACACATTTGATGTCTGCGTTAAGCATAAAGCGCAGGTTATCGATAAATCCAAGGCTAGGCGGACTGCTTACGGCAATGGTAATAGTGCCGTTATTTTTTGATATGGGTATAATCGTATGCTTTTTGATAAGATGTACCGGCAATGAATCAATGACTTCTGGTAAAATGCTGATTTTATCCAGATCAATTACCGGCATATCATAGAGTACAGCAAGGTGCTGAATTATTTCCGGATACGTTAGATATCCAAGTTTGACAATCGCTTCCTCAAGTTGAATACATTCCTTCTTCTGAAGCTCTTTTGCAGTATCTAACTGCTCTTTTTTCATGCCTCTTTTTAACAAGGCTTCTTCTAATTGGTATACAAAATCTTTCATACTTAATTTGCTTGAATTATATGATTAAGATATATTAAAATTTTGTTCCCTTTTAAAGTTTACATACTATAGTAAAACTCGCAGCATATTGCAATACTTATACCTATTAATAATATGAAATTATTAAAACATACTACGGAACATATACAAGAGGTTGTGACAGACCCCTGCGGTGATATTAAAACAAAATTTAAGAGACTTGCCATTCCCATCGGTAGTTTAGGAAGGTTGGAAGAATTAGCAACAGTTTATATCTCTATCAGAGGCAGTGTAAATTGCACAATAAAACACAAAACGATATTTACGATGGCAGGAGACCACGGGGTCGCGGAAGAAGGTGTGAGTGCCTTTCCTCAGCAGGTTACAAGACAAATGGTTCAAAACTTCATGGATGCAGGCGCAGCTATAAATGTCCTTGCACGTCATGTTGGCGCAAAGGTGGTTGTGGTTGATTGCGGAGTTGCCACACACCTGAATAAAAATCAGTTCTCTAACCAATGCCAGGAACAAGATCTGAGGATAAAGAAGGTAGGCTTAGGCACGAAAAATATAACAATAGGTCCTGCTATGTCCAGGGATGAAGCTATTCAAGCTCTTGAGGTTGGTATTGAGCTGGTTGAAGAAGAGCTGAAAAATGGACTGGATATTGTCGGTACAGGAGATATGGGGATTGCTAATACTACACCGAGTAGCGCCATTCTCGCCGTTTTAGGCAAACTGGACGTAGAAACAGTTACCGGACGTGGGACAGGATTAGACGAAGAAGCCTTACAAAGAAAAATTCGCATAATAAAAAAAGCAATTGATATAAATCAACCAGATCCCCACGATCCAATAGATGTATTAGCAAAGGTAGGTGGTTACGAGATTGGAGGTATTGCTGGTTTATGTTTAGGCGCAGCGCGGCACCGTATTCCCATAGTTCTGGATGGTTTTATTTCAACAGCCGGCGCTCTGATTGCCCATGCAATCGAACCAAAGGTAAAGGGGCATCTCATTGCTTCCCATATATCCGCAGAAAAGGGGCATAAGCTTATGTTAAAATTACTGGACAAAATCCCTCTCCTGGATTTAAATCTAAGGTTAGGCGAAGGGACCGGTGCTGCATTAGGTATAAATCTGATAGAAGCAAGTATAAAGTTATTAAATGAAATGGCCACGTTTCAAGAAGCAGGAGTATCAGAACCAAATAGAGAATAAAAAATTTTAGTCTTCCCCAAAAAATTGCAGGTTGTAGTTCACAAAGGATAAATCAAAGCTTCATTGACATATTTACAGTCGAATTTATCATATTTCCTTTCTTTATCGTTACAGAAAAGACACAACACGCTGAATCGTCCAGAAGGCTGCTAACCCACCGATCATATACGATGGTACAGGTTCAGTCCATGTTGGCCAATTCACAGGGATTTGCTTCAATACTTTTATTATCAATTTTATAGTAATAACGAATAAGAGCTGACCGATTTCGACTCCAAGGTTGAAGAAAAGCAGTGCTAGCGCAACTGAATCCTGAGGCAGACCAATCTCTGACAGGGCGCCTGCAAATCCAAACCCGTGGAGCAGACCAAAGATAAAAGCAACAATCCAGGGTGAACGCATTGCCAGACCGTACCTCCCTTGACGTATGTGGAGCACCTCTGCGGCGACAAACATAATGCTCAATGCAATAACCGCTTCTACCGGGGCCTGAGGTACCCGTATACTACGTTAAGCATTGCCAGTGCAAGGGTAATGCTGTGAGCAGCAGTAAAAGCAGTAATAGTCTTGACAAGGAGCCCCCACCGCCGGCCTACGATAAGAATTAATCCAAGAATAAAGAGTAAGTGGTCGATTCCAAAGAGGATATGTTCCACACCGAGCTTTAAGTAACCCGCTACAGGAATAGATGCAAGCGCCTCAGCGTTCAGGTCAAACGAGGGTGACTCAGGCTGTAGGAGCGCTGTTTGAGATGACCCGTCCAGATGCTCTATTTGTACCAGGACGTCCGTCATCGTTTTGCAAAGTCCATGAATAGAAATAGTGCCATTCGTAAGTCCTTGTGGGCTGCAGTCTATAGTCCAGCGCATAACCCTGGCGCCAGTTGTAAATTCTCTCTGAGGCACGCCGACCATTTTGCATTGAACCGGCAGCTCCGGCTCCAGGTGCAGCACCATATCTCCGCGCGCAGGTACCTTCCAAAGCACAGCATACCGGCCTGGCTGCCGTTCGGTCAGTTGAAGGTATGCAGGCCGTACCTCATGAGCTTCCAGTCGGAAGGTTACCAAAAAACTCCAAAAAGACAAAAAAGAGATTTGAACACAAAGGATAAAAATAAAGAGCCTTTTGTCCTTCACGGTACAGATTCCTCCTTTTCAAATACTACCTCGTACCGTTCACGAAGGCGTTGATATGCCGCGGCGTTTGCCTCCTGACGCCGTGCATACCGCCAATCGTTCTCGGCCTCACTGCGTACCTCTGACAGCAATGGCATCCGGCCTTCCAGTCGTTCGAAAACCCTGACCAAATGGATGCCGTAACTGGATAGCACAGGACCTTCCCACTCGCCGGTCTTCAGAGAAAACACTGCTCTGGCAAAGTCATTCCCAAAAAGTTCTGCAACTTCCTGTTCGGAATACTGCTAGTAATCGTGCTGCAGGAGAAAAGGGTCACCGAGATCAGGCGGCTCAAAAGAAATTAATTCTTTCCGTAAATCGGTCAGCAATGCCTGTGCAGTCTTCTCTGCCTCAACAACACCACAACGGTCTGTGCTAAAATAGATATGAGCAAAGCTAACGAGGTCCGGCTGACGATAGCAGTCGGCCTGCGCTGTGAAATAGTGCTGCAACTCAGTGTCTGTTGGATCTTTTACTGTCAGCAGGTCTTCGTATAAAAACTGCATCTTCTGGGCAAGCCGACGCCGTATGATAGTATCGTCACGATCCAGCCCCAGATGCATGGCTTCACGGTAAAGGATTTCCTCCCGAATATAATCTTCGACGATTTCATGCAGTTCTTCCTCCGTAGGTGAGCGCCCCCTCTGCGCCGTAAACGTTTCACGCAGTTGCCGGATGCGCCCGTGTGTTATGACAACCGGGGCATCTTCTTTCTCCTTATTATCGTCCTGGTTAACCATAATGGAGATACAAAAAAGTACAGCACCGAGTATCAGGAAATGAACCAAAGGTTCACGCAACAAACGGAAAATCATGAGCAGTAGTTTTGAAGTAGTACCACGACAATTATTAACCTCGCTCATCACGTGTGGTGTTTGTGAAAGCGGACGCCCCCTTTCGAGGGCATCTGCTCCTTCCAGGTTATTGTTCATTGGCATTATTTCCCTGGCGTATACCAAATAGGTGATGTATATGCCCTTTCCTGAGTGGTCATGGGGACTTCCTTTGATAGTTCAATACCAAATCTCTTAGCATCATACGCCGTCCATCGGGGTGTAGGAATTTCGATCACGCGTGCATAGTAGAATGCCCGATGTTTTGGATTGAAGTCTGGATCCTTCCATACGGTGATCAGCTCCGGATCGCCAATTGTATTTGTCCAGATAGCATTTTGAACATCAACGGTATTTCCCACCGGTGGAATCTTTCCTGTTTCAGGATCCGTTTTGCGCTTGCCGGTATCGCTCCACACCACGTCGTATACTTTCTCCTGTACTTTCCCTTTCGCATCAAGCCAACCCTTGATAATCTGGATGCGGTCGAGATTAGCACTGATGGGGTCTTTAAGTGCTGCGACAAGAAATGTTGGAGACTTGCCGGAAGGCGCCGCGCTAAGGTCTCCCCCCATCGGAACACCCTTCGTGTAACCTATGACGGCAGGATTGCGCGTCTGTGCATCCTTCGCATCAAATTCCCATCCGCCAAAGAAGCGCACAATCATACGAGGGCCGGTGGTGGCATAAGTCTCACGACGCTCCATGGCGTCAAAGAGCGATTCGCGGGTGTTTTCAGTCGCCCATACAGCGGCGTAGCCGGAAGCGGTCTGTTCCCAACCCATAATGGTAGCCTTTTCCGTCTTTACAAACGGATGATTAGCACGAGTCAAACTTGGTTCTGAACTGGACGTTTTCCCAAAGAAATTCTCCTCTTCGACCGCGGCGAGTCCAGTGTGTGCATCCGTCGAACCTATCATCCCAAACTTATAGGGATTGATGCCGAGCTGTTGCTCAATCTTAAGGCCGTTTTTCAGCGCCGAACGGGCATACTCAAACTCCAGCATCTCCGGCTTTTTAAGTTCGCTAAGGTCCAGGTTTCCCTTATCCCAACGCTCGAAGTCGGCAAACTCGTCGTTTGGAGAAAGAAACGGATGCGTCTCACCGTCACCCTTGATCTGTGTAGCTTCGTAGAGGCGCTCCCAGCGTGCCCTGTTCCTGGCATACTCGTAATCAATCGGCTTGCCGGTAAATGACTCAATAATCGGGAACATGCGTCCGTTACTCAGGTTGCCGTTGTGTGCAATGGCAAGCACGTCGCCGCCGGTCTTCTTTTCGTAAGCGGCCATCCATCTCCACAGGTCACGGGGATTATCGCTGCCGTATGGTTTCATCGTAATGAAAGGCTCAACCAGTCCTGCCTTTGCTCCGCTATCGCGGAAGATCACATTGCGGTGCAGGTTGTTCCCACCGGTGTTAGATGTCCACTCGTAGCCGATGAAAGCAGTAAAGCGACCGGGACAGCTTTACATGCTGACCGCTGGAAGCCATGATATCATCGCCTTTGGCTAAGCGGTATGCGTCCTTCGCGGGGAAAGGAGGCAGCCGAATGCGCCTGCGTCAAACGAGAATGAGGTATGCAGGTGTGTATCGCCGAAAAACGGCCGCGTCGGGAAATTGCGGCCTGCGTAAGGTGAGTAAGGCCGCCTGGGAAATGCCTTCTCGGCGGCTTCTTTATGGAGCGTGCCGACGTCCGTAGTAACATTTTCAGCAGCGTATCCCGCCAGCGCTATGCCAGTACAGAGAAAACCGGTAAATATCGCATTACAAAGCTGTACTACTCTTATACCCGTAACCCCTCCCTTCTATCTGTAAATAGTAGTGTAATAATATAGCAATGAAAAATAACAAATCAAGCCGCAGCTATAGTGATCAACGATTGAAACCGGATAGCATATGCCAGAGACAAAGTTTTGTAAATCAAATATTCTCCAGTATCGTGATCAATCTTTACCATAGAGACAGGTTTGAAACCTGTCTCTACACAGCTTACATCACAACCAAAACATCATACATGGCTAACCCGACACTATTCTTTACTCAAATGCTATAGGGTTCGTACACAACATTCCGAGGGCTGCACAAAGGAGTATTCCACTAATAACTATCAACGTAATTCTATACCTGCGAGTGTCAAACTGCGTTGAGATACCACCAAAGAACATAACCGATGCAAAGAGTACCGTAAGCATAATGTAATTGTCGGAATTTTGGTTGGCTTGTCTGGCTTCCTCATGCTTCTGTACCGATTCTTTATTCAACTGTTTTGCTTCTTGTTCCGGCTCAAGTCTGTATTCCTCCATCATAAAAGGATGCGATGGGGCCTGAGGATTCTCGACCGGTCTGGTGGCAAGCCATGCGTCAGTTGCCCGTTTTGCTTCTGGTCTGAAACGCCGGTAAAAGAAGTCAGCAAGAAATTTTTGATTACGGCTGTTGGCTTTGAGATACTCAACAAAGAGTATCCCATCTATCATACGCATTTGTCCGGCATGTACTGTTTTTTCTGAACTCCTACGTCCTAAAGCACTCACTTCATTCAATCGAAATATTTGAATCCCTCCCCACTTTGTAGCCTGATAGGTACACCATGCTGAAGACAGTGTCGCAAGGGCGATAATAACTGTTGTCGTCAGCTCAGTAAAATGTTTGAAGCGTTCTTTTTTATCAGGTATTTGTTCTAGTGCCATAATAACCTAGTCGTCTGAAAACTTCCCACTTAAATCAATATTAAAGCCAGGCGTGACGGCTATCTCCTTCCAGGTTTTTGGTACAATCGATATACACCCCTACCGAGCAAATCTTAGAGCTTATCTGAAAACCCCAATATCATCTTTTGTAGAGACAAGTTTCAAACCTCTACCTTCATACAGAACGACAACCCTTACTTTCGGATAGGCTCTTAGTCTCGCCTATCAGGTTTTTCTCCTTGCCGGTCAGCTAAGATTATCAAATGCTTTTCCAATTGTTGATAATTCTGATTCTCAGGATAGTTCCTGGCTAATCTGGCAGCATACTTTAACGCCTGTCCAAACTCGCCTCTGTCACGATAAATCATAGTTAGAGAAACCAGCAAATCAGGATCATATGGGTTATGGCTTAATGTCCTCTTGAGAACCGATATCGCCTGTTCTGGCATCTTTTGTGAATCCAGTGCTATCCCATAAACATAACTGTATCGTGTATTCTCCGGGGCAAGTATTGCAGCCTTGTGCAAATGGTGTAAGGCTTTCTTGTGCTCACCGGTGCGAATCATCAACAAGCCCATGGCGTGATGTATCGGCGCAGACTTTGGTGCGAGATACAATGCTTGCTCTAAGACATTTCTTCCTTTCTCATCCTGGTTCTGAGCGCGATAAACATCTGCAAGGTTAATATACCCGGGAATAAAGGCCGGCTCGATCTCGATGGCTTTCTTGTATGAAGCTACGGCACGGTCATACTCGCCACGGTCGAGGTAGAGATTCCCCAGATTTATGTGTGCCACAGGATAATCAGCATTGAGCATCTGTGTTTCTTCATATTCTCTTACGACAGTCTCGCGTTGCTTTAATGCCGACTCTGACAGCAAATTTATCGGGACCGGCGCTAAAGATCGTGCAACAAATGTACGCACCAGTCGTACCGGATCCTGTAACATCGGCAGCAGGTACTGTACCCGACCCTCTGGCGGCAAGATGTCCAAAGAGGTAACAGCTTCAGAACGAATGAGCGGATTGGCATCTCGCAACATTTTCCTAAGGGTTTCTAACGATAATTCGGTAGGATAATTCCGCAACAGGAAAACCGCTGTGGCACGTACTATCGGCGATTGTTGATTGCCTTCAGCCAAACGAATGAGATCGACATCGGTACCGGGAATACAGCGGCTGGCAGCCCAAAAAATATCACCGTAGTGCTTTTCCGGCTTTGGAGTCCCGTACCACTTCCCGAAATGTTCTGATGCCCATTCCGTTGACCTATCCGAATGGCAACCGTTGCAGGTATTCGGCACACCCAGTTTCTTCGATAAGTCAGGACGCGGAACACGAAAGCTGTGATCCCGGCGAATATCGACGACCATGTAAGTGCGTGCCGGCATATGACATTCGACACACTGCGAACCTGATAAACCCATCTTATGAAAATGGTGCTCACGAGAACCATATTTCTCGGACTGATGACACGAGTAGCATAATTCATTGCCCTCTTTCCGGCGACGGGTACTGTGTGGATCATGACAATCCGTGCAAACAATACCGGCCTGATACATCCTGCTTTGCAAGAAAGAGCCATACTCATAAACCTCATCACGAATTTGTCCATCCGGATAGTAAAGATTATCTTCCAGCGCTTGCGGGTAGTGGGTGTCAAGCAACGGTTTTCCATGCACATAATTCTCGTTGATAATAGCCCGGCGGCTGTGACATCGGGCACACATCTCCACCTCTTTTTGTCTGCGTCGCGAAGTGCTCGGCTTATAAGTAGCCAAACTCTTATCGAATAACCAGGTTACCTCTTCGTCCTCGTCATCCTTCAAACGAATTGACAGGCCCATGTCAGTATAGCCTTGTGTATCCTCGCCTCTTGCTTCTGCCTCCGCCCACTCGACGTGCAGAGAACCAGGACCGTGACATACCTCGCATGATACATCAATCTCAGACCACGTAGTGTTGTATCGGTCTTTAGCTGCATCGTAGTTCTTTTTCAGGTTAGTTGAATGGCACTCAGCGCACATATAGTTCCAGTTCTGTGAAATTCGTGTCCAGTAGAGGATATCATCTGGTGGAATACGCTCGTTGCCGTAGATGTGAAACCAGCGCTGGCCGCCTTGCTCTTTCGGTCTCGTATCCCAGCACAGAGGTAGAGTCTGCACGCGCCCATCAGAGAACTCAATCAGATACTGCTGTAAAGGCCTCACTCCAAAAGTATATTTAATGGCAAACTCCTGAAATTTACCTCTAAAGCCTTCGGTGAAGACAAAAAACTTACCATCTCTTTCATAAAATCTCGAAGTCACATCATGATGATTGAACGAAGTATTATTGAAATCCCCGAGCACGGTCGCATCGGTCGCATAATCCATTGCAAGGTCATGATCGGAGCCAATATATTGTGCATAGATATTCTCATGGCACGGCTTGCATGTCTCTCTGCCAACGTAATGTGCGCTCACTGCCGATTGAAAGTGAGTATTCTGTTGTGTTTTCTGACAACCAATACACATAAGCAGAGGTATGAAAACAATCACCGGGCGGCATAGCCACAAACAAATTCTCCTTAACAAAGGGGAATCAAATGGGTTGTGAAAAATTTGATGAAAAGGTAAGTTTTTATATAACAGTACTATAACTCCAACCATTGGGAAAAACATGAAAGGATTCTCCATTTCTCTTGTTCTTGACAGTGCGTATCTAAGTGAAGGGCGAGTACTGATGGTTCACCCAGGCTTTTATTCCATCGCTAGCCTTGCCTCCCGCTTCGTGGTTCGGATTTTCTGCTTGTCAACAGCGCTTAAGTTCATCGGCTGGGTATCAATTTCCACCTTCTTCAGCGTACCGGTGAAGCGATTCGGCGAGGCATAATCAGCGCTCACGGGTGATCCTGTATCTTCACCAATATCGAATGTCTCGTCTGCCGAAAAACGTCCCCACCCGGTCTTTTCAATCCGGCCCTCGCCAACCTTCTTGTCATTCACAAAGAGCGTCACTGTGCCACCTCTGCCAAGACCACCGCCATCATAGGAGAATTCCATGCGAATGGTATTCGGTCCCGGCGCCATAACTTCGGAGCCGGTCACCTTGTAACGGACCTGCGTGACGTAGTTGTACTCATAGGTGGGCCGCCCATCCTTAATGTAGAGTGTATAACCTCCCACCACCCCACCCTCGGCTGCCAAAACTCCATCCGCCCCTCCCTGCGGCACATCCACGTATGCCGTAATTGTGTGCGATCTGTTTTTGATCTGGGCTGCAGAGCTTTCAGGGATGCGTATAGACCCCGGATAGTAGGTGAACTTGGTTCGTCCCTCAATCAGGCTGGGGCGTAAGGTTGGATCAACGCGCTCGGTAAGACGGTCGTCCAACGGGAGTACCTGGTATTTTTTAGCCTCGACCCAGAACGCATCCTGGAGATCCTTTAGCTTGTCGGGATATTGTGCAGCGACGTCATTATCTTCGCTGAAATCGTGCGCCAGGTCGTAAAGCTCCCAGTTATCTTTATCAAAGTCGTAAGACCCCATCGTCCATGGCAGGCGCCCATGCCGGCAAGCGGCAACCCAACCGTCCTTGTACAATGCACGATTGCCGAACATCTCGAAATACTGCACGTGTCGCGTACCCTTGGCACTCGCACTGTTGAAGCTGTACATCATGCTGACACCCTCGATTGGCTTCTGCTTCACACCGCTGACTTCGGTAGGTTCGGCAATCTTCACCGCTTCCAGGATCGTGGGCACAATGTCAATGATGTGGTGGAACTGAGTGCGAATGCCGCCTTGATCCGTAATACGACCCTGCCAGGCAATTACCATCGGGTTGCGTGTGCCTCCCAGGTGCGAAGCAACCTGCTTGCCCCATTGAAACGGTGTGTTCATGGCCCAGGCCCAACCTACCGGATAGTGGTTATAGGCAGTCGGCCCGCCGATCTCATCCAGGTGCTTCAGCAGATAAGACGGGTCTTCCTGTATTCCGCCAAGGGCCGCCATTTCATTGAAGGCACCGTAAAGTGTTCCTTCCATCGAAGCGCCGTTATCCCCAATAATCCAGAAGATGAGTGTGTTATGCAGTTGACCAGTCTGCTCCACGGCATCGAGGATGCGCCCCACTTCATAATCGGTCTGGGCAGTATACGCTGCGAATGCTTCCATCAAGCGTGCGGCAACACGTTTCTGGTCTGGCGTCAACGAGTTGTAGGCCGGTATCTCCTTGGGCCGCGGTGTCAGCTTCGTGCCGGGCGGGATCACACCCAACTTAAGCTGCCGCTGATAGGTTTCTTCGCGGTACTTGTCCCAGCCCTGATCGAATTGTCCTTTGAACTTGTCCAGCCACTCCTTCGGCACGTGATGCGGGGCATGGGTGGCTCCGGGTGCGAAGTAGATAAAAAATGGTCGGTCGGGAGTAACCGATTTCTGCTGAAAGATGTACTTGATGGCTTCGTCTGCCAGCGAGTCGTTAAGGGTGTAGTGCCCTTCTTTTCCTTTCGGAACCTTCATCTCAACCGGCTGGTTGTCACGGTACAGGGCAGGAGCCCACTGATTCGCTTCCCCGCCGATAAAGCCATAAAAATGATCGAAGCCTTGCAGGCCAGGCCAACGGTCGTACGGACCCGAAATACTGGTCTCCCAATCCGGAACATTATGGTTCTTGCCGAAGAAGGCTGTGCTGTATCCGTTTTGCCGCAGGATTTCCGAGATCATCGCCGCATTTTTAGGAATTTGACCGGTATAGCCGGGATACGCAGTTCCAATTTCGGTGACCACTCCCGTACCAACCGAATGGTGGTTGCGTCCGGACAGCAGTGCCGCACGGGTTGGAGAGCACAGTGCCGTGGTGTGGAACCGTGTATAGCGCAACCCGTTTTCTGCCAGGCGGTCGAGGTTAGGTGTTGAAATCTGACCACCAAAGGTACTCCACTGACCGAACCCGCAATCATCGATCAGAATAACCAGGACATTCGGAGCACCGGCTGGCGCCCTGGTGATCGGAATCTTATCGGGCTGCGATTCTTTGTAGGTACGCCCCATCTTTCCCTTAAACGGTGGCTCAGGTATGGGCAGTACCGTGCTGCGCGGGGACTGACACGACACCGTGGCCACCAACATAACTAATACTGTAAACAACAGGCCAGAGAATCTCCGGAACCACTGTTGCTGATGACTGGTTGTACCCATTTCAATCTCCTTTCGTTTCATTGTTTCGCCTCCTTTCATCGTTTGAGTTTTCATGCCTCACTTCACCCGTTGATGAAGCAGTGGCAATTGTTGAAAGTTCCGTATGGCACCCTTGTCACTGAACGTTACGGAGTAACGATGTTAAATCCACCCTTGAAGGTATCCAACAGCCCCATTAACTCGCCAAGCTTATCCCTGTTACCCTGGATTTTTATATTTCCGGATGTAATCTCCTTTTCGAATGTTGTTTTTTCCATAGTGATTGCATCAAACACTGTCCGGGTAAGTGTAATTGTAGCGTCAGCTTGGGGTCCTGCCGATTCGGCATATACGTAAGGGCAGAGTTCTCCAGGTTTAAGACGTATTTCTCACCCACGTCGGTGAAATTCCAGTTGAGAATAATCACCTTGCCGTCCGCCTTGGGACCGTTGAGCTGCACCCCCATAAAATCGAAAAACATCGGGATCGTCATCGCCGTAATCACGTCGAGACTTCCGGCTCCTCTGCTAACGGTGTGGACCCCGTTGCGCAGTTCATAGGCCGCTGTAAGATAGTTGTTGCGCCAGGTGAACGCTTCAGCCTGATAGCCGAGTTGCTCCAACACATCTGCCTGGAGATTTCGCGCCTCCTTGTTATTGGGATCGGCGAAGACGACGTGGTTTATCGCCTGGGCCACCCATCGATATTCGCCTTTCTTGAAATCCGCGCGTGCCTTTGCAATGACAGCTTTGGCACCCCCCATATACCGTATGTAGTTTTTAGCCAATTCTTTAGGTGGCAGCGGGTTGAGATTTGCCGGGTTCATATCATACCATCCCAGGTACTTCTGATAAACGGCCTTCGCATTGTGATTAACCGTTCCATAGTAATCTCGGGCATACCACTTCCGGGAGAGACTGGATGGCAGCTTGAGCATTGGACCAATCTCGGACATGGTGTAACCCTTGTTTGCCAGCCTTAGGGCCTGATCGTGGATGTACTTGTACATATCACGCTGGTCCTTGAGGAACTTTATTGCCCGGTCGTGCCCCCAGCGCGGCCAGTTGTGCTGAGCAATCAGTATCTCAATCTGATCCCCATACATAGCGATCGCCTCGTTGAGGTAGAGTGCCCATTTGTAGGCATCGCGCACCTGAGCACCGCGAAGCGTTAGCACATTGTGCAGCGTATGGCACGCCAGCTCGGTAGAGTTGAACACCTTGAACTGCGGGAAGAAGATCATCATCTCGGCAGGTACCTCTGTATCGGGCGCCATGTGGAAGATCATCTCCACGCCGTCAATGATCCGCTTCTCACCTGTCTTGGTGATGATATCCGTGGGTGCAATCAGTGTGGTCCTGCCTATAGAGGATGCCTTTCCGATGCCGGCATCCACCTGGCCTCGCTCACCTCTTGGTAGAACAATGCCGTACCAGTAGTCTGAACGCCGGCCCATGACAGTACCGGCCGTGAGGTTTTCACTGGTCGCTGCTTCCAGAAATCGTTCCGGCGCGAAGATCCGGATATTGCCGGCCTTCACATCGGCATCATCCACCACACCCTTCACCCCGCCAAAGTGGTCGACATGGCTGTGCGTATAGATCACCGCTACTATCGGCCGTTTTTCACGATGCTGGTAGTAAAGATCGAGCGCAGCACGAGCGGTCTCTGCCGAGATGAGAGGGTCAATGAGGATCACGCCCTTATCACCCTCGACGATGGTCATATTCGATAAGTCTAAGCCGCACACCTGATAGATACGGTCCACGACCTTGAACAGGCCTGCATTCATGTTGAGCCGGTCCTGGCGCCACAGGCTCGGATTGACAGTGGCAGGGGCATCCTTTTGCTTCAGGAAATCATAGGCTTGAAGATTCCACACCTCTTTGCCATCACTATCCCTAATGACTGCGCTTGCCGGCCCGGCAATCAGGCCGCGCTGGGCATCTTCGAAGTCTTTCCGGTCAGCGAAGTTGAGCTCCTTCAGTACGGTAGCATTAGCCTGTTGTGTAGCAGGCTCCGCATCCTTCGGTTCAGTAGAACGGGCAGGCTTGCCCCCTGCCATCTCCTGCATTGCCTTTTGGTCAACAGCACTCATCTTGGTTTCACCGAGGGTAACGATAACTTTACCGATCTTGCCGGTGAACTTGAACGGCATGTCGTAATCCTCGCTCACACCTGTGCCGGTGTCTTCACCGACATCGAGGGTTTCATCGAACGTGATGCGCATGGGAACAGTGCCGGCTATCCGTCCCTGGGCAATTTGCTTGCCGTCCACGTTGAGCGTGCCGGTGCCGCCTTTGCCATAACCACCACCGTCATATTGGAAATCGAATACGATTGTGTGCTGGCCGGGGGCAAGTGCATCCTTGGCGGCGATGTTGAAGTGCGCCATGTTCGCCAGGTTGTAGTGGAAGACCGGCTTGCCGGCCTGAAACAGCAGCGCGTAGCCGCCAAACAGTCCGCCCTGTGTCAACACGACTCCTTGCTCGTCACCCTTCGCAAGCATCACCTCGGCAGTGATGCGAAACGACTTATTCTTTATGTCAGGTGCAGCACCTTCCGGGATGCGCTTCTGACCCTGATAATAAGTGAACTCAGACCGGCTGCGTGTGAGGCTGGGCCGAACGGATACGTTAAACCGCTCGATCTTACTGTCGTCTATCGGCAACACGTTATACCTGGCCGCCTCGGCGTAGAACAGCAACTGCAGTTCGCGGAGCTTGTCGGGATTCTGGTCAGCCACGTTGGCGGCTTGGCTGAAGTCCTCGGTAACGTGATACAGTTCCCACTTAGAGCCGATGATCACGTCCTGCTTAGCCGCCTCGGGGACAATGGTGACGTCCTCCCATGGCGCTGACTTCGGCGTCGTGCATGCCAACCAACCATCGTGATAGATAGCCCGGTTACCGAACATCTCAAAGTACTGCGTATGGCGGGCCGGCGGCGACTTCGCATTGTCGAACGAATAAGCCATGCTTACTCCCTCGATCGGCTTTTGTGTGACGCCGTTGACGACGGAGGGTGCTTGCATGCCGCACACGTCGAGGATTGTCGGGACGATATCAATCGTGTGATGCCACTGGGAACGAATTCCTCCCCGGTCCTTGATACGGGCAGGCCAGGAGATGACCATCGCATTGCGTGTACCGCCGTAATGCGAGGCAATCTGCTTCGTCCACTGGAATGGTGTGTCCATCGCGTGTGCCCAGCCGTACGGGTAATGGTTGTGTGTCTTCCACGTACCCAGATCGTCCTTTCGTTGGAGGGTCTGCTTTTCATCTTCGAAAAGGCCGTTCAAGCTGGTAAGTTCATTGAGAAGGCCGCCGGGACCTCCCTCGGCACTTGCGCCGTTGTCGCCGACGAGGTAAATCACCAGCGTGTTGTCGAGTTGTCCAAGTTTCTCTATCGCATCCAGCACGCGGCCAATGTTGTAGTCCGTCTGTTCAAGAAAGCCGGCATAGATCTCCATCATGTAGGCATAGAGTTGCTTCTGCTCCGGCTTGAGGGAGTCCCACGCCGGTATCCCTGTGTGGCGTTTGGTCAACCGGGTGTTGGCCGGTACCAGACCAAGCTCTTTCTGCCGCGCCAGCGTTTCCTCGCGCATCTTATCCCAGCCCTGATCGAACTGGCCTTTGTACTTCGCTATCCACTCCTTTTTCGGATGATGAGGTGAATGTGTTGCCCCCGGCGCGTAATAGAGTAAGAACGGCCGTCCGGGTGCAATGGTTTGCTGGTTGCGTACCCAAAGTATCGCCTGATCGGCCATGTCGTAATCGAAGTTGTAGTCAGAGTTGCCTAAGTACGGCTCGATGGGCCGTGTGCCATCAAACACTGCCGGCCGCCACTGGCTTGTCTCGCCGCCGATGAACCCATAGAAATGCTCGAAACCCAACCCGGTCGGCCAGAGGTCGAACGGCCCGGCCTGGCTGCTTTGCCAATCCGGCACGTTGTGATTTTTGCCGAACCAGGCAGTATTCCAGCCTTTCTGCTTAAGGATTTCGGCAACGGTCGCGGTATCCTTACCCATCAGGCTGTCATAACCGGGAAAGCCCGTGGCCATCTCCATAATAGTGCCGGTGTGTACCGAGTGATGGTTGCACCCGGTAAGCAGCGCCGCACGGGTAGGCGAGCACAGCGCCGTTGTGTGGAACTGCGTGTAGCGTAGCCCGCTCTTTGCCAGCCGTTCCAGCGTAGGTGTTTCGCATGGCCCACCGAACGTACTGGCTGCTCCGAAACCAACATCATCCAGGAGCACCAGGACAATATTGGGCGCCCCTTTGGGCGCCTGAATCGGCTTTGGAAAGTAGGGCTTAGAGTCTTTGATGCTCAGTCCAATCTGCCCATGAAAGGGTGGCTCCGGTCGTGGTAGGACCTCCTGTCCAGCGAGGTTACCGACTAGACTCAAACAAAGCAGGGCAAGACTGACAATAAGCTCGGCTGCTGTTCTTGCTCTCATGTTATATTCCTCCTTTCTATAAAATTAACATCCTATTTTCAGGGTCTTAGCTTCGCCATTTACAAGCAGGCTCTCCGTTATATAGTCTAAATCAATTTTGCTATTCCAGAATCCAATGCTAATCATTTCTGTTGTTTTAACAGGAGGGAACAGAGGCGACTGACTTCTCATCTCCGTTCGCTCTTGTTGACCTATCTGTGTGTATTTCCATCGGCAATTCAGTGGCCGGCCACTGAATTGCCGATACACTGCTCGAACTTAGCCCGCAACGATTCCTCATCAATGGCACCGGCTGCTCCAATGGCCACAATTTGTGTCCGTGGCGTCCGCTTACCCCACTCATCTGCCAGTGAGATGTCCACGCGCCTGCCAACAACTTGTAAAATCACCCGCCGTTCCGGTGCATCCAGGGTGTACATAACGCCCTTAGCCCGATAGATATTCACCGGCAGCTTTGACACAATCTCACTCAGCACATCCAGCGAGAGCGGCCGATCAGTCTCATAGCTCCAGGTGCCGAACACATTCGAATGATCATGGTGGTGATGCTTTTGATTGCAGTGAGAGTCTCTGCAGTCGTGATGCTTTAAGTTGTACCAGTTCGGGTCTGCCTGGGTTGGATCATAGCGGCCGACTGAAAGCAAAACAGGGAGCGGCACATCAGCCTGGACGGCCTCGATAAGTCTGTAGCAGTGAAAGCGGCTGTCCAGCCATTCCTTGATCCTGGCGACCTGGTCGGAGCCCACCAGATCCACCTTATTCAGAATAATCATGTCGGCACAAGCCATCTGGAAGAGCTTCAGATCCATAAACTCCGGTGAGGTAAATACCTGCTCCGCATCCACTACACACAGGATGCTATCCAGACGGATACGGTCGCGAAAACTGGGATTGTTGAAGGTCATGGCAATACCGGAAGGCTCGGCTACGCCGCTGGCTTCCAACAGGATGTATTCAGGCCGTTCTGGCCGATTGATCGTCTCCATCACCGTCGCGATGAGGTCATCGCGGATAGTGCAGCAGATGCAACCATTAGCGAGGCTGATGACATTGCTTTCAATGCCCACAATAAGTTCGGCATCGATATTGATCGAACCGAAATCATTAACCAGCACCGCCACCTTTAGGCCATGATTGCCGTTGAGGATACGGTTGAGCATCGTAGTCTTCCCTGCCCCGAGGAAGCCTGTGAGGATTGTAAGAGAAATTCCAGTGTTGTTAAAGATGTTCATGATCTCTCGTTGTCTCCTTTAGCCTAAGTCTGAAAACTTCGGCTACATTTCCACGAAAACGTTCCGTCGGATTCTTACGGGACCGATGGAACGTAAACCATCTTGACCAGTTACTTCTTCGCCGACGTGATGCCGAGCATTTCGGCCAGGTTGATCTTCATCTCGGCGGGCAACCGTGCCCATTCCCGTATCTGGTCCTTGGGGGTGAAGAGCGCAGGATCAATTTCCTGATCGCGGATCCCTTGCTCCTGATTGGCAATAAACGGATTTTTGATTGCTATCTCACCCGGTATCTTACCACCGAAGTTGTGCTGGATGACCCACTCCAGGCTCGGGCGGACGGTATTAGTTGTCTCCGGTAACGCTGCCTCGCGGATCCAGACACGCTCCTTAGTGACATTAACAACAGTGTGATCGATACCAAAGGCAAACATGCCTTTGTAGTGCGTCCGTATACCAGCCATCATCTCGCCGATTAATTCGCGATCGTAGGAGACATGGCAGGCCATGGCAAGCCGCGGCTGCACCAGGTTTGCCAGGTAGCCGACACCGTAGTGCGGCGTGTGCAGATTGTCAACCGTAAATGCCCCCATGAAAGGTGCTACACCTTGTTTCAATGCCCACAGGTTTACCATATCGATGGCCATCTCGGTGACAAACACGTCTACGCCTTTGGCGTACTTGGCGGTAAGCTGGTCGGGCTTGCCGTCGCCAGTCCAGACGAAGGAAAGGCCGTTCCAGTCCAGCCGGTATGCTGAGGCGCCGTCCACGCCGTGAGAGCGCCGCCAATGAGTCACCTTCACACCGTCCTTGTCGTAACAGATGCCACCATCATCCCTGAAGTCGAACTCGGAGACATCGATCTCATAACCGTCAGCCATTGGCCCCACAGACCACGCTGAAGTCCAGGCGCCCATCTTCTTGATAGCTTCACATACGGCCTTGGTGCCCAGCGCCGGCGTTCGGCCTGACGGGCCAATCACGCACAGCGGTTTCCAGCGCCCGTTAAACGGGGCGAATTGGTACAGGTAGGGCAGTTCGCCGAAATGGTCGATGTGCAGATGGGTGATGAAGATATCATTGATTTCCGGCACCGGCACCTGGTTGGCAACGATATTGCGCAGGCAGCCAGGCCCGAAATCGAAAAACAGCCGCTTGGCCCCGCCCAGCTCCACCATAATGCAGGTACTGGCCTGGGTCATGCGTGGCGGCCAGGGGTTGCTACCCATGAAGATAATGCGCATCTCATCCGGACCGAGCGTCTCACTTTGCGGGAAGTAGTTGTTCTTGTTCCTAACCGAGGGCGTCGGCAGGTAGTAAGGAGGCATCGAAATGCCGGTGCCCGGCGGCGACCCATAAGGGTTTTTCTCTCCGGGTGCACCAGGCGTGGGTTTCTTTTCACCAGCCGCCTCCGCCGTAGGAAGAGTGGCTGCAGCAATACCTGTTGCAGTTACACCTAAGGTCATAAGCATCTCACGTCGATTCATAGCTTGGTCTTTTTCTTTCATAGTTTAGGTTCCTCCTTCGAATTAATGTTTGTTTTCTTGTCCTCCGTCTGCATTGCCACAGCAATGCTCGCGACGAGCAGAATGGTGCCCCATGATGAGTTTGTTCAAGTTGTTTCTCCTGGTCTTGAGCAGGAGACAACAGAGGTAATGAAAATAGAGTAAAACTCACCTACATTCTCTCCATCTCAGACAAGTACACTCATCATCGTGGTGGATTCTATCCGTGCAGTTGCTACGGCGTTTTCACACAGCGCCTGCTCACTTGCTGCCTCCACCGGCTTCCTGAAGTTTCTCCAGCACCCGGTCAAGATTGAAGCTGCCAGGCTTCTGGCGAGGTGGAAACTCACTGAAGGTCTGAAGGTATTGTCCTACAAACGCCTGTGCCGGTACGAGCAGGAAAATACGCTCCGTGCGCCACCGTGGATAATCAACAGCCTCGTGGTCTGCTCGCTCAAATGGGTCAGTACGGAGGTTGAACAGTTTGGGCACACGGAGCGTCACCAGAGGCTCCTGCCACACGTTAAAACCGTGTTCGCGCTGTTCGGCAAAGACAATTTTCCACTGGTTGTAACGGAGGTTCACCAGGTTGCCGTCATCACTGAAGTAGAAGAATTCCTTACGCGGCCATTCGGCTTCGCCTTTGAGTGCGGGCAGGAGGTTGTAGCCATCAAGGTGAACCTTAAAGGATTTGTCGCCAGACTTGTAACCTTTCTTCAACTTCTCTGCGATATCTGGTTCGCCAGCGGCCGCCAGCAAGGTTTGCAGCATATCCTCATGCGAGCCGATGTGGTTGATTACCGTACCAGGTTTAACGACTCCCGGCCAACGGATAATGCAGGGAACGCGGTAACCTCCTTCCCAGTTGGAGTTTTTCTCGTTGCGGAACGGTGTTGTACCTCCATCGGGCCATGAGAAACATTCTGCGCCGTTGTCGGTTGAATACATTACAATGGTGTTATCGGCAATACCAAGGTCATCGAGCTTTTTGAGCAACTGGCCGATGTGCCCATCATGTTCGGCCATACCGTCGGGATAAATGCCAAGGCCTGTCTTACCCTCAGACTCCTTCTTCAGGTGCGTCCAGATGTGCATACGGGTGGAGTTCCACCAAACGAAAAACGGTTTACCATCCTTATTGGCTTTTTCAATGAAATGCAGTGCCTCTTTGGTGACTTCGTCATCCACGGTTTCCATACGCTTTTTCGTCAACGGGCCGGTGTCCGTAATCTTGCCATTGGCGAAGCTGTGAATCACGCCACGCGGACCAAACTTCTTCTTGAATTCGGGATTTTTTGGATAGTCCGGATGCTCAGGCTCCTCTTCTGCATTGAGGTGATAAAGGTTGCCGAAGAATTCGTCAAAACCATGATTCGTCGGCAGATGCCCATCCCGGTCGCCTAAATGGTTCTTACCAAACTGTCCGGTAACATAGCCCATCGGTTTGAGCAACTCGGCAATAGTCGGATCTTCTTTCATCAACCCTTCTTTCGTACCTGGCAATCCCACCTTAAGAAGCCCGGTACGAAACGGGCTTTGGCCGGTAATGAATGCCGCGCGCCCGGCGGTGCAACTCTGCTGGCCATACCAGTCAGTAAACATAGCACCCTCCTTTGCGAGTCTGTCAATATTAGGCGTTTGATAACCCATCATGCCGCGATGATAACAACTGGGATTGTTCCAACCGATATCATCTCCCCAGATGACAAGGATGTTGGGTTTTTTATCCCTGGCAGCAGCAACTGCATGACTTGTGTTAAAAAGTAAAGCGGAAAATATCAGGTACGTAACTACAATGCTAAATCGAAATAATTTCATAGTGTTTCCCTGGGAAAGATTGATTACTATACCGGAGAGCACCTGGTTTACAAAACTTTATCTCTGCCATATGCCGTCTGGTTTTCAATCGTTGATCACTATAATGGTCTTTGTACTTTTTATTAGTCCAGATATTTTTGATAAAAGCGTTTATTCTCAGTTTACTGCTATGAAAAAAATTTGCTATTTGAAAAACCTCAAAAACGGATTCCCACTCCTAATACAGGTCCATGGATCGTAACATCGAACGCATTTTTATCATCTCCACTTCCTTCTTCATAGTCTATATCCAGTGCCCGGTAACCTGCCCCGGCAATGATCCTTTGAGAAATGTTATATTCAAAGAGTCCTACAGCCTGCCACGAAAGATCTGAGGTATCATCCGAAATATCGAAACCGCCGATATCACCCCTTGCACTGAACTGCAACTTTTTCGTTATAGAGGTACCAACACGAAGTCCAACAAAAGGGTCTATTAAATCTTTTTCTGAATCCACATCCCTTTCTAAGCCAAGCATAGGCACACTTACATCAATTTCATTATCGATATGCCAGTATCTTCCTCCTCCCAAAACATCAAGCGATACGGGCAATCTTCCTCCCCACGTTCCAAGTCTATAGAATGCACCAAATTCTAAGAGTAACATCTCTGTTTCAACATCGACATTGATTGTACCGACCTCCCCTTCTGAAGAAAGTTTCATATAGTTTGGTTCAATAAAAAATTCCCATTTTCCTCTTCGAGCTATAAAATGGTTTACTGAAGTAAGATCCAGATCATCCAGAATATCATCAAAACTCACATCTACCTCAGCATTACGGCCTTTTACCGTTACATCACCTTCAATTCCCATTATCCATAAATAAGGAACAATGATAAATTCCCATTTGGTATCTTTTTTATCCTCAGATTTGGTACCATTCCTGTCTTCAGCAAAGGAAGGCATGTTGATAAGTAACAATAAAAATACTATCAATATCATGAAACAATTATTACTTTTTTTCATTTTTCCATAATTATTCGTTATCATGAACTCCATCTCCTTTTTTTCCAAGAGACTATCTGAAAAGATAGAAATCACCACCTTGTCATTGCGATGGCTTTTTCCGAAGCAATCTCTTTGGAAAAGGCTCAGGGATTGCTTCGGATACTACCCTCGCAATGACGGTAATAAAGACAGTCTTCGTCAATAGAATATAAATACAGAAAAGGGAACTTTTCAGACAGTCTCTAAAATGTTACCAGGGACTTAAGGTGAAGGGCATACGATCCTTTACCTGATAGTCCTTGGGTGTTTTGGCAAGTTCGACGCACTGATTCGCCCAGTCTTTTATGATGCCCTTCGCATGCCCCCACCACGTGACCGCCTTCAGGTCAACGACACGCATTTGGGCTTCTTGGCGGTCAGCAAACATTAAGAGTGTTTCGCCTGTAACTCCATCTTTCAATCTTCCTTCAATTGCAGCACTTGGTCGTCCACCGGCAGCCGCCGATCCTGCCCCGACAGCAATCCCAACCGCAGGACCAAAAGCAGGAGCAGCAAGCCTGAGTGCACCTAACGTAGCCTTGCTCGGCGCAAGTTCCACGATAGCCAGCTCAAGCACTACCGTTCGCGGCCCCGGCCGGCTTGCCAATTTCATTCCCGGCCTTTCATCATTGAGGAATGCATCGCGAAATGTTTCCTCTGTATACTGTGCCAACTCACGGGCGCTGTCCTCAAGGTTCATATTACCAGGATTTGCAGCTTTCCAGCCGGTATTTTCCATGAGATACTGCGTGTTGACCGGAGAAATTACCATGTAGTCATAATCTTCTTTCTGTACACCTGGCTTTACCCATACCCTGTTAAAAGGGAATCGCTCTCTCCGGGGAGTCATTCGCTCTGATTCTTGTAAAAATCCGGAATCAGGAGCGGAGGCTGTCTTGCATCCCAACGGGATGCTTACCAATGTTACTCCCGATATAATGCATCCACAGATCACGGTAATACTTCTAACAATATTTCTCTTTCCATTCACAAAATTATTCTCCTTTTTATAATTTATGAGACTGTTACCATTAACCCCATTTTTATTAAGGTTTGAATTATCATTTCTATTCCAAGTGCAACCTGCAACACACCGAGCACACTGCCGAGGATTTGCAGGGTTATGACACCAATAACCTTTAGTATCCTGTGAGCAAACAGCATCGTGAGGAGATTGAGAACCATAGTTGCTAACAATACACCAATAATCTCAACCTGCCGTACAGCATCCTGCGCTGTTGCCATAAGTATAATAAGAATTGCAATTCCGTAAGGGGTGACAATTGTAGGAAAGGAGAGGGGAGAAACAGCCATAGCGAGCGTTGGGGTGGATGGTGTTGTCTCATCCCGATGCGGTGACGAATACATCTGCATAATCATTTGCAGCGCCACCAGAAAAAGAATTATTCCCCCTGCAAGCATTATAGCTGGAATTGAAATATGCCAGGATTTCAGTATCCTTTGGCCCATAAAAGCAGCAACAAGACAACCAATAGTGGAGATGAGGGTTGCTATAAGTGCAAGTTTACGCCGAAACCTTGTATCTGTATCTCTGGTCATCTTAACAAACGGTACCAAAACTTTGATAGGCCCCAGCATAAGTATGAAAAAGGTAAATATCGCGGGAATACTCAAGATATACTGTACTTGTTGACCACTTGAAGCGGTTGTTTGGGGCTGGTTAACGGAAGTTGTTTGTGCAATTACCGAAAATACCAAGATGTGAAAAAGTATCATAATTACAACCAGAAAAAAACTCATTCTTTTCATAGGGAGTACCTTTCTTTATTATTAAAAGCAAGGCGGTCATCGAAGAAGAAAAATCGTTGTAATAATACCTATACATAAAGAGAATAGGCGAAGCCATCTTTTGTTATTATTCTTCACGAGATTTACATGAAATTTTCCTATTGAGGCAGGCATCGAAAATGACAAATGCTGCCCCTACAACAAAACATTGAAATTCCTATACATAAATCAGACCTTCGGCGACTTTTATTTCCTATCAAGAGACGATAGGGCAAGGCTTTAGCCTTGCTTCCTCCCCGCCTGAACATGCATGGGGGAGAGCAACCCTAAAGGGTTACCCTACGGAATTGAATTTCCTACACATTCCATTTATACCTAACCACCACCCGCAGGTATTGTCACAATCGGAGCGCCTTCTTTACCTTCTGTCTCCATAAGGGTAATGACAAACATCAAGGAGGAAAACAAGCTCTTGGATGGCAAGTCCTTATCGTCAATCCAAAACCAGTAACCCCGATAAGGAACCGAAATGAAGACATCCGAAGGTTTTTCCTGAGAACTGTATATCCGAATCAGAGACACAGGAGGAGTACCTGCAGATTGATCCGCCAGTACCGGATTTACGCGTTTCTCTGCCACATGTACATCGGGCACATCAATATAAGAAGCCAAATCAGAAATAATCTCTAAAATCGACCGGGTAAGAATAGCGACTTCTTTGTCACTTGGGGAAAAAGAGCCATAGATTACCTTGAATTCTTTTACGTTAGGGTCGAGGCCAAGGATATTTCTGATAGCGCGGATATCCTCTGCCATTGTTTGATCTGCCCTCTCACGGAAAAAGATCTCGAGAGAGGCCTCTTCTTTATCTATTTTTTTTACCCGCATCCCCATAACTCCCTCACTCTGAACTTTTCTCATCCTCTCAAGCAAAGGATAGAACTCAGGATCTGCCTGACGCGCCCTCACCCCTCCTCCGAAGCGATTCTGTATCCCGTTAATGGCATGTATGCAGAGCCTGAAAACCAGATCGATAGGATAACCGGTTTGAATCATGGTAAGGAGAGAAATGGGAGGAATGGGCTTCATCAGGCTCCGGGCAAATCGTTCCCCTGTCATGGGACTGTATGTTATAGTAGGTCGGTCAAAGTATCTTCCGATTCCACCAATACCGAGGATATTACCACCTCCAAATCCTGTCTTGGGGCTGCTCCAGGAAGAGTTCACACTAACTACACTATCCAGTGCATATTGGCTGATAACAGAGTTTACATCAAGAAAAACAGGTGCATCGGCGTAGCGCATCTTCACCATATTCAGAAGCATCTGGTCCTTCCAGGAGTCAGAAATGGCGGTGGTATAATCAAACCGGTCCCGCGCCAGAAACCGTGGCCCAATGCCTATGCAACCAGTAAGATCAATGATCGGTGCAAGGAACGCTACGATGAGGATTCGACTTTTGAAAATCATAGCCCCCCATCTCATCAAATCTCAAATTGTTCACGATCAAATTTTTCTAATGATTTCAGAAATGCTATAATCATAACATCCCTACGGGATTAGGTAGAGACGCAAAATCTTGCATCTCTACCATTGCAAAATCTTGTATCTCTCCAGGCGTTTCAGGTGATAGGGGTAGGGAAGGCTTTCGCCTCCCCTCCCTCCGAACCGTACAGGCGGGTCTCCCGCATACGGCTCTCCAGTCAGTGGTTTCCCCATCGGGATCGACCAATTAGTATCTGAGGTGTGGTATATGTGAACAACCCAGTCCTAACAATAATGACAGCGCTCCTCACCATTCGTCTTCTACCGACTGTCAACAGGTACTCCGCTCTAAGCCAGGTTCAATCCTCTTTCTCTGGATTTCTCCAATTTGCTTCGGCATTTCTGCCACTGACATTGGTTTTGACTTCCTGTCTTATCCACTTCATACCTCCACCTTCCTACCTTCCTTTGCTCCACACCCATTACGGTGCTTCCTCGCTCTTATGGAGGTTCTGACTCCTGAGAGAGTGTCACTCCCACTCTCTCAGGTATCCCTGATTCATGCACCTTGCCTTCCTGCCATTCCGTCTCCAACCACCCATTGCTCCCCACCACACCTCACGGTGTCGCAGTTACGGTCGGTTACAGGACGGAAAGCGTTTTCCCTGAAAGAGACTTTCACCCTTTTGGCATTGTGCACTTTCAGGCGCACTAGAGACAGGTTTCAAACCTGTCTCTCTGGTAAAGATTAATCGATATACCGTAGAGCATGTGGTTTACAAAACCTCGTCTTCGCCATATGCTGTCTGGTTTCAATCATTGATCACTATAAAATGAACCGTGGTTTGATTCCATGAGCACGGACAAACAAGTTTGTCCGTGCCACCCCATATAAAATACTCTCCGGTTTCATCCCTTGAATACTATACACAAAATCCTTTGTAGTCTATCCCTCCCTGCCGTGAAGTTTATCAAGGCGTTTTTTGAGCCTTTCCGCCCAGAATTTAAAGGCTTCCTTTACTGCCCCATATTTAGACCAGCCAGCGAGTTTTCCCCCCGATCTTGTATCAATAGCGGCAGCAATGCGCTCATTGCTCATTGAGTCAAGGAACTCTACTTCCATGCTTGCACTTCCAACACCCGTATGTTTTCCCGTTGCTGCTTTCTTGATTGTACTGATAACAAGGGCTTGCGGAACTATGGTAGTTACAACCCCAATGCCTGGATGGCTCTGCTTTATATCGGTTATCGCAGTACGCATACGAACTACATCGGGTCCAGGCGTTTCGGTAAAAGGATAGTCGGCGCCAACCACTTCTGCAAAGGTCTTATGAAATTCATCAGCCAACTCTTTCATCACTTCTGGCTGGATACCCTTGTTTTCTGAATCCTCGCTGAAATAAAAAACTACCTGGTCCATCATGATTTTATTATATTTGCTGAAATCAACGTCTTCCTTCATATAAACGAGATCAGCCCCGTCTGAAGGACCTTCTTTAAAACCAGAATAATCGGAGAGAAAACCTGAATGGCGGGTTTGTGCACATGATACTGTCATCATGACTATGAACGGAGCAATTATTATACCTACTACCTTTTTTGATATTTTCAACTTATCCTCCTTTCTAAAATTGTCAAAATGGTAAAATACGCAAATAACAATACTATTATTGCAATTCTGCCAGAAGCTGCTGGAAGTCCTTTGATTCTGTGAGTATTCGATGAGCAACTTCACGCAGATGATCAACCTGTTCTGCGGATAATTTAAATGAGGTCGGTAAGCCCTTGAGGTATTCGCGTTCGGTATCATCCTTTAACATATCAAACCTGACTTCAACGAGATAAAATTTGATATCTCCGCAGCCACCCGACTCCGTTATGATCGGCCCATCTCCGCACCTGTTTTTTTGAACCTCTTCTGTCCATTTGTGAAAACTCTCTCTGAGCAGCATAACGGTCTCGTAATTGTATCGCGTAATCGATACCGATGAATACGACTTGAGCATTGCGGAGAAGGGAGGTGGCTGTCCCAGAAGACTCAATTTGTTATCAACCGTGGTCTCTGCATTTACTACAATGAAAACCACCTTATGGATATTCTCAAGTCCCAAATATTTAACCGAATCCCAAAAACTTCCAAGGGCTAGTATCCTATCAAGAGCAGCTCTCAGCCCAAGATTATCGGATACACCACCATCAACGAGATGGATATACTTCCTTTTCTCAGAATCCAGATAGGGTCTGATGTTGCTTACCAGATGAAATTGCCGTGATGAAGTATCCTGTTCCTTTAAAACCCTATCCATTTGTTCGGGAAGTGTATAACCACAATTGTTGGAATAGTTACGAATAGTAATCGGGGTAAGGAGGATGGGTACCGCTGATGAAGCGGCTACGGCACGCGCAACCGGGAAGCTGGATATATCAGAACAGATTGCATCAAATGCATCCTGGTGAAATGCCAACCTTATACCCGTCACCATATCGGTTGCATTAATATGGATCATAGGGCCTTTCCTGGCCGCTAGATCAGCAAAGGTTTTTTCATCAAAAATATGTTTATTATAATACTCACCGGCAAGGTCACTGCGATCAAAAAAGGGAGAGGAAAGAAGAACCCAGTTGTCAGGTCTCAGTAACATCCTCCGTACAAGGGCACCCTGAACATTTTTCTTCAGGAATTTCTGTTCAAAATCCTCAAAGATACGGTCACCAAAGAGACCGTAGTACGCAGCGGTAAAACTGCCTCCGGATACACCAGCAATGCCATCAACCTCATCGAGCAGTCTCCGCCTTTGACCGTGCAGTGTTACTTCTGTCTTTCTCAGCTCTTCCAGAACACCATACGCTAAAGCAGAGGCCCGTGTACCGCCACCTGAGAATGTAAGAAATAAAGCCATTTCATGAGAATTTCCGGGTGTACCCATAAACTTCCCGCGGTACCCGCTGTCAGGATCGATTTTTGTGAGGGGTTTGTTGACAGGATAATGCACACAACCCGACACAAGAAAAAAAGCCGTAAGAATACCTACCCACAGAAGGAAAAGATGAAGACCTTTTTTCATAACCGTCCCTCCTCTAATGAAATGAAGTATTGCCAAAAGTTAAACTGATTTTCTAAAAGAACGTCTTACGATAGATTAAACATACGATATCATTGCAAGGATCTTTTCTGAAACAATCCTCATACTCTCTTTTATCATGCATTACTATGAGCGGTCTCAAAACAAAATATCATAGAGCAGTGATCAATGATTGAGACCGGACAGCATAGGGCACATGTATTCCTTTGAAAAGGCAGGAACAATAAGTTCAATTTCATGCAAGATAAGATAATCCCCACACGCTATTGAAATTCTCAATCATAATATTCCCATCAAGAGATTCTAACGGGGCAGACAGGCGCCAAAAACGACAAAAGCTACATCGTCACCGGAGATTGTCACCACGGTTTTACCCGTCTCTTCCGAAATTGATGCCGTCCAGCCAATAACATTTCTTATACCTTCTCTACCCTTTTCTGCTCCTTGCAGAATCAACTTTCCTTCTATACTTTCCATGCGTTTAATGCGAGTATTTTGGTCTTCCTTGCCTTCAACTAAAGGACTGATTGTCTTTTCCTTAAAATCTATCATAAGAAAATGTGGCAAATTAACATCTTCGGGTGTTACGGGCTGGCATTCACCATTCGGTGAGCACTCAATTACATTTTTTATAGAAAAAAGCAGTGGCTTTGACCCATCAAAATGGACGCTACCATGGGATCAAATCCGGTCTGTTGTTTTGCCCAGGAGTAACACTCATATTTATCCTTTTCCATCTGCTCCTGACTCTGGCCTTTTGCAGGGTAAATAATTAATCCATGAGCCAGCGCAGCACCTATGTTACCTGTTATTGTTATTATACAGAGTAAAATCAATAAACATATCATTCTCTTCATTAATTTTCTCCTTATTATAATATTTTCGTTTTGAAACATAGAAAGAACGTTATACCGATTTTCATAATAGTATGGCAAAGATTATTCCAATCATTCCTGAATTAGATTACAAGCATCTAATTTCTTCTTTTCTTTACTCTTTTAATCACCGAATACTTAAAAAGATAAAGAAAACTTTAACAATTAATTTTCATTTCAGAAATCTTTTAGAGGCCGACTATCTTTCTCTAAAATTTATCCAGAATCTTAGACAAATTTCTCTCAGTTTATAGACTCATTTCTTTTCATTATTTCCTTTGTTTCACTATAAGAACCGACATATACCCTCTTCCACTGCTTTTCAGGGATATAAGATCGCACGTAAGAAATGCATTTTTCTGACCAATGTAAGAAGCAAACAAAGCATTTTTTGCTAGTTTTAACTCCTCAAGTAATTGAATCACTTCATCCAATTTCTTGGCGACCTTCATCATCACAACCGTATTAAATGTTTCAAGGATAGGGCGTAATGTATTCATATCTGTTGGTACCGGAATTACTGCCAATTTTTCATCCCCTGCCAGGAGCGGATAATTAGCTAAACATGCAGCAGCATTATATGAAGTGATACCAGGAATGGTGTGTATGCATTGATCTGGCAGCATAGAAGTTAAATGGCGCAGCAAATAAATATAGGTGCTAAAAGTCAGGGGGTCTCCAAGGGTAAGATAAGCAACTTCATGCCCGGCTACGACTTGAGCATATACCTCTTCTGCAGCTTTAAACCATGCGGTATTGAGAATCGCGGTATCCTTCGTCATGGGATACACCTGTTCTATTACCTTTTTATCTTTTACGTAATCCTTAACAATCTCCAGCGCCAGGCTATCTTCTTTTAAAGAAGATTTTGGAACAAAAATATAGTCCACCTTCTGAATTGTATGAATTGCTTTTAACGTAAGGAGTTCCGGATCACCCGGACCTAAACCGATGCCGTAGAAATTACCTGGAGAATGTTTAGCCACGAATTTACACGAATGAACACGAATTTATTCAAATAAAATACATGCCTTATAGTTACTTGACCACGAGTTAAATACGGTAGTGGCAAGGCGCGCCTTGCCACTACATAGTTAGTTTGAAATCCTATACATTAAATCATGAAAAACTTTGAATTTCCTATACATAAATGCAGGGCAAGGCTTTAGCCTTGCTTCCTCCTCGCCTGAACGCGCATGGGGGAGAGCAACCCTAAAGGGTTGCCCTACGGAATTAAAAATCCTATACATGAATATAAATTTATAACGAAACTTGTACCATGTCCTTTTTTATTCGTGCCTATTCGTGTCAGTTCGTGGCTAACGAAACAATTACTTCTTTGTGATAATCACCACAACCAGCCCATTTGTCTTTATATTCAATGCAGAAATTAAATCTGCCTCGTGGACACGTTCATCCGGAAGGGAAAGATTCTCGCATACAAACATACGTCTCTCCCGGATTCCATTTTCTAATAACCGGCGGGCAATAATAGCGGGTGTATTCTTATGGTCTGTCAATATTCCAACCTTACCCTGCTCTCTAACCTTTTTCACAAGCTCTGCATATTCGGTATCTCTTCCGTGTAAACTCATAAAGCACGCATCGTCCCAGCATTCGCCAATAGCCGCAAAGGCAAGCTGCATACTGCTGATGCCGGGAATGATCAGGCAGGATTCACGGCCTATGTCTTTTGCCAGCATCTTTGTATAACTGAAAAAACACGGGTCGCCACTAACCAGCACTACAACCTGCTTTGTAGAGCGCCAGGCACTGATTCTCTCCACCATAATTTTGTAATTCTTTTCCAGGATCATTTTTTTAGCATCTATATCCGGAAACAATTTTAACAGACGCCGGCTTCCTACGAGGATATCGGCTTTGTTAATATTATAGAGGGCCTTGGGAGAAATATAAGCCTTTAACCCTGGTCCACAACCGATGATAACGACTTTGTTTTTGTAATCTCTAGCCATGTTTGAGCAATGTGTGAAATACCAATAACTGAACCCTTCATATCAAATAAGATTACACCAGCCTCCGGAATAGCAAATGACGACTGTTTATTCTTATAAAATGCCAATACCTTCCCCTCTATCTCATCTGCTACTTTGTTCATAACTGATAGGAAATTGTCTCGTAATAATTCAATTATCCCCTCTACGGTAGAAACATCTTTTAAGGCCTTGAGTACGCTATCAGGAAGAGAAGCACGTTGCATAATATCTATCAGAATATCATTTGCAGGCTTTGAAACAGCGCTGTGGGTATGGAAATCACCCCGTAACAGCTTTGCCAGTTTACCTGGATGTCCTGCAAGTATAATCTTCTTGAAAAGTCTTTTTTGCGCCTCCTCTAACATAAAACCGACAAAATTGCTTATTTGGATAACCTGGTCCTTGGGGATATCAACCAGATTCAGAATGGAACGTTCACCGAGGCTGCCAGGCGCCAGGACTGCCGTCTCATATCCAATTCCCCGGGCGATGTCAAGTCCGCATAATAAAGATGTTTTAAAAGATTCTTCTGACATAGGACGGACAATCCCTGTAGTGCCGATAATGGAGATCCCCCCTGTTATACCGAGTCTGGGATTGAACGTCTTTTCTCCTAAAGTCCTCCCTTCAGGGACAGAGATTATAACCTTTACTCCAACACCACTGCCGATCGCTTCTCTTACAGCATCTTCAATCATACGTCTTGGCACAGGATTAATCGCAGCATTGCCCACCGCTACCTGCAGTCCTGGTTTCGTAACCCGGCCTACTCCTTCACCACCGTCGATTTCTATCGCCTCAGTATCGATCCACTCAACCCGGGCATATATCCTGCATCCGTTCGTCACATCAGGGTCGTCTCCGGCATCTTTCTGCACAGCACACTCTGACACCATATCTGACAACCGCTTGTCGAGGATGCCCAGTTTAAGTTTTACCCCAATCGGGGTATCAATCTCCACCTCATCGGGAATCTTTCCCTTCATTAAGCCGATAGCTGCTGCCTTAGCTGCCGCTGTTGCACAACTTCCTGTTGTATAACCAGATCGTAAAGACATACATCAAAATAGGATTATGATTGAACGTGTTACAAAAACTTTACTACTCTTTAGCTAATTTTATAAGCGCATTAACGATCGATACCGCCACAGCGCTACCGCCCTTCCGGTTTGTGTTGGTTATATAAGGAATAGAGACATCCTTTAACGCATATTTTGCCTCAACTGCGCCTACAAAACCAACCGGAATACCTATCACGAGAGCCGGTTGTGCCAACCCTTTTTTTATCAGATCAATGAGTTCAAACAAGGCAGTAGGAGCATTGCCTATGGCGACAATCCCATCTTTCATCTCATGAATAGATTGCTGCATAGCTACTATGGCGCGAGTTTTACCCAAACGATTTGCGTCCTCAGCAACAGATTTCTCGGCAATTTTACAAATTATCTTACCCCCAAACTTCTCAACAGGCCCTTTATTGATTCCGGATTTAACCATATTCACATCAGTGACAATATTCTTCCCGTCTTTCAAAGAGCGTATACCTGCCCCGACAGCCTTTGGGTGGAAAATCAAATTATATGCATATTCTGTATCACCGGTAGCATGAATAGCGCGTTGAATGATTGGCCTGTGCAGTTCTGGTACAGATTGTAAATCAACGAGTTTATCAATAATCTCAAAGCTCTCGTCAACAATGTCCTGTGGCTGTTCGATACGAGGTTTGCCTCCGTACTGTTTTTCTATCAATGCCTCATAAATACGGTCAGCGGCAATCAGGGCAATCCGCTCATCTGCGCCGATATTATCGGCATAGAGAAACTCTGCCTGTGGGTATTTTGCCTTTTCGTTTTCCATCATTTCAGGGATATCTTTGTAGACATGGTTTCCTTTGAATAATAACAACGGTACCACTACGATCCGATGAATTCCATGCTCAACGATTCTTTTTACGACTTCTCCAAATCCCGGTTCTGCCAATTGCAAAAAGGCCCCTTCTACCATGTCCCACCGATTCATTGCACGCAGCATATCAGCCACCTTAAATAACCCATCATTGCCGCTGCTCAATTTACTGCCATGTGAAATTAATACAATACCTGTTTTCATTGTTCTTTCTTTTTTTTAATTATGAATGATGCACTGTTATTCAATTTTAGACGGGATTTACAGAATTTTTATCCTCTTTACTCTATTGTTTTTCAGCCTGTCCTGCCCATCTTTTACTATCCTTTCTCATATCCTGTCTATCTTGCCAATCCTGTCAAATAAATATTCTGATAAGCTACATTCATCCGTATCCGAAATCAAATACCTTACGCAACCTTATGCTCCTGGATACGCTCCACATGAGAAGTCACAAGTTCGAGGATCTCTTCGGAACTATCGCATTGTAATAAATAGGGACGCAACTCAGTAGCCATGGGCATGGACATAATATATTTAACTATATGCTTGCGGAAAAGGATAATACCGATCTCCTTTCCATAGTATGCCTGCATAAGTGATATATGGCGCCGGATGAGTTCGATCTTTTCACGGTATGTTATCTGACTTCTGTCCCTGCGTTGAAAAATCCATGGATGGCCGATAGCGGCCCGTCCAATCATTACACCATCGCACCCGGTATGCTGTTTCATGCGTTCAATATCTGCGACACATCTTACATCGCCATTACCAATTACCGGGATCTTTACAGCCTGCTTAACCTCTGCAATCGCATCCCAATCGGCCTTGCCGCGAAAGAATTGAGATCTTGTACGGCCATGAACGGCAATAAGTGCGGCGCCATTTTCTTCGAGAATCCGGGCAACATCCAGATAGTTGCGTGACTTATCGTCCCATCCTAACCGAATTTTACCGGTTACCGGAACACGGAGCACTTTCGTTAATTTCTGGAAAATCTTTCTAATCTTTTGGGGATTTTTCAGAAGCCCTGCCCCGGCTCCTTTGCCGGCTATATCCGACACAGAACAGCCCATATTGACATCGATAACATCCGGCCCCAGCGCTTCCATCATGCGACTGGCCTCCGCAATTTTATCTTCATCGTTACCAAGTATCTGAAATGAGACAGGTCTCTCAACTGGTCTAAAATCAAGCAATTGAAAGGTTTTCCTGTTTTTCCACAACACCCCGTCCATAGAAACCACTTCTGCACAACTCATTGCCATACCAAATTCCCGGCAAATGAGCCTATAAGGAATATCGGAAAATCCTGCCATAGGAGACAAAATTAAATCCCCACATATGGGAATATCGCGTATAAAAAAATTAGGGTTCATATATTCTCGTCTTGTAAAACCGTATTTTCTCCCCTATACTTTTATTTAAATCTAAATACATTTAAGTATGTAATTATACCATAGTGGTAATAAATATCATTTGTTTTTTTTGTTACAATGTTGTATTTTAATAAAGTTTTTAACACCTATACGGTTATTTATAGATTCATTCACGATAATTCGAATAGTATCAACATTTTATACCTGTGCGGCTTTATGGTTCAATATCGTAAAGATTTACATTCTACACCTTATTTTTTATAGTAAATAACTATGGCTTATCAAGATTTATCAGATTTTATAAGAAAACTGGAAGACTCCGGGCAGTTAAAGCGCATTAAAACAGAGGTCTCTGCTGAATTGGAAGTTACAGAGATTACTGACCGAATCTCCAAGGCATACGGCCCTGCTCTTCTCTTTGAAAAGGTAAAGGGATATTCAATACCGATTCTTATCAACGCCTTTGGCTCGTATGAGCGCATGGCTATGGCTCTTCATGTAAAAAACGTAGATGAGATTGCACAGGAAATAGCGAATCTTGTTAAGCCTGAAATACCATCAAGCTTTATTGACAAAATCAAGTTTATCCCACACCTGTTAATGACATTCTCAAAATTTCCTCCTAAAACCGTAAAGCACGCGCCTTGCCAGGAAGTTGTATATGAAACAGAACCATCCCTCGCAAAAATACCTATCATTAAGTGTTGGCCGGGGGATGGCGGTAAATTTATCACGCTCCCATTAGTCTTTACAAAAAATCTGAAAACAGGTAATAGAAATGTCGGTATGTACCGTATGCACGTTTACGACGATAAGACAACCGGTATGCACTGGCATATCCACCATGATGGAGCCCGGCACTATCGGGATTATCAGAGAGAAGACAAGTGCATGCCCGTGGCCGTAGCACTGGGCTGCGACCCCGCCATTACCTATGCAGCTACGGCGCCTGTTCCACCGGAAGTAGATGAAATGGTCTTTGCAGGTTTTTTGAGAAAAAAGAACGTAGAAATGGTAGCCTGCAAGACGATCGATATGGAAGTGCCTGCAAACGCAGAGATTATACTGGAGGGATATGTTGATCCCAAGGAAACCCATATTGAAGGCCCTTTTGGCGACCATACCGGTTATTATTCGCTCGCTGATTATTATCCGGTATTTCACATTACCTGCATCACGCAGCGGAGAGAGCCAATCTATCCCACTACCATTGTGGGCAAACCTCCTATGGAAGATTGCTATATGGGAAAAGCAACGGAACGATTGTTTCTCCCACTTTTAAAGCTCATGATTCCTGAGATTATCGATATGAACTTGCCTCTCTTTGGCGTCTTTCACAACTTTGCTTTTCTCTCTATCGATAAACGATACCCATTCCAGGCGAAGAAGGTTATGCACGGGATATGGGGTATGGGGCAGATGATGTTTACTAAGATCATTGTGGTGGTCGATAAGGATGTTAATGTACAAAGTGTGGATGAGGTAATGTGGCGGGTGGGAAACAATGTAGACCCGCGCAGGGATATTACCTTTGTGGATGGTCCGCTTGATGCCCTCGAACATGCATCCGCCCTGCCTAAAATCGGCTCGAAGATGGGTATCGATGCCACAAAAAAATGGCCTGAAGAAGGCTTTCCCAGGGAATGGCCTGACGATATCAAGATGTCACCAGAGGTCGTTAATCTGGTGAATAAAAAGTGGAATTTATATGGAATTTAGCCACGAATGAACACGAATTTGCACGAATTTTACAAAAAATTTAAAAAGAGATGCTTACACAAACTGAATTATTAACAAAAAAGGGTGATTATATCCAGCAAATGTTTGGCTCAATCGCAAGGGTATATGACCTCTTAAATACTATTTTAAGTTTTAACTTTGATAAAAAATGGCGAAAATTTGCTGTAAAGGTCAGTAACGTTGCTCCTGACGCACATGTTCTTGATGTGTGTACAGGAACTGGCGATCTGGCAATTGCTTACTCTAAGGTACTAAATCAGGATGGTAAAGTTATTGGAAGTGACTTTTGTCATGAAATGGTAAGGATTGCAGATCATAAACTCAGGAAGAGAAAACTTTCGGATAGAATACAAGTTATTGAGGCCGATACTTTACGATTGCCTTTCCATGATAACTATTTTCAAATCTCTGCTGTAGCCTTTGGAATAAGGAATGTATCGGATTTGAAGTCTGGCATTACCGAAATGATGAGAATAACAGCCCCAGGGGGCCGCGTTGTAATCCTGGAGTTTTCGCAACCTACAAGCCCCCTATTCAACACAATCTATTACACGTATTTTAAAAGGATACTACCTTTTATTGGAAGGCTCATTTCACGCAGCAGATATAACGCATACTCATATCTCCCCACATCGGTATTAAACTTCCCGGACCGGTATGGTTTACAAACACAGATGGAAGCTTGCGGACTTGAGGATGTAAAAATATACTCAAGGACACTCGGGATCGTTACTATCCATGTCGGTCAAAAACCGTGTAAATAGAAGCAGCTTCCGGCTTAAGGTCAATCCCATATGCATCAAGTTGTCGTTTAGTCAAGGGTGGCACTGACAAACTCTGTTTGTCAGTGTGTTATATTCCCTATCCACGTTGGCATTTGAAGCAAGCACGGGCAAACTCCGTTTGTCCGTGCCACCCTGAAAACCGCTTACATAAAATAAAAATTTCTATACAATCAAGCTAAGCTTTAGTGGCTTGTTGGCTTGTTCCCAAACTCTCAGACTGGGTCAAATGAGAAAATCTATCTATATATAGTGTTTATTGATGAAACAAGGTTTATATAGGGTATAATCTTTTGAAAATCAAATAGTTCAAGAGGACCAAGGAGATATACCATGGCATATAAAATAGGAAATCGAATGCAAATAACTTTTTTCCTCCAACAATAGATCAATACATTGGCCCTGAAGATCCCGTAAGAGTATATGATGCATTTGTAGATGCTCTTAATCTAGAAGAATTAGGGATTCTTGTCCAAGGCGATAAGGCAGGGGCCCATGAATATTATCCCCAAGCGATGTTAAAACTGATTATTTATGGATATTCCTACGGTAATCGTAGCTCCAGAAGGCTCGAAAGAGCTTGTCATCATAATCTCCCGTTTATCTGGCTCGTGTCCGGGTTAAAACCCGATTATCGAACCATAGCCAGATTTCGCAGTGAAAATAAAGAAGCCATTAAAAACGTTCTCAAAATGAGTGTAAAACTGTGTATGAAACTCGATCTTGTTGAGGGAAACACCTTATTTATTGATGGCAGTAAATTTCGAGCAAATGCCTCTATCAAGAATACCTGGACTGAGAAAAAGTGTGAAGAGTATCTTGAGAATATTTCAAAGAACATCGATCGTTTAGTAGATGAGGCAGAACGTCTTGACCAGCAAGAAGAGGAAAAAGAGTCTCTGGTTAAGATAACCAAGGAACTGATGGATCAAGAGAAATTACCGGCAACGATTCAGGACATCGCAAAGACCCTTCAGGAGACCAAGAAGTCATCGATCAATACCGTTGATCAGGATTGTGTAAAAGCGAAAGGGCGTCAGGGAACCCATGCCTCATATAATGCTCAAATGGTAGTTGATGAAAAGCATGGTTTGATTGTCTCAACCGAAGCAGTCAGTGAGAATCATGATCTCAATCAATTTGATAATCAACTCAAGTAAAACCCTTTGGCAAGGAGCAATTCCGGTATAATTCCACCACAGATGAATATGTTTGTCCCCGGGGAAAAAGACTCACCTATAGTGGCGCAGCTTTCTCTGATCCAGACAAAAGAGCATACAAAGCAAAGGGGAAAGACTGCCGGGAATGTCCCCATTTTGGAGTTTGCACTTCTTGTCGAGATGGCAGAAGAGTAATCCGATTGAGAGATGAAGAACTCAAAGAACATCTTGAAGCTTTGTATCAGAGTCCTCAGGGACAAGAGGTGTACCGATTGAGAAAAGAAAAGGTAGAATTACCCTTTGGGCACATGAAACGGAATTTAGGAGCAGGCCAATTCTTGTTACGGGGAACACAAGGGGTCAATGCAGAGCTTTCTGTTCTCTCTACCTGTTTCAACATAGCCCGAATGATAACTCTTGTTGGAGTTCCAGCCCTCATCTTAAAGTTACAGGCAATGTAACAAGAAAGGGATTACTGCCTTTGTGCTAGAAAAGTTAAGTAACTTCATCATGGCAAGCTAAAAAGAACTGGCTTTAAGAAATTATTGCCTCTTTATCTTTTATTATCCGTGAAATTATCAAAGAACAAAATTCATTTGACCCAGTCTGTCTGTTTGGGAACATACTTGTACGGGAAACTCTGTTTCCCGAATTCAGAAGTACCTGATCGTATGGTTCCTCAGGAGGGAAAGGGTTGAAACCTATTCT
>JAANMY010000480.1_pt1 | contig 56093 bp, 41 predicted proteins | sample 7279691 | NCBI WGS metagenome assembly JAANMY01 (sample SAMN14094543, study PRJNA606508) | bioreactor metagenome | isolation source: A lab-scale SPAN reactor treating ammonium-rich wastewater day 388 | place: Ireland: Galway | collected 2018-02-07 | reverse complement strand
GCCCGGTTTCGGGCCATCATCGAACGTCAGCGCGACGACACGCTTTGTCGGGTCACCTCTCCATAGGGGAGCGCCTGCGGAAAGTCGCGTCCCTGGGCGCAGAGTTCCCGTCGCCACCTCCGGTCGAATCGCCGCTGCCGTCGTTCTCCATCGAGAGGCCTCCGCAGCATTGCCGCCATCGGCTTCCATCGTCGACGCCAGCATCGCCGTAGACGCTTTACTCGGGCGGAAGGCCAGGATACGCCATAGACGTTGACGGATCTCCTGATCATCGGGTGAAGGCGGCGCGTTAGGATTGCGTGTTATTACCTCACGCCGTCGGACGCTGGCCTCCTGTCCTGAGCTGTCATGGATCACCATCTCGACTACATGCGGCCCGTTGGGCATCCGCGTGGTGTCCCAGACCGTCGTATAGGGGCGGGCGTTAACCACGGAGATCAGCTCTCCATCGACCCGAAAGGATACGAAACCCCCGTCGATGCCCTCGGCTCGTAAAGGCGTTGAGCCGCTAAGGACATTACGGTCATCGCGCCTGGCCGATTGTAGTTTGATACCGCGCAGTCGGGGCGAGGCGAACGCCAGTGGGCGGCGGGCATCGTAGGTCATGAGAGGGGCGATCGGTTCCGAATACCTTGCGGTCGTCGGGTCGGCCATGATCCTCCGAACCCGCTCCAGACCAGTTTCCCGATCCTTTCGCTGGAGGGCGCTGGCCGCTTCCAGCCCGAGCCTGCCGGGATCCAGATAGGCCGGCAGAGCGACGGAGGTTGGAGGCGGGGAGCCCATCAGCAGTCCGAGGTACTGGCGGGCCAGCTCGCGCACGCCCGGATCGGCTCCTGGACTGAGGGCGTCCAGGCCTCGGCCCGCCGAATCGAGACGGCCCCGTGCGAGATCTACGACCGCCAGACCATACTCGGCTAGGGCGTCGGTCGGAGCCAGATGCAGGGCCTCCGAAAAGGCTTTCTCGCTGCCGGCAAGGTCCTCGGTGAGCAACAGGACCGCACCGGCCATATTATGAAGGAGCGTACTAGCAGGTACGGCCTTCAGGCCGTCCTGCACTCTCGCCGCCGCCCGCGCCGTATCACCCTGTTCGAGATATCCAATCGCCTCGTGGGCGTAAGGCAGAGCCGCGGTTCGCTGGGCAGTTACAGGAAGCACTGGAGCCAGCGCGAGATTCATACATAGGACGCTCACGAGCCGCATAAGGTTACCGGACGGTATAGATCGCTCGTTGGCCACGCTAGACCTCACGAGCCATCCATTTACCGTCGCGGAACAGGGCGATCGCGAAGAGCCCTCCTACGATGGTCGTGCATGCCATTGCGATCCACGCGCCCGACGATCCGTAGCCGAGGTGCAGCGCAAGAAGCCAGGCCAGCGGGAGCCGGAGAAGCCAGAAGGAGATCGCCGTCGCCACTGTGGGTCGGATTGTGTCTCCTGCCCCCTGAAGCGCGCCTGTGAGGATCATGCCGAACGCCAGCATCGGCTCCGAGATCGCCATGATTCGGAGATAACTGACGGCGATCCGGAGGACGGATGGATCACGGGTGAATAAACCTGCGAATGGGACCGCCGCCACATAGAACAGGAGGCCCATCAACGACATCACGACCACACCCTGATAGGCGGAGGCCCAACCGAGGCGTGAGGCATGGTTTGGGCTTCGGGCTCCCAGCGCCTGGCCGACAAGAGCGGAGGCTGCGACGCTAAACCCCAGACCAGGCATGAAGGCGATCGATTCCGCGGTCATGCCGATGGGCAGCGCGGCGAGGGCGTTGATCCCTTCGGGGGTTCGAGCGAGTACGCTCGTGAAGCCGAGCATCGACGTCGTTCGTACCACTGCGGCAATCGCTGCAGGGATGCCGATCCGGAGGATCCGCCAGGACCATGCCGGAGTCGGGATCAGAGAACCGATGCGGAGGCATTCCCGAAGCGGTGAACGCCGAACCAGAGCGAGGTAGACGATCAAGGACGCGAACATGGAGGACGAAGCAGCCATGCCCGCGCCGGCCAGTCCCAGCCGCGGGCAACCCCAGTGACCCAGCATCAGGGTCCAATCCCCGCACATGTGGATAAGATTGGCGAAGAGCATTACCTTTAGCGGCGATCGGGTGTCGCCGAGGCCTCGGAACGCGGCGCTGATGACGGCGCCAACGTTGCCCGGCGCCAGACCCAGCAGGGCATAGGTAAGGAACGCATGACACTGCCGGGCAGCTTCGCCCCGTACGCCCAGGAGCGCCATCATCGGGTCGATGATGACGTAGAACACCACGGTGGATAGAATCCCAATGATCAGGCCAAGGCCGATGGACTGGCCGGTGGCATGGGCCGCATCGTCGGTATCCTGAGCGCCGGTGAACCGCGCAACGATGGCAGTAGTTCCGACGGTAATCGCCATCGCTGCTGAGACGGTGATGAACAGTATCTGTCCGCCGACCCCAACAGCCGCAAGGGCGTCTCGTCCGAGCTGACCGACAAAGATCCGGTCCAGAATACTATTGGTGGTCATCAAGCCGAACGTCAGGACCGACGGCCAGGCGATGCGCCATACAGCCTGGTGGGTTTGGCGGGAACTCCAGTGATCGAACTGTTCCGGGGCGTGTGCGACAGGTAGAGCGGAAGACATGAGTGTCATTCTACCTGTCGCATGAGGTGGCGACCGCACGCAGGCAAGTGAAAAACGGGGCTATCGGGCAACGTCCGGGCTGATAGGAACGGTCCGATCAGCCCGGCGTCGAAGCGATTATCCGATTGTGACTGTGAGCGATTGGCCCGTCCTTAGCGTGATCGGGGAGGCCACGGTAAGGGTCATAGCTCCATCGGCGATGGTGACTCCGGCAGCGATAGGCTCGTTGTCCAATCGTATGAGCGCTGTCTTCGCTGTCGCCGGCGCAGCGAGTGTCAGGCGCGCCACCTTAAGCGACCCGTGCGCCAGGGTGATCACGTTGGATTGCTGGCCCCCGACAATCTCCTGCGATAGGGAGCCCCATCCCGCCGGTCCGCAGAAGAAGGTTTTGAATCGGCTCGGAGTGATGCGCGGTTGGAATCGAAGCGCGTGTGCGGGTCCGTCGTACTCGAATCCAGCCGCTGCGGTGATCAGCGACCAGGAGGACATCGCCCTGGCGTAGTGGCCGCCGCATTCGATCTCGTTCCATGGATTGCGCATAAGCGGCGGCCTTGGGACGCCGTCGTAGCGGTCTCGTGCGCCCTTGACGATCGCCAGGCCTTCCTGCACCATCCCTTCGTAGATGAGATGGGCCGCGACCTGATACTCGATGCCGGTCCAGACCTCGTCGGAATAGAGCATCACATGGGGCGGCCGACCCCCTTTTGGCCACGTGACGATCATCAGACCTTTGTCCCGGTCGCCGGCGAACGCACGGGGCATGTGTCGCCAACCGGTCAGATCGGTCATCCAGTTATAGCGAAACACGGATTTGATGGCTGAGCGCACCTTATCCTCCGGCAGCAGATAGCCGAGGCCGAGCTGATGCGCCCACCACTGTCCGATCAACTGGTCCGCCATACAGCCGGGGCCGACTTCGCCGGGCAACTTCTCGTAGCCCGGGAGATGCTGGCGGAAGTACTCGCCATCCCAACAGAGGTCGACGAGTTTCTGCTGCCCGAGCTCAAAGATCTGACGAAAGCGCCGGGCGGTTTCCGTATCGCCTACGCGTTTGGCCCATTCCTCCCCGGCACGGAGAGCCGCGAGGTAGTAGCCGCTGATGAACGTGGTTACCCCATGGAGAGGCTGATCGTAAGTGTTCCATTGATCATCTTCCAGCGTTCCGTCTGGCTTGCCGCCGCTCGTTGCGGCGTCTCGGCCGATGAGATACTCGACTGCGCGCTTGATATGCGGCCAGTAGACCCGGAAGAAGCTCTCGTCCGTCGTATTGCGGGCTTCTCTGTAGGCCTTGAGAATGCAGCTGGCGTGACCATCCGCGAAGGGTTGCTCTCCGGTGGGGCGGGGCGGTGACGGCACTTCCATTCGGTTGTTCACGCCGCCATCCTCGCGCTGCTGATGCATGAAGTCGAGGCGGCGCATGATTCGTTCCAGATCCGGGAAAAAGCTGGCCAGTGTCTGTTCATAGCCCCACACATGCGTACAGGTTGGCTGGCAGCATCCGTTCGAGCCCTCCCAGCCGTGGACATCACCGTTGCCGGGACGGAAAACGATACCGATATGACGGATGATGGCGGCGTTGGCTGTGACGCAATCGAGCAGCCAGTAGGGCAGGGTGCTGTCGTAGAACGTCTTGCGAAACGTCTCGGATGTCTGACGCAGTTTGTTGAACTGTGTCACGACCGCCCGCGTCACTGCCTGAACCGAGGGATATTGTCGCGCGTAGTGATTGCCGAGAGGAACACCCTGTCTCGTATAGCTGTTGGGATACCGCCACGTCAGGGCGAAGGGAATCTCGACGGTCTGTCCGGGTTGCAGCACAACAGTCGATGCGATAGCTCCATTGATCGATTCGCCTTCAGGCGTCGGAGGGGTGGGGGAACCAGCGCCGGTCTTGAATCCGCCGGTGGCGCTCAATGCGTTCGATACGGCCTGCCAATCGGTGAAGCCGGGCAGCACGGTTGAGCCGGAACGAAGCGCTGCGAGTTCCAATTCGCCGGCGCCTGGACTGCCTGGATGCAGTCCTGCGGGGGCGGAATACCGCGCATCGACTAGCGAGCATAGCAACTGATAGGCGCGCTGGCGCTGACGCACCAATCCCAGGTGAGATTGGCCGAGCAGGCCACCCTGATATAGGACGATCTTCCCCTTGCCCATCGGCTTGACGATGGCGGCAGGTCCACCGGAGAGCCGCATCATCGTTGAGCCGTCTGTGAGCGTGAGGGCAGTGTACTCTACGGGACGCTTTCCCGTGATGGGATTTACGGCTCCGGTCTTGATCTGGCCGAAGCGGGCGGGCAGAAGCTCCTCCAGCGCCTTCAGAGTATCGATATCGCCGGGCGTATCGGCAAACTCGATGTTGTCGACGTTGATATGGCCCCACGGGCCGGTCGCTTCATCGACGATATGCAATCGCGCTTCGCGACCCACGAACTCCGCTACATCCCATGAGGCGGGCAGAAGCCGCTCGTCGTTGGCGCCGGAAGCGCTTCGCACGATTCGGTCACCGAGGACGAGTCGGATCTGTGTCTGGGCTGAGGCGCCCCCACCGATCAGGAATCGGATGTAGCGTCGTTCGATGGTAAACGGCCGACTGATCATCCGTCCTGTCGTTTCATCCCCCTGTCGGAACGAGTTCACGAGTCCCTTACCGCCGAATCCGCTCACCCGCTGCTGACCCGGCAACGTACCGCGGGCCGGTTCAGTACCGAACGCCGCGCCCTCGACGGTCCAGCCATCGTAGCCCGACTCGAAATCATCGAAACGGATCGGCGGCCGTACTTCGGCGGTGTCGAGATCGCGGCCGCCTGAAGCGTAACCGTAAGCGCGAAGAAGCGGGGCGTCGGATCCGGATAGGACGAGGGTTGCCCCGTTTCGAACCGCCGATGCGGCGTCGCGCAGGCGTTCGGCGGGCAGATCGGCCGGGGCATCCTCCATCCAGATCAGGGTCGTGGCGGGGTCGGAACCCGCGGCCGCGATGGCGTCAAGCCGCGCGAGCGTCAGTCGTTCCGGGCGATCGTTGAACGGGTAGTTCAGCGCTCCAAGATCGAGGTTGGTGCATATCCGGATGTCTCGATCGAGCGTCGGGGCCTTGCCGATCCGGGCGCCCATATGGAGGACAGCGGCCCGCCCTTCCGACCGGACCCGGTTGACGTTGCCGCCATAGTATTCGTGACGGTTCCCCGAAGGTTGCCCGGCGGCCTCATATCCGACGGGGTTCTGCATGAACGCCGCCAGCGCCACCCTCTGAGTTGCAGCCGTTGGATTGTGGACTCGGAAGACGAACATCGCGGTTGGTATCGAGGAAAGGTCGGTCTCCAGCGGCGCGAAGGGCGTGAACGATTCGAGCTCAATCTGGACCGGCAGGTCGGGGTCCTCGTAGTTGAGAAAGGCGAACGGGTATTCGCCCCGCATGGTGATCCGCTGCACTCCGGGCCAATCAGGCCCGCCCTTCGTCTGCAGCAGCCGGAACACGCCCCCACAACGCGCGGCAAAGTAGAAGGGGACCTCTCCGTCCCGCAGAGTATTGAACAATTGCCATGTGGTGAGCTGGCCGTCGACGCCGATCTCGATGTTGCCGGTGCCTATGCCGCCTAGGTGCAGCCGCGCGTCGGTATTACGATCGGAACTGTAGGTCCGCGGTTTGCCAGCACTCTCCAGATCGGCTTTCCATGTCGCCAGATCGGCCGGAGCGGCTGCGAACTGCTCGGCCTCCGGCTGATCCGGTTTCATCGAGACGGTCGCGGCTCCGGCGCCCACGAACGCAACGAACTGCCTCCGCGTAATATCGGCTGTCGGTTTGCAGTTACCGCCGGCGCAGTCACACTCACGTGGCATGGTTGGTTCCTCCTTGCTCCATGTCGAGAGACCGTTTCGACATTCGTCCTGCGATTCCTGTAGTAGCGGCGGGGATTCGTCCGGCAGGATTGCCTTCCTGGCTCCTGGAATAGTGCGGGTATTCGGAGGAACGGAGACATGAGCCTCGAGGCGCTGACGGATTTCCTTTATCGTCCCTACCCGCGAGCGGCGTGGCATTCGGAGGCAGCGGATGTTCTTGGAAGCCTGTGGGCAGCTGGCGGACGGTTTCGGCAGAGCGCCGATAAGATCGTAACCGTTCGTTCACCCAGGATCGAAGACGGTGTGGCGTTCGCCGCGATCATCCATCCGGACAATCCAACCTCCGGCGCGTATCGGGGCATGTCCTTCGTCCTCTTTCCCTCGCCTACCGCTCCCGCGCTGGTGGGGCTGCTGGTCGGGACAGACGGCACCGGCCCCGACGCGCCGATCCTTGGTAAGCCTGGCCACGCCCGCAAATGCCAGGCCCTGGCCCAATGGTTGAACCAAACGCATCGGGCTGATGTGGCATGGGCCAAGGTGGATCCGACGCGATGTGAGGAGCCCCTGCCCCGTACCGTGCGAGAGAATCGATCCTATGAGCCCTACCTGCCCGCGCTGGATCGGTACGGGGCGGTCATGTACCTGTTGTTCGCTCCCACGCCGGACCGGGATCGAACACGGGAGGGGCTGGAGGCGATCATCGATCTGATGTTCGGCGAGCGTGGCGTATCGCCGCTCGCAAGCTGCCTGTCGTCCTCAGCGGCTCGCCAGCGGGCCTGGCTTGCGTGTCTGCTCCCGCCGATGGAGCGGGACGAGATCGCTTCGGCGCTCGATACGCATCGATACGTCATCCTGCAGGGGCCTCCTGGAACGGGCAAAACGCGCGCCTTATATAACCTGGCCCACAGCCGTTTCCGCGGCTCATCGTCCATCGTTCAGTTTCACGCAAACACCACCTATGAATCGTTCGTCGGAGGTCTCGCGCCAACGCCGAGCGCCGGAACAGTCGGACTATCGTTTGCGCCTCGGGGCGGTGCGCTGCTGCAGGCGATCTCAGCCGCCCGGGCCAATCCGTCGGCCGAATATCTACTCGGGATCGACGAGATCAACCGCGCCGATCTGGCTAAGGCGCTCGGCGAGGCCATCGTGCTCCTCGAGCCGCGGCGCGACCATCCTCGGGAGGTGCGGCTGGAACACGACTATTCAGAGATCGGAAGCTCGCTGGTATCCATGCCCGAGAACCTCTATATCCTCGGTACGATGAACACAGCCGACCGGAGTATTGCCATCGTCGATGTCGCGGTCCGCCGCAGGTTCGCATTTCTCGACATGTGGCCACGGCTGGATCTGGTAACGGACGAGGTCACCCCGCTCGCGCCCGAGGCGTTCCAACGGCTGCTGAGCATCTTCATTGAGCACGCCACCGACGACGCCTTCAGCTTGATCCCAGGCCACTCCTACTTTATGGCAACCTCCGAACGAGAGTTTGGGAATACGCTCCGATACTCGCTGATACCGTTACTGCGCGAGTATCTCGCCCAGGGCTACGTTGCGGGTTTCGCTGCGGAGGTGCGCGCCTACATCCAATGGTTGGAATACCAGTGGCAGTAAGATCGTCGGGCCGGCGTCGCGCCTCGGCCATCCGCGGCTCGATTCCCCTGCCGCGGGATGCGGTGCGAACGGGCGGTGTCGTGAGAATGTCCGATTGCTCGGTTCGGGATTCGAGCGTGGAGCGGCTGCTCGGCCTCGGCCGCAGGCAGATGAGCCCATCCAGTTTGCCGGAGATCGCCGCCCATATGGTGGAGCTCAACCATTCGCGGCTATCGGATCTCGGTGTGAGCGCAGCGCTCGGTTGGGCCGAGCGCTTGGTGACGATCCGGTTCACATCCTCCGGAGTTGTCGGCGCAGTTCCGCTTCGGAGTCCGCTTACGGGGCAGGATGACCTCGGTTTGCTCGTGGAGCCCAGGTTCACCTGGTCCGGCATCGGACCGGCGATGGCGATGAGCGGCTGGCGTGTGATCCGGCGATTCTGCGCCATGCGCCGCTTCCGTACTCCGCACGTGACGTACCGCCGTGGCTGTTGGCGAGCACGGTGCTGGGGCGTGTCTCAGCGATGCTGCAGGCGCTGGATCGGCGTTTTGACATGCGGAGCGATGTCCTGAACACGCCGCATGGACAGGTTCGATGGGCAGCCTATGCCGGGCGACACCTCGCTCGAGGCCGGCCCGATCGCATTCCCTGCCGTTTTCCGGATCTGGACGACGATCAAGGCCTGCTTGCCGCGATCCATTATGTCCTGCGGCGCCAGCTCGTCTCTCTTGGAGGTTCTGCCTCCGATAGCGCGGTGATCAACGAGCTGCACGGGCTCTGTCAATCGCTCTTGAGCCGCGTTGCCCATATTCCGCCTCGATGTCCGACACCGATGCAGCTCGATCAATGGCTCCGATCGCCGCTCAAAACGCAGGTGATCACGGATGGCGTGGAGGCTATGGATTGGACCATTCACGAGCGCGGCCTGGCCGGTCAGAGCGATCTGCGCGGTCTGCCGTGGTCCATGCCCATGGAGGTCTTCTGGGAGTCGTGGGTGGAGATGCTGCTCTGTCGATTGGCGTCACGCGCCGGCGGAACGGTCCAGGTGGCCCGGCGCCACGAGACGACGGTGCCAGTGTCGTGGGATCCGCCGTATACCGGCTCGTTACGCTCGCTGGCGCCGGATCTGATCTGGCGCCGAAGATCCCATACGGTGATCGTCGATGCGAAGTACAAACAGCACTGGTCGGATCTCACCCGTTCGCGGTGGTCGGATATGACCGAGACCGTCCGGGAGCACCATCGGGCGGATATCCATCAGGTACTAGCCTATGCGCATATAGGCGAGTCGGAGGATGTTACGGTGGCGCTGGCGTATCCCTGCCGTCGGTCGGAATGGATGAGTCTGGCGACCCGGGCCAGCGTGGGGCATACAGCGTTACTCTCGCTCCCGCATCGTCGGGTTCGATTGATCCTGGCGGGATTGCCGCTCGAGCCGGACCTTGTCGAGTCCGCCGTGGAACAAATGCACGGGTTGCTTTCGATCGGTTCCTGATCCGCACATTCGTTCCGAAACAGCAGTGCAGCGGCGCGGACGGACGTTCTTGCCAGACCCGTTGTTCCCTATCGTCGCACAGCGGACGGCACGGTTCGTTGCCGTTCATGCGGTACTCTCGAACGGCCCCACGGGCTCAGGACGATTAGCGATCTTCGAACATTCGACGCACCGATATGCAAGCATGTCCCGCATCGGCGTGATACTGCGCCGATGGTTGCCGCTGGCCGTGAGCTTCGAGTTGATGATGCTCGAAGGCCCGGCATTTCAGGCGGCCATCGGCCGGCTTGCCGATCCGGCCTTGAATCTCGCGGCCTGGGGCCTGGCGCTCTCCCTATCGCTTCTGATCGAGAGTCCGGTGATCATGCTGCTGGGCACGACAGTGGCGCTCGCCCGGGATCCTGGCTCCATCTGTGCGATCCGACGCTTTACCCTCACCCTCTGCGGTCTGGGCACGCTGCTGACGGGGCTGGTCGCGTTCTCGCCCCTGTTCGATTGGATCACCATCCGGTTGATGGGGCAACCCGAGGCCATCGTCTCCGCCGCTCGGCCTGCGATGCGCACGATGCTGTTCTGGACAGCGGCGATAGGCTGGCGCCGATTCAACCAGGGCATCCTCGTCCGGTACGGTCATACGCATCTGGTCTCCTACGGGACGGCAGTCCGGCTTACGACAGCCGTGGGGACGGCTGTCTTGCTTATCGGATATGGCCGATTGGGCGGGGTACAGGTTGCCAGCGTCGCGGTGATGGCCGCCGTGGTCGGCGAGGCCTTGGTAACGACGCTCTTTGTCCGACCGGTTCTCCGGCGGATCGTCGTGGATCAATCGGATGCGCCGATGTCGACCCTCAGCCAGCGGGATATCGCTCGGTTCCATCTGCCCCTGGCGGCTACGACGCTGCTCATGCTCCTTGCCCAGCCGATGACCATGGCGGCCCTGGCGCGACTATCCAGCCCGACGCAAACGCTGGCCGCCTGGCCCGTAGCGTTTATGGTGCTGCTTGTGATCCGGGGCGGGGGAATCGCCTATCAGGAGATCACCGTCGCGCAGTGCAAGACGCCCATGGCGGATGCGCCCTTGCGGCAGACCGCATGGCTTCTCGGGTCTCTGGGGACGATAGCTGCCCTCGGAATGGCGGTTACGCCAGCGCTATCGGTCTATTTGATGCATGTGGTGGAAGCGCCGTCCGCGCTTTACCCGCTCGTCGCTTCGGGCATCGCGTACGGCAGCTTGACTCCGCTCCTTACCGCTCTGGGCTCCTGGGCCCGCGGTCTCCTGATGGGTGCGGGTACCACGCGCGAGGTATATCGCGGCATGGTAGTTGGCTTGACGACGATGGCGCTGACGCTCGTGATCGCCGTCGGCCTGCATGCAGATCCGATGGCCTCAGCGGCAGGCGCCACAACCCTGGCAAGCGCGACGGAGTACGTCTATCTCATCCAAGCGAGGAGACGGCTTGCTCGTGCCGAGGGTATGATCCCTTCGGTCTAGGGCGCGGAGCCCTACCGTTGTGGAAGCGTAAGGAGGACACCGATGATCACAGGCAGTGAGAATGAGAGCCAGGAACCGGATGCCCGCGTATCGCGTCGCCAACTGATGCAGGGCGCTCTTTCGACGGGCGCTGTCCTCGCGTTCTCCGGCGCATCCGCATTGGCCGGAGGCGAGCGCCAGACTGCAGCGAAGGCCGGTGCGGATCCAGCGGCCGGTCAGGCCAGCTTCATCGCGGGCGCCGCCAAACGGATCATTACGCCCGACCCATTGCTGCCTGTCTCCGGCGGCCTCGGGATACCCAATCCCGTAAAGGAAAAGAGGGGTGATCTATTCGCCAGAGCCCTGTATCTGCGCAACCGCAGCGGAACGGCTCTGATCATCAGCCTCGATCTCCTCGGATTTCCTTCCGTACTCGCCGAACGGGTCCGCGCTCGAGTGCCGAAGGTACCCGGGGCCAATATCGTCATCGGATCGACGCATACCCACAGCGCGCCGGACTGTTATGCGTTCCCCGACGGTAAGGGCGGGCACACGGGCGACCTCGCCTTTATGGAAAGGGTCTGCGTTCTGGCCGCCGAAGCGGCGAACGAGGCGATCGAACGAGCTGTTCCGGCCATCCTCCATACGGCCACCGACGAAGCCAGAGGGAAGATCGCGTACAACTACTACGCGCCGGATCTGTACGATCGCCGCATGTCCGTCCTTCAGGTGCGCAACGCCAGGGGCGGCGCCTGCATCGCGACGCTCGTCAACTATGCGATCCATCCTGAGGTTCTGGGCAGTGAGGTCGGCATCCTCAGTCCCGATCTCTGCGGCCCTCTCTACGATCGGATCGAGGCGAAAGCTGGCGGAATGGCTCTGTTTATGAACGGCGCTCAGGGGGGGATGGTCACCGCGGACAATCGCCTGCTGGATCAGCCGTCGGATCCGTTACGCGGCTACTGGAAGGATGCGCGGACATGGGAGGAGTGTGAGCGCATCGGCGGCCTGATGGCCGATGAGGCCCTCCGGATCGTCGACAAGGCTCCGGCACAGACCAACCCCACCGTCTATTGCGGCGCGACAATGGTGACGTTTCCGGTGGATTCGCCCGAACTGTGGGCGGTGGTGACGTTGTCCCCGTTGAAGTATCCCCACGGAGATGAACGAACGATCCGAACGAGGATGAACTGCCTGACCATTGGCGATTCCCAGGTCCTCACGATTCCGGGAGAGGCTCTGCCGAACATCGGCTTCTATCTGAAACGCGCCATGCGAGGCGAGCATAATCTCGTTTTCGGGCTTACGAACGACGCGTTCGGATATATCATGACGAAGGTGGATTTCCGAAGCTTCCCTGCCTACACCTATATCTCACGCGTATCCCTGGGTGAGATGACCGGCGAAATCCTGATCGAACAAGCTCTTACCCTGATCGCTGCGACTCCGGCGCCCGATGCCAGCCCGCAAAGCGGCGAGGCAGGAAAAAGCCCCGGGGATTAGGTGGATCGACCCGGGGCATGAGGTAGGAGGTCGTAGCCCTTACCGCACCGACGGCATGTACGATGTTCTCGGCGCCGATCCCGCGCCGATGATGTCGACCGTCTACCTACCATTCTACAGATCCATCGTTTACGCTCCGTTTACACCGGATGCAAAAATGTGCGAATTCAATGCGATTATATGGACTATTCTGCCAATCCTCGGCATGGTGCGGAAAGCCGTGGGGCCGATACACCATCGTCGTCGTGCTCAATCCGGCTGGCTGAGGGATGATTCCGTTAGGAAATCGACCCGATACTTGAGCGCGGCGATGATGGCCCGTTCATAACGCTGTAGTTCGGCGATGGTCGTAATGCGATGGTCCCGTACGATGCCGCTAACGACCTCATCGAACGGCGCGATGGAACCTCGATTCACCTTGCGATCGAACAGGGTTGCCATGCCGGCCTCCGATCGGATGATATCCTTGACGCTCCCTTTCAATACCACCTGGCCAGCGGCGGCGGTAAAGGGGTCGTCGGCGGGCCAGTACCGTTTGCGTGCGGTTTTTACCTGCGCGGCCCGAAAGGCCAGACTCCGCCGCCCTGCCCGCTGAAAGCAGGCCGTTAGCCGCTTGTCCTCGATCACCATGCGGACCGCGTCATTGCCGCTGAGCTCCGCGCCCGTGGTCGGATCCACTACGGTGAGGATCCCGGCTTGGCTGACATCGATGCCGAACCGTCGAAAGTCGTTCTGATAGGCGCTCGGCGCATCCGTCTTCTCCTCGGTCAGGACGTCCATCAGGGAGCCATCGCCGTTTTCCGCTGTGATGCACTGAATAAAGCCGATGGAGACCCAGCCTGTATCGTAGGTATTGACGGCCTCGAAGCCTCCTTCCAGCCGCGAGACGGCCTTGGCAGCCCTGGCCTCCGACGGCGACATGCCCGCACCGGTAAAGATGGGATCGAGTTCGGCATCTGTCATCTGTCTCAGGGGCTTGCCGGCATCCATCACGCCGCTCGTGCATCGGTAGTAGGCGTAGCGGGGCCGCATGGGGACGTTGTCGGTATAGGCATACAGGTCGCCGTCGTCGAAGAGGATACGATATCGGCGGGGCACGACGGCGGCAGCAAAGGCGGGCGGATTGCCGACCCGGGCGAGGAGCGCATCTGGGATCGGGCCCGGCAACGGCGGCAGTGCGGCGGTTTGGGCCGCCGGAGAGTCGATATCGATGCCCCGATTAGCCAGGTCGGCCTGGAGGGTTGCGAGCGCACGATCGTACACCAGTTTGGCCTGCACCCAGGCCTCCCAATCCGGCGCCGCCGCTTTAATGTCGAGGTTCGGCGGCGGTTTGCCCGGCCCGGCGACGGCGCGCGTGTAGGCCCAGAACCAGCGCGAGCCTTCCGGCGTCAGTCGTACCTGCCACGGGCCGCCAGACGGACCAGCGGCCGGAGCCCCGATGCTGTACCGCCCCGGTGCGTTCCAATAGGCCACGATGGCGGCGCGCTCGTCGCGGGTGAAGAGCGGTGGCGCGGCGGTCCCGGTTACTTGTGCTGCGGCTGCGATCATGGGCATGAGCATGGCTGAGCTCCTTCGTCATGGCTAAGGACATGACATCCAGTGTACCGTTGCGGGCGGTCGTATGTTTCTGGAGGGATTGCAGTGGATCGGCTCGAACAGTTGGTCGTACGCCTGATTGGCAAAGGAGACATCCCATGGCTTCCTCGATCTTTCCCGCCGTTACCGCCGCCGGCATTGCCGCTGCCTGTTTGCTGGGCTCTATGGCTGCTGCGAACGGCGATCCGGCTCGGCTTCGACGCGCGGATAGCTTCCTCGGCATTCATTTTGACTTCCACGCCGGAACCGATTGCACCGAGATCGGCAAGAACACAACCCGGGCCATGATCCTCGAGATCCTGGACTCCGTGAAGCCCGATTACGTCCAGATCGACTGCAAAGGCCATCCGGGCCTATCGAGTTATCCAACTCGAGTAGGGAATCGTGCGCCTGGCTTCGTCGGCGATCCGCTGAAGCTCTGGCGCGAGGTGACTGCGGAACGGGGCGTCGGCCTGTACATGCACTATTCGGGAGTCTGGGATTCGGAGGCCATTCGCCTGCATCCGGAATGGGGCGCTGTCAACGCCGACGGCAGCGTGAACGGGAACGCGACATCGGTTTTTGGCCCCTACGCCGATCAGATCCTGATCCCGCAGCTGCGCGAACTCAATCGGGACTGGGGAGTGGATGGCGCCTGGGTCGATGGAGAATGCTGGGCCACGGTACCCGATTACGGGACCGCCGCCGTGGCCGCGTTTCGGAAGGCCACCGGGATCGAGAACGTACCGAAAGGCCCGGGCGAACCGAACTGGAGGGAATGGCTAGAGTTCCACCGCGAGGCGTTTCGCCGGTATTTCCGCCGTTATATGGCCGAAGTTCGTAAGACGAACCCACAGATGCAGATTTGCAGCAACTGGGCGTTCAGCGACCATATGCCCGAACCGGTCACCGCTAAGGTGGATTGGATCTCCGGTGATTATTCGCCCTCGGACAGCGTCAACTCGGCTCGGTTTTCGGCGCGCTATATCGCGAACCAGGGAAAGCCCTGGGACCTGATGGCCTGGAGTTTCGCTGCGCCGCCGAACCAGTCGTGGCGCCAGAAGTCCGCGGTCCAGCTAAAGCGCGAGGCTGCGCTCGTTCTGGCCCTTGGCGGGGGCTTTCAGGCCTATTTCACGCAGCGACGGGACGGATCGGTTCGGTTGGAACATATGCCCGTTATGGCAGAGGTGGCGCGGTTCAGTCGCGAACGACAGAACCTCTGTTACCGCGCGAAGCAGGTACCCCAGATCGCCCTCCTGTATTCCGCGGCAGACCACTATCGGAAGATGAACGGCCTTTTTCCGCGCGATCCTTCCGAGATGAGCGGGGTGTTGCAGGCGCTGCTGGAGGGACAGAACGTTGTCGATGTTCTCGGGGAGCATGTTCTGGTCCGTCGCATGAAGCAGTACCGGCTGATCGTACTTTCCGAAGTCGCCTATCTCGAACCTGAGTTCCTGAGAGCGTTGACAACGTATGTCCAGGGCGGCGGACGTCTCCTTCTCATCGGCGAGGGCACGGCTGCGCTGTTCGGCAGCCAGACCTCCGGCGCCGCGCAACCGTTTGGCGCCGATACGGATCGGGATCGGGCCGCGCGGCTCTACAGGGCGGGGGCCGGGGCCATCGCCGTCGTGCCCCAACCCTTTAGCCGACGGTACCTCGCGAATCGTGCACCCGAGGACCGGGATTTCCTGACCGCTCTCGCGCGGGAGCTGTTTCCGGATCCCGTCGTTGAGGTCCGTGGCTCCCATAACGTCGATGTCATCCTCAACAGGGCAAAGGGGGGTCTGGCGATCAACCTCATCAACACGTCGGGCCGGCACTGGGATTACCAGAACCCGATCCTCGAGTCCATCGATCCGATCGGCCCGCTCGAGGTGCTTGTACGACGGGGCCGCAAGCCCGCTCGCGTCACTCTGCAGCCGGAGGGCCAGCCCCTGTACTTCACCCACACGAACGGCGTCACCCGCGTCACCGTTCCGCGACTCGATATCCATTCCATTGTCGTCGTCGAGTAGCGTTCGAGCGGGGTGCGGCGGGCCGCCCAACGGCATCCGAAACCGGCTGCCGTAAACGTCGTAGGTAGATAAACGGTTGGGAGGTTCGACACCGATGATCCGGCTCGAGTCCGTGACGAAATCGTATGGCCATAAGCGCGCTGTCGACGGTCTGACCCTGGACATCCGCGCGGGCGAGATCTTCGGATTTATCGGACCGAACGGTGCGGGCAAGACGACCACGATCAAGATGATTGTGGGGCTGCTCCAGCCCGACGCCGGCGTCGTAACGGTGGATGGCGTCGACGTCGTTCGTGAACCGATTACGGCCAAGCGCAGCATGGCGTACGTGCCCGACACTCCGGATATCTACGAGCGGTTGTCCGGCATGCAGTTCATCAACTTCGTGGCCGATGCCTACGCGGTGCCGGAGGATCTGCGGCGGGAGCGGATCACCGCACTCGCCGGAACGTTCGATCTCGCGGCCGCCCTGTCCGATCCGATCGAATCCTACTCCCACGGCATGCGCCAGAAGGTCGTGCTGATCTCGGCGCTGGTCCATGCCCCTCGGGTCTGGGTTCTTGATGAACCGCTGGTCGGGCTCGATCCGGAGGCCGCCTTTGAGCTCAAGAAGATGATGCGCGAGCACGCGGAGGCGGGCCTTACGGTGTTCTTCTCCACGCACATACTAGAGGTCGCGGAGAAGCTGTGTGATCGGGTCGGCATCATCGCCCAGGGCAAGCTGGTGGCCTGCGGCACCCTCGATGAGCTGCGAACCTCAGCCGACTCGACTCTGGAGACGACGTTCCTGGATCTGGTCGACCGATGACCTCGGCAGCGATGCTGTCCCTTATCCGCGTACAGTTGCTGACCGCACTGAATCTCAACGCTTTCGTGCTCAAAGAGAAGCGCCTGAAGGCGTGGCTCGCGACGCTCGGCATGGCGCTTTGCCTGACGCCGTCCTACCTGATGATCGTAGCCGCGCAGTTCCGTGCCTTTGGCTTCATCAAGGATACCGGTCTGCCGCTGGCGCCCGGGATGATCGTCGGTCTCTATGCCGGGACGCTCTGGATGGTCTTCCTGGCGAGCCTCGCCACGGTCTATTCGACGTTGTATCAATCGAATGAACTGGGCATTCTACTCCCCCTGCCGTATCGGCCATGGCAGATCATCGCCGCCAAACTCGCCGCCGTCTATTTACTCGAGTTGTTCATCGGCGCAGTGTTCCTCGTACCCGGCCTGTTCGCCTACTACGCTTACGGCTTCGCGCCGCTGGCCCATATACCTGTCGGGCTTGTAGGACTGGCGCTGATGCCGGTGATTCCGCTCAGCCTGTCGACCGTCCTGTGCATGCTCATCGCGAACGTGCCTGGCATCGGGCGTAATCGCTGGTTCTGGTATGTCGGTATTACCCTGGCGCTGGTTGTCGGCGCCCTCCTGCTCACATCCGGTTTATCGGCATTGGAGCCGGAGGCGATGGACGATCTTGTTCGGGTGCAGATGGCCCGGATCGGGCGCGTTGGCCGATTGATGCCCGGTGCGCAGTTTGCGATGTACGCCCTGGCGGATACCCGCTGGACCGCATGGCTGCATCAGGTCAGCCATCTGGCGATTGTGGTCGCGTATATCCTCGGGGCGCTTGCCTGCGGCGAACGGTTCTATATTCGTCCTATCCTACAGGGCGCCAACGTGGCTCGGAGGCGACACGGGCGGGCGGAATCGGCACGCGCCAGCGGGGTTCTCGGTTCGATCGTCCGCAAAGAGCTCCGATGCACATTGCGCGACCCTGCGGTCGTGATGAACGGGCTCGGCGGTTACGTTGCCCTGCCGCTGCTCGCAGTGACCTACGGTATGATGAAGGTTCAGTCGAAGGGTAAGGTCGATATCCTCGGGCAGCTGTACGCATGGATCCAGAGTGACGCCTTTGCGCGACGCCTGCCGCTTGTCGTGGTCGGCATGGCGCTCAGCTTGGCCCTGTTCGGCAGCCTGTCGTCGCTCTTCTCCGCCAGCTATTCGAAGGATGGCAAGCGGTTATGGCTGGAGAAATCCCTGCCCTTAGACCCGTACACAATCTATCTGGGAAAGCTAGTCGCGGGTGCGGTCCTGATCACGCCGTTGAACTTGCTGGCGATCGCCGTGTTCGCCATGATCGTGCCGTTCTACCTGTGGCAATGGGCCTATGTGGTGTTGCTGAGCGAAGTCGTGCTGCTGTGGTCGGCCGCGGCCGGGCTGATGATCGACTGTCTCCGACCGAAGCTTGTCTGGAAGGATACGGTGCAGGCCGTCAAACAGAATGTGAATGTGCTTCTTGCCATAGGGTTCACCTCAATCGGCATCGGACTCAATGCTCTCGGCCTGGTCATCCTGGGCAGGGCGGATGCCCCCTCGTGGGCGGTCTACACCTGCGGCCTGGCCTTCAACATACTGCTTCTCGGCGTCGCGCTTCTGGGAGGGAAATCCGCGTCGAGGCGATTCGTCCGGGTATCCGTCTAGTGACGCCGATCCCGGCGGCGCGACCTACTTCCCCCTGCTCCGCGGGGATATGGTTCTGAGGCGTTAAACCGTTTGTAGCGGGCTTAACCGGGAGCGCGATGCCGGCGACGCCAGTCGGGCCATCTGGGCGCCGGATAGCTGGTATCCTCTCGACAGGCTTGTGTGAAGGAGTGGTCGTATGGCGTTCATGGGTCTTCTCGCGGTCGGTCTGATGATGGCAGCTTCACCCGCTCAGGCGCCCGCTTCAGATGTGGATAGCATCCTCAACGGAGTATCCGAGGTGGTCGCGCCGGGCTGTCTTGTCGGTCCGGTAGCTGTGTTCGGCGATAGAGCCTTCTGCGTCATGACAGGCGCTACGGGCAAGAGCAGGTTGCCGATCCTCGCTGGGGCGCGGTATGGCAAGGGTCGGGTGATCCTGGCCGGACATGAGGGGCTGTACGGTACGACCGATCGAGCGGACCAGAAGCGTCTGATCGTGAATACGGCCACATGGCTGTGCGGCGGCAAGCGCAATGGGCGAGTATTGCTGGTCGATGCCCGTCCGATGGAAGCCACGCTTCGTGCAGCGGGCTTTCAGGTGCGCACGAAGGGCGCCGAGGACCTGCCTGCGGCCCTGGCGGATACGGACGCGCTCTATATCAACGGCGGGCGATTGACTGGTAAGCCGGAACTGATCGAGGCGATCGCGAAGTACGTCCAGGCGGGCGGCGGCTATTTCGACGGCGTTCCCGGCTGGGGCTGGCAGCAGCTGAACCCCGGTCTGTCCCTGGCGAACGACTATGGCGGCAACCTCCTGACCGACAGGATGGGATTGACGATTGCGGACGGGATGGTGGATCCGACCGGCAAAGAAGGCTTCCTCGCCGATAGGAAGGGCCTGATCGAAGGCCATGCGGGCCACGCCCTCGCGGCGTTGAAGGAACACGCCAGCGGCAGGAAATCGCTCGATGCGGAGGCGTTGGGGCAGGCGGGCGTTACGCTGGGGAATGCCGCCGGCGCGGTGCCGGCCAGCGACCGCCTGCTGTTGCCGGGTCTTCGAGCCATGATCGCTGAGGCCGGCGATTCCGCGATCCCGACCGAGGCCCATCCGCTGGGTACCGATAACCCTGTCGGCCGGATCGCATGTGTACTCCAGAACATCGAGATGCGCCGAACGCCGATCGACATGCTCCGAGCCCATCCAGCGGCGGCGGACTTCCCCGGCGCTGTACCGGCCGATGCAAAGCGGGTGACCCGCAGGATAACCGTCGATTGTCGGACGCCCGACTGGGCGAGCACCGGTCTCTATGCCGCGCCCGGCGAACGGATCGTGATAACGCTGCCGGAAGGACTCGCGCAGGCAGGCCTCGGGGTTCGTATCGGCGCCCATACCGATACGAACTGGCACCATGGACGCTGGACCCGGTTTCCCGATATCAGCTACGCGACGACGTTGACCACGCTGACGACGACGTTCGGAAGTCCCTTCGGCGGGCTCATCTATATCGTCGTCCCGCAGGGTAGCCCGGCTGGCCTCATCGAAGTGACGATTCAGAACGCCGTGGACGCGCCCCTGTTTGTAGCGGGTAAGACGCCTCTCCATCGCTGGCGCGAGGAGATCCGCGCCTATCCCGCGCCCTGGGCCGAACTGGCCACGGGTAAGATCATCCTGACTCTGCCCGCATCAGTAGTTCGCCGTCTGGACGATCCCGAAGCGCTGCTGGCGGTTTGGGATCATGGTCTCGACAGTATCGCGGATCTTGCGGCGATACCCAGGGATAGGCCGCGGCCGGAGCGCATGTGCTGTGATCGCCAGATCAGCGCCGGCTATATGCATTCCGGATATCCGATCATGAACCATCTGGATGTGATTGAGGTGATGGTGGATCGGGATCGATTGTTCAGAGATGGGGCGAAGACGTGCTGGGGCTTCTGGCACGAGCTAGGGCACAATCACCAGGCGGGGGACTGGACCTTCGAGGGCACCGGAGAGACGACGAACAATCTGTTCAGCCTCTATTGCTGCGAGCGTGTGAGCAACGAGACCGTGGCTGCGAACAGCTGGCTCAACGTTTCGGAGCGGAACAAACGGGTGGCGAAGTATTTTGCGGACGGTGCGAAGTACGCGGAGTGGCAATCCGATCCTGCGCTCTCGCTGATGTTCTATGCCCAGCTTCAGCAAGCATTCGGCTGGGGGGCGTACCAGAGGCTTTTTGCGGAGTACCGCCAACTCCCCGACGCGTCGCGCCCGAAGGATGATCAGGACAAGCGGGACCAGTTCATGGTGCGCTTCTCCCGTCAGGTCGGATACGATCTCGGTCCGTTCTTTGCGAGCTGGGGGATCCCGATCCGCGATGCGGCGCGGCAGTCCGTTGCCCATCTGCCGGAGTGGAAACCGGCGGGTTTCCGAGAGGGTATCCCGCCGGCCTCACCCTGATGGCGGATCCGTCGGACCTAGCGCTGTCGACCCGGACCGCGCGAACCGGCTCCTCCGCCAGGACCGCCCATCATCCCCATACCGCGGTTCATATTAACGGTGATCGTGGTCGCAGTCAGCACTCCCTGAGCGTCCGTCTCGCCGGCGGCCATGATGTTGTCTCCGGCTTTCAGGGTATTCAGCGCAACCGTGGTGATCTTGTTTATGCGAGCGTCCGGCGCAGTCCGCACCGTCACGGTAACGTTGTTGTCGATGACAATCGTCAGCGGCGAGAGGGCTTTGACCTTACCCGAGGCTGATGCGAAGGATCGGTTCATCCGGAACTGGTTCGACTGTCGATTGCCAGATGCTCCACTTCGGGATTGGCCCATGCTGCCAAACAGGTTCGGCGCCTCACCGATCGTCAGCGACGAGGCGGTGATGCCGGTCGGCACACCCTGGATCTGGACCGTATCGCCGACTTTCAGAGCGCTGATCTTGACTTCGGTTTGAGAGAAGATCTTCGTCGAGTCTGTGACCCGAATATCCTGCTCGTTGCCGCCGAACGGAGAGGAGACGGCGATCATCTTCTGGCTTACGCCGACTTCCAGTACCGTACCCATGACGAACGGCGCCCGACCGAACCCGCCCGGTCCCTGGCCGGGTCCGCCGAACCCGCCCGGAGAGCCTCCCTGGCCGAACTGCATCGGCGGCGGCGGATCCTGTGCGGCGGCCGGCATCGAGGCAAAGCTAACGAACATGACGAGTCCAATAAGCAGAACTGCGCTGACCCCGACGGCAATCAGCTGAGTTGGAACCTGACGACAACCGTGTCCTGTACTGTCCATGTATCCCTCCAGATACCAACGCGTCCGATGGTAGCGGGCTTTTGCATGCTGCCTCGGCGTGCACATCGTGCGGCGCTTCGCAATGGTTCCGTCCCCGTCGTCCGTCTCCGGCAGACTCAGCGTGTCGGCGCTTTGGCCATCGGAACGGCAATGTCGCCCCGATCCACACTCCAATCATTGCCGAAGTATCCGGCGGCGACGACTCCGTCCATGCCCTGCGTCAGGGCCTCTGGCGTCCATGCCATCACGTCGGGATAGCCCACGCCGGAGACGAAATACGGGGCTCGATCGGTGAGCTTGCACCCGACGATACCCGTCCCCCCGACACCCGCTACATATGCGACGGCGCTGCCGGGCTTTGGGTAACAGAACAGGAGAGCAAGATCCTCGCGCTGGAACCTATTGGGCCCGATCTGGAGCGATCCCCGCCGCAGTCGGACCGGGCATTGGGCGAATGCGGCTTGCCAGGCGCGATTGATATCCTCGTTGCCGTACAGGATGACGCTGCGATCCACGCCATTCCGGATGTCGAAATCCCGGTCTGATACCACATCCGGGGAACCGTTCCCCCTGTACCAGAATGTCTCTGCGTCGTACCGGGCCCTGGCGAACGCCCAGGCGTTCTCTTCCGAGGAGCCATGGGTTCCGTACACGAGGATGAACCGATGCGAAAAGGCCTCCTTGAACGGCCCGGAGCGTCCCGGCCCTTTCTCGGTTCGGGACGGTTGGGTGGCCAGCGACCATGCGCCCGCTGTGCTCTTCAGGAAGATGGAAGCCGTTCCGCTGGCGTTGGGCGCGACGATCTCCTGGCCGTCTATATGGAGCGTGATCGGCTGATTTGGCGCGAACGGTAGTGTGGAGAGTTCCATGAGGGCGATGTTCTCTGTCGTCCCGACGTATCGCCGGCCGACAGGATCGCAGCGAATCGCAGCTTTCGAGAACGACAACGCCCGGTGCTGCTGGAGGATGCGCAACCATCGCCTGGTCGAGGACACCCCCGGATTCGCCGTGATAAACTCGACCTCTCGGGTTTCGTCGATCCGGGGAACGGTCCGCCGTTGAAACAGGTCGAACATCGCCGGCCAGTCGACACAGCCGACGCCGGGATCGCTTGGCGCACCCCACCAGTGTCCGGCGCCAGGCTGTTCGTGCATGGTGTAGGGAACCTTCACCTCGTCGAGGCGTCGAGCCATCGCTCGGGCTTGCTCAATAGGAACGTTATCGTCGGCGTCTCCGTGCAGGATGTAGATGCCCAGAGCGGCCAGGTTTCGCGCCAGGCCGAATGTGTCCGACGGCGTGGTCGCCCGGCGCAGTATGCCCTCGACTTCGGACAATCCGTCGAACCGTGCGCCGCCCGCATAGGACCCGAACGACGGCCACCCGGCGCTCGGCCCCACGGCTGCAAATCGATCGGGAAAGGTTGCCGACAGGTGCCATGCCCCGTGGCCGCCCATGGAGTGGCCGGTGAGATAGGTTCGAGAGCGATCCGTGGCGAACCGCTTCTGGGCGATGTCGAGCGTCTCGATCGCATCCATCCTTCCCCAATCTTCCCAATCAAACCCGAACGGCCTCCTGTTCGTTGGTGCGACGATCCACATTGCCCGCTTCGGAGCGTAGGACTGCGCCTGACCGAGGGCTTCGACCCCCGCACCGTGGCAGGTCAGCGTCAGGGCGGCCGCGTTGGTCCCGACGCCGTCTCGCGGCGGCACGACCGCATAATATTGAACGCTGCCGTCGGTATCACTCAGGAAAGTCTCTCGTCGCACCGCCCACCGATCGACCACGCGTACAGTGATCCGATCCCGTACCGTGAGCCGTGCGCCTGATCGCCAGCGACCGGTCACGACGAGGTCCAATTCGATCTCACCCCGGTCGGAAGCTCGGGCGCCGGGTAGGAGAAACGGCGCCTTTCGCACCGAGAGCGCCGGGATCCGGGGGATGGAATGTCGGGCCGAGGGGCCTCCGTTGACCGCGGCGACGATCTGTCCACCGACAATATCGGACTCGCTCGCGTTGATCAGGACGATTGCGCCGTAAGATCGGGTCCGATCGCCGGCGATCAGGTCGGGTAGGGTTGCATCACGGTTGTTGACCATCAGTAGGGAGCTCGGTGCATCGAGCCGGACCGTCACGGTGTCGGATCGAGGGACGAGCAGGATCTCGTTGACGCCCTGTTTCAGCCGCACGGGCAACTTCGCGTAGCCGTATCCGTAGGGATCGGCGGTCCTCGGTTCGCCGTTGACGATCAAGGCGGTTGTGGGAGTCGCGGTGAGGATCCAAACGCCCGGCTCGGCGCAAGCCACAGGAAGATAGACATATCCACCCGCGAGGCCGCTGGTGTCCAGAAGGCCGTTGGCCCTGGCCTGAATGCGTCGCCACGCCCGTTTCGCACCATCGGGCAAGGATAGGAGTTCCCCCTCAACGGGCGCGTGCCACCGACCCGTCGCAACGAGGGCCTGGATGGGATCGATCGGAAACGGGTCCCGACGCGCTCGGATCACGCCCGATATCCCGAGGGGTATGCCCGGCTCAGGCGGCTCAGGGCTGCCGGCAGCCGTGGGCGATAGGCAGAGCAGGGGCAGGAACGCGAACGGGACGATGGTCCATGAGCGCCTTCTCGACATCGCTGCGGCGTTGCGCGTCATCGTATATTCGTGTGCGGTCTGCCTACGGCTTCAGTCGGTCCAGGTTTTTCCGCGCATCGGCGAACCGCGGGTCCACCTTGAGCGCCTGCTCGTAGGCCCTCCGCGCCCCGGCCGCATCCCCGAGCCTTTCCAGGCACACGCCGAGGTTGTTATGGGCGGCGGCGAGCTTGGGGTTGGACTTGACCGACCGGCGGAAGCAGTCGGCCGCTTCGTCCGTCTTACCTCGGGCATCGAGGATCAAGCCGAGTCCGTTCAGGGCCAGGGCATTCTGCGCTTCCTGTGCCAGAGTCTTCCGGTAGTGGCGCTCAGCGGCGGCGTTATCGCCGATGCTGAGATAATGGGCGGCCAGCCGCAGCCGGACATCGATCCGCTTCGGCGCACGCACGAGCGCGTCCTCCCAGGCCCCAGCCGCTCCAGCACGGTCGCCTGCGGAGTTCAACAGATTGCCAAGATGAATACGGGCCGCAGCATCGTCCGGTCTGAGGTTGATCCACGATCGGCACGCTGCGACCGCTTCGTCGTTCTTCCCAATAGCCGGGTATAGACGAACCAGGGCCGCCAGGGTTTCGATGTTCGAAGGGTTAACCTTCCGAGCATGTTCATATGCGTCGGCGGCCAACGCAAGATCACGGGTACGCCAACGCGCCAATCCCAGGTTATACGATACAGCGAAGTCATCCGGAGCGAGCAACCGCGCTGCCTCGAGGTGCGTGATGGCCTCTTTATACGCTCGAAGACCCATCAGAGCCTCCGACAGCGCGACCCGGGAAGCCACGTTCTTCGGGTCCTTCTTTACTGCCGTTTCCAGCGGGGATCGAGCGTCTCGGGGTCGGCTCATCTCATTGAGTGTAACGCCGAGATTCGTCCAGTAGACTGCATTACCCACATCAGCGGCTGCCGCCTTGCGAAACGCAGAAACCGCTCCTTTATGATCCTTGAGACTCTGGAGTGCGCAACCGAGGTTATTCCAGGCTCCGGCATCGCCCGGTTTCAGGTTCGCCGCCGTCCGAAACTCCGCTGCGGCCTCCGCGGTGCGCCCGAGTTTCCAGTAGGCGGCTCCAAGGTTCTGTCTCGATGCCGCGCTCCGCGGAGACAACTCGACGGCCTTGCGAAAGGCCACTACGGCCTCAGCCGGTCCGCGGGCCACCATCAAGGCATTGCCGAGGTTGGTCCATGCTTCCGGATACTTCGGTTTCAACCGCACGGCCTCCTGGAGCGGCTTGACGGCCTCCTGATGCCTATCGGTAAGGATCAAGATGAACCCGATCCAGTTATGGACAAGGGCGTCCTCCGGAGTTTTCGTCCGAAGCTCCTCGAAAATCGAGAGCGCACCCGGGTGATCTCCCGCCCGATACCGCGCGACCGCCTGTTGGAACGTCTTAGCGGTATCGGGCGAGTCGGCGCCAGTCTGTGCTGCAGTGGAGACCGGCAATACAAGGTAGACCAGGATGGCGGCCAGTGCGGGTCCGATCCGGTTCATTGTTTCGCGGTCCGATCCGCAGCCGTCGAGCGTCGTGCACGCGTGGGGCGCTTTGTCGGATGTGGTGTATCTGAGGCGGCGGGCCGCTTCGGAGCATCGGCGGTCTTGCGTGCGCCCGCGGCGCCAGCACGCGCGGCGAGAAACGCGTTCGCCTGCTCTTCGAACGATTCGGCCTTCTGACTTGACGCCAGCCTGGCTCGTGTCGAAGCCCAATCTCGAAGGTAGGCGATCTTCTCGCGCATGGTCATTGAGAGAGGGACCGTCTCCTGCACGCCCTTCAGGATCCCATCCGTGGTGATATCCTGCCCGGAATCGAACGCATCATACAGAGCTTCGATGATCAGCTGTTCGATCTCGGCGCCTGAGAAACCCGGTGTCGCGGCGGCGAGACGGTCCAGATCGAAGCCGGCTGGATCGCGTTTGCGCTTCCTGAGATGGATACGGAAGATCTCCTCTCGTTCGCCGAATGCCGGGAGGTCGATGAAGAAGATCTCGTCGAACCGGCCCTTTCGCAGGAGCTCCGGCGGCAGCGCTTCGACCTGGTTCGCCGTTGACACCACGAAGACCGGCACCGTCTTTTCCTGGAGCCAGGTGAGGAAGGTGCTGAAGACGCGTGCGGTTGTGCCGCCATCCGAGGACCCGGAGCTTTGAAGGCCGGACAGGCCTTTCTCCAGTTCATCGAGCCATAGAATGCATGGCGCTACTGACTCAGCCACCCGCAGCGCCTTGCGCATATTTTCCTCGGAAGCGCCGACAAGACCAGCGAACACCTTACCGATGTCGAGCCGCAGGAGCGGCAGCCGCCACTGCGCCCCTACCGCCTTGGCGCTCAGGCTCTTGCCGCAGCCCTGAACGCCGATCAAGAGGACGCCACGAGGTTCTGGCAGCCCGAACTCCCGCGCCCGATCGGTGAACGAGGTAGTTCGTTTCTGCATCCAATCCTTAAGGAGGTCCATCCCGCCCACGGAGCTGAACGCTTCCGACGCGGGGTAGTACTCAAGGATCCCCGATTTACGGATGATCTGTTCTTTTTCGGAGAGGACGACATCGATATCGAACGTCTTTGTCAGGACCAGCGATCGGGCGAAGACGTTTTCGGCTTCCATCGCCGTCAGCCCCTGTGCGGCTTTCAGCACTTGCTCGCGGCGTTCTTGGGACAGGTTCCAATCAACACCGGGATCGTCCTTGCACCGGAGGATGATATCGTCGAGGAGCTGCTCCAGTTCTGAATAGGTGGGCAATCCGTAGTCAACGACGGTCACCTCCTTTTCGAGGTCGGGCGGCAGCTTCATCTGAGGGGCGAGGAGGACGACATGCTTATAGCTGTTGCGCAGGAGAGGGATGAGGTCGCGCAACCGTCGCGTTACCGTCGGATCACTGATGAAGGCGTGGAAGTCCTTCAGCAGGTAGATCGCCTGGTCTGAGGAGTTCGCGACGAACTCGAGAGCCGCAAGAGGGTCACGGGTTGCCCCATCCCGCTGGCCACCGTCCTTGGTAAAGCCCCGTGTCACCGTCCAGGTATGGAGCCGCTTACCCCTTAGCCGTGCGATGACGTTGACGGCATGCTCGACCCGTTCATCCTCCCACGAAACAACATAGATGATCGGGTAATGGGCTCGGATTAAGGTCTCTAGTTCTGTCTCTGCGCGGACGGTCATGAGAACGGTTCCTTTCCCGGGTCCGGTCGGGATCGTTACTGGTAGAAGATCCTCTCGATATCCGAGTCGCCGAAGTCAGCGGCGGCTCCGTCCCACGTGAGGCGCCCATCCTTCAGGGCGATGATCCTCGTGCAGTAGCGCCGGGCCGCTCGAACATCGTGAAGGTTGAGCAGCATCGTCGTCCCGTGGCGGTGACCGAGATCCACGAGAAGCTGCAGGATCTCGTCGGCTGTGCGGACATCGAGGTTCGCGGTGGGCTCATCGGCGAGAACGATCTTCGGACTCTGGACAAGCGCACGTGCGATGCCGACCCGTTGCTTCTGACCGCCCGATAGGTGGCGCACCTGCCTCTCTTCCATACCCTTGAGACCGACCTCAGCCAACGCGTGGTGGGCGGCCATGATGGCGTCGGCCGGGAAGATACGAAAGAGGCTCGGGATCGGGCGCACATATCCGAGCCGGCCCACCAGAACATTGACAAGCGCGGAGAGTCGATCGATGAGGGCGAACTCCTGAAACACCATCCCGATGCTCCGTCGGAGCTCGGCACGCTCCGTTTCCGTCATCGCCGCGACGGAGGTCCCCAGGGTGATGACATCGCCTGTTGATGGAATCAGGAGCCCGTTGACTATGCGGAGCAAGGTGCTTTTACCTGCGCCGGATGGCCCGACGATCGCGACCCTCTCGCCATGATGTACCTCGAGACTCACATCCTTCAGGACCGGCTTACCGGGGGTATAAGCGTGCGTGACCGCCCGTAACTCGATCGGCAGCGCGGAAGGCACGCGATCAGGTACGTCGATATGCGACGGAGATACGGCGGTAGCCAAGCGTCGACTCAGTCCTTCTTTTCGAGCGCCTCGAGCTCAAGATTCAGGGCAGTGGCGGCTTTGCGCACCGGGTCGAATAGCTCATCCTTCACGGGAACGATCTTGTCGTTCGTCGCTCGCTGCATCACTTTGCGGCCCTCGGGATCCGAGTTCATGCGAAGGAACGCTTCGCGGAGTTTCTTGACGGTGTCGTTCGGGAGATCGCCGCGCGCGACGTAGATGCCATTCGGGATGCTGTCCGTATGGCCGATGACGCGCATGAGCTTCGTCTTCTCCGGTTCGTCGCGATAAACCACCTGGAAAACGCTCTCGTAGGCAGCGCCCGCGTCTGCGGCGCCGTTTTCAACGGCCTTGGCCACCATGTTCGCGTTCCCAGCGTTGCGCCATTTCAGCGTATCGAAGACTCCAGCGCGCATCAGCATAACCTTGGGCAACAGGAAACCAGTCGTCGAGGTCACATCGCCAAAAGCGAACGTCTTGTTCTTGAGATCCGCGAGAGTCTTGATGCCGCTATCCGCACGCGTGAAGATGACACCACGGTACATCAGGTTTCCCAGCACCCAGGGCATGGCGAGGGGAATCGGTTTGAGTTTCATTCGGCTCATGGCCAGGGCGTAGGGAAACGGCGACAGATAGGCGACATCGACGCTTCCCGTCTCCAGAGCCGCGAGCACACCGGCGTAGTCGACCACAGAGACGAAACGGCCTTCTTTGGCGCCGATGGCCTTGCCAAGGTAACGCGCCATCGGCGTATAGTCGTCGTTGAGCTGCTCGGCCGCTTCGTACGGTACGACGGTAAATGTGAAGGTCGATTCGATCGGGTGGGTGTCCCGTCGACTGCCGTTCCTGGCCTCCTGCGCCGGTCGTGGCGCACAGGAGGTTAGCCCCAACGCCGCAACAGCTAATACGATCGTCCTGAGAGCACTGCGGACTCCTCGCCCGTATGCCGTCGTGACCCGGATAGGGGAGATCGGATATAGGGTCGGAGCCTTCATACTGCGGCGATTATAGACGTCTGGATCCTATAGCGTCAAGAAGCGCCTTGCACCGTGTCGGTTGCGCCTCTGGCGACACCACGGCGAACGCTGTGCCATAATCCGGCGTATGCAGCCCGCGCCTAACCCATGCGCGTCGGGCGCGGGAGTGTGCTGATGGGCTTATCAAACTGGATCAGTGTCGAGCTTCTCCGACGGACGGTATCCCGGGCTGCGGCGATCACCGTCCTTATGGCGCCGCTCCTGGTTCCCGCGTTCGCATATGCAGAGATCCGTGTCCGTTGCCGTACCGCGTTCGATTCGGATTACTTCTACGTGGCCGCCGACGTCGACAAGCGAATCCTTCGTGGGCATATCGCGGCTCCGTTTGCGGATCTTTCCTCCGACGATCGTCTGGAGGTCAGTCTGGAACTGCCCGCTGCGGCTGGCGGTTCTCCCCGCCGTATCGAGATGCAGGTTTCGGTCGCACAGGGAGCGCAACTGTATCGTGGCGCAGACCGAGTGCCGATCAAGGGAGTGGACGATTTCCATACGGGCCCCGACGGTGTTCGCGCGCTGTTCAAATACCGGTTGAGGCCACGGGTTCCATTGAATGGACCCGACGCTCCGGAGGGCGGCTTCGCCGTCGAGATGGGTATACCCTGGGCGGAACTGGGAGGCGCGCCAGTGTCCGGTGCGCGGGCACGGTTCAACGTCGCGGTTCGGAGCGTGGTCGAAGGGGATCCGCCGATCACGAGCGTTTCTCCGGCGGTGATAACGGAAGCGGACCTCAGCGATCCGACGAAGTGGGCCGAGCTGGTCTTTACCGATGCTCCGGTGGCGTCTATTGCCGGCGCACCGGGTGCGCTGGTATGCGCCCGCGTCTTTACCGTGAAGCCCGTGATCGACGGAGCTCTGGCTGAAGGGGAATGGTCTCGCGTTACGGCCTTCTCGTTTGTCAGCGGCTCCGATACACGGATCGTCGGCGCTGGCACCTCGGCCATGGCTCGCAAGCGGGGTGAGGTTGAGGTGAAGCCCGGGCGGATTGCGGGCGTTATCGCCAGTCCAATCGTGACTGCTCGAACAGGACCGCTGGTGCGCCAGGCCTTCCCGCGGCGCGTGCTGGTTCGTTACCATGTCGAGTACCAGAGTGACCCGCGTAAGGACCTGCCGTTGAAGGCGTCGATGTCTCCCGACGGGCTGTCCCACTTTGTGACTCATCCAATGGACGGGACAGGCCCGTGGTTCTCCTATGATCGTCTGGATTGGCATCGCATCCAGCTCTCAAGAATGCGGGAGGCGGGTATTGATGCGGCTGCAGTGGTCTATCGCCCGTCACGCGAAGGTCGGCTCGCACTGACCGCCATGGCCGCGGCCATAGCGACGATGGACGCAGGTGGAGCGGATGCCCCTGCGGCTTGCCTGTGGCTCGATGCGCGGGAACTACTGCAGATCTCGGACCCCCGTGCCGCGCTCGCAGGCGCCATCGGTGAGTTTATGCAGTGCGTGCCGGCGCGGTATCGGTTGCAGACGCCATTGTCGGTCGAAAATGGCTCGGGTATGGCGGATACCGTCATCATAGACGGCCGGGGAATGACGATTTCTTTTGATCTCGCGGTGTTCCTTCGACAGCGGCATGCCCGGGAGTTCGGCAGACACCTCATTCTCCTCTCGGTTGGTACGATGGGCCCCGGATTCGATGGTCTTGTGCCAGTCGCGGATGGGGATGGATATGCTGAGGATCGAACAGGCGCCATCTCCATTGGCGCAATCTACGCAGGAACCCCCGGGCGAGGCGACGGAGAGCACCCGCTTTTGCGTCGCACGATCGAGACCTATCGAGCCTCGTGGCGCCGTGCGATCTCGTCTGGAGTCCCATCGGTTCTGATCGACTCATGGAATGACTACGCCAACGGGACGGAGATTGGCCCAACGGTCGAATACGGTCTGCAGTATCTGGATACGACACGCGCGAACACACTCCACTATAAGAGCGCGACAGGCGACGCACTCGATCTCATCGCCTCCGATCTTCCGACCGTCCTGCTGCCCGGTACAACCTATTCCGCGCATCTGCGTCTGCGCAATCCGAGCCCGGTACCCTGGACTGCTGGTGAGACCGCGATCCGAGCGACATGGGCTGGCGGCGGCTCTGGGCCCGCGGTGGTCCTGCCGGTGACCGTGGTGCGTGGCGACCCGTTGGACATCACCCTGCAGGTGCCCGTTCCGGATCGGTCGGGCGATATCGCGTTGAATCTGGAACTGGTGAACATGGATCGGCGCGGAACCGTTAAGCCGAGTCCTAAGACCGGTACTCGAACTCTCTCTGTGATGACCGCGCGAATCGACGGAGACGGCGTCGAGCAGTACCGAGCGACCCTGGTCCGAAGCTCGCTCCCGCGCGTTCTGGAGGCGTTGTCGAGCTGTCCCGTCTCGGTGACGGTTCGCAATGACGGACACCAGGCATGGCGAGCGAAATCGACGAAGGTCGTTGCGAGGCTGTTCGAACTACGGCCTGGCAACGGCATGCCGGAGTTTGTCGATGCGGGTCTTGCGGATTGCTCCGCGCTGCTGACCGAGGATGTCCCGCCCGGCGCAGTATGTACGGTTACAGTCCCGGTGACGGCGGTTCGATCCGACGGATCTCCCTATCGATTCTCGGGTCCCGACACGTCCCGGTATCTTCTTCGGTGGGATGTCGATATCGAGGGCGATGTCCTCCGCACGGCGCCCACCGAGCCGCAGGAAGTACAGATCGTCGAGGCCGACTTCGGGGCGCAGTTCTTCAACGATTACACACCCTCACGGGTGCCCGCGGATCGCCGCATACCGGTACCGCTGGGAATCAAGAACCGCGGCAATCAGACCTGGCTGAAGGATCAGGTCGCTGTTGGTTTTCACTGGTATTACCTGGACGGCATCGAGGCAGTATGGGAAGATGAGGTCTTTCCGCTGAAGGCGGATGTGCCGCCGGGTACGGAGATCGGCGACGTTGGTGCATGGTTGACTGCGCCGCCGAACGATGGCAAGTACTGGCTCGTATGGGACATCCGTGTGGGTGACACATGGGGGTCGACGCTCACCTCAGCACGGACATACGAAACGCGGGTAACGCTGGTGGAGGTGGCTGGCGGTCGACTGGAGTTCCTGGATCTCGCGCCGCATGCACAGGTAAAGGGCGTTCTCAGCCGCTGGGATACGGATGCCGCCGGTTTCGATGGTACGGGATCCGTATTACCAGCCGAGATCACGCCGCCGTTCCTGACGACGGGACCGGTTCCGGCAACTCTGTGGCTGCCCGAGCTCCGAACTGGCACGGAGCGAAGTCGGAGTCTGAGCTTCCGGTGGTTATCCTCGCAGGGGCCCACGCTGGTGCGCCCGGGCAACCGGGCGATTCTATCGGATAAGGCTCGTCGTGCTCCAGCGCGAAAAGTGCACATCCTGGCGGCCGCTGTGGTTCCCGGAAAATCGCTCGGTGTTACCCTCCGTTTTTCGGACAACTCCGAGCAGTTCACCTCGTTTCCCATCGGGGTCTGGGAGAGCCCTCCGGCACGGAACGATCGGGTTGCCTATATGGCTCCCTTCACGCGCAACAAAGTGGGTGATCCCGGCCCGCCTGCGAGGCTGTTCTGGTATACGATTACGGTGGCAGAGCCCAAGAGGCTGGCCGCGGTCGAACTCTCCGACGCGCCGGACGTCCGCATCGCCGCGATTACCGTAGAACACTGAGCGAGGGAGAAGATCAGGATGGCGCGTGGACCTGAGCTGTGGCCAGCGATCGATCGGCCGGGGTATTCCCGGCCCGAGTTCGGAGCATCTCCCGAATCTCCGCGGCGAAATCCTCGGCCGTAAGGCGGCATAGCCCGCGCAGTGTCGCTTGCGTACCGTGCTCAACGAAACGATCCGGTAAGGCCATATGCCGGACGGTGACATCGCTCAACGCCGCCCGCATGAGGACTTCACGGACAGCGTCGCCAAACCCGCCGATACAGGTATTTTCCTCGGCAACCAGTAGTCGCGGGGTTCGGATCGCGATCTCAACGATCGTCTCTTCATCGATCGGTTTGACGAAACGGGCGTTTACTACGGCTACATGAACGCCCTCCGCTTCGAGAATCGAGGCGGCGCGCGTCGCAATCGGAACCATCGACCCAATGGCGATGATCGCGGCATCGTCGCCCGTCGTTATCACCTCGGCCTTGCCCATCCGAATAGGGGTTGGCGCCGGAGCGCCGTCCGGTTCCACGGTCGATCCTCTCGGATAGCGGATTGCGATGGGCGACGCGTCGGGACTGCGCACATGGTCGTGGGCGAAGCGGAGCATGGCGGCGAGCTCAGGGCCATCGGATGGAGCCATGAGCGTCAATCCGGGAACCGGGCGCAGGTAGGTCAGGTCGAACGCCCCATGATGCGTGCCGCCGTCCTCTCCGACCAGGCCAGCCCGATCAATCGCGAACAGGACGGGAAGCCGTTGCAGCGCGACATCGTGCAGGATCATATCGTACGCGCGCTGCAGAAAAGTGGAGTAGATTGCCACGACCGGTCGCTTGCCCGCGGCAGCCAGACCGGCAGCGAAGCATACCGCATGGCCTTCTGCGATGCCGGTATCGACAGCGCGATCCGGGAACCGGCTGTGGAGTTTCGCGATGCCGGTTCCATCGGGCATGGCGGCCGTGATGCCGACCAGGTCCGGGTCCGATTCCGCAAGTGATACCAGAGTGTCCGCGAATACTGAGGTGAAGGTGGCGCCGCCGGCAGGCGAATGCACCTGGCCGGTTGCCGGTTCAAAGGGCGTGACGGCATGGTATTTGCGCGCGTTCTCCTCCGCCAGATCGTAGCCCTTGCCTTTGACGGTGATCAGGTGCACGAGAACCGGCCCGTCCATCCGCCGGACCTGTTGAAAGACGTCGAGCAGAAGCGGCAGATCATGACCATCCAGCGGCCCGATGTATTGAAAACCCATCTGTTCGAACATGACACCGGTCCGCTCAGGAGCGATGAGGTTGGTGATGGAATGTTTGAAGAGTCCGTCGGCCGCACGGGCTGCCACATCGCCAGCCGGCAATCGCCTGAGCACTCCCTGGGTACGGCGCTCCAGGTGCTGATACCAATCGGTGGTCCGCAGCAGCGCGAGATAACGGGCCAGGGCGCCGACGTTTGGAGCGATGGACATCGCGTTGTCATTGAGGACTACGGTGAACTTGCGCCCGCTGTGGCCGGCGTTATTGAGGCCTTCGAACGCGAGGCCTCCCGTCATGCCTGCATCGCCGATGATGGCAACGACGGATTCGTCGCCGCCGGAGAGATCGCGCGCCATCGCGAATCCATAGGCTGCCGAGATCGATGTGCTCGCATGGCCGGCGCCAAAGGCGTCATAAACGCTCTCATCCATTCGGAGGAAGCCGCTGATACCGCCGTACTGTCGCAACGTCGGAAAGTCGGCGAGTCGACCGGTGAGCATTTTATGGGCGTAGCATTGGTGCCCAACATCGAAGACCAGTCGGTCTCTTGGCGGATCGTATACGGCGTGCAGGGCTACGATCAGATCCACTGCGCCGAGATTCGATGCGAAGTGCCCTCCTGTCTCTGAGAGATGATCGACGATCGCCGAACGGAGTTCCTCGGCTAATCGAACCAGCTCTTCGGGTCTCAGCTCCTTCAGATCGGATGGTCGCTGGATCCTGGCGAGAAGATCGCCCATGCCTTATGCCCTAACACCTTCCACGGAATCAAGGATGATTGTACCATCACCGGTTCTATGCATCCTGGGGATGCGATTTCGCGTAATGGTAAGGGGGCGCGCCGATATGGGCGCGAACCCCATTACGGGCAGAGGGTATGATCGCCCGGGAAAGGCGTATGGGAACATTCATGCATCGCAGGATCATCGTAATCGGAGGTGTAGCGGGCGGCGCAAGCGCGGCCGCAAGGGCACGTCGGCTCTCTGAGGAGGCCGAAATCATCGTAGTGGAGCGCGGACCGTATGCATCCTTCGCGAACTGCGGTTTACCCTATTTCGTTGGCGGTGAGATCTCCGACTGGCACGGGTTGCTCGTCCAATCGCCAGAAGTCCTCAAGGCCCGCATGAACCTCGATATTCGCGTCCGTACGGAGGCGATTGAGATCGACCGGCAGGGGCGAACGGTAACCCTGAAGGATCTGGACACCGATCGCGTCTATACCGAGGCCTATGATGCACTGATCCTCGCGCCGGGATCGACCCCGCTGCGTCCCCCGATACCCGGGATCGAGCGCCCGGGCCACTTCGTCCTTCGGAACATCCCAAACGCCCGTGACCTGGACGCCTATCTGGCCGATCGCAGTGGAGGCAGGGCGGTGATCGTCGGCGGGGGCTACATCGGCCTCGAAATGGCCGAGCAGCTGGTCCGCCGCGGCCATCCCGTGGCTCTGATCGAGGCGTTGCCCCATGTGGCGGGGTTTCTTGATGCGGACATGGCATGTCGCGTTCACGCCGAGCTTCGCCAGCATGGCGTGGATCTGCATCTGGGCAAGGCCGTTCGATCATTCGATGATCCGGACGCCTCCGATGGGGCCATGGCATCGGTGGCGGTCCTTGAGGACGGTTCCCGCATTCCCGGCGATGTGGTGCTGCTGGCCATGGGCGTTCGACCGGAAACGACGCTCGCGAAAGCCGCGGGGTTGACCATCGGGATAACGGGCGGGATCAAGGTGGATGAACAGATGCAGACGAGCGACCCCCACATCTGGGCCGTGGGCGATGCCGTCGAGGTGATCCACGGTGTTACCGGTCGGCCGATGCTTCTGCCTCTGGCGGGCCCGGCGAACCGCCAGGGGCGCATTGCTGCCGATTCGATCATGGGCCGGGCGTCCGCCTATCGCGGTTCCTTCGGAACTGGCATTCTCCGAATCTTCAACCTCGCGGCCGCCGGCACGGGAGCGAATGCCAGAATGCTGGATCAGGCCGGTTTGAGCTATCAGGCGATCCATGTCCATCCGATGGATCACGCGAGTTACTATCCTGGCGCCTCGCCCCTCGCCATGAAACTGCTGTACGATCCGGGCAATGGTCGGCTATTGGGCGCTCAGGTTGTCGGTTTGTCGGGTGTGGATAAGAGGATCGATGTCCTTGCGACGGCGATCCAATCAGGCCTGACGGTCGACCAGATCGCGGATCTCGAGCTCGCGTATGCTCCCCCATTCGGCTCTGCCAAGGATCCCGTGAACATCGCTGGAATGGCGGCCGGGAACGTGCTGCGAGGCGATGTCCACGTCGCTCATTGTTCCGACATCGGTTCTTGTGATACGGAGACGACCTGCCTGCTGGATGTCCGGGAGGAAGCGGAATGCGTGTCGGGCGTGATCCCGTCCGCGATGACGATCCCTCTGAGCCAGCTACGGGCGCGATTGGACGAGCTGCCCCGAGACCGAGAGATCATCGTATATTGTCGATCGGGCCAGCGGTCGTACTATGCCTGCCGGATCCTTCACCAGCACGGTTATACGGTGCGAAATCTCTCGGGCGCCTATCTGTCGTGGTCGGCTGCCGCCGGATGACGCTGGCGACGGGGCGCGCAACGCTCCGATCCGGCCCATCACCGGGGTGACCATGCGTAACGGGTATACGGAGGCGGGAGGTGTCCGTCCGCAGGATCTCAGCGAGTGACCCCTCGAAGTTCGATGCGGTTGTCTGCGATCTTGATCTCGGTGATCCGCGCTTTCGTATCGGTGATCCGGGAGCTCACCAGACGGCCGAGCTCATCGGCCAGGTCTTGCCCTGCGCCCGGCGGCATGGTGATGCGGCCGACCTTAAGCCGGACGATCGAGACGTGGACGGTCTGACCTCCCGCGATCTCCGGCTTGAGCGTCGCCTGGATCTGGACATTGATTCCGCTCATGGAGCGGATGGCATTGGCGCGGACCTCTCCATCGCCGATCAGCACCCATGCCTCTTCGATATGCCGCGATCGGAGCCGACGACGGACTTCCTTATCCTCAGCAAGCAGAAGGTTCAGCTGTTCGTCGGATACGGTGAGTTCGAACTTGCGCTGGACTCCCTTCGCGGCGTCGCGCCGAACCGCTTCGACGGTCTTCATTACCTTGTCAACTTCCGTGGCGACCCGCGTATGATCCGCACCGGTGAGCACCGGCGCATGTTCCTGGCCGGAGATCGCGTACAGGGCGCCGATGGCCGTCGCGATCACTGCGACTAGGATCAGCAGACCGCATCCGATCATCCACCGGCGTATCGCCTGACGCCGCGATCGGCGGGGCTGGCGGGCCAGGCGGCGCTCGTACTCGAAGTCCCTCACCGATTTGCTCCGACCGGCAGGTGCATCGCCCGAACTGAGCCGGCCTGGGATGGGGTAGAAGGCTCCGTCGTCACCTGAAAGCGATCGTAGAGCACGCCCCATCGAAGGCCACGGCAGCTAACCGTCGCGGAGCCGATCCTGGCCGAGTCCATGGCGCCTTCAAGGATCAATGCGCCAGCGAGGATGATGTCGGCTCGTTCCGGATCAAGGCCTGCGATCTGCTTGCGTTCGGCGATCGGCCGGCTCGCATAGAGATCGATCTGCGCCCGCACTTCGTCCATGCTGAGAGACAGACCGTGCAGGTTGGCTGAGAGGCCAGTACGGGCCAGACAGACGCGCCCCATGTTCGTCATTGTGCCGCCAACGCCGATGAGCGGGGCGCCTTCGATCACGGGCGGTCGGCCCTGCATCGATTCCGAAACGGCTTGTCGGGCAGCCTGCATCTCTTGGAGTGTGGTCGGGTCACTCTTCAGAATCGCTTCGGTCAGGCGAACACAGCCCAGCTGCAGGCTCCGTCGGTCCTGTCCGTGGCCTGGCTCGAATATCGCAATCTCGGTGCTGCCTCCGCCGATATCCACCATCGTAATCGGTCCATCCAGATCGAGATCGGGATCGGTGACGACGGCCAGAGTCGAGAGGCGCGCTTCCTCATCGCCGGTGAGGACCGTAACGCAAATGCCATACTCAGCCGCGCGACCGACGAACTCGTCGGCGTTGACCGCATCTCGCACCGCCGAAGTCGCCGCCGTCGCGAGCGCGGTCACCTCATATCTGGCGCACACGGCCAGGCTCTGGAGCAGCATGTCGATGGTCCGATCTATCGCTGCCGGCGTGAGACGCCGGGCCTGGATGTCCTCTCCGAGGCGGGTCGTCGCGCTGACATCGACGATCGGTTTATAGAATCCGGTGGGAACTTGCTCGACGATCGTCAGCTTGACGGTGTTCGACCCGATGTCCAGGACGGCGTAGCGAACGACCTTGGAACGAGAGGCGCCGATCGACATCGCTCCCTCAGCTCCGTTCGCAGCATCCGGCGCATGGCGCGGGCCCGGTCTCCGATCCGCACCCTACCGCTCGTTCCGCCGAGGACCGGCCGCAGGGAGCGAGATTCCGGCTTACTGCGAAGGCCGAGATCAGTTTGGTGAGTTGACGGGACCCGCAGTTCGGGCATACAACGCCAGCGATGGTTGCCGTGCGCACGATGGTATCGAATACGAGCGCGCAATCGGCACAGCGGAACTCATATATCGGCATTCAGGTTAACCTAACTCGATCGATCGACTGGGATATGCGGATGGCGCCGGTTGGCGGCTCGTGTCGGACCGTCGTCCTCCGACGTATGCAGAAACGGGATAATGCATTCTAGCACAGCCCAACCGACCTTCTGGGCGCACGGGCTCCGAGCCGTGTGGTTATCTCGTGTTCGGTCGTTCCCAGCAGGCGTGCGATCTCCTCGACGCGGATCACTTCGGCCCCATCGCTCCCGATAAGGGTCGCGATCTCACCGGGGGCAACATCGTCCAGATCGGTGACATCGGCCATGGTGACATCCATGCAGATGCGCCCGATGATCGGAACCCGCTTGCCTCGGATGAGGACCGATCCTCGATTGCCCAGTTCGCGGGGCATACCGTCCGCGTAGCCGATCCCAAGGACGGCGATCCGGCTGCGGCGCCGCAGTCCGACGGTTCTGCCATAGCTGATGAACGCCCCCGCCTGCAAGGTACGTACCAGAAGCACGCGTGCGCGAAGGGCGAGCGCAGGGCGGAGATGCGGCACATCGGTCCCCGGGGGGAGCTCGGGCAATATGCCGTAGAGGCCTAGCCCGGGGCGAACCATCTCGAACCACATCTCCGGATAGAGGAGCATAGCGGCCGTATTGCAGGCGTGTCGGGTCCGAGCATGGATGCCATGGTCCTGCAGGGTTCGCTCGATCGCACGGAATCGGAGCAGTTGCGTTCCGGTCCATTCGCGATCCCTTTCGGCATCGGAGAAATGGGTCATGATCCCGTCGAGTTGGAGAGCCGGGCTCGTCGCGACGTACTCCGCAATCGTGAGCGCATCGTCCGCAACAACGCCGTGGCGGCCCATGCCTGTGTCAATCTCAATATGGACCCGGCCCACGGCGTTGGCACGGAGAGCGGCGGCGTTCAACGCTTGCGCGAACGGAATGTCACTGAGCACCGTACTCGCGTTCATCTCGATGATGGACGCTGCCTCGTCGGGCAGGCACGGTCCCAGGATCAGTATGGGCGATTGTGGAATAAGCGATCGGACGGCTGCCGCCTCGCCTGCGCTCGCCACGCCGAAGACAGCGTCGGGAAACCGAGCGGCGATGGGCGGAGCTACCGCCCGAATACTGTGCCCATACGCATCACCTTTTACCACCGCGAGTACCGACGCTGGGCTTACATAGGCGCGCATGGAAGCCAGATTGTCCAGTACAGCGGATAGATCGATCTCCGCCCATGCACGGATCGTGGAATCGTTCACATATTTTCGCTTGAATATCGCCTCAGGGTGTTACGTCGAACGATGATGGCGGTCTGTACTAACAGCAGCTCGGTTAGGGGGAAACCCCTCATGCCTTCCCTCGATATGTGTTGGGACTGTCGAGGCCGGGAAATCTGGCAGACAGTGCGAGGGTTACGGGCCGAAGGGCGCCATACGGCGCACTTCGGCCCGCTTTTCTTTGACATGGTGACACCGCGTTAGGAGCGGTTCCGCCAATCAGAGCGCCTCGCCGCCGGTCTCTGCGTTATCTTTGGTGAATCGGCGAGTCCCCAGGGTTATGTTCTTCTCGACCTTTTCACCCTTGAGGATCTTCAGGGCGTTCTCGATGGCTTCCTGGCCGCCGGTCGGATACTGGAAGGTTGCCGTGAGGATGCCATCCTTAACGTAGCGGACACCTTCGTGCGGAAGAGCGTCGATGCCGACGAACTTGATCGTCTTCTCGCGGCCTTTGCCTTCCTGTCGTGCAGCAAGGTAGGCGCCGTGGGCGCTGGGATCATTGTGACCGTAGACAGCGTCGATTGTCGGGAACCTCGAGAGCGCCGACTTCATCTCCCGCTGCGCGTTCGGCTCCAGCCACTGGCAATCGGCATCGAAGACCACCTTGAGGTTCGATCCGGCAATCCCTTCCATGAAGCCCTTGTGACGCTCCTGTCCGGGTGTGGAGGTCATGAGGCCTTTGAGCTCGACCACGTTTCCCTTTCCTCCCAGCAGTTCCACAAGGAACTTGCCCGCTTCGCGGCCGATCTTGACGTTGTCGGCGCCGATGAAGCAGGTGTACTTGTCTCCCTCGACCTTCCGATCCAGCACGATCACCGGTATTCCCGCGTCCATGGCTTCCTCGACGGGGCGAGTAAGGGGGCGGGCCTCTTTCGGGCTGATGATGATCAGGTCAACCTTTTGTTGAACGAACTCACGAACCTGACTCTGCTGGGTTTCAGCCTTGTTCTGCGCGTCTTTGAACAGGACCTCGAGATCGGGGTGCGCTTTCGCCGCTTCCTCGATGTCCTTGTCCATCTGCACACGCCATGGTTCGCCCCGATTGCATTGGGACATTCCGATAACGTACTTCTTACCGGTTTTCGATGGGTCTCCTTCGTGGGCGAGACGATCCCCTGTTTTCTTGCCCGCCTGACAGCCTGCTATCGAGATCACGATGCCGGCTGCCGCAATGGCGCATAACCTCATTTGACGCTACCCCTTCTCCTGACGTTGAATAAGGACAGCGACCACGATGATCGCCGCTTGAATGATCATACGCCGGTCGATCGCGACCGCGTTCAGGCTGAGTATCTTGTTGATGTAGGCCATGATCAGGACGCCGATCAAGGTAAACATCATACCGCCGCGACCGCCCAACAGGCTCGTGCCGCCGATCACAGTCGCGGCGATGGCGTCCAGTTCAAACGTGAATCCCGCTTCCGGATCCCCGATATCCTGACGACAAGCGTTGACGACACCCGCAAGGGCTGCGAACATGGCACAAAGCGCATAGGTCTGCAGCTTGACCCGACGAACCGGTATGCCCGCCAGACGCGCGGCTTCTTCGTTGCCTCCGATTGCATAAAGCTGGCGACCATAGCCAGACCGTTTGACGATGACCGCCATGGTGAGGATGCAGACCAGAAAAAGGACTGTGGCAGGCTGGACGCCGATGCCGGGGAGCGCCGTCGTCATCCAGCGAAAGAAGCCGGGTGTATCATCGGTCAACGCGTACCAGGGCTGTGCGGCGGGCTGAACCTTGATCCCCCCTGAAATCAACTTCGCTGCGCCGCGGGCGGCGGTCATCATGGCCAGAGTCGCGACAAAGGGTTGGATGCGAAACCGGGCGACAAGAACACCGCTGATCAGACCGGCGACGATGCCAGCGGCCATCACCGCGGCGATGGCCGACGGCACACCCCAGCCGTAACCGATGGTCAAGATCGCGAAGAACGTGGCGGAAAAACCGAGGACGGAGCTAACCGACAGGTCGATGCCACCGCTGAGGATGACGAGCGTCATGCCTGTCGCGAGAAGGCCATACTCGCAATATTCGAACAGGATGTCGAGCTGCGTCCTGAGCGAGATGAAAATCGGCAGGCCGGTGTCCCTGGCTGTAGGCGTATAGACGCATCCCAGGACGAAGACGACGAGCAGAGCCACCAGGCCTCGATAGCTGTTCAGCCATTCAAGGACCCGACGGCCCGAGCGATCACCGGATACGCTGGGATTCAGGCGAGTACCTCGTCCACCGGCGTGTAGGTCATGCCGAACTGATCCGCGATCGCCTGGAACACGACCTTCCCCTCGACGACATTGAGTCCGTTCTTCAACGGGCCGCTGTTCTGGGCGGCGCGGCGCCAGCCCTCGTTGGCGAGGCGCCGAACCCATGGCAGGGTCTCGTTTGTGAGCGCGAATGTCGACGTACCGGGCACGGCGCCGGGCATGTTCGCGACACAGTAGTGGACGACTCCCTCCTCGACGAAGACGGGATCATGGTGGGTAGTCGGTCGCGTTGTTTCGAAACAACCGCCCTGATCGACGGCCACATCGACGATCACAGAACCCTTACGCATCGAAGCGAGCATCGCCCGCGTGACCAGCACCGGTGCGCGCGCGCCGCGCCGGAGGACGCTCCCTATGACAAGGTCCGCCTCCCGAACCACCTGCCGGATGTTGTGCGTATTCGAGTAGAGCGTTCGGATGTTCGTCGGCATGATGTCATCGAGATACCGCAGTCGCTCCAGGTTCACGTCCAGAATGGTTACATCGGCGCCGAGGCCAGCGGCGATCTTGGCCGCATTGGCTCCGACCGTTCCGCCTCCCAGGACCACCACGCGTGCCGGTGCAACGCCTGGCACACCGCTCAGCAGAATCCCGCGGCCCTTCATCGGGCGCTCGAGGAACTTCGCTCCTTCCTGGGGCGCAAGCCGTCCCGCCACTTCGCTCATGGGCGTGAGAAGGGGCAGGGAACCATCGGCCAGTTGGATCGTTTCATAGGCGATGCAGACCGCACCCGAATCGACCATCGCTCGTGTCAGCTCTGCGCTTGCCGCGAAATGGAAGTAGGTGAAGACCGTCTGACCACGGCGCACCATCTGGTACTCGGGGCCAATCGGTTCTTTCACTTTGACGATCATTTCCGCAGCGGCATAGACGTCGGCGGCCGTGGACCCGATTTTTGCTCCGAGAGCCTCGTATTCCCTGTCGTCGATCCCGGTCCCCTCTCCTGCGCCGCTTTCCACAAGGACTGTATGTCCCGCCTCAACGAGCGCTTCGACGCCAGCCGGAACCATGGCGACCCGGTATTCGTCCGGTTTGATCTCTTTAGGAACGCCAACGAGCATGGCTCTCCTCCTTAATCCCCTTGTGCGCGTTTCGGCGCACCTTGCTTCAGGATCATTCGGCGGGAACCCGCCCATTTCCTTCTAGATGGGTTGGGTTGACGTTCGCATTCGCGGGTGTCATGATGGAAGGTCGATCAGCAATAGTACGGGAGGGCAACATGCGTAGTCGACAACTATGGTGGCTGGCCGGAATGGTTATCGCCACGCTCGCGTTGCTGCGTCAGAGCGACGTCGTCCATGAGACGGTCATGCTCCCGATGCGGGACGGCGTGAAACTTGCCACCGATGTGTACCGACCAAAGGGCAGCGGCAAGCATCCTGCGATTCTGATCCGCACCACCTACAACAAAGCGCTTCATGCGGAGCAAGGCGCCGATGCGGTACGGCGCGGCTATGTTATGGTGGTCCAGGATACGCGAGGGCGCTTTGCCTCTGAGGGCGAGAACCTCCCCTTTGAGACCGACGGCTGGTGGGGCGGCAGAGAGGACGGGCTGGACACCGTAGAATGGATGGCGCGACAGCCATGGTGCGGCAAGATCGGAACCGTTGGCGGATCGGCCCTGGGCATAACCCAGCTGTTATTGGCCGGAACCGGTACCAAAAAGGTCGCGGCCCAGGTGATCCACGTCGGAGCGCCGAGGGCTTACGGGGATATGGTGTTCTCCGGCGGCGTATTCCGAAAGGCCATGATCGAGGACTGGCTCCGTATCGCGGCGTTCAGTCCGACCGCGCTGGCGCACTGGACCCGGACCGATATCGATGGGCCGTTCTGGCAGGAGAGGGATCTATCCCGCCGCTATTCGCAAGTCCATACTGCGGCGGTGCATGTCGGCGGCTGGTATGACATCTTTGCGCAGGGTACGATCGACGCCTTCCAGGGATTTCAACTTCGAGGCGGGCAGGGAGCCCGCGGCAAACAACGGTTGATCATGGGCCCGTGGACCCACGGCATCTTTCAGGATAAGGCCGGGGAACTGAAGTTCAGGAACGGCAAAACTCCGCCCGTCCGATCCGCTGATGTATGGGCGTGGCTCGGGAGTCAGCTGCGGGGAGAGGACACGGGCGTCGATCGAGATCCCGCGGTGACCTACTACACGATGGGCGATGCCCGTGACGCCGCCGCCCCCGGCAACGAGTGGCGGACCGCGACGACGTGGCCGCCGCCCGGCGGAAAGAACACCCCTTATTACCTCGGCGCAACCGGGGCGTTAAGCCCGGTCAAGCCGTCCCAACCGGGTCAGACCACCTTCGTCTATGATCCGCGGAATCCGGCGCCGACCACCGGCGGGCCGCAGTTGACCCTCCCGTCGGGGGCGAGGAATCAGGCAGCCGTCGAAGCGCGGAAGGACGTCCTCGTGTTCTCGACACCTCCGCTGGATCAGCCCGTGGAGGTGACGGGGCGGGTGCGGCTCAGGATCTGGGCCTCCAGCGACGGCCCCGACACGGATTTCGTCGGAAAGCTGTGCGATGTATATCCGGACGGCGCGTCGTACAACGTTTGCGAGGGGATCCTGCGCGGCCGATTTCGCCAGGGTACAGCCAAATCCATCCTGATGGAGCCGGGTAAACCGTACCTGTTTGATATCGACCTATGGTCGACCAGCATAGTCTTTGCGAAAGGGCACCGAATCCGGGTGCAGGTGACGTCCAGCAACGCTCCCGGATGGGATCCCAATCCGAATACGGGCGAACCGTTTCGGTCGTCGTCCAACGTCCGTACCGCCCGCAACACGATCTACTGGGGCGCGAGGTATCCATCCCAGATCGTTCTTCCCGTCATGCGTGGCAAGCGCGTGGATCGCGCCCGATGAGGCCGGAGCCGGAGGCGCAGCCGCAGCCCTCGACAGTGTGGGAGTTCACCAAACCCATCGTCGTTGCGGAGGCTCACGTTGGCGGGCCCGGTGCTCATGTCCACAATATCGTCTATCTCCAGTGGGTGGAAGAGGTGGCCGCTGCCCATTGGAGGTTGGCGCAATCGGGTCGGGATCCGGTAGATGTCGATTGGTTCGTGGTCCGGCACGAGATCGACTATCTGCGCGAGGCCTTTGTCGGAGATACCCTGATCGCTTCAACCCGTATCGAACGGTGGGGTGGGGCTCGCCTGAATCGGCTTGTCGAGTTCTCTCTTGACGGCGTGGTCATCGCCCGCGCGCGAACCACCTGGGCGGCGATCTCCCGGCAAACGGGCAGGCCGACTCGGATCACCGCCGCGATGATGGCGGGGCTCGAGGATATTCGCCTTAAACGAGGAAACCCTGAGCCTGCTGAGGGCGTCTAATCGTGTACATATGATCCACTTCGATTAATTGTCACAACAACGGTGGTAAGACGTAATACGTAAGAACAGGCGAGACACGGGAGTATGAGATTGGCTGCGCATAGCATACAACAGGCAAGCGTTCCGCCGGTTTCGGAGTACCTTCCGGAGCAGGCTGAGATCGCGAGCGCGGCCGAGGAACTACTCGCATCGGTCGCCCCAAGAGCCATCTCGCTGCTGACCTCGCCGCGAACCCTGGACGACGGCCGAGAGGTCGGTCCCCGTCTCAGCGCCAACGATTGTTATTCGGCTCTGTCAGAGGCCTGCCGTAAGATGGCGCGCGTTGTAGTCGCTCGCCGGGCCGCGGCTGGCGTCCGAGCGTCGATCCCGGATCTATTCCCGGAGCCTGCAGCCTATCTCGCTCGCGCTATTCGTTCGGTGTTGACCGATGATGCGCGCGTTCTGAGGCGGGAACCTCTGTGTCTTTCGCTCGATGCCGCAATATCCTCATCGCCGGATGAGGCAGGGCCGACGCTTGCCGATCTGATCTCCGATCCTTCCACCGAGGGATCACCGGAAGCGCACCTTCTCGCAATGGAAGAGCGGAATGAGTTTCGCTCTGCGTTGAGGAAGGCATTGCGACGGGTGCCGGCGAACTATATTGCAGCGCTGACCCGGGACATCGCTCGGGAGAAGGAACGTCAGGCGGGCCGCCGTGTTGCGCCCGCCACCGCTTCCGAGCGCCAGACACTCTGTCGGGCACGAGCCGCAGTAACCGCGTTGGTTCAGAGCGAGTGTACGGCAGAGAACCGATTCGTATGGATCATGACCAAACAGAAGGCGCCGAAGGTGCGCAGAAGGCCGACATCGACCACGGAATGGACTGGCGATCGCCAGGCGGCGATGATCGATCGCCTCCTGGGAGTCGGCTGGGCGAACCGCCATGACGGAGGATCGGCGGATACCGTTGGTGAGGCCGTAGTCAACGACGTTACCGATGCCCAGCAGGCCGCCCCGCCGAGCCCTGAGGTGCGCGATGCCATACGGGTGCTCGATCTTTATACAGTCGACCGGAACTCCCCTAAGACAGAACCGGCGCGGTCCCTCTACGATGAGGCGAGGTCGCTGCGCGCGGAAGGGCGAGTCGAGGATGCTCTCGCGCGCTATCGGGCAGCCTACGATGCGGAGCCATCCTTTATCGAGGCGCTCAACGAGGTCGGCGTGATGTACAGCCGCCTCGGGCGCCTGCGCGATGCGCTCCGCGTCTATCTCTTGATCATCGAGCGTGATGCGGAAGGACCGCACCGATTCATCGCGGCGACCAACGCGGCCGACATCCATCTGACCTGGCACGACGCCGGACGAAACCGAGAGCGGAATCTGGAGCTTGCGCTACACTACGCTCTGATGGCGATGCAGCGGCCCTCGCCGATGCGCGTCGCCAACCTGATCCTGGCCCTGGTCAAGGATCGGCGCTATACCGAGGCGCAACAGACGCTGGAGCAGATCATCCGCGAAGATATGGCGGAATGCAGGGCGGAGAAAGCGCTGCAGACGCTCTTTCAGATCCGCGATCGGGATCTGGTCGCGTGGTGGACATGGCTCGAAGGATCGATGGGAAAGGAATAGGACGATGAGGATTATCCCGAGACTATCACGAACGTTTCTTGCACTTGCGTTGTTGATCACGCTGGCCGGAATCGGGCACGGTTTCCAGCGGACAGATCCGACTGGGTGCTGCGCGATGGCGAGGCCAGACTCGGGCATTGTCCAGATGGCGGAAAAGGGGAGTGACGGTCAGGAGACTCACGGCTAAGCCTGTTTGCGGGCTTATGGAGCGCGCTTAGGCCGCCGGCCGGCTGCCGCGTATGCCGCGGGGCCGGCCGGTGTGTCGCGGAGCCTTCGAAGCATCCCTCGATGTCCATCCTGAGATCGTTCCATATTGAACCGATCGAGCTCCCGCTGCGGCTTTCGTTCGCCACGGCGCGGGACCATCTGATCCGTCAGGTCACCCGAGTGGTTCGGGTGACGCTGACGACGGATGACGGACTGCAGGGAGTAGGGGAATGCGTGCCGGTGCAGTACGTCACCGGTGAGACCAGCGATACCGCGGAGACGACGCTGAAGGGTCTGGCCGCGGAAGCGCTCGGCGGGGACTGCGCGAGACCTCGACAGTTGCTGGAGTCGCTGGAATCACGGTTGGCGCCGACCGACGGCTTCCCCTACGGTCAGCCTGCCGCCCGAGCCGCTCTCGAGATGGGTCTGTACGACCTTATCTGTCGCCGCTTCGGCGCGGATTGGTGGTCCTACTTTGGCGGATCCGTCCCTCAGATCGAGACGGATGTGACGTTGCCGATGGTCGACGATACGTGCGCTCGGGCCGTTGCGTTCGCCGAGCAGGGCTTCCGGCGGTTCAAGGTTAAGATCGGTCGTCCTGACCCGGACGACGATCTTCGGGTTCTGCTGGATGTCGCCAGAGTGGCGCCGGACGCTGTCTTCCGGCTCGATGCCAATCAGGGGTATACGCCGGCCACAGCGCTAGCGTTCGTGCGGACAGCGCTACGGATGGGATTGGCGATTGAACTGCTCGAACAGCCGGTCCATCGGGAGGATCTGGAGGGGCTTGCCGAGGTCGCCGCGAAATCACCCGTCCCCGTGTTTGCCGACGAAGCCGTTCTGACGGCTGCCGACGCGTTGCGCGTGGTGCGGCTGGGCCATATCGCGGGGATCAACGTCAAGCTGATGAAATCCGGCGTACAGGGCGCCCAGGACATCATCTCCGTGTCGCGGGCTGCAGGCCTGTCGTTGATGATGGGCTGTATGCTGGAAACCCCCCGCGGGATCGGTTTCGCGCTGTCGCTCGCTGCGGGTACGGGGGCGTTTTCGGTCTACGACCTCGATTCCCATATGATGCTGGCGGAGGCCGATCCGGAGCCGTATTTCCACCAGGCCGGCCCTCATCTCACTCTCAGTCGCTGATCACCGCCGCGTCGTTGGTATACGCCCGGGCGTACTCGATGGGCATGGAAGCGTAACGGCCTCCGCTTCCTGAATCTTTGAAGACGATAACGCCGTCGCATCCTTCGGACGGTTCCAGGTTGTAACCGACCAGAAGCACGCTATGGCCGTCGAACACCTCGGACTCTCCGCACATCCGCAGGGTTGTGCCGTCGTATTCGGCTTTGATCGGCCAGCGAAGGCCCGCGCAGACCGGATTCCCCGAGGCCAGCGTATCCAGGATCGCGGCCAGCTCATCGTCAGTAAGGCCCGTGGTCACGTTCCACTCTTTGATCCATGCGAGTTCGTAGCCGGCGTCCCTGCGGAGTTTGCCGTCGCCGCGCGCGACCCGGCTAGGCAGCCATTCAGGATCGAACGCCTCGGCATATGGGGCAAGAGGCTCCTCACAGATGCCGTGTTTCTGGAAGCCGGTCCAGAGATCTGAGAAGAAGCCACCGTCCTCGAACTCGCCGATGGCCTCGTTGGAGGCCCAGTTCAGGTATTCCTCACTCAACACGCATCCTGCTTCGTGGCGTTGCGCAACCGCAAACTCAAGGGCTGCTGTAACCGCGAAGACCGAGCATGTCGGGCGTTTGCCCTGAGTCTTGGGGTGCAATCCCCACTTCGCAAACTGTGCGCGAAGGTCCGCTCGACGTGGAGTGGGACTCATGTTGCTGTACCTCCATGGGCTTCGATCAGCGTACAGAGCTGTGCGACGATCGCATCAACGCGAGCCGCATCTCTGCCCTGGGCCATCACCCGCACAACGGGCTCTGTGCCGGATGCTCGGACGGATAGCCATTCGGGGCGTTCGAGCGCGGCACGCGCTTCCGCGATGGCGCGTTGGATCTCGCTGTTCGTCATCCAGCCGAGTCGATCGACGAGGCGAACGCTGCGGAGTTTCTGGGGGAACAGCGGCATGGCCGCCTTCAGCTCGCTCAGCTTGCGGCCAGAGCTCCGCATCTCCCTGAGGACCTGCAGCCCCGTCACCATCCCGTCGCCGGTGCGGGTAAGGTTCGCGAAGATCACATGGCCCGATTGTTCCCCGCCGAGAGCCGCCCCCGTCTCGGCCATTGCCTCCGCCACATAGCGGTCGCCCACGTCGGTTCGGACGAGGCTCATGCCGTGGTCCTGCAGGAAGCTCTCCAGGCCTGCGTTGCTCATCACCGTGCCGATGACCGTGTCCCCGGTGAGTTCGCCCCGATTGCGCATGCCGAGCGCGCAGATCGCGAGCATCTGATCGCCATCGACCATGGAACCGGTCTCATCGCAGAGTAGGACCCGGTCCCCATCACCGTCAAATGCCAGGCCGGCATCGGCGCCAAGGGCGGCAACGGCGCGTCGCATGTCCTTCGGCGAGGTGGATCCGCAGTTCCTGTTGATGTTGAGGCCGTCGGGCGATGCGTGCAGCACATGGACCTCGGCGCCAAGATCCGCAAACAGCGCAGGAGCGTAAGCCGATGTTGCGCCGTTGGCGCAATCCAGCACGAGCCGAAATCCGTCGAGCGGACCTCCGGCGGTGGCGGCCACGTGCGCGATGTAGCCGAGGACCGGCGCTCGACCTCCAACATCGTGGCTGAACGGACGGGCATCGCTGACGGAGCCTGACGGCCCGTCGAGCAGGGACGCACCGCCGTTGCCCGTATCCACAATGCGACCGATCTCCGAGCCGGTCGGCTGTTCGAGAGCCAGAGCGTCAGGGAGGGCTCCGGCGATTTCGGCTTCGATCGCATCCGGGAGCTTGCGACCGTCGGGGCCGATGAACTTGATCCCGTTGTCCTCGTACGGATTGTGGGATGCCGAGATCACCGCACCGGCGGCAGCCCCCAGCCGCACGACGATATGCGATACCGCCGGCGTCGGCGCCACACCGACATTGATCACCGTGCGCCCAGACGCGGCAAGGCCCGACGTGAGGGCCGCCTCCAGCATATCACCCGATACTCGGGTGTCACGTCCAACGATGACGGATCGGCAGTCGGAATGAGCGGCCAGGACGTGTGCCGCCGCGATACCGAGCCGCAGGGCGAAAGGCGCCGTCAGAGTCTCATTGGCGACCCCCCGTACGCCATCGGTACCGAACGCAGGATCTCGGAGGCTCATGCTAGCTCTTCGCGACTTTGACCACCGAGGGGCGGATAACCCTTGGGCCCATGGCGTACCCCCGAACGAGTTCCTCGATGACCGTGTTGTCGGGCACATCCTCCGCATCCACCCGCATAACCGCTTCGTGCAGGTTCGGATCGAACTCGCAGCCTACCGCCTCGATCGGAGCGACTCCGTATCGCTGGAGGAGTTCCATGAGCTGGCGATGGATCAGGGATACGCCCTCGACGATGCCTCCCGTCGTTTCGTTGTCCGCGGACGCAACCATGGCGCGCTCGAGATTATCCATAATCGGCAAGAGACCGCCGACGAAATCCTGTATCGCCAGCGAACCGATCTCGGCTCGCTGCTCGTCGGTTCGCCTACGATAGTTCTGGAAATCGGCCAGAACGCGCAGGCGCTGATCCCGTTCCGTCGCCAGGTCTCTCTCAAGCTCCGCGATATGCTCGTCCGTTGCCGAGACCTCCGGGACGAAAGTCGCTTCGACTTCCGCGGTCGGTTCTTCGGTCGAGGGGGTTTCCTGTTGCTTGGGGTCGTGTTCGCTCTGGTTCTTATTGCGCTTCATAGTGTATTGCCGAAGCTCCGTTCGTGAATAGGCGAGGAGGAGCGGTCCGGCCGCATCCTCGGTCGAATCCGGGGATCGGACAGGATGCTACCCGGCAAGGCTAGTTCGGGCGAGTACCGCCGAAAGCGCGCGCGCCGTCATTTCAACGGCCGACATCGCCGTGCTGTACTGCATGCGCGTCGGACCCACAACACCGATATAACCCCAGCTGGAGAGTCCGGCATTATAGCGTCGGGCAACGAGACTGCAGTGATCGAGGGCGCCGGTGCGGTGTTCGTCGCCGATCACCACACGCACCGTATCCGCAGCGCCGACCGGATCGACGTGGACGCACTCGAACTGGAGGAATACCTCGGCAAGCGCTTCGCTCTCCGTCAACACAGAGAGGACCTGTTCCATTCGTTCGGTGTTCTGAAACTCCCGCTGGCGTAACAACAGCTCAGGCCCTTCGAAGAGGTATCCTCCGTCTGCGATGGAAGCCGCCGAATGCCGGACCGCTGCGAGAAGCCTCTCGGCGAGGTTCAACCACTGGCGGGGCAGTGCGTAAGCCGGCAAGCGCTCCAGCGACATGATCTCGGTCAGCGTACGTTGCGCGAGATGGTGATTCAATCGATCCGCCAGATCGACCAGCGTCGCACGGGTAAGGCCATCGGCGGTCTCCACTATGCGACTCTCTGTATGGCCCGTGCTGAAGATCGCGACCAGAAGGACGTGGCGGGAATCCGCCTGCGCAAGGATCAGATGGTGCAATGAGGTGCGGCGTCCTGTCGGAGCCGACGCCACCGCAGGATAGGAGGTGAGCTCCATCAACAGGCGGCACGCATCCTTGACGATTCCGTGCACATCGTCGCGAATATCCGAGAGCGCCGCCTCGGTCCTCGATGTCGGAGAGGACTCGAGCATCATCGGGGGCATCAGATGATCGACGTAGAACCGATAACCCACGCTTGTCGGTATCCGACCGGCCGACGTATGCGGCTGCGAAAGATAGCCGTAGTCCGCCATCTCCGCCATGTCGTTGCGAAGGGTGGCGCTTCGACAGCCGAACTCGTAGCGGTCGGCCAGCCATTGCGAACCGACGGGCTCGCTCGTCTCGATGTAGCTATCCACCACCGCCTGGAGGATCCGTCGTCTGCGCGCGTTCAGATCGATACCCATCTGTGCTATCCAGTCTCACGCTCAGTATAGACAGGCCCGCAGTCGTGTGTCAAGGCAGATAGGGATCCGGCCGTCAGGACGCGCTCGCCCGGCGCCTTGGTGCGGAGAGGGCGCTGCTCCTTCGCCCGGGATCTGAGATGACGATGAGACCCGCATGGTCCGCACTTGCTGCGGCATCGACCAACCTCCACCCAACGCGTTCCGGCGAATGGGCGTCCGAGCCGAGGCAGACGGCGATGCCGCCGAAGCGCCGGTATAGCCCGAGCGCTATGGCTCCGGGATATATCGACTCGTCCGTATGACGGCCTCCTGCGGTGTTGATCTCAAGGATTGAGCCCGAACCGACGATGCGCTGCACACATCGCGCCAGCGCGGTCTCGTAAGCGCCGTTCTCCAGCCGATCTCGGATATGCCCACCACGGCTCAGTTTGTATTCGAGGTGGCCGATGACATCGAATAGGCCGCTTTCGGCCGACCGAGCTACCGCCTCGAAGTAATCGGACACCGCTTGAAACGGGTCGCGTTCCGCGAGATACGCATCGGTCATCAGCGCTTGTTGCCCGATCGCGTGGACGGATCCGATGACGTAGTCGAACCGATGGTGGGCGAGAAACTCCTCGATTTGATCCGTGAACCACTCTTGATAGTCCACCTCCACGCCGAAGAGAATGCGGATCTGACCTGTGTATGCCCTGCGGACATCATCGATCGCGGATCGAACAGCATCGTAGTTGAAGAAGCCGATCCCCGGATCTGCGGGATCGAAGTCGACATGCTCGGTGAAGCCGATAACGCCGAGCCCGGCCGAGATCGCCGCCTCGCAGCACTCCGACAACGAACCCTGTGCGTCATGCGAGTGTCGTGTGTGGATATGCAGGTCAGCCGAGACAGGTATAGGAACCGGATCAATCACCAGTCAACAGGTCCATCGCGGAGCTTGCACTATCGATTCGCCATTCTTCCTCGGTCCAGAGGCCAAACCAGCGGGTTGTCGGCGTCTTCACCAACCGCAAGACGACATGGGTTTCGAGGTATACGGCCCGGGTATGTCCGATCATCTCGCTCAGGACGGCATCGAACTCCGCAATCCCGGCCCCCGAAGGCGAAGGGCGCACCTCGAGGTTGCGCCAGGTCAGATCCAGCCGAGCGCCGGCCGCCTCGCGCATCGCTCGCCGAATCGCGAACTCCGCTCGCTCCCGACGCATGCCGAATAGCTCTGAGCTGTTCGTCGTAACTGACAGTAACGACGGCACGTCACGAGCATGTATAGACCGTGCGACGGAGGTGAGAAGCTCCGTTGTTACCTCGTGCGACAGGGGCGGCGCCGGGGTATCCTTTGCGGTGACATACAGTAGCGCGCTCAGCGCCAGCAAGCCGGACGCGGCCGCCAGGGCTTTGCACGACGAAGGCGTCATACCGTCGGTCTCCATTGGTCCATGGCGCTCGCTGCCGGATCTTCCCGGGTGGGAGTCCCATGATTAGTGAAGCTCCGACCATCATACCGACCGACGATCGATCCGTCAATGGTCCAACGCTGGATGAGGCGACAGGGCCGGAGCCAGAGTGGACCTCGGTTTTGCGAGAGTCACGCGAATGGCATGGTCTGATTCTGATCCTCGGTGCATCCGATACCGGGAAGACAACGTTTTGCACCGAGTTAGTTAAGGTTGGCGTGGCTGAGCGGATGCGTGTTGGCGTGGTTGATGCGGATGTCGGGCAGTCGGAAATCGGCCCGCCCGGCTGCGTCTCTCTGGCGATGCCGGAGCATCCGTTTCAGCGGCTTAGCGATCTTCGTGCTGTGGCGTCGGCATTCGTAGGAAGCGTGACACCGCAGTTTGCGCAGGTCGAGCACCTTGCTGCGGTGTGTCGCATCGTCCACGAAGCAAGAGTCCGAGACGCTCGAATGATCGTGTGCGATACGACCGGCATGGCCGATACGCGCTGGTCTGTCCGATTGAAGGAGGCGAAGCTGAGCGCTCTTGATCCCGATCGAGTCGTATTGATGATCCGGCCGCGAAGGGGGGAGACACCCGATCAGGCCGCTGACGCCGCCTATGGATGGCTTGCGCGAACGCTCCGGACAGCCCGCCGTCCGAGCCTGCACATAGTACAGACGGATCCGGCGGTTCGCATCCGTTCGCAGGCGATGCGTGCGCAGCGCCGTGCTTGGAAGTTCGGTAAGGCTCTGGAGGGCGCAGAACCGCGCACCTGGCATCTGGATGATGTGGCCCTGCGGGGTACCTGGATCGGTTCTGGTCGATCTGTACCGGTTCCCGGGCTCCGCCAGCTGTCCGGAAGGCTGGGCTGCGGCATTGGGTATGCGGAAACAGTCCGGAATCGGTTATGTGTCGTCGCTGACAGGGCCGTCGATCGTGATGATCTAGCCTCAGCGGCGATGCAGCTCTACGGCATCTCCCAGACCGCGCTAACGTTGGCCGCGAATCTCGACGGGCTCCTGGTCGGTCTATATGACGGTGATGATCGAATGCTCGGGCTCGGAATCCTCGAACGGCTGGACTCGGCTCGTCGGCAGATTACCCTGAGGACCGCGATACACTCTTATGCGATGACCTCTACGATCCGGTTCGGACAGGTGCGGCTCGCTCCAAACGGGGATCCCATCGGATTTATCCGCGATGGCGATGTGTGATCTTTCGTGCCCGCGACCCGAGCGGCGTGTCCGAGCGCTGATCGTGCGCCACGGCGAGACCGAATGGAACGCGATCGGGCGGATGCAGGGCGCCTCCGATATCCCGCTCTCATCCGCGGGAATACGGCAGGCGACCGCGCTAGCCCATCGACTCGAAGGGGAACGGATCGACGCCGTCTATTCCAGCGATCTCTCCAGAGCTGTAGAAACCGCACGGATCGTTGCCGGCGCATACCGACCGTCACCGCGGCAGCTCCGTGCGCTGCGCGAGACGATGCTGGGCGACTGGGAAGGCCTGACTGTCGAAGATATCGCAGCGCGGGGCGAAGGTGAACTCTACGAAGCCTATCGGTCGGATTCATGGCGGGTGCGCCCGCCTAATGGCGAACGGCTCGAACAGGTGGCGGAGCGGATGACCTCAGCGATGGACGAAATCGTCAAGAGCCACGCCGGACAGACGATCCTGGTCGTCGGGCATGGAGGAAGCCTCAGGGCTCTCTTCTGTCAGGCGCTCGGTGTGCCAGCCCGGGCCATGCTCGGATTTCGATTGCACAACGCTTCGCTCAGCGTGGTGGAATATGGTCCGCAGCGGGCTTCGTTAGCCCTCGTCAACGATGTCTCGCATGTACCGGAGCCCTGCCACGGGGCAGAGCCGGCGACGGACGGTAAGACCGGACGACTGCGCCGATGACGGTTTCGACGCCCCATACCGATATGCCCCGGTTTCGGCTGCCCGTCTATGAAGGGCCTCTGGATCTGCTGCTGCAGTTGATCAGGGAGAACGAGGTCGATATCTACGATATACCGATTGCACAGATTAC
>JAANMY010000478.1_pt1 | contig 56181 bp, 55 predicted proteins | sample 7279691 | NCBI WGS metagenome assembly JAANMY01 (sample SAMN14094543, study PRJNA606508) | bioreactor metagenome | isolation source: A lab-scale SPAN reactor treating ammonium-rich wastewater day 388 | place: Ireland: Galway | collected 2018-02-07 | reverse complement strand
ACTCTTCTTCATGGTGGCGGCTCCTTTTTTGGTTTGGCGACCCCGTCCCTATCGGGACGGAGAAGGAACCGCCACTTTTCTCAACTCAGAGATTCAACAACTTCCGGGACATTCCCCTCTTTCGCCTTGTTGTAATAATCTATTTCTTTCACGAATGATTCCTTGACTGGATAATTCTTTGATTATTCGTACGAACTAAAAAGACAACCCACGCACTACCGCGATTGGATGGCTGCACCCAGTTGCGTTGTTCTCTTTCGACGTTTTCGGGTCTTTCCATGACCAGTCCCTCGATTCGGGCGATTTGACGGGCGGGACAACGCATTAACGGGGACCTGTCAGTCGATCAGCCGGACTTTGTACTCCCCGACCGCTGCGGTCCAGTAGGCGTGTGCAGATCACCGTCTCGGCTGCCACAATCGGACTCTCGAAGAGTGCAACTGTGCCTATTGGCGCGCCGATTCAAGCCTGTGGAACGTAGGCTGGAGATGCAACCCGATCGAGCGGCCTGGATCGTGCGGCACGGCAGAAATGTGTTTCGAGTCGACGTAACCTTCTGAAGGGACACGGAAGGGGGACCGCGAGGTCCCCCATTTCGTGCACCGGAGTTATGGTAGAAGCAGCTTCACTCCCAGAACGATGAGTGTCGGAACGGCAAGAAACAGGCCGATCTTGGCCAGGATGCGCCAGCTACTCTCGGACGATTTCAATTCGTCTTGCGGATCAGTCATCACGCTGCTCTCCCCTTGCCGGAGCGTCGCAACGCGCCATTGAGTAGATCGACAATTTTCTCGAGTTCCTTCTCCGCCGTGGCAGGGAACATGAAGGAAACACTCTTCGGGTCGATTCCATCGAATTCGAGAGACAACAACATTGCGCTGGGGTTCGGATTCAGTTGTACGGCAGTCAAGTTCGCTAGCGGGTAGCGATCGACGTGATTACGCAACAATCCACTCTTCCCCGCTACAAAATCAGACTCCGTGATGGCCACGGCTCGGCCCATTGCTTCACTCGAAGCAAGAGCCTCACTGCCCAACAGAGCCTGCAGCATCTTCAGGTGAGAAGACATTCGTATCCTCCAATTTCAGGCCGCATCCGCAAAGCGGTACGGCCGCCCGTGGAACACAGTTGGTTTGGACTGCGAGGAAACGAATCAGGCCGATAAAGAATCGTCGTCGGGCGAATCGTGGGATCCAGACGTCAGACGCCGGATCGGGTAGAACACCCGATGCCGCGCCTCACGCAGGACACTGCGAAGCAGTGGCGTGGGTCGAAACCCTACGACACGTGGCACACCGGCATAGATGGATTGGAGGCCCTGGCGCGCCGCCGCGCCTGCGACCTCCTGACCGGATTGAGTACGGGGCACCCAGGAATCTGCCGGGGCTTCATGAGCGGCACCAATGGCAGTCTCCTTCGAGGGACCTCCTCCGCCTGCCAACAGGCTGACGGGCCATATCAACTGGACGCAGAATGCTACCAGAAGGACCCGGGCCCCGGCGTGTCGCATGCCCTTCCATAGGCAGAGAGCTGCGCGGAACGCAAGCAGGACCGAGTGGTGGATCGTGTCCACCACCCGCTCCATACGTCCTTTCTACGAGCCGGCTTTGGACAGATTTTCCGCGGCGAAGTCCCAGTTCAGAAGTTTGTCGATCACTGCTGCCACGTAATCGGCACGACGATTCTGATAGTCGAGGTAGTACGCATGTTCCCAGACATCGATCGTCAACAACGGGGTTTGTCCCTTTTCGAGCGGAGTCTCCGCATTCGAGGTCTTCACCACTTTCAACGTACCACTCTCGGAAACGAGCCAGGCCCATCCACTCCCGAACTGCGTCGTGGCCGCCGTGGCAAGTTGTTCCTTGAACTTGTCGAAGCCACCGAAGGCGGCTTCCAGCTTTGCGGTAAGGGCTCCGGCCGGTTTGCCTCCGCCGTTGGGCTTCATGCTGCGCCAATAGAATGCATGGTTCCACGCCTGCGCCGCATTGTTGAAAATGGGGGTTTTGTCGGGCTTACCAGCCACCCGTTTGACAATCTCGTCCAGAGGCAGATCCGCAAACTCAGTCCCGGTAATGAGCTTGTTGAGATTGTCGACGTACCCACGGTGGTGTTTGCCATAATGAAAGCCAATCGTTTTCGCCGAGATCACCGGCGCCAGAGCGCCTTCTTCATAGGGCAGCGGCGGCAACGTCAGGGGTTCGGCTGCTTGCAGGACACCCGGCGCCACCTGTGCGACCGCGGCAGCGCTCAACACGGCGCCTCCCAGTTTCAGGGCATCACGACGGCTCAGCTTTCGTTCGATATTCAGCATCCGGTATCTCCTCTTTCTTCCTCACGTTTACGGCGAGGAGACCAGCGGGACAAGTCGACAAGATTCGAAAATACCTTCTCGGCCTCCCGCCCGGAGAACACGGTGAAGCAGATGCGCAGAACGTGTGGAGACAGCGTTCGATCCCGGCACGCGCCGTTCAGACAATCTCGACGGCGTCGCCGGGACGGACCGTTCCCGCCTTCGCCACCGAAAGGTAGAGGCCGAGGTTCTGTCCCCCGTGCGACACGATGCTGCGCAAAATCTCGGGATCGGCTGGAAGCTCGGCCTGTGCACGCATCGGCATACTACAACGAAATGTCGGGATCTCACCCGCCAGTTCCACGGATCCAATCCGTAATCTGCGCCCGGCCCAATCGGACTCTACAAGTCCAGCCATCCCGGATTCCGTTTCCACCAGAAAGTTCGGGCGAAAGCGTCGCACATCCCAGATTCCTCCGGGATACGCTCGAGCCATCTCTTCGAGGGAGGCCGTGGTCAGAAGGTGGACAGGATAAAGATCAACGTAGGAGCCCAGAGGAGAACTGTACTCGAACAACTCGGCCGAAAGAACCGACATGTCGGGCATCGGTTCGTTTTCAAGACGGCCGAGTTCGGTGCGAAGCTTCCTGTCGGCACCCATCAGCGACATGAGGCGCTGCAAAAGCCGACGTCGTGTTCGTGTCGTAGCGAGCCACCTCATCAACCAGGCTCCGGGTATGGCACGGCGGTAATGCGCCCGTTCGGATGGCGGCAACAGAGGCCACAGCGATACACGATGTCCGATAAACTGAGACAGAAGCTCGTTCACCTCAGGGTCACCGCTATGGAGCTTCACGCCGCCGGGAAGTGTAATCTCGATTGGCGGTACGACGCCCGGCTCCGGCACCGCAAGATAGCGTGCCGCGCATTCGAGTAACCTCGGCCAGCGCTTGGCACCGGAAATGTCGCCTGCCACTTCGTCCTTCAACGCCCAACCACGATCTCCCAGCAGGCCGAGCGGCCCGACATGGCAGACATCCAGACGCTCTCCCGCCATCGACTTCGCCGGATAGCGCCAGATCTCCTGTACGACTCCGATTCTCACCCTGTCATCCCCGCAACTCACCCCGTGCAGTCACCGAGGACAGTTTCGCCTCTTTCCGTGCCACGAGAGTGTTCAGGATCTCTTCATGACGTGCGCGGCCGAGCGGGTAACGGAGCGCCGTGACCGCACCGACGACCAACAGAACGGCGGGTAACCCGGCAGTAAGGAAACGGATGGTTTCGACGACTTCCTCCGATTGGATCTGCCCGGGCTCAAAGCCGGCCAGATCGAGCATCTGGCCACCGATGGCTACCGCCGCCGCGCCACCGAGCTTGCGCAGAAACGTGAACACTCCGGCGTAGATCCCGTCTCGCCGCTCGCCGTGCAGCAGCTCATCTTCATCGATGACGTCTCCCAACATGGCCCACGGCATGAGATCTCCTGCGGCAAAGCCAAAACCTGCAACGGCCACCAGAACCCACATACACCACGGGGGCCAGTCCACCCCCTGGAACTGGATTCCCACCAGAGCGATCCCCCAGATGGCGATACCGATCAGATAGGCCCTCGCCTTATCGATCCGGCGCGCCAGACGCAGCCAGAAGGGCAATGACAACGTTCCGGTCAGCAGCAACAACCCCATGACGAGCGGAAATTCATTGGGCCGGTGCAGCCGATACGTCAGGTAGAAGACGAACATTGCGCCCGACAGATCGATTGCCATGCGTGAACTGATGAAAATCCCCAGAAGACGCTGATAGGTGCGATGCGTCAAAGCGCGGCGCATGCCTGTGAGGAAACTCGTCTGGACAGGTGGATGGTCGTCCTGCTCCCAGGTGATCGCGTACACCAGCGCCCACGGTATCGTCATCCAGACACCGAGAATGACGCCAGCCCAGGCAAACCCGACGGTACCGCCGCCGAACCATTCGACCAGCGGCCGCATTGCCATCGCCGCGACGAGCGTGCCCAGAACGGAGCCGACTTGACGGTAGGCGTTGAGCCGCGTGCGCTCGTGATAATCGGCTGCCAACTCCGGCAGCAGCGCCATGTAGGGTACCGTCAGCATCGACGAAGAGAGGCTGTGCAAGATGTAGAGCAGCGCGTAGACCGTGAATTCCGCCCACTGAGATCCGATGGGAAAGACGAGCCAGAGCGTGGCAAAGCTGACGCCAAACGGTACCGCCGCAATCAGAAAATAGGGCCGGCGGCGGCCCATACGCCAACGCGTCAGGTCGGAGAGCCGGCCCATGATCGGATCGAAAACGGCATCCACACCACGGCCGACCAGCAAAACCAAAGAGGCCAGCGCAGGACGCAGACCCGCTACTTCACTGAGGAAGTAAAGGTAGAGAAGCGACAGTGCCGAGAGACCGATGTTGACGGTATGATCCCCCAACGCAAAGCCAACCATCCAAGGAGGACTCAGCGTGCGTCGACCTGTGGACTCGGCTGTTGGAGAACGCGACACGCTGGGCTGCACTGACAGATGGCGCCACGGAAAGCAATGTTGGCTACAACGCAGTCACCCGCTCTGTCGCATTATAGGCCGGCGTATGGCACCCGATCGGCTGGCTCAGTTTGATGCGTCGACCGCCTGCACCACCCTTTTGAGGAAGTCCAACGCCTGATCGAGAGAACCGGGCTCGATCCGGTCGATGGAATCCGCCGCCGAATGCATGTGCCGCGGTAGAATGAATGGTTGCACCGTGTGGATGACGGTGGCGGCTGGAATCTTCCTGTCCATGAACGAGAAACCGTCCGTAACACCTCCCATCGGAGTCACGGCGATTGCCTTTTGCGTCATGTCCTGGTGGACACGATCAAGAATGTTCACAACGTCGGCAGAAGGCTCGTAACGTTTCAGGAATTTGTTCTCCTGCCCCACCACAGCCAGTTCCTTCGAGGCTCCGAGCACCTCGAGATTGACGACCATCGTCTTCTTTGCCGCCAGGTCCGTTGCACGGCGCGCCACGAAGGCCTCCGAACCCTGGAGTGCCAATTCCTCGCCGGCAAAAAACACCAATTCGACTTCTGTATGCTCCGGCCTGGTCTGGCCCAGTTCATCTGCCAGCCGCACGAGTACGGCGCATGCAGCACCATTATCGAGAGCTCCGGGGCTGCGCTTGCTCACAAAGGCTCCTCCGGTGAACACGGCAAAACTGACGATGCCGTAGGCCAGCGCAACCCATGCCATCAACGTGGCCGCCTGTCGGCGACGTACGGAAAAGCGATCGACCCGAATGGCGACATAGCTACCGAAGGCGATGACGATCATCAGGAGGCTCGTGGGAAGTCCGAAGACCTGTACGGGCGAGCGCATGATGTGGTCGAGCAGATCCGTCTTGGTATCGTAGTGTGCGCTGAAAATGAGGTGGTGCTGCGGATTGGGAACTTCCAGGCGAGCCACCACATTCTGTTCGGTGACCGAGCCGATCCCGAACGACAGAGGCAAGCCATGATCGAAGTGCAACCAGACGAATACCGGCAGGGAAAGAGCGACGATCGACGCAATACCGAAGCGGCGGGCCCGCATGCTCCACCAGTACAGGAGAGCGCTGGCCAGAAGCACCACTCCCATGATGCGTTGTTCGTAGGGGTGCGCCGTGAACGGCAGATTCTCGACCTGCCATCCGAGGGCGCGCAGTGAGTCAGTCAAATAACGCGCTGTGGCATCGAGTGCCGCGCTACCGTTTTCACGCGGCGCAGAGGCCAGTTGCTGCAACAAGCTAGTCCAGTCAGTCGACGGCATTGTCTCACCCATTTGGCCTGTGCAGTGTTGAGAAACACGCTCCGCACAGTCGCCCCTTCTCTGCGCCCGCACCCCACGGACGTCCGATTCCTCTGCACTGATTGCCTCAGTGCAGGCAAAAGGGAAAGCCCTCGATGGTACTCCCCTGTTCGTTTCACAACCGTTCAAGGATCTGGCATGGTGGCACGACTGCAGAGACACGGAAGTCAACGCATGGTCGATCTGATGTTCGAGAACACGGTGCGGAGAGCTAGAGTCCGAACACCGGACAGGGCCGCCACAGTCACCTTCTACAGGGTGCAAATCACACTCCTGTGACGATCCCCTTCTATCATACAGACATGCGCTTCTTCCTCGATCGGCGTGTCGAGTGGGAACGTTTCTTCGAACTGAAAGGGGGTGCTCCGGAACATACCAGGGAGCAAGTCGCGGTGTTCCACGACGTCCTCCAATCGCTGAATGGCGTCTGCACGGATATCGCTACGGCATCCCGTGACCGCTGGCACGAACAGGCCCAGCTCCGCGACGGACAGGTCCTCCTACCATCACACATCATCGAAGGGTACGAGCGACTGCGCCGTGCGGGACTCGTCTGTCTACCTTTGTCGCAGGAATGGGGTGGGCCCGGCCTGCCCGTCCTGTTGAACACATGGGCGCTCGAAATGATCGCGTGTGCCAACGCCAGCTTGATGACACTGGTCGGCTTGCAGACCGGTGTGGCAGGAGACATCGAGAAATTCGGCAGCGAGGAACTGAAGCAACGGTATCTCCCTCGTTTCGCCAGTGGCGAATTGCAGGGAAGCATGGACCTCACCGAACCCCATGCAGGATCGGACCTGGGCGCCATCACAACCCGCGTTACCGAAAGGGATGGGCGGTTCTTCGTCGATGGAGAAAAAATCTTCATTACGAATGGCGGATCACCCGTCCATCTCGTTCTCGCCCGCGACGACTCAACGTACGAGAAATCAAAGGGCACTGCCCTTGGTTTGAGCCTGGTGCTGTGTCCGACCACCCTGCCCGACGGCACAGTGAACCGCATGCGAGTCGGTCGGGTGGAGCGAAAGATCGGCCTCCATGGTTCTGCAACGTGCAGTATCGAGTTGGAACAGGCCGAAGGATTTCTGCTCGGACGACGGGGCAACGGCTTTCGCGCCATGCTCGAGTTGATGAACAACGCGCGCCTCGGCGTCGCGGCGCAGGCGCTCGGTATCGCTCACGCTGCCTTGGCCGAAGCACACGAGTACGCGGCGCAACGGATCCAGTTCGGTGCGCCGATCATCGAACAGCCGCTGGTCAAGATGATGCTGGCTGACATGACGGTCCGCCTGCGGGGGGCCCGGGCGTCGCTTTATCGCACGGCAGCGTGGACCGATCGGAGCGAAGCGTTGCGACTGCATATCATGTCGGGGCAAGCCGCAGCCGGCATCGAGGCGGAACACAAGCGGGTCTCGGGACTGGTGAGATTCCTCACGGCCTTATGCAAGTATCATTGCGCCGAAGTCAGTAACGAAATCACACGCCAGGGAATCCAGATCCACGGTGGCAGCGGCTATCTGGCAGATTCGCGTGCTGCCCAGCACCATGCCGATGCGATCGTCACAACGATCTATGAAGGAACGTCGGAGATCCAGGCCAGCTTCGCGCTGCAGGAAATGCGCCGCGGCCTTGTTCCCGAGTTGATCGATCGTGTGAAAGCCGATCTCACGCCCCTGCGCCCGAAGTTTCCCCGGCTCATCGACCGGGTCTATCTCGCCGCCGATCACGCCGCCCCGATCATCCAACACATTCTGCAACAAGACCGGGCAATCGCCGCGGCGTATGCAAAACATGCGTGCGATATCGTCATCGACCTCTGGATCGCTGCCGAACTGCTACGACAGGCGGACTGTGCCGAAGAAAAAGCACTGCTGGCCGGCGCGTTCATCGAGCGCCAGATGCCGGCGGTCGAGATGAAAACGGCTGCACTTCGAGACGCAGGAAACCACCCTGTCGCAACGTGGGACCGCATCCCTGGCCGGGAAAACTGACCCGCCAATCTGCCTCACGCCGGGACCGGACATCGTGTCGATCACCGCGCTCGGTCACATTGCAATCGAACTGTCCGCCGATACACTGGCGCCATGAATCCCTATCGCAGCCGCACGACCACACATGGCCGGAACATGGCGGGCGCACGTGCACTCTGGCGTGCTACGGGCATGTCGGACGCCGACTTCCACAAGCCGATCGTCGCCATCGCCAATAGCTTTACCCAGTTCGTGCCCGGACACGTGCATCTGCACGAAATCGGGCAACGCGTGAAGAAGGTCATCGATGACGCCGGCGGCTGGGGAGTCGAATTCAACACGATTGCCGTGGACGACGGAATCGCCATGGGCCATGGCGGCATGTTGTATTCCTTGCCGAGCCGCGACCTCATTGCCGATAGCGTTGAATACATGGTCCAGGCGCACGTAGCCGACGCGCTCGTGTGTATCTCCAACTGCGACAAGATCACACCCGGCATGCTCATGGCGGCCATGCGGCTGAACATCCCCACGATTTTCGTCTCGGGTGGACCGATGGAGGCGGGGACCTCGTTGGGCACACACGACGCACAGGGGAACCCGCTGGGGCCGCGCAAAATCGATCTCATCGACCCGATGATCGCCGCAGGGGACGACAACGTGAGCGATACCGCATTGCTCGAACTGGAGCGTTCCGCCTGTCCCACCTGCGGTTCGTGTTCCGGAATGTTCACCGCCAACAGCATGAACTGCCTGAATGAGGCGCTGGGGCTGGCATTGCCCGGTAACGGAACGATCGTCGCCACACATGCAGCACGCTGGCAACTTTTCGAAGAGGCGGCACGTCTCATCGTCGATCTGGCCCGGCGCTACTACGTCCAGGGGGACGAGAGTGTGCTGCCGCGCAAGATCGCCACTTTCGATGCCTTCGAAAATGCGATGACACTCGATATCGCCATGGGTGGCTCGACGAATACCGTCCTCCACATCCTGGCGATCGCCCACGAAGCAGGCGTGCCTTTTACCATGAAGGATATCGACCGGCTGTCACGCCGTGTGCCGAACATCTGCAAAGTGGCACCGTCGTCGGACTATCACGTCGAAGACGTGAATCGGGCCGGCGGCATTTTCACCATTCTGGGAGAACTCGATCGTGCCGGACTGATCCATCGTGACGTCACGACGGTACACAGCCAGACCATGGGTGCAGCACTCGATCGGAACGACGTCCGGCGCCCCTCTGCCGAGCGCACGGCGGAACAACGCTGCCTCGCTGCACCGGGTGGTGTACGCTCCACCGTCGCATTTTCCCAGAGCGTTTATTACGACGAGCTGGACCGGGATGCGGCAGCCGGCTGTATCCGGGATGTTGAACACGCACATAGCAAAGACGGCGGGCTGGCCGTGCTGTACGGTAATCTCGCCGAGGACGGGTGCATCGTCAAAACGGCAGGAGTCGATCCGTCCATCTGGGTGTTCGAGGGGCCAGCACGGATCTTCGAATCACAGGAAGACGCCTGCAACGCGATCCTCAATGATCGCATCCGGGCGGGCGACGTGGTGCTCATCCGCTACGAAGGTCCCAAGGGTGGGCCGGGAATGCAGGAGATGTTGTACCCCACATCCTACTTGAAATCGAAGCATCTCGGCGCTGCCTGTGCACTCATCACAGATGGCAGGTTCAGTGGCGGCACCTCGGGTCTGAGTATCGGACACGTATCTCCTGAAGCCGCGGAGGGGGGAACCATCGGACTTGTCGAGGAGAACGACCGGATACGGATCGACATCCCCCAACGGAAGATCGAGCTACTCGTGGAAACCAAAGAACTGGAGCGCCGCCGGGCAGCCATGATCGGCAAGGGAGAAAGCGCCTGGCAGCCGGCGCAACGAGAACGTACCGTTTCCCTTGCACTCCAGGCCTACGCCCTGCTTACCACGAGCGCGGCACGTGGCGCCGTGCGTGACCTGGAACAGGTCCGCGGCAAATCATCCTCCTGAAAACGAAAGATCGGAGTCTGGAATGTCAGGACCCCCGGACAGCAACTCGTGGCGGCGGCTGGATCTCTACGCACCCAGCGACGAACACCGCATGCTGGCAGAAACGCTGTGCAACTTCGTGCGTGACGAAGTGGAGCCGCAGGCAACACAATTCAATCGGGAAGAGCTCTTCAACACCGCACTGTTCCGGCGTGCCGGGGAACTGGGACTCCTCGGGCTGACGATTCCGGAGAGCGATGGTGGAGCTGGACTCGACGCCACGGCCGCCGTCATGGTGCACGAAGCTCTGTCGGAAGCAGATCCGGCATTCTGCCTCTCGTACCTCGCCCATTCCGTCTTGTTCGTTCATAATTTCGGCCACAACGCCGCTGCCGCGCAGCGGGCGCGTATCCTGCCCAAAGTCATCAGCGGCGACTGGATCGGCGGCATGTGCATGACCGAGCCGGACGCAGGTACGGACGTGCTCGGTATGCGCAGCACGGCGGAAAAACGCGGTGATCACTATGTCCTGAACGGACGGAAGATGTTCATCACCAACGGCGCCATCGATGACTCGACGTTGGGCGATGTTTTCCTCGTCTACGCCAAGACCGGGGGCAGGATCAGCACCTTTCTGGTCGAAAAAGGATTTCCCGGTTTTACGCTCGGCCAGCGTTTGCACGACAAACTCGGAATGCGCGCTTCAATGACCGCCGAACTGGTATTCGACAACTGCGTGGTGCCCCAGACCAACCTCGTCGGCGCCGAGGGAGAGAGCGTCAAGCACATGATGCGCAATCTCGAGATCGAACGATTGACTCTGGCCGGGATGTCGCTCGGGATTGCACTACGCTGTCTCGAAGTGATGGTGCGCTACGCCAACGACCGGAAGGCATTCGGCGTCCCCCTACGCGACCACGGTCAGATCCAACGGCATATCGCCGACTCGTACGCCGAATTTCGCGCAGCCCGCTGCTACACCTATGACGTGGCACGCCGGCTCGATCTCAATACGGTCGGTAACCGCGTCGACTCGGATGGCGCCAAATTGATTGCAGCACGCGCCGGTAAGGACATCGCGGATCGGGCGATCCAGGTCCTCGGCGGGTATGGCTACATGGGTGAGTACGTCGTCGAGAGATTGTGGCGCGATGCCAAACTGATCGAGATCGGCGGGGGCACTGTCGAAGCGCACCAGAAAAACATCACCAAGGATCTCTGTCGTAACCCTGATCTCATCCGCCGATGAAGTTTCGACTTGCCGGACTGGCGCTGCTGCTGAGCGCCTGTGTTTCTTCACAAGCAGCGGGTCCAGACACCAGGGCTGGAAAACAGATCCGACAAGACACCGGAATCGTTGCGCGTCGGGAGACGGACACCACACATCGCCCGAACCCGGCTCCGACCCAACGGGCCATCAGCCGCAACCCAGAGGCTGAAACGCGGTTTTTCTTTTCCGGCAACGGCCGTCTCAGGCTCGCCCACGGCCACTTCAACACTACGCTGGATATCCGATATCGTCATGCGGATGGAAGCTACGACGAAGCTGCGCTGAAAAAGATCGATGAGTTCTTCCGTTCAAGGGGGGATGGACGGCATCGTCCGATGTCGCTGCGGCTCATCGAACTGCTGTCTTTCGTGCAGGAACGTTTCAGGCCCGGATCGATGACCCTGCTGTCGGGTTATCGGAGCCCCGAGTTCAACGCAGAGCTGGGAGCGGCGGGCGCGGCCGTGGCCATGGCTTCCCTGCACACGCAAGGGCTTGCCGCCGACATCCATCTCGGAGGTATCGACCAACGCAAACTGTGGCAGCGTCTGCGGGAACTGAAGACCGGCGGAGTTGGGTTCTACAAAAGCCAGAAATTTCTCCATATCGACGTGGGCCCCCCGAGATTCTGGGAAGAAACGACGTCACGGGTGTCGGAGAATCTTTCGGCAGGAAATGCCCGGATGTTCGTACGGACCGATTTTGATCGCTACGGCAGCCTCATCGGTGCTGCCCTGACACTGCACAGCGTCACCACCCTGCCACTCTACGTCGCCGCTGATGCCCGTGTGGTCAACCGGCGTGGTTCGCAGCCGATCCGACTTGCGGGCACGGGTGCGATCCGGAAACACGGGACCTGCTGGGAGGTGTCTACGCCAGAGGAAACCTACGGTCTGACCATCGAAAGCGTGGGGGCTGAAACGGTGGAAGGTGGAGACCCCGAGGCGGAACACTCCTATCTACTGCTTCACACCTGCGAACCGCGCATCGAGAAAACCCCGCTGGAAGTACGTTCGAATCCGATCGAACTGGAATGACGCAAAGCGACTGCCACCAGCCGGGATCGTGGTGTGTTTGACGCCGATCCGGTTCGGCGCGTAGCAAGAAGTGCACGGAGGTGAGCATGGGATCCTTTCTGCGTGGAGTACTGTTGGGTGTCCTGGCAACGGCATCCCTCATGGGTGTTGCCCTTTACGCGCTCCGTGGAGTTCTGCCCATGATCCTACCGGGACCCATGCCGGACATTCCCAAAGACCATCCTGCCGAAGCGACAGAGTCCACCAAAGCCTTACGTGAAAAGATCCTGTCCGAACTGCCCTTCTCGCAACGACAGGATTTCGAGTTCGCACAGCGCAATTTCATCGCCTCACTGGAGGATCCAAAAATCACCGGTCCCAACGGCGAAGTCGTGTTCGACCTGGATTCTTATTCATTTCTCGGCAAGGAGGCGCCCGACACAGTCAATCCGAGCCTCTGGCGCCAGGCACAACTCATCACACGCCACGGTCTGTTCCAGGTACATGACCGGATCTATCAGGTACGCGGTTTCGATGTATCCAACGTTACCTTCATCCTGACCGATGCTGGCTACGTCGTCGTCGATCCACTGACCACGGCGGAGACGGCACGGGCCGCGCTGGGACTGGTCCGCAAGCATGTCGGAGACCGGCCCGTCGTGGCCGTGATCTATTCCCACAGCCATGTGGATCACTTCGGTGGTGTCACCGGTGTGACATCCGAAGAAGAGGTGCGTGCTGGCCGTGTAAGGATCATCGCACCGGAAACATTCCTGGAGCACGCCGTTTCCGAAAACATTCTGGTCGGCATTGCCATGGCCCGGCGGGCCCGCTTTCAATTCGGAACCACGCTGCCGCGCAGTCCTGAAGGCGAACTCACTTCGGGTCTCGGCCCCAGCATTCCACGCGGTTCGATCACTCTGATTGCGCCCACCGAGACGATCTCGAAGACGGGCCAGGAGTTGCAGATTGGCGGGGTTACCTTCTCCTTCCAGGTCACACCTGGAACCGAGGCGCCGGCGGAAATGAACTTCTATCTGCCGCAGTACCGTGTCTTGTTCATGGCGGAAAATGCCAATGCCACGATGCACAACCTCCTCCCCGCTCGTGGTTCGCTCGTGCGTGATGCAAAGGCCTGGGCCGACTACCTGACCGAATCGATCCGCCTGTTCGCCGACCGCTCTGATATCGTCTTCGCATCACACGGAATTCCACGCTGGGGAACGGACGTCCTCAAGGACTTCCTCGTAAAACAGCGGGATGCCTACAAGTTTCTGCACGACCAGACGGTGCGCCTCATGAACGCAGGATTGACGGGGATCGAAATCGCCGAGAACCTGCGCTTGCCCGACTCTCTGGCACGAGAGTGGTTCAACCGCGGTTACTACGGAACGATGAGCCACAATTCGAAGTCGGTCTACCAGCGATACATGGGCTGGTACGATGCCAATCCGGCATCCCTGGAACCACTACCGCCGGTGGCGGCCGGAACACACTATGTCGAGGCAATCGGTGGAGCGCAGGCGGTCCTTTCCAAGGCACAGTCGGCAGTGCAGGCAGGAGAATACCGTTGGGCTTCAATGCTGCTGAATCACCTCGTCTTTGCCGATCCCGACAACCGTGCCGCCCGCGAACTCCTTGCCGACGTGTACACGCAGCTCGGCTATCGCACCGAAGCGGGAACGTGGCGCAACATTTATCTGACGGGAGCACAGGAGCTGCGTCACGGCGTGCTGGCACTGCCCCTGCAACGCCTCAGCATGGATCTCGTGCGTGCGACACCGACGTCGATGATGCTCGACTTTGCTGCCGTGAGACTCAATCCCGAACGTGCAGCCGGCAAGCGGATCGTGCTGAACATCCGTCTCAGCGACACGAATGAGCGCCACCTCATCACCGTACAGAACAGCGTGCTCGTACATGAAGCAGACGTCACCGACGATTCGGCCGACGCCACGGTCACGATGGAGCGCAACGATCTGCTGCAGACGCTGCTCGCCGGCGTTCCCGTCGCGCTGAAGACGGCCACTGGTGCGATCCGGACGGAGGGCAACACAGATGCATACGCGACACTGGTTGCATTGATCGACCCGCTCGATCCGAACTTTCCGATCGTCACTCCGTGAGCCGGAAAAGATCACGGCAGCGCATACCATCTGGCCCAACGAGAACACGAATGACGAGATCCGCTGAACCGTCGACTCGCCTGGCACGCGCCTCGATTGCTTTCGCCATGTACGACCTGTTCGGCGTGGTAGTAACGGCTGCGGGAATCATGGCACTGCCGTTTCTGCTGGCAACTCGGAGAGCGGCGAATCTGCAGGAGCGATTCGGAAAGCTGCCCCGATCGGTGCTCGCACTCGATCAACCGATCTGGATCCATGCGGCCTCGGTGGGCGAGGTGCTCGCAGCGGAGCCTCTCGTCTTCGAATTGCGAAAGCGCCATCCTGAAATCCCGCTCCTCGTCTCGACGACCTCCCTCACCGGACGTGCAACGGCACTCGATCGACTGGGAGCCGATGCCGTCATGCTGTTGCCGGCGGACATCGCCTGGATCGTCGACCGGACGCTCCGCCGTGTCACACCACGTTGCCTCATCATCATCGAGACAGAAATCTGGCCGGCACTTCTGCGTGCCGCATCCCGCTTCGGCGTACCAGTGATCTTCGCCAGCGGATGTATCTCGTCCCGTTCGGCACGCCGCTACCGCTGGGCCGGTTCACTGCTCCGTGCCGTGCTCGCACTACCCAGACAATTCATGATGCAAACGGCTGAAGATGCGAACCGGATCATTCAACTCGGTGCACCCCCGGAACACGTGAGCGTCGTGGGCAGCCTCAAATCGGCACGCCGGGGCAGTGTGGCGACCGAGGGAGACTCACATGCGGTCCGAGAGGCGAAGCTCGCCGGGCGTTTACTCGTCGTCGCCGCCAGTACGCATCCGGGAGAGGAAGCTCTGGTACTCGACGCCTGCAACACCCTTCGTGCACAATACCCCAATCTCCTGCTCCTGCTTGCACCCAGACGGCCGGAACGTTTCGACGAAGTGGCGGCATTGCTTGAACAGCGAAAGGTCCCCTTCGTGCGCCGCAGCGCCCTGCATGGAGAGGTCCCGCAAGAGATCCAGGTATTCCTTCTCGACAGTGTCGGCGAACTCCAGGACTGGTTCCCCGAAGCCATCGCAGTGTTCGTCGGCGGCACAGTGGCTGAAGGGATCGGAGGGCACAACGTTCTCGAACCGGCACTCTTCGGGAAACCCGTGGCGTTTGGACCCCATACGAAGAACGTGGCGCAGACCGCGGCAGCCTTGCTCGCGGCAGGTGGTGCATCACTGGTTCATTCGGCCGAAGAACTGACCATCGAATGGGAGCGGCTCCTCTCCACGCCGGAGGTGCGGGAACGGATGGGACGAGCCGGACAGGCCGTCGTCGCAGCACAGGCCAGCGTTGCAAGGGACATCGTAGATCGCGTTTGCTCGGTGCTATCGCTGCAATAACCTGCTATGCCGCGCAGCACGCCTGTGCCTCAAACCATGTACCAGTGCCACACCGCGACCATGGACACGCGGAGGTCTGTTTTCCGGACGGCTGCGCCTCTCTTCCGAGTGCCCTCCAACCATGTGATCGACGATACCACTCGAGATGACGCTGGGGTCCATCGATGCGTCTGAAGAATGTTCTCCGAAACGTGATCTGGCCTCGGCGGGGCCTTGGAGGTTGGGCCGGCTGGCTCGCCCTTCAGCCGGCATCGATGATCTTTCGGACAGGTGTCGTGCTGCGCAATGCGGCCTACGAGACGGGTATCTTTCGGATAGAGGATCCAGAGATCCCTGTCGTGAGCGTCGGAAACATCGCCGTCGGTGGCACGGGAAAGACACCCATCACACTCTGGCTGGCACAACGGCTGGCAGCGGACGGCTCACGCATTGCCATCGTGTTACGTGGCTACGGTGGATCGGGAACCGGTGTCACCGTCGTCTCGGACGGAAGCGGACCGCTCGTCGATGCAGGGATTGGCGGTGATGAAGCCGTCATGTTGGCAAGGAACTTTCGCGGTATCGTCATCACCGCACCAAAACGAATCGAAGGGGCACGCCGCGCACGGGAACTGGGATGCAAGTTGGTGATCCTCGATGATGGGTTTCAGCATCGGGCACTCAAGCGAGATTTCGATTTCGTGTTGCTCGATGGACGCGACGGCTCCCTGCTGCCGTCCGGCCCGATGCGCGAGACACGGAGCGCACTGCGCCGGGCCCACGCGATCGCACTCGTCTCCAAGCAGCCCGGTACGGCTCGGCCTCTGGGGAGCATCTCGAGTGCGGCGGGAAAGCCACTTTTCGTCGTCCGCTTCCACCCGGTGGGTCTTGTAGAATCATGCGGTGGGCATTGGCATGAACGGCCATTGCGCGAACTATCGGGACGGCACATCGCAGCCATTGCCGGCATCGCCGACCCACAACCCTTCTATGCCACATTGAGGCACTGGGAAGCGCGGATTGGAGAAGTCTTTGAGTTCCCGGACCACCACCGCTACACGAGCGACGATTGGCGGCGACTGTCCCGGGCCACGCACGAGTTCGACCTTCTCGTCACGACCGAGAAAGATCTCGTGAAACTCGAAACCTTTCCTTTTGCGCGAGGCAAGCTACTTGCCCTACGTGTCACACCGGAAATCGACCATGCCGACCAACTCATCGCGCAGATCCGCGAACATACGACCGGACGTATCGGTGAGGTGGCGCTGAAGGAGGGACCACATGCCGATTAGCAAAGAGTTACTCGACATCCTCGCCTGTCCCAAGTGCAAGGGTGAGGTGAAACTGACGGAGAAGCAGGACGGCCTGGTGTGCGCCGCATGCAAGCTGATCTATCCGATCAAAGACGACATTCCCGTCATGTTGATCGACGAGGCCCTGCCTCTCTGAGGGGAGTTTGCTCTCGCCTTGCTGGACGGGCACAAATGCCCCGATTCATTACAGAGCGCGCCGGCCATCAGGAACTGATCGTTCGTGAGGATGTCGCCACATGGATGTTTCCCGTATTACGAGAAGTCGCCTCGGGTTTCCCCTCCTACGCGGTAACCTGGCGTGATGGTGGTCGAGGCACGGTAGCGGTCATCACCGCCGGACCGATGCCTGTCCTTGTACGGAAATACCACCGTGGCGGCTTGTTGGCGCATCTCAATCGCGACCTCTACGCCGGATTGCGACCACGTCCAGTACGGGAGCTCGAAGTCATGGAGACACTGCGAAGCCGGGGGGCGCCGGTCGCCGAAGGACTCGGTGCGGTGGTGTCGTGGGTCATGCCCGGAGTCTATCGGGGCTGGCTGGCAACACGATTTCTCACCGACGCCGTCACGCTATGGGACTGGTGCCGTTCTTCACCATCTGCCGAACGTTTTGAGGAAGTACTCATGGCCGCAGGTGAAGCCATCGGCCAGGTGAACGAATGCGGCGGTTATCACCCGGATCTGAATCTCGGGAATGTGCTGATCCAGGAGCAGCCGGCTTCGACGACGGTCACGGTGATCGATTTCGACCGTGGGAGGCTCGATGCGACACCGGGCGACCTGTGGACCATGATCGAGCGTTTGCGACGATCTGCACACAAGCTCGATCCGCGTGAAAAGTATCTGACATCGGCCATGTTGGTGACCTTGGCCGACGCTGCAGCGCTGGCGGGCCAGAGACCCGGATAGATGGGGGACCCCAGATCGCCACAGCGCGTGCCGGCCGCACGGATCCTGATCATCCTGCTCGGAGCGATCGGCGATGTGACACGCGCTCTTCCCCTGTTACAACGCGTGCGCGCCGGTTACCCACACGCCAAAATCACCTGGGCGGTGGAACCTGCATCAGCCTCTCTCCTGCACCACCACCCATCGATTGATGAACTACTGGTCTTCGACCGGCGGCAGGGCACACGCGCGTTTCTGCCGTTCCTGCGCCGTATTCGCGCCGTACGGGCTGATCTGACACTCGATCTGCAGCGGCACTTGAAAAGTGGCATCGTCAGTCTGGCCTCTGGGGCACACGTACGTCTCGGATTCCACCGTCGCAATTCACGTGAGGGGAACTGGCTCTTCAATACCGGTACGATCGAGCCGCAGGATCACTACAGTTCGAAACTCCGGCAGTTCCTGTGCTTTGCCGATTATCTGGGATTGCCGGAGATACCAGATGATTTTGGCCTGGTTCTCACACCCGAAGAAGAAGAAGGTGTGGAAACGCTGTTGCGAGACGTTCATCGGCCCTTTGTTGCTGCATTTGTCGGTTCGACCAGTGAGAGCCGGCTCTGGTTTCCCGACCGTACGGCACAGGTGGCCGACGCTCTTTCGGCTACTGGAGTCGATACCGTCCTCATCGGCGGACCCGGTGACGTGGCGTTTGCCGAACAGACGCGGCGGCTCGCCCATTCGCAGATCCACGACACCACGGGTCGGACCACGTTGCGTGATCTCGTCGGTATCTTCAAGCGCGCGGCGGCGGCGTACGGGCCCGATTCGGGCCCGATGCACATCGCGGCAGCAGCAGGAACACGAGTCGTGTCTCTCTGGGGTGCGACCAGCGCCAAACGATCCGCGCCCTGGCACAACGAACAGTATGTCATCGAAGGCAGCGCCGAATGCATGCCCTGCTACCGCAAGACCTGCCCGATCGGACGCAAGTGCATGGCTGCAATCGACGTGGACACCGTACTGCGGCAGTTACGCCTCATCCTGGCAAAGACGGCGTAAAGATCGAACGTACGGTTGACCAGCAAACCAGTTTGCGCAAAAACCGCGCCGGTGCTGGAGGGGCAGAAGCCAATGCGCGTGTCGTCTTTCATTTTGGTCTTTGCCACCCTGTCGTTTCTGGCACTTCCCTCTTTTGCCGAGCCATATTTCGCCGTACGCGAAGGCATGCGTTGCAGCTCCTGCCACACCAACAGGAACGGTGGGGGTAAGCGCACCGATCTCATGTCGGCTCACGCCCGGGAACTCCTGCACTATCCAGATTTCCTCGGCCGGTTTTCGAATCCGGGCAATTACTTCAACGGTGAAATCAATCAGTATGTCAGCGTTGGGGGAGATCTCCGCACGAGCGCAACACTGGTTTTCCAGGACAAGGGTATCAACGGCTCGGTTCACAATGACAAGGCGTTCCGCTGGCGGTTGAATCAGACGCGCCTCGATGTGACGCAAGCCCTGCTGTACGGTGAGATCCGACTGATCCCCGAATATCTCTCCGTTTATATCGACCAGCGTTTCCAGTCGACGACAGACACTCGTGAGGCCTTTGTGCTGTTCAAAGGACTGCCGTGGAACGGTTACGTGAAGGGTGGTCGCTTCTTCCTGCCCTACGGCCTTCAATTGCAAGATGACGAAGCCTTCATCCGGGGCGGACGTTCGTACGGCTCGAGTTCCGCTCACACGGGGTTCAGCTTCGATCTCCAGGAAGCCGGCGGTGAAATCGGCTTCGAACCCGGCCCTTTCAGCGCCGTGGTGGCGGTAACCGATGGCACACCGGGAGATAACAATGTCAGGGTTTCCGGCACCGCTTTCACCCTGCTCGATGACCTACCCGTTCTGGGCGCGATCCTCATCGGTGGATCCTTTTCCTATGTGGGGACGCCAGGGGGAGACACGCGGCTGCTCGGTGTGTTCGCCGGGACGAATCTCGGTCCGGTCACTCTCCTGGCCGAGGCAGATTTTCGCGGCGACAAGGCACCCGGTACGCAGGGCCGGCATGCCGGTCAGTTCATGTCGTACGTCGAAGCGAACTATTTGCTGTTTCGCTGGATGAACCTGAAGCTGGCATTCGACTATGCAGACAGTGATGGCCGTATCGTCCGCACCGTGGACGGGCAATCTGTCCTCGATCTGGCGAATGACAACGAAAGCCGCTTCAGCATCGGTCTGGAACCGTTCCTGAATCGATTCGTCCAGCCGCGGATCTTCTACCGGGTGAATAACGGCGTCAAATCGAACCCCACCCACAACCAGAACACGCTCCTCCTCGAAGCACACGTCTTTTTCTGAGATCCGCGAGAAAATTGCAGACCTGAAAGGTACAGGCGGAGTGAGATTGCTCTTTCGCCAATCCCCTCCGGCGTGACATGGGTCAGCGGCGAAAGAAGTAGAAGAGCAGGCTCAGAACAATGCTGAGCAGAAGGCTCGTGGCGATCGGGAAGTAAATTTTGACGCGCTCGGTCTCGTAGGAAATGTCGCCTGGCAATCGACCGAGCCACGGAATCTTTCCGGCGAGCAGGAGAAGCGCACCAACAACGACGAGGACCATTCCCGTGAGGATGAGGATCTTTCCAGGTTCAGACATGGGAATCTCTCGGACGGTCGCTGCGTGATCGCTCTCTGATTCCCGGTGTCGATTCATACCTCGACCGCGCCAGTAGTCCAAAGGTACCCATGAGCATCGGAGGTCTACGACTCGTCTACTTTTCGAACAGGCGTCCTTGTGCATCCAGACTTTTCTGGATGCGTCCAAAATAAGAGAAGGCGAGCGGCGTCGCCATGCGTCCACGTGCGGTGCGGCTCAGGTATCCTTCCTGGATCAGGAAAGGCTCATAGACATCCTCGATCGTGTCTCTTTCCTCACCGATTGCCGCCGCCAGCGTTTCGACACCGACCGGCCCACCGCTGAACTTGTCGATGATCGTCAGAAGGATGGCACGATCCATCTTGTCGAAACCCAGTTCATCAACCTCCAGCATGCGAAGCGCCTGATCGGCGACCTCCGGGGAGATGACTCCCTGGGCGCGGACCTGTGCATAATCACGCACACGGCGCAGGAGGCGATTGGCGATCCGTGGCGTACCACGTGCGCGCCGCGCGATTTCCACGGCACCCTGTGGCTCGATGGGTACCGCCAGAATCCGGGCAGAACGTGTGACGATGGTGGCCAGTTCCTCCGGTGTGTAGAAGTCGAGTCGGAAACTGACACCGAACCGATCCCGCAACGGCGAGGAGAGCAATCCGGCACGAGTCGTGGCTCCGATCAAGGTAAACCGCTTCAGATCCAGTTTGATCGAGCGAGCGGACGGCCCTTGACCGATCAGGACATCGATCTGGTAGTCCTCCATGGCCGGGTAGAGGATCTCCTCCACGACACGGCTCAAACGATGGACCTCATCGATGAACAGGACGTCTCCTGAATCGAGGTTGGTGAGGAGAGCGGCCAGATCCCCCGGACGTTCGATGACAGGACCAGACGTACTACGAATACTGACACCCATCTCGCGGGCAATGATATTGGCAAGAGAGGTTTTACCCAGCCCCGGTGGCCCGTAGAGGAGGAGATGGTCCAGACTTTCACCGCGACGCCTGGCCGCATCGATTGCCACGCGAAGATTCAACTTCACGTTTTCTTGACCAATATACTCTTCGAGCGAGGGGGGGCGTAGAGTGGTATCGAGCGTCAGATCCTCGTCTGCTGCCGTCCCTGCGATGATCCGCTCGTTGTGTTCGCTCATCCCGAGATCCTTCGCAGGGCGTCACGGATGATCGACTGGATGTCCGTTGCCCCAGCGGTGCGTGCTGCTTTCACGGCCCGCTCAGCCTCGAGTTGTTTGTAACCGAGATTCACCAGAGCCGACACGGCTTCTGAATCAACACCACCGGACAACGGGGATTCCGCGCTACGGTTGCCGGTGACACCACGGATCTTGTCACGAAGTTCGACGACGAGACGTTCGGCAGTCTTCTTGCCGACTCCCGGGATCGATGTAAGCCGCGCCAGATCACTGCGCTCCAGGGCCTCGCGCAATTCATCTGCAGGCCGGCCCGAGAGAATGTTCAGGGCAAGCCTTGGGCCAACACCCGAAACGCCCAGAAGCAGGAGAAACATGTCCTTTTCCAGTTGGTCGAGAAATCCAAACAGTTGCAGACTGTCCTCGCGCACGTGGGTGTACGTCTGCAAAGTCACGGCATGACCCGTATCCGGTAACTGGCAGAGTGCGGAGAGCGACACAGCGACCTGATAGCCGACTCCATTCACATCGACGATCAGGTACTCGGCCGACTTGAAGCTCAGGGTACCGCTCAGACGCGCAATCATGCGAAACTCACACTAACCTGCCGCCAGCCCGAATTGAACCTCTGGCAAGTACCATAGGGCGGCAAAAGCTCACACCGTACCGTTCCCACCAACTCACTCACGGCCAGTAGCTACCCGTGCTGTAAATCGCGCCGTATGCAAGTGGCAGATCGCCGCACCAAGGGCATCGGCGGCGTCGGTGGCTGGGTTTTCGGTCAGTCGCAGCAGGCGCACCACCATCGATTGCATCTGTTCCTTGGTGGCCCGTCCACTTCCTGCCACCGCAACCTTGATCTCGGCTGGACTGTATTCACTGATCGGGATGCCGGAAGATCCCACAGCAACCATGATGACACCCCGCGCCTCGCCAAGGCGAAATGCCGTCTGAATATTGTCACCGACAAAACTCTTCTCCAGACTGACACCCTGGGGGCAGTAAGTGGTGACAATCTCGCTCGCTTCCCTGAAGATACGCTGCAGGCGTTGTGGTAGGTCACCACGACAGCGAATCACACCATGCGCCACGTGGCACAGCCGGGAGCCGTGTTCCTCGATGACGCCCCAGCCTGTATTCACGGTTCCCGGATCGATCCCAAGAATGCGCACGCCGCTCCATTCCCCTTCGTTCTGACTAATCTTCACGCGTCCAATCGCGCCACGTCCTCCGGGTCGAAATCCGCATTCGACGCAACACTTTGCACGTCTTCGTGATCATCGAGGGCTTCCAACAAACTCAAATTGCGCTCGACATCACGGCCGGTCACTCGCACGGTGTTCTGTGGAACCAGGGCAACTTCAGCACTGGCGATGGCGATTCCAGCCTGCTGTAACGAATCGCGCAATCCTTCGAAGCTCTCTGGCGCCGAAAGGATCTCGAACGTTCCTTCTGTCTCCGTCACATCGTCCGCACCGGCTCCCAGCGCCGCCTCGATCAATCTTTCCTCGTCCGGAAATGATTCGACCGTGATCACGCCACGTTTCTCGAATATCCACGCGACACAGCCGGCAGAGCCGAGGTTTCCGCCGTGCCGATCAAACAACTTCCGCAGGTCCGCCACAGTGCGATTCCGGTTATCCGTCATTGCATTTACAATGACCGCCACACCTCCCGGCCCATAACCCTCGTACAGGACCTCCTCATAGTGGGCGCCGTCAGCTTCGCCGGTCCCCTTTTTGATTGCACGCTCGATATTGTCGTTCGGCATACTGTTCGCACGTGCCGTCTGAATTGCCGTGCGCAATCTCGGATTTCCGGCGGGATCACCCCCACCCAGGCGTGCGGCAATGGTGATTTCCTTGATCAGCTTCGAAAACAGCTTGCCCCGTTTGGCATCCACAGCAGCTTTCTTGCGCTTGATCGTGCTCCACTTCGAATGACCAGACATGGAAACGGTTCCCTCGGCGGCATGCGCGAAGAACAACTCCGGCTAGCACAGCGCCGCAGATGTGTAAACGAAGCACAGCAACAGAAGCACAGCGATCGCCAGGGTCTATCGCGTACCGACCACGATCGTTGTGAATCCATACAAAATTTCTCTGAATACCGCGGGCTGCTTGTCGTCTGACGGGTCATGAATTCAAGGAGGAATTCATGACCAACGAAGAGTTCAACATTCTGGAGTTCGATTGTGAGGGCGTTCTGATTTCGCGGGACACCTCCGACCCATCCGTCAGACTCATCGGACAAACCGAAGCTGTCCTGACGCCACTCGACATGAATCAACCGATGGCCGCCGCATGGTTATCGCGAAAGCTCGCGGCCTGATCCGTACCATCTACCCAACCCATGACGAATCACACGAACACAATGACTACTTCCCGGAGCACACTCCGCCAAAGAAGGAGAGGAAATCACATGGACCACCGTATTGTTACATTGTTTGACGTCGTCGAAACCGTTCAAGAAAACGCAGGTACCGATCGCGAAGCCGTTGCCGTTCTCACCCACTTGCTGAAAACGAGGCGTGTCCGCTTCGCCCGCTCTCACGAACCACAAGCGTAATCCGATCGCGCCGGGCGTCTTCCCCCCCCCACCAACCGATTTGGCGCCCGGCGCACTTCTCTGCTAGCAACACTGGCCGTGTTGCAACCGCACCGTATCATTCTCATTGCGTTCCTCCTTTTCTGCGCGCAGGCGTCATTCGCGACAGCGGTCCGCCAGCGGGACTTTCCGGAACTGGTCTCACGAGCTGAACAGATCGTCATTGGGACCGTTCTGGAAGTTCGTGATGACAAGGATACAGAAGGCATCGCACGTACCCTCGTAACCGTCGGTGATTTGACCGTTCTCAAAGGCACAGTCTCCGGGGACGAACTGGTACTCGATTTCGCCGGTGGGGCCTCCGGAAGATACGCAAGCCGTATTCTTGATGTTCCCATCTTTCGCACCGGTGAACGGGCCGTGCTGTTCGTTGCACAAAACGGTCGGGCGGTCTGCCCCCTCGTGGGCATCTGGCAAGGACGATTCAGGGTCCAGTTCGACGCAGCACGTGGTGTCGAGACGGTCAGCGCCGACAATGAACATCCGTTGATCGGGATCGAAGAACGCCGGCTGAAATTTTCACAGCGCAGCAACCAGCAAAAGGCAATCACACTGGACCGGTTTCGTGAAATGATCGCGGATGAACTGGTTCGACCGGCGGGTGACCGATGAGTTACCTGCGTTTCCTTCTTCTCTCCGTCGGTGCGCTGTCTCTGCTGAACTCATCCGCCCTCGCATTTGTCTGCATTGCCATCGACGATGCCAATCCGGATCGCGGTTGCATCCGCTGGTTTTCGAATCCGCGGGTGAAATCCTTCCTGGGCGCACCGCCGCGATCCCCCTTGTTGAACGGCACAGACACATGGGACGACAACTCGATTCTGGCGGCCAATGACTGGAACGCTCTGGGAGCGCCGATCCGTATCGAAGTGCAGGTGGGCGGAACGTTCAACGATCCCTGTGGGAAGCGTGGCCCTGGGCATATGTGCGACAACACGGGTCCCGATGGTGACAACCCGGTCTTTTTCGCAAACGACTTCTGTGGGCGGGACTTCGGCGACATGATCGAGGTCACGAACAATTGTTACCGCATTGACAATGGCCAGATGGTCAACGCGCCGGTATTCGTCAACGCCACGGTCCCCTGGAATGCCTACGATGGCGCGATTCGCTTCGACGCCATCTCACGGGCACCGATCTACGATATCCGAAGAGTCATCCTGCACGAGTTCGGCCATGTGCTTGGCCTGAGCCACCCGCCCGACAACGTCCCGGCCATTATGCGCGGCCGTGTCTCCCATATCGATCGCCTGCAGCAGGACGACATCGACGGATTGTACGCCATCTACGGAGGGAGCCAGAACGCGCCTGCACCAACATCAGGGTGCCAATTGGATCCACGGGCCGAAGGACATTCCATCCCCCACCTGGCAGGTCTCGGCGCACTCTTTCTGCTGTGGCGCAGGGTACGGAGGCAGAATTCGCACTGAGAAGCAGGAAGAATCCTCGGTGTGCCGCACCCAGTCGGACCTTGGTCGAGACACCGGCTTGCACAGATGTTGCCCATGACAAAAAGGGCAATATGATTCAGCAGTGCGATCGAGTCATGTAGAGAACCCGGCGGAGCCACGAGCTAAACACGCCGGAACAGACGTTCCAGATCGCCACGAGCGAGTTTGATGAACGCAGGCCTGCCGTGCGGGCAGTTTGTGGCAAAGTCGACGCTATCCATTGCCTGTAGGAGAGCCTGGATCTGATCCGGACCCAACGTCTGCCCGACACGCACGGCGCTGTGGCATGCCAGACGCGCGAGCACAGACTCGGCGGCCTGGACCAATCGGCGTGATCGTCCGACCTCTGTCAGTTCATCGGCAAGATCCCTCACCAGGGTGGCCGGATCACTATCTCCGAGCACGGCTGGAACAGAACGTACGGCAAGACTCCCACCACCGAAACCTTCGATCTCGAACCCGAGATTGCGCAGATCGTCCGATTGCTCGGAGATCAGAGCGGCCGCCTGCGGCCCGACATCGACGATGACTGGAACCAGCAGACCCTGCCGCTGCACACCGCCGGCCGTGTAGGCGAGTCGCAGGCGCTCGAACATGACGCGTTCGTGTGCGGCATGCTGGTCGATGATCACCAGGGAGTCACCGCCTTCGCAGACGAGGTATCCCTCGAACGCCTGGCCGATGACTCGGAGCCGTCCAAATCCGAGGCCCCCGGCACCCTGTTCTGGTATCTGACTCGAGGTGGATCCGGTATAAGGCGCATAGTTGCCGGAGGGCGTTGGAGCGATCATGGCAGAAAAGGTCGCGGCGGCTGTAAGGGGAGCGCTGTAGATCGGCCGGAGCGCGAACGGCAACGCATACGAGTTCGGCGTCGAGTTTGATTGTGGCTGGACATCGGCCAGCGCCTGCCGATCCGACGGCTCCGGGGAGAGCGGTGAAGGTTGAACGCGTAATCGTTCCATCACTGAGCGCGTGATCAGGTCGTGGACCGCGCCACCACGACGGAAACGCACTTCCGATTTCGCCGGATGGACATTCACATCGACATCTCCCGATGGCACGTCGATGAACACCACGGCCGCCGGATATCGGCCATGCATGAGCAACGTGCTGTATCCTGCCACCAGGGCATGACTCACCAGTTTGTCACGCACATAGCGTCCGTTCACGTACGTAAAGATCTGGCGTGGCGAGGGCAGACTGATGTGTGATCCCGTCAGCCAGCCGCGGATTTCACCGGCATTGCTCCGGCCGTGGAACGGTAACATCGCGGCGGCACGTTCCGGACCGAAGACCTGAGCAAGCCGTTCTGCAGGATCACGGACCGCCGGATAGTCGAGCAGGGTTCGCTTGCCGTGGCGCAAAGAAAAACTCACATGGGGAAAGGAGAGCGCTGTACGAGTGACCAATTCGCTGACGTGTCCCACTTCGGTGCCGGGCGCTTTCAGAAACTTACGGCGTGCAGGGGTATTTCCGAAGAGATCGACAACCTCCACGCGTGTACCCGGAGGACAGCCAATAGCCCGCACCTCCGACATGACACCGGCACGGACCAGGACATGAGTGCCGTCCAGGTCACCATGCATCCGAGTGACAAGAGTCGTGGTCGACACTGCGGCAATGCTGGCGAGTGCTTCCCCACGAAAACCCAGCGTTGTAATTCGGAAGAGATCGTCGACATCTCTCACCTTGCTGGTGGCATGACGTTGAAAAGCGCAAACGGCATCCTCGTCTGACATGCCCAGACCATCGTCGATGACGGCAATCAGCCCTATCCCGGCATCCTCCAACTCCACCCGTACAGTTCGCGCCGCCGCATCGAGAGCATTTTCTACCAGTTCTTTGACCACCGACGCCGGCCGCTCGACTACTTCACCGGCGGCAATCTTGTCAGCAACCTCGGGAGGCAGAACTCGCACCCGATTCTGAGGAATACTCCTGATTTCGGTCAAAACCATCTCCGTCGGTACAGCCGGAATGAATCCGGCGAAAGACCATCAGAGGATATATTCGGGGCGTTTACGTGCCAGCAGTTCCTCAACTTCAGCCTGCTTCGCTTCGAAACCCTTGCGCCCCATCTGCCCATAGGTCAGCCGCTTGCTTTCTTCGAGACCGGGTTGGTTGAAAGGATCGACCCGGTAGAGCCCTGCCGCAAATACCGCTGCTACCTCGAAAAGGTAAAACAACTGACCCAACGTAAACGCATTGAGTTGGGGAACGGTGAGCGTCATGGTTGGCCGGCCGGCTTTGAGGAGGCCAAATTCCGTGCCACGTTGCTCGTGATTCAGCAGTTGTCCCAGACCTGCACCACCGAGGTAGCCGATGGCGTCCAGATCCGCGTACGCGGAAGCGATCGGCAGTTCACGGCCGTGATCTTCCACGCGAACCATGATGACAACCTTGTCCTGCGGCCCGTCGATGAGGAGTTGCAACAAGGAATGTTGATCCGTTGCGCCAATGGCGGCCAGGGGCGTCTGGCCGATCTGGGTCGGCTGTCCATCGATCGTCTGTCCCTTCCCCAGGCTACCTGCCCAGAGATGGCAGAACCAGGCAGCGAAACATTTCAACCGATCGCTATAGGGCATGAAGACGGCATTGTGACGACCGTAGTGCGTGTCGGAGAGGTAGAGCAACGTGCCCAACAGATGTGCCGGATTCTTCCACACGTTGGCGTCCTGGCAGCGGCTATCCATCCAGGCAGCGCCGGCAATGAGATCATCGAGGTTCAACCCGGCAACGGCCGCTGGGAAGAGCCCCACACTGCTGAGGACCGAGAACCGTCCTGCGACACGGGCGGGGATCGTAAGAGCCCGGAATCCTTCATCGTGCACGACCTGACGCAACGCACCATCGAGTTCGTCCGTCGTAATGATCACCCGTTGCGTGTAATCGACGGCACCCAGGCTACGCAGCAACAGATCGCGTACGATGAGGAACTGCGCCATCGTTTCCGCCGTCTCGCCGGACTTGCTGATCACATTGAATGTGGTGCGTGTCAGGTCCAGACTATCGAGCAGAGCGCCGAAGCTCCAGGGATCCACATTGTCGGCCACCAGAATACGGCGAGTCCCCGGACCCAGCGTCTCGACCATGCATCGCGTGGCCAGCGCTGAACCGCCAATGGCCAGGACCACCAGGGTATCGCATTCCTCTCGCACGCTCTCCGCAAGTGCCTTGATATGCTGGATCGAACGTTTTTCGTACGGAAGATCGAACGGCGCGATCTCGTGGGCGCTCCGGCGTCCCTTCAGGGCATGCGTCACCTCCGAAATACATCGTTCGATGGATGCAACATCTGCCGGCGTGATTCCCCCCACGGCAATGGCATCTGCCATCATGCCGTTGGTGTCGAGTCGCACACTCATGGCTTCGCGCGTTACGCGCCGACGGTAATCCGCCATGGCCGGGCACGCTAACACCCGCGATGAGCGAGGTGCAAGGCGACACGGAAATCGGGGCTAGACTACGGCCTCCATCCGTATGGCAAACCCCGTTTCCAAAACATAGCGTCAGGCCAGTGCGGCTTTCAGGCGGCGCATCGCTTCCTGGAGGCGGTCATCGGGGACCGTAAGAGAGAAGCGCACATAGCCCTCTCCATACTGTCCATACGCCGTCCCGGCAGCGACGACGATATGCGCTTTTTCGAAGAGCAGTGTTGCGAATTCGATGCTCGACAGACCCTTCGGGGTGGGCACCCAGAGGTAGAACGTGCCTTGGTTGGGCCGAAAATCAATCCCTACCTCCGCCAGCGTCTGCAACACCAGGTCCCGGCGGCGTTTGTAGAGTTCCATCATGGCACGGACGCTATCGGCACATTTCTCGAATGCCGTGATTCCTGCGAACTGAATTGCGTTGAAGACACCTGAATCGGTGTTCTCCTTCACTTGTGAGATCGCCGCGATCAGATCCTTGTTGCCAAGAGCCATACCGAGCCGCCAGCCCGTCATGTTGAACGGCTTGGAGAGTGAATTCAGCTCGACTCCGACCTCGCTGGCGCCGGGAACGGAGAGAAAGCTGAGCGGTCTTTCTTCCCCGAAGCTGACCTCGATGTACGGGTTGTCGTAACAGATGGCCACATCGTAGGATTTCGCCCATTCCACCAACTCGGCAAGGAACTGGGGTGTTGCCGTAGCCCCCGTCGGATTGTTCGGGTAATTCAGGAACATGGCCGTGGCCTGACGGGCCATATCGCTCGGGATATCTGCAAGTTTCGGCAGGTAGCCGTTCTCGGGCAGGATCGGCACATTCACCGGCACGCCCTCACCCATCAGGATGCTGGCACGGTACGCCGGATAGCCCGGATCCGTCATCAACACCGTGTCGCCCGGGTTGACTCGCGCCAGAACGAAGTGATGGCACCCTTCCTTGGATCCGATCAAAGCCAGAACCTCGGTGGCCGGATCGACCGTCACCCCGTATCGCTTCGCATACCAGCGGGCCACCGCCTGTCGAAAAGCCAACATCCCCTTTTCTTCGTCGGTCGGGTACCGGTGATTGGCCGGGTCCTGTGCCGCCCGGGTCAATTCATCAATGATCGGCTGAGGAGTGGGTTCCACCGGGTCGCCGATCGCCAGGCTGATGACATCCACACCCGCGGCGCGCGCCTGCGCGATTTTGTTGCGCAGTTCCATGAACAGGTACGGTGGGATTTTCTTAAGCCGATCAGCGGTTTGCATGGCACCTCCCCTTCGAAATCAGAAGTCACGCGCCGTAGCAGCGAGGCCCCGAGCAGGCAACCTGACCAGCCCATCCCCTGGTGGCCTGTGTGGATATTCCGCCTCGCTGCCGGTGCGCCAGCTTCCCTGAGTATGACCCGGCTGGCCTGCCTGCCAGAGTCCCGCATCGTCGCGCCGCAAAGCAGCCTCTCGGGATCCTCCTGTTCCCGTCTCGGGACGGCTACTCACCGGCACAGCATGCTAAAATCCCAGGCCCGGCATTTCGGACGGATGGAGAATGGCCCGGAAGTTGTAAATTGTTCCAATTCGCGATATTGGGAGAGTGTCAGGTCTGACGAACACAACGCAACGATTTCACGGGCCTGCAAGGGCGGGATTGATCGAACAACACACGGGCTGAGGTTGCGGAGGAAGGGGAGGTATGCCCCATCGGGCGTTCATAGCCATCGGGTCGAATCTTGGCGATCGCAAAGCCAATCACCTGGAAGCCATCGAGCGGATCCGACAGATCCCGGGGACCCGTGTGCTCAAGCAATCCTCCTTTTATGAAAGCGAACCGCACGGCGACGCCAAAACCTGGTTTGTGAATTCGGTCATTGAGATCGAGACCGAGAGCAAACCAGAGGAACTTCTCAAAAAGCTCCTGGCCATCGAGACAGCCATGGGCCGCAAACGGGTGAAGGGCAAGCGCTGGGGATCACGAATCATCGATTTGGATCTCTTACTCTTCAACACCGCCATCATCGAAAAGAAAAATCTCACCGTCCCTCATCCGGAAATTGCCACCCGCAAATTCGTCCTCATGCCACTCTCGGAATTGGCACCCCAGTTCGTCCACCCACGGCTCGGTGCCACAGTTTCGGAGCTACTGGCGGCAGTGAAGGACCCCAAACGGCTACACCTGTACCGCGAATAAGCGGCCACCTACCGGCGCGGGGATGAGTGCCGCGTTTGAATCTCGCCGGTAATCCCGGCCCTCCGCCAAAACAAGCTCCACAAAGAGATCCGTTCGGGGTTGGTATAGGAACTGCTTCAATCAGAGGCATGCAATCGATCCCGGTGGACGAGATGAAGGAAGTCCCCGCCCCGGCGACGGACACCGTATCCGATCCCCGCAATGCGCACACTTTGCGAGTTGCCATCCTGTTTGGCCTCTTGTTCTTTGTCGCCCTACTCACGGCGCTACCGGCCATTCACTGATTCCGGCAACCATCGCAGCACGATCAGGGCACGCCATCGCGCAAGGAGTGGCGCATCATTGTCGCAGGCGGCTCGCATGGTCACTCCGTGTACCAGCAGCCGTCGAGACCACTGGCCTAAGGAACCACAAGGACGAAGTCGGAATCCGATCGGGTAGCCGCAGCTCGCAGGTCGGGAGTTGACCAACCCCGTCACAAGACAATAGGATCACGCCCTGCATGAAACGCTGGTTCGCCTTGTCTGCCATCGGTCCGGATCGACCGGGTATCGTCGCTGATCTTGCCGACCTGATATACGATAGCGACTGCAATCTGGAAAATTCGAGCATGACCATTCTGGGCAGCGAATTCGCCGTCCTCCTGTTGCTTACCGGGGAAGGACCCGGTGTGGAGCAGAGGCTGTCCAACGCCTGCAAACGAATCGAATGGGAAAAGCGGCTCACCGTCTTCTTCCGGCCCCTCGAGGGAGAACCCGTCCCCTATGGGATCCGCCGCCAGGCTCATCCGTACGAGTTACACGCGGTCGGAGTCGACAAAGCTGGAATCGTCGCCCGCCTGGCGCGTTGCCTGGCTGAACGCGGCGTGAATATCACACAGCTTTCCACTCACACCTATCCAGAGCCGGAATCGGGCACACCGATTTATCAGATGCGTATCACCATGGACGTGCCGGAAGACACCGATATCCAGGAATTACGCGGCGCACTCGATACGGTTGGTGTTTCATTGAACATCGACATCACCGTGATCCAGAATTGAAACGACGTCTGCCACCCGGCACCTCCGAAGCGAACAGACCAGAAGGATCGGAACACAATTGCATTCCCTCAACGCGACCAAAGTGCTAAGGGACTGCTGAAACATTGATGCCCCAATCTCGATCGGCTCCAGGTGAGAGGGGCCATTTCAGTGAGTTCAAATCAGCAGCCATACGGTTGGCAAACCCGCTGGAGCCGGGTTTGAAAGAACATCAAGAGACTCCTCAGTATCCCCCGCACCGCAAGGAGGTCCGCCCATGTTCGGTCTCGGTATCCCAGAACTCGTCATCATCTTAGTCGTTGCTCTCGTCATCTTCGGCCCCGGGAAACTGCCTGAGATCGGCGGCGCTCTCGGCAAGGGAATTCGCGATTTCAAAAAGAGCTTCGAAGGGCACGAAGAAGATCCGAAGAAGGTGGAAGGAAATACCGCCGATTCGGCCAAGTCGAGTTGACACGTCCCATCCCTTCTACCGGCGACCGGGGTCCCACCCTCGTCGTTCGTCCTCAACCCACGCCGATTTGCCGAGGAGCGTAAGCAGTCTCCTCATCGCGTTCGCACTCGCGGTTCTCGCCGGACGCACCACCGCAGAACCGGCCCCTGACGGACGATCACTCCTCGTCGTAGCCAATGGACCGACCGATGCGATCTCGGTCGTCGACGTTGCCCCGGGCAATCTGCGTTCCACCATCCGACTCGGCGAAGCCGTCGGTGGCAAACAGTTGGCAATCAGTCCCGACGGATCGCGCGCCTACATCGCCGACCCGGCGCGGGCAACCGTCCGCCTGTGGGAACGGACCAGTCAGCGCGTGACGGCCTCTCTATCGATTCATGCTCCGCGAGATCCGCTCCTTCACCCAGACGGTAGTTCCCTGTTCCTGCTCAGCCAGACCGATGCGGGCGATGAGCTTGTCATCGCCGACACCTCCTCTCTCACGGTACGGCAACGCATCCCCCTCGGCGGTCGCGCTCACATCCGTTTCAGTACAGATCGATCTCTTCTCTTCGCCGACGTAACCTACGCCGACGAAAGCGCCGCTCTTTTTCGAATCGATCCGACACACCACAGGGTGACAGGTTTCATGAGTGTGGAAGGACCGGTCCAACGTGTAGTCCCTGGCGGGAGCGGAGAAGAACTGTACGCACTGCGCACCTCGCACGACCTCTGGAAAAATGCAGCTCCCGTCATCGAGGTGGAGGTTCTCGACGCCGTCTCCCACCATACCAGGCGGCGCATTCCGATCGAAAGCGCCACCGGACCGGTCCGGTTGTCTCCCGACGACCGGTTTGCCTTCGTCGGCCTCGGCATAGACCAGGTGCAGCAAATCGACCTGCAACGAGGAACCCTCGTCACTACGTATCGCATCGGCAACCAATATCTGGATTCGGCATTCAACAGCGCCGGCAACCGACTGTACATCCTTGCCGATGGTGCCGTCGCAATCGCCAGCATCGAGGATCACGTCATACGGGCAAAGCGGCAGACCAGCTTTCCCGTCAATCGCATGGCGGGTGGAGCGGTGACGCGCGACTTCATCGGCGCAAAGGATGCTGTCTCGATCGTCGATTCCAGCCCATCGGCGCCACCCGGCCCTTCAGCAAAACCGCAACAGGCAATCACCGTCGCCGATCGAATCTTGCCCATCACCGGTATGGTGACGGACCTTCAATTGACGCCAGACGAGATACTGCTGTACGTTCTCACCGACACAGCGATCGCGACCTTCGATCTCACCACCGAGCATTATGCGGGCGGCACGACGGAAGCATTTCCGACAGCGCTTGCCGCTACGCCGGATGGCCAGACGCTCTATGTTCTCGAAAGCAATCGGAACACCGTCGGTGTCATCGACATGCACCGAGGAGAGCTCGTCGCAACCCTCCCAGCACTCGATTCGCCGTCGGGCCGACATACGACAACGGCCATCGCCGTCTCGGCGGATGGTGAGTTTGCTTATATCGCCTACCGTGACGATCTCGGAATGAACGGCTGGATCGCCGTCGTCGATACGAACCGCCAGTCCATCGTCGAAACGATTCCACTTTTCGGCGACAAGGAGGGCTGCGCTCCCACGAAAATTGTGCCCACTGGGGATGGAACTTCGCTGTACCTGCTCCTGACGCAAGGTGACATCGGGGTGCTCGACCTCGCATCCCGCTCCCTCCAGGAGCGCATCCGGCTTACCGACCAGTACAACTGCCCGATGGCACGCGACATGATTCTCGGTCCCGACCACCAATCGTTGTTCGTGGCACTCCAGGAACCCTACGCATCTCCTGGTCTCGCATGTATCGACACGGCCAGCGCCAGGGTGCGACAAGTGCCGCTGGACGATCCCACACCACTCAGCCTCGCGGCCTCCCACGACGGCAACACCATCTTCATCCTGCAACAAAGCATGCCAGACTCCGTGATCTCGGAGTACGACACGCAGCGGGGCAAGGTGATACGGACCATACCACTGCCATCTGGCTATTCTTCATCGCTGCACCAGCCTGGATTCGTCCTGGGTGACAGCGGAACAACTGCCTTTGTGACACGTGAGTCGGAAGGATCGATCCATGTGATCGATCTGTCGAATGGATCTCTTTTTCGTACCATCGCGGTTGGCGGAAGGCCTCAAGGCTTGCTCCGGTTGCCCGGCATGGTCACCCCGTCGCCCTGAGCCGTCATAAAATGGCAGACGCCGGGCTGAGGTGATTCGCTCGGTCGGATTGGGAGCTGGCCGGTTCAGGCCAGACTGTGTCCGCCGTCGACGTACAACTCGGTACCCGTGACGTAATCGCTGGCGCCGGATGCCAGAAATACGGCAGCGCCCTGCAACTCACGGCCCTCACCGAGCCGCCGGATCGGTAAGTCCTGGATGAACCTGAGGCCGCGCTCGGACGCAAAAAATTCGCGGTTGAGATCCGTCAGGAAATACCCGGGACACAACGCGTTGACCTGTACATTATGGCGGATCCAATCCAGAGCCACGGCACGCGTGAATTGAACGAGTGCCGCTTTGCTGGCGCAGTAGGCCGAGAGATGGCGTGCCACACGCCGCGCCATGACAGAGGCGACGTTGATCACTTTCCCGGAGCCACGCTCGATCATATGCGGACCGACGTGCTTACAACACAGCATGGGACCACGCAGATTGACATTCATGACCCGGTCCCAGGCATCCGCTTCCATCTCCAGAAGAGGCATGGCCTCACCGATGCCCGCATTGTTGACGAGGATATCGATACGACCCAGGCCTGTGATCACACGTTCAACCATGGTCTGAACGCTGGCCTCATCACAGACGTCGGCGCTGACCGTGAGGACCCGATGGCCGTGCCGCCGCAATGCCTCACCTGCGGCATCCAGTTCTGTCTGCGTTCGGCTGGCGATCGCGACATCTGCACCAGCTCGTGACAATGCGTCGGCAATCACCTTACCCAGCCCCCTGCTGCCACCCGTGACGAGGGCTACACGACCGTCCAGATCAAACCACGTTCCCTTCATGCTGGCCGTATAAGCAAGGGCGATCGCCAGGATGCAAGCATCGACAGAGACACCAGCTCACCGGTGAGAAACACCTTCACAGTCATGGCAGGCTCATCACGGCTCCCTCGCCAGCCCGCCTCTGGTCGAAGCTAGATTATGGAAGCGCTGTCCTCCGCGGGTACTCCCCCCAGGACAGGGGGCCGCCTGCGCCAGGTCCATTCGCTACAAGCGCGCACCAACTCACGCCCGTTTGCGTGGACAATCGAATGTTGCAGTTTCGCCCGCCGGGGCGGCACGCTGGAAGAGAAGGAGTCTGCTTCGAGTATCCACGACCGTACCGTCAGATCATCGCCAGCCTGCGCGTCAGCAAAGTATTCGCAGTCAAGGCTGGTGATCCGCAACGCACCACCATGGATCATCATCCGGACAAACGGCCAATCGGCGGAGGCGAACAGAACGAAGGCACCATCTTCAAGGTAGTTTGCATAAATGCCATTGTTCACATGGACGACATGGTCGAGATGTGAGGGGTGAACCGTCAGCTTCCATTCCGAGGCCGGTCTCTCCGGGGCGGGAGGGACCTCGTCTCTCGGCAAGGACGGTAACTGCACACCTCCGCTCAGTGCGCTGGCCAATTCACCGGGGATTCGTACCGGCCGGCCGGTGGCCATGTTGCAGTAGATCCAGTCCGTCGTCGCTTCCGCCACCGTTTCATTCCCATGCCGCACAGAATACTGACGAAGAGAACGTGCACGACGGATGTCGGCGATCTGCGTATGGATTTCGATCTCATCGACGCCACCGATCGGCCGCAAGCGTTGCAACCGGGTACGCCGGATGATCCATACCCGTTCCTCCTGCGTGTAGCGCGCTGCGTCATATCCAGCAGCGCTCGATGCCTCGACGGCAGCCTGCTCCAGCATGCCCAGAAGGGCCGACACCTTGACCTCCCCGAGGAAATCCACCTCAGCGTGGGAAATCCGGCGATGCAAAACAAAACTCATGGGACTCCACTGAACAAGGATTCCGCTCTGGAAACAACCAGCCTCCTCCGCAGAAGCGGGGTCTGACACGGATGAACGGCGCTCGGAATGCGCTTCTTTTCACCCATGTTGTGGTACCACCCCCCGGCGGATAGGCTCATCCCATGGCGAAGCGAGAACCCAGCCAATCGAAAATCCGGCAACACGCCCGGCAGATCGGGGGAGCCACCTGGGAAATCGACCGTCACATCAAACCGGGGATGTTGGTCCCGGCCCGGATCTATGCCACGCCGGGTCTCTTTGAGGCCATGGACGATGGTGTCTTCGAGCAGATCACGAATGTCGCCTGTTTGCCCGGCATCGTCGATCACGCCTTCTGCATGCCCGACGGGCACTGGGGATACGGTTTTCCGATCGGTGGCCTTGCCGCGATGGATCCGGATCACGGCGTGATCTCCCCGGGAGGAATTGGTTTTGACATCAACTGCGGTATGCGTCTGGTCCGCACGAATCTCACGTACGACGACATCGCCGACCGTTTGCGTGATCTCGTCGACGAACTCTACAGACGAGTCCCCGCCGGCGTGGGCGGACGCGGTTTTCTCGATCTCGATGATGATCAATTCAAGGCAGTGGCCATCAATGGTGCGCGCTGGTGTGTCGAGCAGGGTTACGGCAGAGCAGCCGACCTCGAATTCACGGAGGAAGGCGGTGTCATTGCCGGCGCCGATCCCTCCAAGGTAAGCCAGCGAGCACTCGAACGTGGGCGTAGTCAGGTTGGCACACTTGGTTCTGGCAATCACTATCTCGAAATCCAGATCGTCAAACCGGAACACGTGTATGATGCGAAGGTTGCCGCTGCGATGGGGATCACCCTGCCAAACCAGGTGATGATCATGTTCCATTGCGGCAGCCGGGGATTCGGACATCAGATCGCCAGCGAGTATGTGCAGCTCTTTGCCCCACTCATGAAGACGAAGTTCGGTATCGAGGTTACCGACCGTGATCTCGCCTGTGCTCCTTTCCGTTCCACCGAGGGGCAGGATTACTTCAAGGCAATGAAGTGCGCGATGAACATGTCGTTCGCCAACCGCCAGGTCATTCTGCACCGTGTGCGAGAGGTGTTTACCGAAGTCCTTGCGCGTAGCGAAACAGAACTGGGGCTCGAACAGGTGTACGATGTCTGTCACAACACGGCGAAACTCGAGGAGCACGAAGTTGGCGGACGGAAACGGACGCTACTCATTCACCGCAAGGGTTCCACACGTGCCTACGCCGCTGGCATGCCTGGATTACCGGCCGCATATCGGGAGGTGGGCCAACCCGTCATCCTGGGCGGCAGCATGGAAACCGGCTCGTATCTGTTGCGGGGAATTCCCAGTGCCGCAGAAGCATTTTATACCAGCGCGCATGGCAGCGGTCGCAAGATGAGCCGTCAGGCTGCCAAGAAACGGTTTCATGGCAAACGGCTCGCACAAGATCTTGCAGCGCGAGGCATCTACGTCCGTAGCGTCTCCTACTCGGGCCTGGCGGAGGAAGCGGGGGCTGCCTACAAGGACATCGACGAGGTCGTCGAGGCAACCTCGATTGCGGGGCTATCGGCGCCGGTCGTTCGACTGACTCCTATCGGCAACATCAAAGGTTGAGCATGGCGTCTTTCGAGTTACTCGAAGATGCACCAACAGCCGATGCAGGTTTCATCGCCAGGGGGGCAACTCTCTCAGAATGTTTCCAGGCTGCGGCGGATGCAACCCTCTCCATCATGATCGAGAATCCCGATGAGCTGCGCGAAGAAACACAGCGTCAGATCCGTGTCGAACACAATGCCATCGATCTTCTGCTCGTCCGCTTCCTGGAAGAGTTGGTCTACTTCAAAGATGCCGAAGGATTGTTCCTGCGCGCACAGGATGTCAGAGTCGAAGAGGCAGGCAGCGGCTGGCGAGCTACGGCCCTCCTGACAGGAGAGCCGATCGATACGGAACGGCATCACCTGAGCGGCGACATCAAGGCAGTCACACTGCACCGACTCGATGTCCGCAAAGTGAAAGATGAGTGGCGCGCCGTCGTGGTCGTGGACATCTGATCGGCAGGATCGACTCCCTTTCCTACCGTTTGAGAGCAGGCAATCCGTCGATGCTTTCCCGGTTCTTTTCTTCGTGGTACCGGGCGATCCCTTCGTTTCCCTTGTGCTCGGCCCACTCGATCATCTGACTCCGATCCCCCTCGAAGCGGTACAGCGGCACACCATAGCCGCATGAATCCGAGATTCGATCGAGTCTGATCCGGATGATCGCGCGCACACCTGGGAAATTCCCGAAACGGCTGCGCAAATCGGCAAAATCATCATCCGCCGGCTCCAGCACCTCCCCCCTTCCATGCAGACGGAGCACCTTCGGGGGTCCCTCGAAGGTACAAAACATGAGAACGATCCTGCCATTCTCGCGGAGATGGGCGATCGTTTCGACCCCGCTACCTGTCAGATCGAGATAGGCCACGGTCGTCGGATCCAGGATCACCAGGGTATCCAACCCTTTGGGTGACACATTGATATGACCCTCCGCACTCAACGGTGCAGTGGCCACGAAGAATATTTTCTGCGCACCGATCAGACCGGCAATCCGGTCATCAATGACACTGTAGACCTTTCCCATGAGGCGTGAGGAAAGCGTAGTTCGATCCTACAGCGCAAGCCCGTACCACACTCCCTCTGAGATGATTCACATGAGCCGCTGCCCCCACGTGTTCAGGGATACAAATCTCTCCATCGGCAGACGTTTGGCTGGTTTGAAATCCTCTCCTGTAAAGTACGCCACCGGCAACAGGGCCGCCTGTGTCACATGTTCTGGAATGCCAAGGATCTCGGCCGCTTCCTTTTCATACATGAGGTGCAACGTCGTCCACGCTGAACCAATCCCGCGCGACCGTAATGCCAGCATAAAGGACCACACGGCAGGCAGGATCGAACCGTAGGTGGAGGCCTGCATGGCGACAGGGAGATGCTCGACCCGGCCAAGGATGCAGGGCACCACGTGGAGCGGCACCTCGTGCAGATGCTGCGCCAGATGGATCGCCGACTCGGCAATCCGCATCATCTGATGAAAACGCGGGTCCGATTCTTTCAGTTGCGGCAGATTCGCATTGTTGTCCCGGTAGGCTTCAAATGCCTTGCGGTAGAGATCGGCAAGACCACGACGCTTCGCCGCTTCCTCCACGACAAGGAAGTGCCAGCCTTGTGCATTGGAGCCGGTCGGTGCCTGGACGGCAATTTCGAGGCACCGCCGAACGACATCCAGTGGCACCGGTCGGGTAAGGTCCAGTCGTTTCCGGACCGACCGTGTCGTTGTCAGCAGATGATCGATTATCGCAAGATCCATGGGAGGCTCCTTATGTCTGTGGAAGTCGGTCCGACAGGGATGCCACGTGAAATGGCGGCCGACAAGAAGCATCGTGCCGCAAACGCTGCCCCGCGAAAGAATCCGGACGAATCGAGTGATTCCCCGGAATATCGGATGCGTACCCCAGGTAGAATCGTCATCGGTAGAATCCTTCCCGCAGGGGAATTGCTTCTGACAAAGAGTTCGGTTTAACCGTCCCTTACTTTTCGGAATCGACGAGCCCGATCATAGGGAACCCGAAGTCGCGTGAGTGTGGCTCTCGAAGACATAGAGACCATGGCACGACCGTGTAATGCACAATCAGAACTGCCTTTGCATCAGGGCGCGACGGAGCACGTCCGGTTCGCAATGCCCACCGTCAAGCGGTGAGCAACCAACCAGAGAGCACGAGCAGCGTATCCATGAAGATGTTCATTACCCAGATCATCTATTTTCTCCGCCAGCGTCCCAGCCGGATGAACATCATCAACCTGTTGCGCTTCCTGGGTGTGCTGGGGGTTCTGATCACAGCCTACAGCGTCCTGTTCCATATCCTCATGGAGTGGGAGGGACGCAACTATTCATGGGTCACGGGTTTTTACTGGACGCTGACGACGATGTCGACGCTTGGTTTCGGCGACATCACCTTCGAAAGCGATCTGGGCAGGATCTTCTCGATCCTGGTGATCCTCAGCGGCGTGCTCTTTCTACTCATCCTCTTTCCCTTCACCTTCATCGAGTTCTTTTACTCTCCATGGCTGCGAGCACAGGCAGAGGCACGCACCCCCACCGAACTGCCAGAAGGAACGCGCGGCCATGTCATCATCACGCACTTCGACGCGGTGGTGCGGGCTCTGGTCTCTCGTTTACAGCAGTTCGGACAGACCTATGCTTTGCTGGTTTCCGACATGACTCAGGCGATCGACCTGTATGGGCAAGGGTACCGTGTCGTGATTGGAGACCTGGATAATCCCGAGACCTACCGGCGACTGCGTGCAGAGAATGCGCTGTTGGTCGCCACGACCGCGAACGACCGTGTGAATACCAACGTGGCCTTCACCGTGCGCGAAGTCAGCGAAGCCGTACCGATCATTGCCACGGCAAACTCGCCCGTATCCGTGGACATTCTGAAGCTGGCGGGCTGCAACCAGGTGATCCAGGTAGCCGAAATGCTCGGGCAGGCGCTGGCGCGCCGCACCTTGAGCGGCAAGACACTGGCACAGGTCACCGGCCAGATCGATGAGATCCTGGTGGCCGAGGCCGTGGTGGCCGGCACACCCCTGGTGGGAAAAACACTCGCAGAAACCAGACTCAGGGAGGACGCGGGGATCAACGTTCTGGGCGTCTGGGAACGTGGGCAGTTTGTCGCCTTCAAACCCGACACACCGATCCACGACAATACGGTGCTTCTCATCGCAGGCTCGAAAGCGCAGGTGCAGCGATACAATAATCTGTTTCAACGCACGGAGGATATCGACGGCCCCGTATTGATCATCGGTGGTGGTCGTGTGGGGCGTGCTGCGGCACGGGCGCTGGCCACGCGAGGAAGCGACTATCGGGTCATCGAGCGATCTCCGGAGAATCTTGCCGACGCGGCGACGGATATCCTGGGCGATGCTGCCGATATCGATGTCCTCAAGAAAGCAGGGATCGAGAGCGCCTCGGCAGTCATCGTCACGACGCACGACGACGACACCAACATCTATCTGACCATCTACTGCCGGCGACTGCGGCCTGAGCTACAGATCGTGAGTCGAGCGGTACACGAGCGCAACGTGGCAACGTTGCACCGTGCAGGAGCGAATTTCGTCCTGTCGTATGCCTCTCTGGGTGCAACTGCGATTGTAAACCTGCTGCACCGCACGGGTATTTTGATGGTCGCCGAAGGCCTGGACATCTTCCGGCAGACCGTGCCTGTCCCGTTGGTCGGCCGAAGCGTGGCCGACGCCGCCATCCGCCAGCAGACCGGCTGTACTGTGATCGGCTTACGCACCAACGGTCAGACGCAGATCAATCCCGACCCGTATCTACCGCTCCCTGCAGGTGCCGAGCTGATTCTGATCGGCACACAGGACGCAGCCCAACGTTTCCAGAAATTGTACGGGGAGGCCAATACACCTGATCTCTCGCACTGATCTGTCCCCGTACTCCGGTAGATTCGTACGCGAACCAATACCCATCGCAGAGAGAGGGTCTCTGCAGTGGAAGTGACATCGGATTGCTCCTGGCATCGTGGGACACTCCTGCAACGGAGGAAGAATGCGCAGAGTTTATGATTTCTGTGATGGATGGCAATTCACCAGGAGCGACGTGACCAAAGCCGGCAGCTCTCTGGCCGGCGTGGACTGGCAGGAAGTCACTCTGCCACACACCTGGAATGCGGAGGACGGGCAAACTCGGGCAGACTACCACCGCGGCCGCTGCTGGTACCGCAAGTCCTTCCAGGCCCCTGATCTACGAAACGGCCAGCATGCCGTTTTGAAATTCGAGGCAGTGGGCCAGGTTGCGGACGTGTTCTGCAACGAGCATCTGCTCACCACACACAAAGGCGGCTATTCGACCTTCTTCGTCGATCTGACTAACAGTCTGCAGCCGGGTGAAAATTCCGTCACCGTTTGCGCTGATAACAAGTCCAGACACATCTATCCCCAGATCGCCGATTTCACCTTCTTCGGTGGCATCTACCGTCCTGTCAGTCTGTTGATCCTGGAGGAGAACCACTTCTCGCTCGAAAAGAGCGGCAGTGACGGTGTCTTCATCACGCCCCGAACCGACGGCAGTGTGCGCGTGGATGCCTATGTCAGCGGCGGCGAGAGCGTCGCTGTTGAACTGCTGGACCAATTGGGCCGGCCGGTCGCCAGGCATCGTGCAGCGCAGCGGGAAGGGCACGCAGTCATCGAGCTGAACGTAAGCGAGCCGCACCACTGGCAGGGCGTGAAAGACCCTTATCTGTACACGGCCGTCGTGACTCTCGATGACACTGATGAACTACGAATTCGATTCGGTTTCCGTGACTTCTCCGTTGATCCCGAAAGAGGCTTCTTCCTGAACGGCCTCTCCATGCCGCTACGCGGGGTCAGTCGCCATCAGTGTCGTGCCGGCATGGGTTCAGCCATTACATTGGAGGAGCATGCCGAGGACATCTCCCTGATCCTGGAGATGGGTGCCAACACGGTACGTCTGGCTCATTACCAACATGCCCAGCCGTTTTACGATCTGTGCGACGAGACGGGTCTGGTCGTCTGGGCTGAGATCCCATTCATCAGCGTGTTCGATCCCTCTCTGGAGAGCCGCGACAACACCATGAGTCAGATGGAGGAGTTGATCGCACAGAACTACAACCACGTTTCGATCTGTTTCTGGGGTATAGGCAACGAATTGGGCATCGGGGGCGAGAGCGAGGCCCTGATGGACAATCTGGCCGCATTGAACGAGCTTTGCCATCGGTTGGACCCCAGCCGTCTGACGACTCTTGCCAACGCTGGCCTGATCAAAGCCAGCGACCGGATGTGCAACATCACCGACGTATTCGCCTTCAACCAATACCTGGGCTGGTATGCGGGCAAAGTCGAAGAGTTGGGACCCTGGCTGGACGGGCAACACAAGCGGTTCCCGGATCGCGGCGTGGGCCTGTCGGAGTACGGCGCCGAGTGCGTGATGGGCTGGCACAGCGACACACCGCGCATTCGCGATTACACAGAGGAGTATCAGGCGTTGTTCCACGAAGCGTCTCTTCAGGCCATCAACGAACGGCCGTACCTGTGGGCGTCGTACGTCTGGAACATGTTCGACTTCGCCGCTGCGAATCGTGATGAGGGTGGCAGCAAAGGGCGCAACAACAAAGGACTGGTGACCTTCGATCGGAAGATCAAAAAGGACGCCTTCTTCCTCTACAAGGCCCATCTCTCCGACCAGCCCTTCGTCCACATTACAGGACGACGCTATGTGCAGCGTCCGCAGGCAACGATCACCGTCAAGATCTACTCCAACCGTCCTCACGTCACCCTTTCGGTGAATGGCGGAGCACGGGTGACTCAGTATGGAGAGAAGATCTTCCTCTTCGAGAACGTGCCACTGCACATGGGCCAAAACACCCTGATGGCAACGGCGGACGACGGCGGCATGGACGTTGTGACCCTGGAGCGTGTTGCCGAACCGAACCCGGCCTATGTCCTGCCACAGGTCGAAGAAGAAATCTCGCAGGAAGTGGCGCAATGGTTTGCGGACCTCGTTCCCCAAAGTGAGGAACTACAATTTCCCGAAGGTTATTGTTCGGTGGAAGACGAGATCGGTGACTTGCTTGCAATCCCCGACGCCAGAGCGGCGCTAGAAGAGTTGCTGTTCAAACCCCTGATGATGAGTGCTGGCCCCCGGATGGAGGCGGGCGAGGTCAACAACTACCTGACCATGATGCAGCAGATGAAGGTCAGTCTCATCTATCCGTTCATCTCCAAACGACTGCCACAGAAAGCCTACGTCCTGCTGAACGAGCGATTGAACAAAGTAAAAAAATAAACGGAGAACAGGGCCAGCAAGACGAAGGAGAGCCACGGAGTGAAGGTAGGGTCGCAGGAATGGAGCAGTTCAGTGATTTTGCCCGGAGTTGACAGGTCAGTAATTCTGTCCTCCCCCTGTCACACCACTCATGCGTTTCCGGCCTGGGCTGCATCCTGTTGGCGCCGTGCCGCAGTCGCATCCGCCGGCGGGATCGCGACGTGGCGGTTATAATCCACGCCAATTTTCTCGAGCTCACCACCGACTCCCAACGCTGTGCCGCCGCCCATCAGCCGTAACTCCGAAACCAGTCGATCCTCGTGACACTCGCGGCAGTTACCCTGATCAATCTCACCGATCCCACCTGACGACCGCGTTCAGTGGCTTCTGTGCTTGATGTGTGTCCCGACTCTGGTGTTTCCGGCAGATCGCAAGGTCGCTGCAGCCCCGTGGCCCACCGGGCACGATGCCGGTCAATGGAATGTTGTCGGTTACGAAATCGAGGAGATTCCTTCGTTCCGAGGAATTTCACTTTGTTCCCGATCAACAGCCCACAGACCGGCACCGTTCTTATTTTAGTTGCTCTCTCGTGTAGCCGAGCAGCTCACGGGCAATGATCAGTCGCTGGATCTCGCCGGTGCCTTCGTAGATGTCGGTAATGCGCACGTCGCGGAACCATTTTTCCAGCAGGTGCTCGCGTGATACGCCCATCGGCCCAAGGATATCGATGCAACCCTGCGTGATCTCACGCACCACAGCGCCTGCCTTGGCTTTCGCCACAGATGCCTCCAGGTTGTTCGGCTGGCTGACCTCGGCAAGCCAGCAGGCCTTGATCATGCACAGGCGCGCCGCCTCGAACAGGGCCTCGAGTCGGATGAACTTTGCCACCACGGCGGATTGTCCGTGCAGGTCGGGACCATAGGTGATCTCGATACCGGCCTTGCGGAGTTCGTCCCGTGTGAAGTCGAGTGCCGCCTCCGCCATCCCCAATCCCAGAGCCGCCACCAGGGGACGCGTCATATTGAAGGTCTTGAGTACCCCCTTGAAACCGCCCGATCCTTCCTTCGGAATCGATTCGTCCGCGCCAAGCAGGTTACCGCGCGGGATACGGCAGTCCTCAAACACAATGGCTGCTGTGTCGTCGGCACGGATGCCCAGCTTCTTTTCCTTGTGTGTGACAGTGAATCCGGGAGTCCCTTTTTCGACGAGAAAGGATTTGATGCCGGCACGGCCGGCCGACTTGTCGATCGTCGCCCACACCACGACACCATCACAACGACATCCGGTGGTGACGAAGATCTTCTCGCCGTTCAGCACCCATTCATCCCCATCGAGTCGTGCCGTCGTCTGCACGCGAGACGGATCCGAACCACAACCCGGCTCCGTAATCGCCATGGCGAGCAGCATGTCACCCCACCGCTTTTTCTGCTCTTCGGTGCCTGCTGCCTGCAACGCCGAACTGCCGAGCCCTCCCCCGGGTGGCCGGCGCATGCGGACGGAATAATCGCCCCAGGTCTGCTCCATGGCGATCAGACCCATCATGATCTTCATGCCACTGTCCTGCTCACCGCGCCCGCTGAAGTATTGCATCATGGGAGGGAAGTCTTTCACTTCAGGGAGCTGGTCGGGAGGAAAGTCGTGTTCATTTTCATCGTACTGTCGCGCATATTTTCGGGCGACGAGCGATTCTTTACGAATGTTGGCGAGCAACTGCAGATCGTTTTCACTCAATTCCAGATCGATCATGGTCATGACTCCTCATGTACGTCGGCACTGCCGTCTCTCGAACCGCCGGTCACACGGCGACCGCACCCTCGACGGCGGATAATGTTCGCGCGTTGCGGTACCACATCTCCACAGGATGTTCCCGGATGAAGCCGTGGCCACCGAGCACCTGCACTCCGTTATCGGTCGTCCAGACCGACTTTTCCGACGCAATGATCTTCGCATAGTGAGCCGATCGAGTCGCATCCAATCCCTGTTCGAGTTGGCTCGCGCCGCGCCACGTCAGATTCCGCATCGATTCGATCTCGATCAACATATCGGAGAAACGAAAGGCAATCGCCTGCTTGCGGGCAATCGGCTCATCGAAGGCCACACGCTCCTTGGCATACGGGATACAGAACTCCAGTACTGCACGTGAAATCCCCGTAAGCACGGCAGCCTGGGCAATACGGCTATGGTTGAGGAGGCGCATCACATCAGCTCCGGCCGAGCCTCCCAGCCGTGCCGCTGCCGGCACCTCCACGTCCTTCAACTCGAGCCGTGCCATGGGAAGCGGCTTCAAACCGAGGTTTTTCTCAGGAGCCGTTACCGAGAGACCCGCTGCGTCACGCGCAACCAGGAAGGCATCGACCTTCCTCCCGGCACGCGCCACCACCAGAAAGTGCGAGGCGCGATCACCCATCGGTACGAAACATTTCGTACCGTTCAGCACGTAAACATTCTTGCGCTTCTCAGCCGTCGTACGAGGCGCCAGTGCGTTGAAATCCGGCACCGGTTCGCAGACCGCCAGCGATCCGATCTCATACGGCGCGCGATCATGGTCCGCCAGGTAGTGTTTCTTCTGTGCCTCGCTCCCCTGATCGAGAAGTGCAAAGATGAATTGTGCCGGCGCCATCGCTGCCAGAGCGAGGCTGGCGCAACCATGACCGAGTTCCTCCAGGACGAGAGCATTGGTGATCGGCGAACGCGCAGCTCCGTATCCACCAAAGGCCTCGGGGATCTGTGATGAGATCAGACCCAGTTCCCAGGCCTGTGAGAGGAAGCTGCTTGGAATGGCGCCCTCTTCGTCACAGGAACGCGCCATCGGGCGCATCACCTGCGCTGCGAAATCACGCACCGTCTGGCGGATCGACTCCTGCTCGTCCGTCGGCTGAAACGAAATCATCGACACCTCCTGGCACCGGGACGTTTTCCCGGCGACCTTGCCACTGGGATTTTGCCGAAGTTTTCAGGTCGCCAACGCTACCGCAAGATCGGACTCAGCAACTCCCCGTAGGGACCGCGCTGTCGTCACGTCTCGATGGGAAGGTCAGAAACGCGAAATTGGATTCCGCGCTGCCGGTTCAGTCGTCGCTCAATGAGCCCTTTATGTATTCGCGGTTCAACCGTGCAATGAAGCGCACACTGATTTCCTTCGGACACGCTGCTTCGCACTCAAAGGTATTGCTGCAACTGCCGAAGCCCTCCGCATCCATCTGCGCCACCATGTTACGGGCACGCGCTTCACGTTCCGGCTGGCCCTGCGGCAGCAGTGACAGGTGCGAGACCTTGGCGGCAACGAACAACATGGCCGACGCGTTCTTGCAGACTGCCACGCAAGCACCACAGCCGATGCAGGCGGCAGCATCCATCGCCAGCTCCTGATCCACCTTGGAGATCGGCAGCGTGTTGGCGTCCGGAACACCTCCCGTGTTTACGGAAACGAACCCGCCCGCCTGAATGATGCGATCGAAGGCACTGCGGTTGACGACCAGATCCTTCACGATGGGAAAAGCGCGCGCACGCCATGGTTCGACCGTAATCGTGTCGCCGTCCTTGAAGTCGCGCATGTAGACCTGACACGACGCGCGACCGCGTCCCGGTCCGTGCGGGTCGCCATTGATCACGAGAGAACATGTGCCGCAGATGCCTTCGCGGCAGTCACTCTCGAATGCCACCGGTTCCCTACCCTGCTCGACCAGCTCACGGTTGAGAGAGTCGAGCATTTCCAGAAACGACATCTCGGGAACGATGTGATCCTTCTGGTAGGTGTCGAAACGGCCTGTAGACGCCGCGTCCTTTTGGCGCCAGATGCGCAGGGTGACTTGCATTATTTGTAACTCCTCGTAGCGAGGTGGACGAATTCGAATTCGAGCGGTTCGGAGTGACGCACCGGTTTCGCACCGGCACCCGCGTACTCCCAGGCAGCAACGTGGCAGAAATTCTCATCGTCACGTTGCGCCTCACCCTCATCGGTCTGGAATTCCTCACGGAAGTGGCCGCCGCACGACTCGCGGCGCTCCAGGGCATCGAGACACATCAATTCGCTGAATTCGAGGAAGTCAGCCACACGACCGGCACGCTCCAGCGCCTGATTCAGTTCGCTGCCACTGCCCGGAACACGGAGTTCTTTCCAGAACTGCTCGCGCAGTCCGGGGATTTCCGCCAGGGCCTTCTTCAGGCTGGCGTCCGTACGGGCCATGCCGCAGCTGTCCCACAGCAGTTTGCCCAGTTTTTGATGGAACACATCGGCGGGGTGCTTTCCCTGGATCGACAACAACCGATCGGTCCCGGCCCGCGTCTCCTTCTCCGCCGCGACAAATTCGGGCGATTCGACGTTCGGCTTCGGCTGCCTGGCTGTCGCGAAGTACCCGCCGATCGTGTACGGCAGGATGAAATAGCCATCCGCAAGGCCTTGCATCAACGCGCTGGCACCGAGGCGATTGGCGCCGTGGTCGGAGAAGTTCGCCTCGCCCAACACGAACAGACCCGGGATGTTGCTCATCAGATTGTAGTCAACCCACAGCCCACCCATCGTGTAGTGCACCGCAGGAAAGATGCGCATCGGAACCTTGTAGGGGTTCTCTGCGGTGATCTCGTGGTACATGTCGAACAGATTTCCGTAACGTTCCCGTACCACATTCTCGCCGAGGCGTTGGATTGCTGCACTGAAATCGAGATAAACACCGAGACGGCTCGGCCCTACGCCACGCCCTTCATCGCAGACCTGTTTGGCTGCACGCGACGAAATATCGCGCGGCGCCAGGTTGCCGAAGCTCGGGTATTTCCGTTCGAGGTAGTAGTCCCGTTCTTCTTCGGGAATCTGATCCGGCGAACGAGTATCTCCCTTCTTCAAGGGCACCCAGACACGACCGTCGTTCCGTAGCGACTCCGACATCAGTGTCAGCTTCGACTGATGATCGCCCGAGACAGGAATACATGTCGGATGGATCTGCGTGTAACAGGGATTTGCATAGGCGGCACCACGCTTGTAGGCGCGGTACGCTGCGGTAACGTTCGAGTTCACCGCGTTGGTCGACAGGTAGAAGACATTGCCATAACCGCCCGTGGCCAGAACCACTGCGTCAGCCGCATGGCGCTGAATCTCGCCACTCACCAGATTGCGTGTGATGATGCCCTTGGCGTGGCCGTCGACGATCACCAGATCGAGCATTTCGGTGCGCGGATACATCTTTACCGTACCAAGGCCGATCTGTCGCGATAACGCCGAGTAAGCACCGAGCAGGAGTTGCTGGCCCGTTTGGCCGCGCGCATAAAATGTACGCGACACCTGCGCACCGCCGAACGAGCGGTTCGCCAGCATCCCGCCATACTCACGGGCAAAGGGCACACCTTGTGCCACACACTGGTCGATGATGTTCACTGACACCTGCGCCAGACGGTAGACGTTCGCTTCTCGTGAACGGAAATCGCCGCCCTTGATCGTATCGTAAAACAGTCGCCAGACACTGTCGCCGTCGTTCTGGTAGTTCTTCGCAGCATTGATGCCGCCCTGCGCGGCAATACTGTGGGCTCGGCGCGGGCTGTCATGAAAGCTGAATGCCGATACCTGATAACCCAGTTCCGCCATGGTAGCCGCTGCCGATGCGCCGGCGAGGCCGGTACCAACGACAATCACGTGGAACTTACGTTTGTTCGCCGGATTGACGAGAGAGATCTCGGCGCGATGCTTGTCCCACTTCTGTTCGAGCGGGCCAGATGGAGTACGTGGATTCAGTTCCATGTCAGTGCCCTGCCACCGTAAGGATGCCGGTCAACGCTGCCAACGGGATGGAGCAGTTCCCGAGAAACACGATGGTGCTGATCACCGGTCCTGCGGCGCGAAAGATCGGGTTGTACTTCGGATAGTTGAGACCGAAGGTCTGAAAGATGCTCGAAATACCGTGCTGCAGGTGCAGCATGAGCGGTACCATGGCGATGATGTAGAGGAGGGAAACCACCGGTTTGCGAAACCCCAGCACGACCATGGCGTACACGTCGTGGCGCCCGCTTCCGTCATGCAATACGTAGTTCGATGGATCCGTGAGGCCCAGTGTGAAGTGTGCCAGGTGATAGACAACGAAGGTGGCAATGATCAGACCGCTCATGAACATCGTACGTGATGCGTAGCTCGATACGAGCGGATTCAATCGGGCATACGGCTGGGGCCGTGCCGCTTTGTTGAGCAAGGTGAGACGCACCGCCGAAGTAATGTGTAACACGATGGCCGTCAGAAGGCCGATTCGTGCCGCCCAGAGCAGTCCGCCCAGTTGTTGGAGTTTATCGGCATAGGCATTGAGGGCTTCCGGTCCGAGAAACACCTGCAGGTTGCCAAGCATGTGCCCCAGCACGAAACCCGACAGAATGAGTCCGGTCAGACCCATCAGCCACTTCATACCGATGGTGGAATTGAACGTGGTCCGCAGCCAACCCATCGTGTGCCCTATTCCTTTCGGAGATGTGAGGCAGGCTATCAAACCGGGGCGCTTTGGCTCAACCAAGCTTCCGGCACAATCTTTTCATGCGCCCATAAGCGAGGCTGCGCCTGACGAGGAGGAGCGGCGACCGGAGGAGCGTGCGCTCGCCGCAAAAGCTCGACCGGCAACCAACGGAGTGTTTCAAGAAATCATCAATACAGGGTGGATGGAGTGCAGCCACGAACCACTGTTGCGCGGCCCGTCGAGGCATTCATGGGAACCGCTACGGAATCGATCCTCCGGCACGATCCATCCAGCGCCAGCGCGGCCTCCCATCCGAACAAAATCGGCCGCACCATTCAGCAGGACCGGCAAATCACGGATAACTCGCCCGTACCGCCGATGTCACGGCTACTGTTGGGCGTGTTCCGGCTGGGGCGGCTTCGGCAGAAAGGTTTCTGCCGGGCCATGAGCCTCCCGCCGCTTGGCAGCCTGGAAATGCTCGACCTTGTAGACGGCATCGGATGCAATACGGCGGACACTCGCGTCCTGGTCATCCGTCGAAATCTTTTTCAACAGGTCTGCAGCTTCCGTCGAGCCGATCTCACCCAGGGCATACACGGCCGTACCGCGTGTGGCGACATCGAGATCCCTCTGCAGAAACTCCATGATCGGTTTCGTCGCGCGGTCGTCGCCAATCTCTCCGAGCGAGGCCAGAATACGCTGCTTCATCTGCGGCTCGGTGTTGCGCAGAAATAGTTGTTGGATGAGCACCTGAGTGGATTCGGTCGCCCGCATCAGACCCAACATTTCGATCGATTTGGCCTGTACGCGCACATCCGTATCACCGATGGATTGGATCAGGTACGGCACCACCTTCGGGTCGCGTGTGGCACCGAGCAGTTTCACGCCTTCGAGCCGGTCGGATGGTTCTGCGCTGCTCAGCTTGCGGACATAATCCTCGATCGAGGTCCCTTGCGTATTCTTTTTGAACCGCTGTTGCATCTGGCCGCTGTTGAACTGCGCCGATACCGGCGTCTGCAGCAGAATGCTTGCCACAAACAGAGGAATCACCCAACCGAGGTACGGCAGTCGCTCTGTACCCCGGCAGGATCGCGGTCCACGAAGTGCAACCGGGATCAAACGCATCTGTTCACCCCTGGCCAGAGGGGTTGAGACGGATCATGACCCAATCACCCATTTCATGCACCGAGTAGGGTGGTGGATCATCGAAACGAAAACCGATTGTGATCCGCAGCGTGCCCTCGTGGCGTGACACCCGCACATCGGTGATCTCCGGATCCGTCTGCGGCAGCGCGCGTTCGTCGAGATCCCCATCGCCCAGCGGTCCCCACGCCTCCACCTGGATCCGCCCGGGATCCCGCTCACTGGAGTGGCGGAGCATTCCGGGTACACGCGACAAGCGCAACAAAACGGCACGATGACCGTCCGCCGTTTGCAGAATCTGCAACTGGCGTAGGCTCACCGGCGCCTGGTCGCCCAACGGTGCCGCAGTCGGACGGCTCAGATTCTGCGGGCAACCGCTCAAGGCGAACGCCAACGCAACAATCGACAGCGCCAGAACTCTCATGTGGTTCGGGGAGATAGCCGATGGGACGGAGAGGGGCAAGCAGAGATGTGGCGGGAAAATCGTTCTTCGAGAGGGGAATCTCACCCAACCTGGCAGGCATCACGGAAGCTCACAGATCCGCAAAATCAAGGCGTTCGCGTGCCACCGAAAAACCAGAATTGCGGGCGACTGAGTTTCAGGATACAGCCCCCGTACTCGCCCATGGATCGAATCGAACAGAACCTTCGCAAGCTGCCACCACAAAGCATTGAAGCAGAAGAATCGGTGCTGGGCGGTATTCTACTCGACAACCAGGCTTTTGATCGCGCCATCGAGCTGGTCGGCGTTGATGACTTCTACCGCGAGACGCACCGCAAGATCCTGCGTGCCATGATCGAGTTGAACCAGCGTAGTGAGCCAATCGACCTGGTCACTCTGGCGGAAGCGATGAAACGTCGGGGCGAGTTGCAGGACATTGGTGGCGCTGCCTACCTCGCCGAATTGGCGGAGAAGGTCCCCACCGCCTCCAACATCGACTACTACGCCCGTATCGTCCGCGAGAAGGCCATTCTTCGCAGTCTGATCGAAACGGCCACCGAAATTGCCACACGCGGCTACGAACCGGGCGGCGATGTCGAGTCTTTCCTCGACCAGGCAGAACAAAAGATCTTCGAAATTTCCGAGCGTAAGGTACGCCCACAGTTCTTCCGTATCCGCGACATCATGATGCATTCGATCGAGGCGATCGAAAAGCTCTACGAACGCCAGCAAATGGTCACCGGCGTGTCGACGGGTTTCATCGATCTCGACCGTGTGACCGCCGGGTTGCAACCCTCCGATTTGATCATCGTTGCGGGCCGCCCCAGCATGGGGAAAACGGCCTTTGCGCTCAACATCGGCGTCAACGTGGCTCTCGGGTCCGGAATCGGTGTGGCGATCTTCTCGCTCGAAATGTCGAAAGAACAACTCGTACTCCGCATGCTCTGTTCCGAGGCTCACGTCGATCAGTCGAAGGTTCGCTCCGGCTTTGCTGCTGAAAGGGATTTGCCCAAACTCGTACTCGCTGCTGGCCGTCTCTCCGATGCCCCTATCTTCATTGATGATACGCCTGCCATGAGCGTCCTCGAATTGCGTGCCAAGACGCGAAGGCTCAAACGTGACCGCGAGGCCAACCTCGGTCTGGTCATCATCGACTACCTCCAATTGATGCGTGGCGCGGATCGCATCGAAAGCCGCGAACAGGAGATTTCGGCAATTTCCCGTTCACTCAAAGCGCTGGCCAAGGAGCTGAACGTCCCAGTGGTCGCTCTCTCGCAGCTCAACCGCCAGGTCGAGGCACGCGCCGACAAGAAGCCGGTAATGGCGGATCTACGCGAATCGGGTGCCATCGAACAGGATGCCGATGTGATCGCCTTTCTGTTCCGGCCCTGGGTCTACGACAAAAACGCCAATGATCGCGAGGCGACGGTGATCGTCGCCAAGCAACGTAACGGTCCGACTGCCGATGTGGCCCTCACGTTCATGTCCGAATACACGCGTTTCGAGAATCACACGGAAGAAGAGATCCAGTATCCCGAAGCGGGAGAGTTGTAGGCAGCAGCAACCTTCCAGGCTCAAAGCGGCTCGGGTCTGAGTTCCAAAGCTGTTTCCAACCATCCGGGCGGCATGCGGGCTGGTTGGAGAAGATCCTCCCCCCACCACAGGCATTCACAGGTGTACGTGATACAGCAGTACGTACACCATAACGCCACTGGCAGACACGAAGAGCCACACCGGCAGAGTCCAGCGCGCAATGCGGCGGTGCCGAACGAACCGACCGCGCCAGGCATAGGCGAGGGTCATCAGAACCATCGGTACCATGACTGTAGAGAGCGCGATGTGGGGCAGGAGGATCGCCAGATAGATCCCCTTCAACCAGGATGGCCCCGCGAAACGTACCGAGCCGACCTGGTAGTGATGCGCCAGGTACGACACCAGGAAGAGCGCTGAGATCACAACGGCCGCCATCATGCAGATCCGGTGTGCGCGGACCCGCCGCCGTCGGATAAAGTAGAACCCCAGACTCAACAGGACGGCCGCCGCACCGTTGAGCAGCGCATTGATCGTTGCCAGCGGTGAGGCGACCACCTCGTTGTGACCGGACGTTGGTGCATCAAAGAACAAAGCTGCAACGATACCGATCACCGCGATCGACAGAATCGCCACGACGATGTGTGTCAGCCGCTCTCCAGCAGGTGCAGACGTCTTGTTCATCCAGAGCGAAGCCTACCGCCACACCATCGGAGAAGGAAGCACAGCAGATCGTCCACGAGCATCTCCAACCCCACAGACAGATTCCGCAGGAATCGGCCGTATCGCACACGCTCCGACGCCACCATGGAGGCCCGGATCGATCCACCGCTGCCGGCCAGACACCCTCTGCACCAGGGGCACCCGTACCGCAATTTTCACTACCCCCTCTTGCATGATCAAAACACATGTTTTAAACACTCGTTTCGAAATGAAGCCAACTACGATCAAAGACACTCGCGACAGACTCCTGGAAGCCGCCGCCGAGCTGTTCGCGCAACGCGGCTACCATGCTTCGACGTTGCGTGACATCGCGGCGCGCGGAAATGTGAACGTCGCGGCCGGCCATTATCATTACGGATCCAAAGAGGCTCTCTACATCGAGGTGCTGCGGGAACAGTTCGCGCATCTCCGCTCTCGCATGCAGGAGTTCGGTGCCACCTGGTCGAGAGAGGAACTGCAACACCTCTCGCGCGAGAAGCTCACCGAACTGCTGCGGCTACGCACACGCACCATGCTCGACTTCCTGCTCGGTCCGCCCCCCAGCCTCCACGGCACCTTGATACAACGGGAGTTGTGCGATCCCAGCGAAGCCCTGCCCATCATCATCGATGAACTCATCGAGCCGATGATCAGCGACTTGAAAGATATCATCACGCTTCTGGAACCATCTCTCGACAGTGAAGCGGTGGAGTCGTGCGCCTGCAGCATCATCGGCCAGACCCTGTTCTACCGAACCGTCATGGCCGCCATGCTCTACCGCAAGAAATGGGAACAATATCCGAAACAATTCACGGCGCGGACCGCTGAACACATTGTGGAATTCTCCCTGGGTGGACTCACTCACCTCGCTGCGGAGCAGAGAAAGAAAAGACATGGACGCTAGGAAGATCTGGGTTCTGGGGCTGCTCCTTTCGGCGGGCTGCAGCGCCATGATCGAGCCGGGTGGGAACGGTGGTTGGGATGCGCAACGTCGCGGGCAGGAACTAGCAGCCCGTTGAAAAACTCCCCCCGGGGTACAGTTCTGTGATATAGGGTGTCGTATCGGAAGTGGAGGTGGCGGGTGGCGCTGGGACGGCAGGAAGC
>JAANMY010000477.1_pt1 | contig 56205 bp, 44 predicted proteins | sample 7279691 | NCBI WGS metagenome assembly JAANMY01 (sample SAMN14094543, study PRJNA606508) | bioreactor metagenome | isolation source: A lab-scale SPAN reactor treating ammonium-rich wastewater day 388 | place: Ireland: Galway | collected 2018-02-07 | reverse complement strand
CGCCATGGAGATGGAGGCGGGCCAGCGCGAGGACCGCCCCGCGGTCGCCGACGCGGCTCTGATGAATGGACACTCTCCCCAGTGCTGCATCTTCGCCACGAACCCGGACCCGCGGTCGCCGACGCGGCTCTGATGAATGGACACAGGACGATTTCATTCGACATGGTTGCTCCTCTTCCCCCGCGGTCGCCGACGCGGCTCTGATGAATGGACACTCCCTGTTGCTCACGGCGTCGCTCCTTTGTCATCCCCGCGGTCGCCGACGCGGCTCTGATGAATGGACACCCCATGCGTCCTGGCCAAGGCGAGCCCGCTGCTTCCCCGCGGTCGCCGACGCGGCTCTGATGAATGGACACGTGGTCACCTGGATGGACGTGCAGGCCCCGCCGCTCCCGCGGTCGCCGACGCGGCTCTGATGAATGGACACCTCACAATCCGATCATGCTGGCGATCACGGCGCGCCCGCGGTCGCCGACGCGGCTCTGATGAATGGACACGCGAAGCAGGCGAAGCGTGCAACGTCGTGAAGAAGCCCGCGGTCGCCGACGCGGCTCTGATGAATGGACACCGGAGGCGGCGTCCTGCCCCAGCACGGCCAGGAGGCCCCGCGGTCGCCGACGCGGCTCTGATGAATGGACACAGTCGGGAAGCCCGTGATGGTAACGTGGTCGCCCATCCCGCGGTCGCCGACGCGGCTCTGATGCTTGAGTCCACGCTCCTCGGGCAACCATCAACACCATCCTGCGTTCGTCACCAATCTCCGCACATCACCGTCCGCGCGCGAGCGAGCGTGACGGAATGTTCCACGTGGAACATTCCGTCGAGTTTGTGCGCGCGGGCTACTTGCCCGCGAGTTCGCTGGAGGCGGGGGCGAGGGTGCCGCCGTTGGCCTTGATGCGGTCGGCGACCTGCGCGGGTGCGCCCGGCGGGAGCGAGACGCGGGCGGCGCGGAGGGTTTCCGGCGCGGGCGCCGCCGCGGGCTCGGCGTCGACGCGGAGGCGGCCCTTGTTGCGGGGCATGTCGGGCGGGAGTTGGATCGTGGCGGCGGGCTCGGGGATTCGGGCCTCGGCCTCTTCGCCGGCGTGGACACCCCAGACCGTGGCGTCGTTCATGAACGTGCGCACGCCGTCGGTGAAGCCCTGGTCGCGCAGCCACTTCTGCCGCTGCTCTTCGAGGCGACCGGCGACGATGCGGGTGGCGCGGGAGTAGGGGTTGGAATAGGGGCTGGGATCGTGGGCGTCGATGTGCTGCCAGGGCGAGATCTCGAAGGCGAGGACGGGGGTGTGCTTGAAGAGCCCGTCGATGCGGGCGGTGAAACTGGCGTCTTCGAGTCCGAAGGCGCCGTAGGCCTCGGCGCCGGGGCTGCCCGAGTCGCGGGCCCAGACCTCGAGCCCGCCCATGCGCGGGCGTGAGACCCAGAGGCGGCCGTTGAAGCCCGGGCGGCGGTTCGAGTCGACCATGTCGGCGGGATAGGGGGCGGGGATCTGGGCGAGGTCCAGCGGGGAGCGGCGGGCCTCGAAGTGCTGGACCTGTCCGACGGAGAGGACGACGGTGAGGAGGACGATGCTCATGGCGGGCCTCGATTCTTTCGTTCCTTGAGTCCTTCAAGGGCGGCGCGCGCGGCGGCGCGCTCTCAAGAAGAATGGCACGGGGCTTGAGAGAAACCAGCAAATCTCGCGGGGTCGGGTGCGTGTCGCAGGGATTGGTGGGCGGCGCGTGGCGCTATCGGACGCGCGGCGCGGGTTATGAGCCTGAGAAGGGGATGGACTCGCGCGAGGCCATCCACTCGTAGGCGTCGAGCACGCCGGAGATGTGGGCGCTGGGGCGGTGTTCGGCGCGGACGTAGGCGCGGGCGGATTCGCCGAGGCGCGCACGGAGGGCGGGATCGGCGAGCAGGGGGGAGATGGCGTCGGCCCAGGCGGCGGGCTGGGTCGAATCGACGAGTCGCGCGGTGCGGGTGTCGAGGAGGTCGGTGACGGCGGGATCGGTGCGGGCGACGATGCACATGCCGGCGCCCATGGCTTCGAGCAGGAGGGATCGCGACTCGCCCGGGGCCTCGGGGTGGACGAGGAGGTCGCAGCGGAGCGGGAGGGTGCGCTGGGCCTCGGCATCGGGGATGAGCGTGACGCGGTCGAGCAGGCCGAGGCGAGACGCGACGGGCCAGAGGCGAGCGCGGGAGGCGAGGTCGGCGTCGATGAAGATCATGGGGGCGGGTCCCTGGGCGAGGGCGATGCCCTCGAGGGCGGCCCGGGCGGCGCGCGCGTCGTCGCCCGAGCCGACGAGGACGACCGAGGGAACCTCGGAGCGTGTCGAGGCGGCCTCGGTGGGCACGCCCCAGGGGACGTGGCGGACAGAGCCGCGGCCTTCTTCGCGACGGAGGGCGCGCTCGATGGCGCGGTCGGGGACGAGGAGCATGGAGGAGTGGTCGGCGAGTTCGACGGCGCGACGGACGAGGCGGATGGCCCAGACCTCGAGGGCGAGGAGGGCTTCGGCGTGTTGGGCGAGGGCGGCGGCGAAGGACCAGGTGTCCTCGCCCAGGGCGTGGACGATGTCGACGGGGCGATCGAGGTCGGCGCCCTGGGCGAGGCGTTCGAGGAGGTCGCGTGCGCGGGCGGGGCGTGAGAGGAACGAGGCGCGATCGCGGAACCGGAGAAGGTTGGTGTAGACGCGAGTCTCGGCAAGGGCGGCGTCGTCGGGCAGGGCGAGCGAGACGCGAACGCCCTCGCCGACAAGGCCCATCTCGAGGCGGGCGAGCAGGGCCGACTCTCGGCGGGCGAAGTCACGATCGGCGATGAGGAGAACCCGCAATCGATGCTCCTCGAGTGGTGGAGCCGGAACCCCTGTTGCGGAATGAAGTCAAGCGTCCGGTGAGATGTGGATCATTGGTGGAAAAGGGGGATGGGAGAACGAGGATGATCGTACGGAGATGGCGAAAGGCCGCCAGCACGAGGAGCGAATGGATCCTAAGGCTTTGTGATCAAGGTAGATAGATCGATGCGGAACGTGAACATGGAACTGGAGGAGCGTGGCGGAAGGTTGAAGGCGAGAAGGCGCATGGATGTGGATTGACGAGCGTTATTGGTAGTTCTGTGGGGGCTTGCGGAAGGCGAGGTCGGGGACGGCGGAGGGAAGATGGGCGACGTGTTTCGTGCGCCAGAGGCCGACCCAGTGTCGAGGGGCGACTTCCTGGAGGGTGTAGTCGCCGGCGGGTCCATCGGCGCGGGCGAGGTCGGGGGGTGGTTCGTGCCAGGGCCACCATGGGCGGACGCCCTTGTCGGCATCGGGGAGGCGAGCGAACTCGGCGGGGTTTTCGGTGACTTCCTTGATGGTGACGAGGCGGTCGCGGCGGGCGCCGATCTTGGGGATCGAGGCGAGGAGCCCACGGGTGTAGGGGTGGAGGGGGTTGTCGAAGAGGGTGAGGACGTTGGTGTACTCGACGACGCGGCCGGCGTACATGACGCAGACGACATCGGCGTTCTCGGCGACGACGCCGAGGTCGTGTGTGATGAGCATGATGCCCATGCCGCGGGACTCTTTGAGGGAGGCGAGGAGTTCGAGGATCTGGGCCTGGATGGTGACATCGAGTGCGGTGGTGGGCTCGTCGGCGAGGAGGAGGCGTGGCGCGCAGGAGAGGGCCATGGCGATCATGACGCGTTGGCGCATGCCGCCGGAGAACTGGTGGGGGTAGGCGCGGATGCGTTTTTCGGGCTCGGGGATGCCGACGTCTCGCATGGCCTGGAGGGCGATGTCCCGGGCCTTGGCGGAAGAGACGTTTCGGTGGAGGAGGATGGCTTCGAGGATCTGGTCGCCGACGGTGTAGACGGGGTTAAGGGAGGTCATGGGCTCCTGGAAGATCATGGCGATCTGGGCGCCGCGGACCTTCCGCATGTCGGGCTCGTCGAGGGCGAGGAGGTTGGCCGGGGGCTGGTCGTCGCCGGGGTTGAACCAGATGGCGCCGCGGTCGAAGCGTCCTGGTGGTCTGGGGATGAGTTGGAGGGCGCTCATGGCGGTGACGGACTTTCCGCAGCCGGACTCGCCGACGACGGCGAGGGTCTGGCGGGGGTAGACGGACATGCGGACGCCGTCGACGGCCTGGATACGAGGCCCGGAGCCGTTGGAGAAGGAGACGCCGAGGTCATCGACGCGGAGGAGGGGGGGATCCGAGGCGTGGTGGACCATGGTCGAGTACCTCGTCAGACGCGTGCCTTCTTGAGTTTGGGGTCGATGGCGTCGCGGAGGGCTTCGCCGATGAGGTTGTACGCGAGGACGGTGAGGAAGATGGCGGTGCCGGGGATGATGGCGAGCCACCACTTGAACTGTCCCTCGGCGTTGGTGGCGTTGGAGAGGAGTTTGCCCCAGGAGGGGGAGTCGATGGGTCCGAGGCCGAGGTAGGAGAGGGTGGCTTCGGCGAGGATGGCGGCGGCGATGCCGAAGGAAGCGTCGACGAGGACGGGGGTGACGCCGTTGGGGAGCATGTGCTTGAAGAGGATGGAGCGGAGGGGGAGGCCCATGGCGTTGGCGGACTGGACGAAGTCCTGGTTTCGGAGGCGGAGGAACTCGGCGCGGGTGAAGCGAGCGGAGCCTGTCCAGGTGACGAGGCCGATGATGGTCATGGTGACGTAGGTGGTGCGCATCTCGTTGGGGAGGACGCCCGCGGCGATGATGAGGAGGAAGAGGACGGGGACGGACATGAAGATCTCGATGAGTCGCTGGAGGAGGAGATCGACCTTGCCGCCGAAGTAGCCGGCGAAGGCGCCGAGGGTGACGCCGATGGTGACGGCGATTCCTGTGGAGACGAACCCGATGGAGATGGCGAGGCGGCAGGCGTGGAGGGCCTGGGCGAGGACGTCCTGCCCGAAGGCATCGGTGCCGGCGATGAAGGGTCGTCGTCGTGTGGGGGCATCGTCGTGGTGTTGGAGGGCGACGCCCAGGCGAGTGCCCGGGGGGAGGCGGTCGAGTTCGGAGAAGCGTTGTCCCGGGGAGAAGGGGATGAGGGTGTAGACGGCGCGGGCCTGGCCGGCGGCTTCGAGGGCGGGGTACTCGAAGCGTTCGATGCGAGGGCGATTCCAGGTGAGGAGGATGGAGAGGGAGGCGACGAGGGCGACGAGGAGGGGGAGGGTGATCCGAAGCCTGGCGGAGCGGAGGACGGGGAGCCCTCCGGCGAGGAGCGCGGCGGCGCCGGCGAAGCCGAGGGCGGCGAGCCATGGGGTGATCGGCTTGACGCGGATGGTCTTGGCCCAGTCGGGGGGGTTGCTGGAGAAGAGGCGGTTCTGGAAGAGGGTGGCGGCGACGACGGCGGCACCGAGGAAGGCGCCGGCGTAGAGGGCGAGGCCGAGGCGTCGGCCCCTGTGGGCGCGCGGGCCGAGGAGGACGAAGGCGGCGGAGGCGAGGGCCCAGACGGGGAGGGCGACATCGGAGGAGCGGAGGAAACGGAAGAGGGGATAGGAGATATCGGTGGGGGCGCCGGAGGGATCGAGCCTGGTGAGTCGGAGGGGGTGTCCGCTGGCGAGGAAGGGGGCGAAGACGGCGATGAAGGCGATGGCGGCGAGCCAGGCGAGGGCGAGCATGGCGCCTCGTCGGAGGACGACCTGGGACCAGGCGTCGGCCCAGAAGCCCTTGGCCGGAGAGAGGCCAAGGCCTTGCATGAGTTCGACGCCGGTGACGACCTTCTCTCGCATCCGTGGGTTCCTACTTGTAAGAGACGCGTGGGTCGGCCATGGCGTAGAGGAGGTCGGCGAGGAGGAGGGCGAGGAGGTTGACGATGACGATGATGGTGGAGTTGGCGAGGATGAGTTCGCGGTCACGGAAGGAGATGGCCTCGATGATCATGCTGCCCATGCCGGGGACGGAGAAGATCCGTTCGATGACGACGGAGCCCGCGAGCATGGCGGGGAAGATGGCGACGAACATGGTGATGATGGGGAGGAGGGAGTTTCGGAAGACGTGGCGGAAGACGATGGTGAGGCCAGGGACGCCCTTGGCCTTGGCGGTTCGGACGTAGTCGGCGTTGAAGTTATCGAGCATGGCGGCGCGGGTCTGCTTGGAGAGGACGGCGAAGCCGGTGTAGACGAGGCAGGTGACAGGCAGGACCATGTGCCAGAGGGTGTCGAGGAGGAAGCCGCGGGACCACGCGCCGTTCTCGAAGGAGGGGAGGAAGAGGAAGGAGCGAGCGTCGGCGTCGTGGAGGCCGGCGGAGGGGAAGGCACCTTGCGAGGCGAAGATCCCCTGGAGGAGGACGCCGGCGAGGACGACGGGGAAGGACCAGAGACAGATGAAGAACGTTCCGAGGCCGACGTCCTCCCACTGGCCTTTGCGTGTGGCGGCGAGCATGCCGCTGGGGACACCGATGAGGTAGATGATGGGGAAGGCGGTGAGGTTGAGGAGGAGGGTGACGGGGAGGGCCTCGGCGATGAGTTTGGAGACGGGTCGCTGGCGGGCGAAACTGATGCCGAGGTCTGGCGCGGCGAGATAGACGGGCCCGAGCCCGATGCCAGCGCGGGGGTAGGGGGAGAGATCGAAGATGGTGCGGAGGTGTCGCTCGGCGGCGACGGCTCGCTCGTGTGCGGCGAGCATCTCGGCACCGCGGAGGGCGACCTCGGGCCAGGAGGGAGCGGCGTGGCTGGGGGAGTGGCGCTGGAAGGTCGAGAAGGCGACGCGTCCCTGGTCGTCCTGGGGGGCGTGCAGGTCGATCTCGGCGGCGTAGGACTTGAGGGTGGCGCGCAGGGTGCCTCGTGCGGCGACGAAGTCGAAGCGGGCCTGCGCGTAGACGCGTTCGGCGACGCGGTAGGCGCGGTCGAGGGCCTCGGTGTGCTGCTCGGCGTTGAGGTCGGGCGGGAACTCGGGGAGGGGGAAGGGAGGGACGGGCGTGGGGGGGTCGAACCACCAGGCGAGGGGCGGCGTGTCGATCCGGCGGGGGGCGCGGATGCGTTCGCCTCGGGGCGAGACGAGTTCACGCGGGCCGAACTTGACGGGGCAGATTCGTTCGAGCCATCGGAAGTATTGGATGATGACAGGCTGGTCGAGCCCGTAGCGGTCTTCGAAGTAGGCCTGCTGCATGGCGACGGAGGAGGAGGACTGGAGGACGCCGCCCGAGGCCGTGAGGGAGGCGCCGATCCCGCCGGGCGCGAGGGCGACGAGCATGAAGAGGAGGAAGGTGATCCCGATGAGGGTGGGGATCATGAGGAGGAGTCGTCGGAGGATGTAGGTGGTCATCGCGGGCGGGTCCTAGTTGGAGGGGCCGGCGGACCCGCCGGAGAAGAACTCCCAGTGCTCGAGCCCCTTGGGATAGGTGTTGACGTTACGGAACTCGGGTTTGACGAAGCGGAGGAAGGGGGAGACGCGGACCCAGGTGTAGGGTTGCTCCTCGTGGATGACGCGTTCGAACTCGTGCCAGAGGGCCATGCGTTTCTCGAAGTCGAGTTCCTTGCGGCCGGCGTCGATGAGGCGGTCGGCCTCGTCGGAGCGCCACTGGGCGAAGTTGTCGCCCTGGTTGGCGATGGAGTCGGAGTGGTAGATCTGCTTGGGATCGGACTCGGGCGCGTTGGCGCCCCAGCCGAGGGTGATGGCGTCGAAGTCTCGTTTCTGTCGGATGGGCTCGCCGACGGACCAGTCGACGCCTCGGGGCTCGCAACGGATGCCGGCGGCGGCGGCGGCGTCCTTGACGAAGAGGGCGATGCGTTCGGCGATCTCACCGCCGGCGAAGTAGGTGAACTCGAAGACGAACTCGTCGCCCTGGGGGTTTTCGAGGACGCCGTTGGCGTTGCGGTCTTCCCAGCCGGCTTCCTTGAGGAGGGCCTTGGCGCGTGCGAGGTCGAAGGGCCAGGGGCCGAAGTTGGGGTTGGAACCTGGTGAGGAGGGGAGGAAGGAGCCCTTGGAGACCACGCCGACGCCCTTCCAGATGTCGCGGATCATCTTCTCGCGGTCGAGGAGGTGGGTCATGGCGAGGCGGACGCGTTTGTCGTGGAAGGGTGTGAGTTTGCCGTTGCGTTCGCCGCAGTTCCAGGCGATGAAGGAGTTACCGGAGCGCATGTTGACCCAGTTGAGGCACTGGTTGTTGCGAGCGAAGTCGGTGGTGCCGTCGCCGACGAGGGACTGGAACTGGGTGGAGGCAGGGGTGATCATGGAGCCTTCGTTGTTGCGATAGGCGGTGAGGCGTGCCTGCTCGTCGTTGATGGCGAGGAAGCGGACGCGGGCGAGCGGGCTCTTGGCGAGCCAGTACTGCTCGCTGCGGACGAGGTCGACGGGCTTGCCTGGGGACCACTGGTTGTTGATGTCGAAGGATTCGAGGCGGAAGGGCCCGGACCCGACGAGGAGCCCGGTGGATTCGTTGATCTGCTTGGGGGTGAAGGCGCTGTAGACGTGGGAGGGGAGGATGAAGAGGGTGAGGGCGGAGTCGAGGTTGGAGAAGAAGGCGTCCTTGAAGACGACCTCGAAGGTGCGTGCGTCGATGACCTCGATGCGGTCGATGACATCGCGGAGGATGGAGCGTGCGCGTTCGGACTCGATCTGCGGGTTCATGACGAAGTCGTGGAAGGTCCAGCGGACGTCCTCGCTGGTGACGGGCTTGCCGTCGCTGAAGCGGGCGCGGGGGTGGAGCCGGATTCGGAGCCACATGCCATCGGGGTCGTACTGCCAGGCCTGGGCGAGGACGCCGCGGAGTTTGAGGGAGACGGGGTCGTAGGCGCCGAGGGTCTGAACGACGAGGTCGACGACGCGGCGGCCGTAGACGTCGGTCTGGATGTAGGGGGTGAGTTTGGCGGGCTGGGCCTCGAAGATCTCGGTGAAGGACCCTCCCATGCGATACCCGGGGAGTTCGCGGGGGTCGGTCCTGAAGCCCCAGTCGGGCTGCCAATCGACGGGGATGCCGGCTCGGGCCCAGGACTCGTCACGAGAGGGTGCGGCGGCGGCGTCGGGCGCTAGGGTCTCGCGGGCGGCTTGCTCGATCTCGGCGAGTTTCTGCTGGAGGGCCTCGGCGTCGGCGTGGGAGGCCGCGAGGGCGGACTCGATTCGGGCGCCGAAGAGATCGAGGCGGGCCGAGAGGGCGGCGAGGGCGTGGGTGTTGGAGCGTTGGGCCTCGGCGATGGCGAGGAGGGTGGCGTCGTTCTCGCCCGCGGTCTCGACGGCGTCGCGGAGGTCGGCGAGCTGGGAGCCCTGCTGGAGGACGTGGGTCTGGACATCGCGCATGATGGCGAAGCGGCGGTCCTCCTGGAAGAGGCCGAGCCAGAGGGTGACGCCGATCCCCAGCAGGAGGAGGAGGGAGACGAGGTCCTTGATACCGAAACGACTCTCCATGACGGCTCCTTTAGCGCCTGGCGCGCCTGGGGTCGAAGGCCTCTCGGAGCCCTTCCCCGACGAAGTTTAGCGACAGGAGGGTCGCGCCAAGCAGGATGCAGGGGAAGAAGAGCATCCACCAGTGGGACTTGTGCCGGTTGAGTTCGGAGAGCCCGTCGGCGGCGAGGTTGCCCCACGAGGGGATGGGCGGTCGGACCCCGATGCCGAGGAAACTCAGGAACGACTCCTGCAGGATGGCCTGCGGGACGGTGAGGGTGGTGTAGACGATGATGGGCCCGAGGAGGTTGGGGAGCAGGTGGCGGAGGAAGAGGCGGTGCACGGGCACGCCCATGGCGCGGGCGGCTTCCATGAAGGGGCGGGCCTTGAGCGAGAGCACCTGCCCGCGGATGACGCGGGCCATGGTGAGCCAAGACACCCCGCCGATGGCGAGCAGGAGCGTCCCGAGGTCGAGGACGGCGCGCTGCATCTCGGTGAGCGTGCGCGCGGGGAACCGCTGCTCGCCCTCTCGCTCGAGGCGGACGCGAAGGGTCTCGTTCGAGGCGAGTTCCGCGGCGAGGTCCTGGGGCGAGACGAGGCGCCCGCCCGCGGCGAGGAAGCGTGTCGCCTCGTCCTGGATCCACGCGTCTCGGCGGACCTGGGCCTGCTCGCTCCACGAGGCGACGCGATCGGTGATGATCGAATCGGCGGCGACGGCGAGGAGCACGACGAGCAGGATGTAGGGCAGGCCGTAGAGGATGTCCACGATGCGCATCATGACGGCGTCGAGCGTCCCGCCGACGTATCCGGCGACGGCGCCGTAGAGGGTCCCGATCGTGACGGAGAGGAGGGCGGCGAGGAGCCCGATGGTGAGCGAGACGCTCCCGCCGGCGAGGCAGCGGATGAAGAGGTCGCGGCCGAGCGAGTCGGTGCCGATGGGGAATCGGGGCCAGTGCGCGCGGAGGGCAAGGGCGGGCTCGCCCTCGACGGAGGTGAGGAGGTCGTGAGGGGAGAGGTTGTGCCTGGCGGCAAGGTCGGCGACGTGCGTCTCCGGGACCAGGGCGTGGAGGCGGAGGATCGAGTCGCGGCCCGGTGCGACCCAGAAGGGCGGGAGGCGTGCGGCGGAGGTGAGGCCGGCGTTGTAGCGCCGGACCTGTTGCTCGGGCGTTTGCTCAGAGGAGGGATCGGCGGCGGGATACCAGGGGATCGATCCTGCGGAGAAGGTCCAGGGGATGGAGAAGAGGGAGGCGGCGAGCATGACGGCGAGGAAGGCGAGGCCGATCATGCCGGCGAGGCTGCGCGTGAGTGGATTGTCCCGGGTCGGGGGCGGGGCCTTGATGGCGGGGATGGAGTCCTGGGGCGCGGTCACCCCAGTTCCACCATGCGTACGTATTCCTGGTAGCGGACGGCGACCTCGGCGGGGGTGAGGACGCGGAGGCGGTCGAGGCTGAAGGCCTCGATGGTGAAGGAGGCGAAGACGGACCCGTGGGCGAGTCCACGGCGGATGACGCGGTAGGAGACGCCCTCGTCGCTCGAGGGTGTGCGGGCGTCGTCGGCGGCGATGGAGCCCATCATGCCGCCGGCGAAGGAATCGCCCGCGCCGGTGGGATCGACGACGTGCTCGGTGGGGAAGGCGGGCAGGGCGGCGACGCCGTCGCGGTGGACGAAGAGGCACCCGTGCTCGCCCTTCTTGACGACGACGAAGCGGAGGCCGAGGTCGAGGAGGCGTCGTGCGGCGGCGACGGTGTTGGTGCGGCCGGTGAAGAGTTCCGCCTCGTCGTAGTTGAGGACGAGCCCATCGACGCGGCGGATGAGTTCGACGAGTTCGTCGCGCGCGGTGCGGATCCAGAGGTCCATGGTGTCCGCGACGACAAAGCGGCGGTTGGGGAAGGAGGCGAGGAAGTCGAGTTGGACGGCGGGGTGGGTGTTGGCGAGGAAGATGTAACGGGAATCGCGGTAGGCGTCGGGGACCGGCGGGGGCATGTCTTCGAGCACGCCCAGGTCGGTGAACAGGGTCTCGCGCGAGTTCATGTTGGCGGAGTAGCGCCCCCCCCAGCGGAAGGTCCGTGCGCCTCGGCGGATCTCGAGCCCGGTGGCGTCGATGCGCTCGAAGCGACGGAGGAACTGGAGGTGCTCGTTCGGGAGGTCATCGCCGACGGCGGCCACGATCCGGACCGGCGCGTGGAAGGAGGCGGCGACGGCGAAGTAGGTGCACGACCCGCCCAGCACACCCTCGCGGTGTTCGGCGGGGGTGTAGATGGTGTCGATCCCGACGGTCCCGGTGACGATCAGCGGCACGCGCGCCCTCCTGCCCTGCCTGTGGCGAAGCGCGGATGATACGAAAAGAGGCGGCGTGTGTGTGTTCGGGAGGCGAAAGGGTCGGGCTACTCGGGCATGGCGGGAAGGCGGTGAGTTTCCTTCCAGACGGGGGGCTGGTTGAGGAGGTGCTGGACGTTTTCCTCGAGGCGGAGTTCCTTGGCGGAGCGAGGGAGGATGAAGAAGGCGTAGGGCGTGGCGGAGATGCGCCCGCCGTCGGAGAACCCGAAGGTCTGGTAGGTTCGATCGTCGTATCGAACGAGGACATGATCGCCCTTGTTCTGCCAGGACTCGATCTTGACGCCATCGGTGTTGGACTGCGTGCCTCGGAAGAAGGCGAGGACCATGTAGCGGTTGAAGTCGATCTCGGGCCAGTCGTGCCAGGTGCGGATGTTACGTTGGGCGTCGGGGCCGAGATGCTCGCCCCAGACGTCGGCCCATCGAGCGGGGTCGGTGATGCGCTCGGCGCGTGCCGAGGTGACGGCGCTCGCGGGCCCCGTGATGGCGACGGGTGCGGGGAGGGCTTCGCCCGCGGGGTCGATCGCGAGGAGGGTGAGCGAGGCGGGAGCGGCCAGAGCGGCGACGAGGATGGATCGCATGGGATCTCCTTTCGAGGGGTGTCGGTTCGACCAAGGCTAACGCACCAGGACGCGTGCGCGTGTCACCGGCGCGTCACAACGAGGCGTCGTCGGCCGCGTCGAGCCAGGCCTGCCGCAGGTCGCGGGTGAGTTCGCCCGGCGAGCCGTCGGCGATCGTGCGACGTTCGACCTGCACGACGGGGAGGACGCCCCAGGAGGAGTTGGTAAGGAAGAGTTCGTCGGCGCCGAGGATGTCGTCGATGGTGAGCATGCGGGGCCGGGTGTCGATCCCGCGGGCGCGGGCGCGATCGAGGATGAAGGCGCGGGTGACGCCGGGGAGGACGGGGCTGGGGATTCCGCCGGGGGGCTCCTCGCCGCGGGCGATGGGCGTGAGGAGTACGCCGTCCTTGACGAGGCAGGCGTTGGAGACGCATCCACCGGCGAGGTGGTTGGAGACCTGGAAGACGAGGGCCTCGCCGGCGTGCTTGCGAGCGGCGGCCTGGAGGTCCCGGAGGCGGGCCCAGTAGTTCAGGGTCTTGTGTCCCGCCAGGGGATCGAGGGGGTTGACCCTCAGGTCGGCGATGACGGCGGTGACGCCCTGGTCGAAGAAGGCATCGGGATAGACGGTCGCGGGCTGGGCGGCGATGAGGATGGTCGGATCGTGGGGGGGAGCGTTGTCGCGGGCGAGGAGGCTGAGATCGCCCCCGGTGATCGTCAGGCGGACTCGGGCCCGGGGGAGGTCGGCCTTCAGGACGGTCTGGAGGACGGCGTCGCGCAGGCCGGCGCGGCGGAGGGAATCGGAGAGCCCGAGGTCACGCGCGGAGGTGGTCAGGCGTTCGAGGTGGTCTTCGAGCCCGAAGACCCACGCCCCGCCAGGGCCCACCCCGGCGAGCATGGTCTCGAAGAGGCCGACGGCGTGGAGGAGCCCCGCGTCGAAGGCGGAGACGCGAGCATCGGCGGGATCGAGGAAGTCGCCGTTGAGGAAGACCATGGGGGAGGGTAGTCGGAGGAGGCGCGGGCTGAATCAAAGTGTGTTTGCGCGAAGCGTGGTGGCGGCGCGAGAAGCGGCAAGCCCGGCGCGCTGAGCCGCCTGCGGCGCGAGCAGCCGCGGCGCGTTACTGGTCGTGCCCGGTGGTGACGGGCATCTCGTGCCCGGCATCGCGGAGGGTTTTCTCGCGTCTGGCGAGTTCGAGGTCGTGCTCGACCATCATCGCGACGAGTTCGTCGAAGGTGGTCTTGGGCTCCCAGCCCAGTTGCTTGCGGGCCTTGGCGGGGTCGCCCAGGAGGAGGTCCACCTCCGCGGGGCGGAGGTAGCGGGCATCGAAGGCGACGTGCTTCTGGAAGTCGAGGCCGGCGTGGGCGAAGGCTTTCTCGGCGAACTCACGGACGCTCCAGGTCTTCCCGGTCGCGACGACGTAGTCGTCGGGGGTCTCCTGCTGGAGCATCATCCACATCATGCGGACGTAGTCCCCGGCGAAGCCCCAGTCCCGTTTCGAGTCGAGGTTGCCGAGGTAGACCTTGTCCTGCAGCCCGAGTTTGATGCGTCCGACCGCGCGGGTGATCTTGCGTGTGACGAAGGTCTCGCCGCGGCGGGGGGACTCGTGGTTGAAGAGGATCCCGCACGAGGCGTGGAGCCCGTAGGACTCGCGGTAGTTCACCGTGGACCAGTGCGCCATGACCTTGGCGCAGGCGTAGGGCGAGCGCGGGTAGAAGGGCGTCGTCTCGGTCTGCGGGGTCTCGACGACCTTGCCGTACTGCTCCGAGGACGAGGCCTGGTAGTACCGCACCTGTTCGCCCGAGCGCTGCTGGTAGTCGCGCACGGCCTCGAGGAGGCGGAGCGCGCCGAGGGCGACGGCGTCGGCGGTATAGATCGGGAGGTCGAACGAGACGCGGACGTGCGACTGGGCGCCGAGGTTGTAGACCTCGTTGGGACGGACCTGGTCCATGAGTTTCGTCAGGCAGTTGGCGTCGCAGAGGTCCCCGTAGTGCAGTTTGAGCCGCCCGCCCTTGACGTGGGGATCGAGGTAGATGTGGTCGAGGCGGGAGGTGTTGAAGGAAGAAGACCGGCGGATGATGCCATGGACTTCGTAGCCCTTCGCCATGAGGAACTCGGCGAGGTACGAACCGTCCTGCCCGGTGACGCCGGTGATGAGTGCTCGCTTGACCACACGCTGGCTCCTGAGTTATCGGACGAAACCGGCCCGCCGTATGCGGGTGGTGCTCCCTCTTCGGCAATCCTAGACGGCGCGTCGAGGAAGTCCGGGTGGTACGTCGTGTCCCACACCCGGGTGCGTCAGAAGTGGGCCCCGAGCGAGAAGGCCCCGAGCAGGGCCGCGAGGAGTGTCGGGCCGATCCAGCGGCGGCCGGGACCTGAACTCTCCAGCGAGGATGCCGCCAGGGCGAGCAGCATCAGGACGAAAGGCTCGTTGTATCGCTGCCAGAGCTGGAGGCTTGCGGACTGGGCCGCGACGAACCCTGCGAGGGCGGAACCCAGGACCAGCGCGCTGTTTCGGGGCAAGACAAGGGCCCACGCCGCGAGAATCCCCCCGCCCAGCGCGGCGAGGGGGACGATGAGGAGGGAACGGCCAGCGGGCGCGGGGAGGTCGCGGGCCACGTTCCAGAGCCCGCTCCAGCGTCCGGCCTCTTTGTCGAAACTGGTCGGGAAGGCGAGCGCGAGCAGCGCGGCCGCGAGCATGGCCGCGGGGATGGTCCAACGGCGCGGGTGGCGAAGTGCCGGGACGAGGTGGATCGAGTAGAACACCCCGAACCCACCGAGCAGCGAGAGGATGAACGCGGGTGCGGCGGGGTTGATCGCGCGGGGGTATTGCCCCTGGAACGAAGGGGGCACAAGCCCGCCCCAGAGCGAATAGAACGCCACGACGGCGGCGAACGCGGGGAGGGTCCACGAGGCCCGGAGCAGGGCGAGGCCCGGGTGCCGGCCTGACGAGAGAAAGGCGGCGGCCCAGATCGGAGCGGCGGCCCAGAGGTGGACTTGCCGAGTCAGCACGAGGGCAAGCAGGCAGAGGCCGGCGGCGGGGAAGGTCCAGGTCGAGGCTCGATCGCGGAGGGCGAGGAGGAGCACGCCCAAGACGCCAAGCCACCCGGCGTTGTCGGGGAGGAGCCACGCCGCGGAGGCAAGGACATACATGGACGCGGCGAAGGGAGCGGCATCGAGGGCGAGGTGAGGAGTGCGGCGGGCGGCCCGCGTGCCCAGCAGCCAGACGAGCGTCGCCGAAAAGACGAGCCCGCAGCCCTGGAGGAACTCGCGTGAATCGTGGATGAGGCGGGCGATGAGGGCGAGGACGAGGTGATAGAGGGGGGTGGTGGCGGAGGGGTAGTCTCGGAGATCGGGCGCGGGGAGATGGGCGGCGAAGGAGCGGATGGCGGGCTCGTGGAAGTTGGACTGGTCGTAGCCGGCGCGGCCGGAGAGGTCGCCGGAGAGGATGATCGCGAGGCTGGGGAGCGCAACGAGGGGGATGAGAAGGAGAGGGAGGGCTCCGCGAGCGAGGGGTGGGCGGGCTGGGGTTGTCATAGGGTCGGGAGGTTATGATCGGCCCGGAAGGGGACGGGGCGGGACGGAAGCCGGGTGTTTCTGGGCGGGCGGGGCCCCGGAAGGCGAACGCGGGGGTGGATTCGGACGATAAGCAGGCGTGAGCGTGACGCCGACAGGCACGATTAATGGGACTCGCGTGAGCGAAGAGGCGAGGTCAACGCGGAATCTGGCGCAGCCGCTGTGGCTTGCGTTGGTGAGGCTGGCCAGGCCCAAGCAGTGGGCCAAGGGCGTGTTCGTCCTGATCGGGCCGCTGTATGCCTTGACGGACCCGACGCATCCCGCGATCGGGTGGTGGTCGGTGGTGCTGGCCGTGCTCGCGTTCGGTTTTGCATCGAGCAGTTGCTACGTGATCAACGACCTTCGGGATCGGGAGGCCGACCGAGCCCACCCGAGGAAGCAGCACCGGCCGATCGCGTCGGGGCGTGTGGGAACGGGTCTTGCGGTCGTGTTCTCGTCGGTGCTGCTGGCGGCGGCGCTGGCCTCCGGGGTCGGGGTGTCGTGGACCGGGGCGGGCAGCGGCCCGGCGTGGGGGCTTCTGGCGGTGGTCGCGGTGTATGTGCTCAACACCAACCTGTATTCGATCCGCGTCAAGCACATGGTGATCCTGGACGTGATCTCGCTGGCGTCGGGGTTCGTGCTGAGGGTGATCGGGGGGTGCATGGCGGCGGGGGTGCAACCCTCGACGTGGCTGCTGAACTGCTCGTTCTTTGTCTCGATGTTCCTCGCCTTCGGGAAGCGTCTAGGGGAGAGGCGGACGCTGGGGGAAGAGGTTGCGGCGACGCGGGGGGTGCAGAGGGCGTACACCGACCAACTGCTGAGGATGGCGGTGGTGGTGACGGCCGTGGCCTCGCTGGTGACGTACGCGGGGTATGTGCAGGCCAAGCCGGAGGATGGGGAACTCTTCAACTACCTGTGGGTGACGATGCTCCCCGCAACCTACGGGCTGCTGCGGTGTATCGTGCTCCTTGAGCGGGGCCGCTACGACGACCCCACGGAACTGGCGGCCCAAGATCGCGGGTTCCAGGCGGCGGTGGTCGTGTTTGCCCTCGTGACGGCGGCCGTCATGGCGGCCCGAGCCTCCTGAAACGCCGGGCGGGATCGGCTACGCTAGTTCCAGAAGGAACCGACGCGCTGGTGGCGCGCGCAAGGAGCACGACATGAACATTCGGCATTGGCTTTCGGCGGGTCTGGTGGCGGGAGCCGCCGGATGGGCATCGGGTCAGCAGGACTTCCCGCCCTTCGCGGAGGTCTCGAAGGACTATCGCCAGGTGAACTCGTCGGCGGACGGGCAGGCCTCGTACTGGGGGGTCTGGGTCCGCGACAAGGACCAGCAGATGCTGGGCGAACTTCCCCGCGGGTGGCAGAACCAGAAGCAGTTCATCGCCCTGACTGTTCCCACGGGCGAGATCTTCTCCGGGCTGCAGGCGGGCCACCTGTATGTGTACTGGAAGCGGTACGACAACCGGATGGCCCTCGTCTCGCCGCAGATTGCGTACCGCTCGTCGGGGGACCAGGAGTCGAAGGTCTCGGTCGACCGGATCTTCACCGACACGGTTCTGCTGGACGTTCCGATCGTGAGCATGGGCCCCAGCGGGCAGCCGGTGATCGACCTCGACAACCTCCTGACCGGTCCCGCGCTGCGGTTCTTCGGGGGGAGCGGGACGGGCGCGAACCCGAGGCTGAGCACGATCAAGACGGTCAAGGCGTTCCCGGGGAACATCGAGCTCGCGTTCGAGATGCCGGTGGGCGCGGGCGGTCTGCGGACGTTCCACTATTCCATCTCGTCGATCCAGAGCAACCCGTCGTACAAGCCCCGCGAGGCCGACGAGCGGGTGGGCTACTTCACCACGACGTACACCGACCTCGGGCGTTTCCGCGACGACAAGAAGAGCATCCGCTACATCAACCGGTGGCACCTCGAGAAGGCGGATCCGAAGCTGAAGTTGAGCCCGCCGAAGGAGCCCATTGTCTTCTACGTCGAGCACACCGTTCCCGTGCGTTACCGGCGGTGGGTGCGTGAGGGCGTGCTGTACTGGAACAAGGCCTTCGAGCGGGTGGGCATCAGCAACGCGATCGAGGTCTATTACCAGGACAAGACGACCGGCGCGCACATGGACAAGGATCCGGAGGATCGCCGCTACAACTTCCTCCGCTGGCTCTCGAACGACATCGGCACGGCGATCGGGCCGAGCCGGGCCGACCCGATGACGGGGCAGATCCTCGACGCGGACATCGTGCTGACGGACGGGTGGATCCGCCACTTCTGGTTCCAGGCCAACGAGTTTCTCCCGCAGGTCGCCGCGGAGGCCCTGAGCCCCGAGACGCTGCAGTGGCTCGAGTCGCATCCCAACTGGGATCCGCGGGTGCGTCTGGGCTCCGTGCAGGAGCAGGACCTCTCCCGGCGGGGGATCCTGCGGTACGGGGGCGAGGTCTCGCAGGACCCGCGTCTGGCGAACGATCCCGAGGCGATCGCGCTCGCGGCACGCATCGGCGGCGACATGTCGAGCCTGTGCATGGCCGCGCGGGGCAAGGGCTTCGACATGGCCATCATGGGGATGAACCTCGAACTGATGGGCCTGCTCGACGACCCGAAGAAGGATGAGGGCGACTCGCTCGACGGGATCCCGGAGTGGTTCGTGGGCCCGATGCTGGCGGATCTCGTCTGCCACGAGGTCGGGCACACCCTGGGCCTGCGGCACAACTTCAAGGCCTCGTCGATCTATTCGATGAAGGAGATCAACTCGAACGAGATCAAGGGCAAGAAGCCCTTCGCCGGGTCCGTGATGGACTACATCCCCGTCAACATCAACGTCGAGGACGGGGAGGTGCAGGGCGACTACACCATGATCGACGTCGGGCCCTATGACCTGTGGGCGATCGAGTACGGCTACACGCTGGGCGATCCGTCCAAGGTGCTCACTCGGGCGGGCGAGCCCGAACTCGTCTACCAGACGGACGAGGACACGGGCGGGCCCGATCCCCTGGCCCGCCGCTATGACTTTGCGGCGGATCCGCTCGACTACGCGAACTCGCGGTTGCGTCTGACGAAGATCCAGCGTCAGAACATCCTCGAGAAGTTCGTCAAGGACGGGGACAGTTGGTCCAAGGCCCGCCGCGGGTATGCGATCACGCTGGGGACCCAGACCAACGCGATCGGGATCATGGCCAACTGGGTGGGCGGGACGCACGTCTCGCGCGTGAAGAAGGGCGACCCCAACGGGGGCGTCCCGCTGACGCCCGTCGACCCGGCCCGCCAGCGGGCGGCGCTGAAGTTCGTGATCGAGAACTGCTTCCAGGACGAGGCCTACGGGCTCACCCCCGACCTCCTCCGGCACATGACGATCAACAAGGACGAGAGTTCGCGCGGGGAGGCCGTCTGGAACGTCCACGACAACATCCTGGGCGTGCAGGCGTCGGCGCTGACGATGCTGATGAACCCGACGACGCTGCGTCGGGTGTTCGACAACGAGTTCATCGTTCCCGCGGGTTCGGACGCGTTCACGCTCCCCGAACTCCTCACGGGCCTGACGGATTCGATCTGGACCGAGGTCCAGAAGCGACCGGACGCGCGCTTCAACGCCCGGGAGCCGATGGTCTCCTCGCTCCGCAGGAACCTGCAGCGCGAGCACCTCGGGCGGCTCATCGACCTGACGATGCCGCGGGTCGGGTCCGGGGCGGCGTTCATGCCGATCTCGAACCTGTGCATCGCCGAGCTGCGTCGGATCCACGGGTGGATCGACCAGGCGATCCAGCACGGAGACTCGAAACTGGACCCCTACACGAGTTCGCACCTGGCGGAGGCCAAGACGCGCATCGAGAAGGCGCTCGACGCGCACTACATCTACAACATCCGCTGACCCGGTTTCGCCGGGCGTTCGATCGATCTTCCGCGGGCCGCTCCATCACGGGGCGGCCCGCTTTGTTTCGACGTGCTGGCGCGAGCCCGCGATTCGCGTCGTGCTCGCCCATCCCGCTACCCTCTTCCCATGCTCCGGCGTTTCCTGCCGCCCCGCGACCACACCCGGTTCGTCATCGAGTTGTGGCGCACCAATCGCTCCCGGGCCATCGACTACTTCGACAAGGCCGAGTCCGACGAGTGGACCGACGGGTTCTGGAACCCCGGCACCCCCTTCCGCGCCGAGTTCGACCGGCTCGACCTCACCGCCGTCCTCGAGCTCGCCTGCGGCTTTGGCCGGCACGCCCGGCGCATCGCCGACCGTTGCGGGCGTCTCACCCTCCTGGACACCTCCGAGTATGCGATCGCGCGTTGCCGCGAGCGATTCGCCGATCTCGCCCACGTGGACTTCATCCTCAGCACCACCGGCCGCGACTTCCCCGGCGTCGCCGACCGCTCGCTGTCGGCCGTGTATTCCTACGACTCGATGGTCCACTTCGAGGCGGGATGCGTCTTTGCCTATCTCCGCGAGATCCACCGCGCTCTTCGCCCTGGAGGGCGGGCTCTCCTCCACCACTCGGCGTGGCGTGGCCGCCCGGCGCGCCGCATCACGCGCAACCCGTGCTGGCGCGCCTGCATGGACCCCGACGAGTTCGCCCACGAGAGCGGCGCGCTCGGCTTCCGCATCGAATCGATGCGCACCTTCCCCTGGCATTCCCGTGACGTCACGGACGCGCTCACCCTTCTCCTCAAGCCCTAGGCGAACCGCGCGACGGTCTCATCCACGGGCGGCAACGACCCGCCGGGCGGGGGTCACATGAGTGCGGCCTGGGCCGCCGCGAGGCGGGCGATGGGGACGCGGAAGGGGGAGCAGGAGACGTAGTCGAGCCCGGCGCGATGGCAGAAGTGGACGCTTCGCGGGTCGCCGCCGTGCTCGCCGCAGATCCCGAGTTTGAGGGCGGGCCTTGCGGCGCGTCCCTTGCGGACGGCCATCTCGACGAGCTGCCCGACGCCGGTCTGGTCGAGGGTCTGGAAGGGGTCCTGGGCGAGGATGTCGCGGTGGAGGTAGTCGGGGAGGAAGGAGTTGATGTCGTCGCGGCTGAAGCCGAAGGTCATCTGGGTGAGGTCGTTGGTCCCGAAGGAGAAGAAGTCGGCATCGAGGGCGATCTCGTCGGCGGTGAGGGCGGCGCGCGGGACCTCGATCATGGTGCCGATCTTGATGTCGAGTTTGGGAGAGAAATCCTGTTCCTCGCGGACCTGCCGGATCATGCGTTCGACCTGGGCGCGGAGGACGGCGAGTTCGGCGCGGGTGCCGACGAGGGGGATCATGATCTCGGGGACGGCCTTGATCTTGTCGCGGAGGCAGGCGATGGAGGCCTCGACGATGGCGCGGACCTGCATGTCGAGGATCTCGGGGTAGGTGACGCAGAGGCGGCACCCGCGGTGCCCGAGCATGGGGTTGGCCTCGTGGAGCTGGCTGACGCGGGAGCGGACCTTCTCGACGGGGACGCCGAGGGTGGAGGCCATCTCTTCGACGGCGTCGTCGGAGTGGGGGAGGAACTCGTGGAGGGGAGGATCGATGAGGCGGATGGTGACGGGGAGGCCCTTCATGGCGGTGAAGATGCCGACGAAGTCGTCGCGCTGGAAGGGGAGGAGTTTGGCGAGGGCGCGTTCGCGAGCCTCGCGGGTCTCGGCGAGGATCATCTCGCGCATGGCGCGGATGCGTTCGCCCTCGAAGAACATGTGCTCGGTGCGGCAGAGGCCGATGCCCTCGGCGCCGAAGTCGCGTGCGCGTCGGGCGTCGGCGGGGGTGTCGGCGTTGGTGCGGACGCCGATGGTCCGGTAGGCGTCGGCCCACTTCATGAGTTTGGCGAAGTCGCCCGAGAGGGTGGGGGCGACGGTGGAGAGGCTTCCCTCGATGACCTCGCCGGTGGACCCGTCGATGGAGAGGAGGTCCTGTCGGCCGAGGGTGCGGCCCTTGACGGTGATGGTCCCGAGGACGGGGTCGATGTGGAGTTCGCCCGCGCCGACGACGCAGCACTTGCCCCAGCCGCGGGCGACGACGGCGGCGTGGCTGGTCATGCCGCCGGTGCTGGTGAGGATCCCGATGGCGGAGTGCATGCCCTCGACGTCCTCGGGGCTGGTCTCTTTGCGGACGAGGATGACCTTCTCGCCTGCGCGGGCGCGTTCGGTGGCCTCGCCGGCGGTGAAGGCAGGGCGTCCGACGGCGGCGCCGGGGGAAGCGGGGAGCCCGCGGGTGAGGACCTTGGCGAGTTTCTTGGCGGTGGGATCGAAGGAGGGGAGGAGGAGTTGGGTGAGGTCGCCCGCGGGGACGCGGAGGATGGCCTCGCGTTCGGAGATGAGTTTTTCGCGGACCATGTCGCAGGCGATCTTGACGGCGGCGGCGCCGGTGCGTTTGCCGGTTCGGGTCTGGAGCATGTAGAGTTTGCCGCGCTCGATGGTGAACTCGATGTCCTGCATCTCGCGGTAGTGCTTTTCGAGGCGGGACTTGATGGCGAGGAGTTCGGCGTGGACCTTGCGGTTCCAGCGGGGCATCTCGTCGACGGGTCGGGGGGTGCGGATGCCGGCGACGACGTCCTCGCCCTGGGCGTTGATGAGGAACTCGCCGTAGAACTTGTTCTCGCCGGTGGAGGGGTTTCGGGTGAAGGCGACGCCGGTGCCCGAGTCGTCGCCCATGTTCCCGAAGACCATGGACTGAACGTTGACGGCGGTGCCGTTGAGCCCCTGGATGTTGGCGATTCGGCGGTAGGCGAGGGCTCGGTCGGCGTTCCAGCTCTTGAAGACGGACTCGATCGCGAGTTCGAGTTGTTTGAAGGGGTTCTGGGGGAACTCGTCGCCGACGTGGGTGCGGTAGACCTGCTTGTAGGCCTCGCAGAGTTCGACGATACCCTGCTCGGGGACGTCGGTGTCCTGCTGGGCGGAGAACTTGTGGCGGATGCGCGTGAACGCCTGTTCGAAGTGCTCATGGTCGACGCCCATGACGACGTCGCCGAACATGTTGATGAGGCGGCGATAGGCGTCGAAGGCGAACCGGCGGTTGCCGGTGGCGGCGGCGAGCCCTTCGACGGACTGGTCGGTGAGCCCGAGGTTGAGGATGGTGTCCATCATGCCCGGCATGGAGACGGCGGCGCCGGAACGGACGGAAACGAGCAGGGGGTTCTCGATGCTCCCGAAGACCTTGCCGGTTTCCTTCTGGAGGAGATCGACGTTCTTCTGGACCTCGTTCATGAGGCCGTGGGGCAGTCGCTGCCCGGACTCGTAGTACCGAGCGCAGGTCGTGGTCGTGATCGTGAACCCCGGGGGGACGGGGAGGCGGATGGAGGTCATGTCGGCAAGGTTGGCCCCCTTGCCGCCGAGGACGGCCTTGAGTTCGGGCCCGCCCTCGGTCCGCATCGCGCCGAAGTAATAGACCATCTTCGAAGGATCGACCTTGGGGCGTGGAGCGCCGGTGCGCGGCTTGGAAGCGGGTCGCTTGGCGACTTTCTTCGAGGGGCGGGTCGGCTTGGAAGACTTGGCGGAATGGACGCGGACGCTTGAAGGCTTCTTGCGGGTGGGCATGGAAGAAAGATCCTGACGTTGGCGAGAGACGTGTGGTTTTTGTTCGGCTGTGCGGTCGCCCTCTCGCCCGGTGGGGTCCGCTCGCGGGGGGGTGAGTCTATCCACGGAAGTGGGGCGAGGGGATACGCTCGGTCGCGTGAAGACCGCCGAGTTTTCTCTTGTGCATCCGCTCGCGGGCGTCGGGGGCTGGCCGCTTGATGAGCCGCTGGTCGCGTTGGTGTCGTGCGGGGAGGCGGTGGAGTGGTCTCGGTGGAGCGTGCTGGCGAGGCCGAGGGGCTGGGTTCGGGCGCGGATGGGAGCGAGCGGGGCGGCGGTGTATGACACGGTCGGGGATGCGCCGGAGATTCGGGGGGATCCGGTCGACGCGATCGATCGGCTGCTGGCGTGGGGACGGGGACGGGCTGGGTCGGGCGTGTTCTCCGGCGGGTGGATCGGCTGGATTTCGTACGACCTGGGCCGGTGGATCGAGCCCACGGCGCGTTCGCACGCGAGCGCGGCGGCTGCGGCCGATCGAGAGCATCCGCTGTGGGAGTTCGCGTGGTGTCCGGACGCGGTGGTGTACGACGGGGTGCGTCGCGCGTGGCAGGTCGTGGGCGAGGGCGTGCCGGGTGTGGGTGGGGCGGTGGAGCGGGGGTATCGAGTCGGGGCATTGGCGGCGGAGTGGCCGCGGGCGGAGTACGAGCGTGGGGTCGAGCGGGTGATCGAGCACATCCGCGGGGGCGAGGCGTACCAGGTGAATCTTGCGCATCGGCTCGTGGGTTCGTTCCAGGGGAGCGTGCGAGGGTGGTTTGAGGCGTCGGCGCGGCGGGCGAGGCCGTGGTTCGGCGCCTATCTGGAGTCGGGGTTCGAGGATGGGCCGACGCTGGCTTCGCTGAGCCCGGAGTTGTTCCTGAGCATCGAAGGGGGGCGGCTGACCACGCGTCCGATGAAGGGGACGCTGCCCGGGGGGGAGCCGCCGGAGGTCCTGGAGGGTTCGGCCAAGGACCGGGCGGAACTCGCGATGATCGTAGACCTTGCTCGGAACGACCTTGGGCGTGTGGGCGAGATCGGCTCGATCGGGGTGGTGGAGGCAAGGCGGATCGAACGTCACGCCGGGGAGCGTTCGCTGTGGCAGGGCGTGGCGACGGTGGAGGGGCGTCTGCGAGCGGGCGTGGGGATGGGGGAGGTCCTGCGAGCGACGTTTCCACCCGGGTCGGTGACGGGCGCGCCGAAGATCCGCGCGATGCGTCTCATCGACGAGGTTGAGCCCGTGCGGCGCGGGGCGTATTGCGGGTGCGCCGGATGGCTGGGGGTGGATGGGTCGGCGCGGCTGTCGGTGCTCATCCGCACGGGCGTGGTGCAGGGTGAGAGGGTGGCGGGGAGGCCGGGGGAGTTCGCGCGGGCGAGGCTGGATTACTCGGTGGGGGCGGGGATTGTGGCGGATTCCGTTCCCGGCCGGGAGTGGGAGGAGACGCTGTCGAAGGCGGGCGCGGTCGAGAGGATCTCAGGCGGCGAGGGGTGCGTGACGAGCGAGTGAAACGTCGCGCATCGCGAGGGCGGGGAGCCAGGGAACGAGGACGCGGGGATGGGAGCCCCGGCGTCTGAACATCGCGTCGATCATGGGGCCGGGGGACATGGTCGCGATGACGAGGGCGTCGGCCTCTCGGGCGTCGGGGACGATACGAATGCCGGCCTCGACGAGAACGGAGGCGACGACCCAGGCGTTCTTGCCCTCGTCGACGAGGGCGGCGGTTCGGATGCCCGAGCCCTGGAGTTGGGCAGCAAGGGCGTTGCGGGCATGTTCGAGGCCGACGAATCGCTCGAAGATCGCGGGGTTCATGGGGGATCTGGGCTGGAGGCGGCGCGTGGCGCGGAGTTCGGCGAGCCCCCGGCGGAAGCCGTCGATCGCGTTCTCTCGATGAGCGATCGCGAGGTAACGACGGAGGACTTCTCGCCGCTCGCCCGGGAGGCGAGAGTCGGGGGCATAGCGTTCGGCGATCCAGGCGTTGTTTCGGACGAGGCGGGAGAGGATGACGTTGAAGTCGCGGCCTTGGCGGGCCTTGAGGTGGGCGACGCGGAAGCGGGGCTCGAAGACGATCCTGCGGCCTGCGAGGAGGATTCTGGCGGCGAGGTCGTATTCCTCGGCGTAGTAGCCGAAGGAAGCGTCGTAGCCGCCCAGGGCGAGGAAGAGGTCACGCCGGATGGCGACCCCGCACCCGACGAAGACCTCTGGGAGGCCGCCGTCTTCGCGTCGGGACTGGAGGGGGAGGTGGATGTCGGCGGAGAGGGCGCCGGCGTCGCCTGGGGCGAGGCGGAGGTGTTCGAGGAAGGCGTCGTCGATGGGGTGGGAGTCGTCGTCGAGCATGACGAGCCAGTCGGAGGCGGGATCGGCGGCCCGGGCGCCGGAGTTTCTGGCGGCCGCGCCGGCGTTGGTGGGGCGCTCGAGGAGTCGGACGCGTACGCCGGAGGGGAGGCGATCGGGGACACGGGGGATTCGTGCGGAGGCGTTATCGACGACGATGACCTCGGCGCCTCCGACGGGGGCGTGGTCGCCGAGCGAGGCGAGGCGGTCGAGGACGAGGGCGAGCGACTCGGGCCGATCGCGGTGGGGGATGACGTAACTGATCAAGGCAACGGCTCCTTCAGGCGAATGCGGAGGCTCGTCGGGCGGCGCTGGCGTCGGCGAGTTCGGGCGGGGTGAAGGCGAGGTGGGCGGCGCCGAGCCGGGCGATTTCCTTGCGCAGGTCGGTGGCGCTGACGGGGACGTGCCCGAGGCGGGTCGCCTCGACGGCGGAAGCGATGCTCCCGAGGAAGGCGCCGGAGAGGAGGGAGCCCCCTCCGGCGAGTCCGGTGACGAGCCCGGCCGCGAGGGCCTCGGGACACCCGAGGGGATCGACGGGGATGGGGGTCAGAAGCGGGATGTGCTCGCTGTGCAAACGGCTGACCCAGGCGGCGTCATCGGGCGAGTCGCTCGAGGGCAGGCGGTCGAACGCGACGACCCCCTCCGCGGGGATCGTGACGGCGGCGGCGGCGGACGCGGTCTCTTCGAGCAGCCTCCAGACGAGCGAGGTGAGCCCCTCGGCGGAGTTCCCGGCGTGGGCGCGGAGGTCGGCCTCGGCGGCACAGAGGACATCGGCGTGGCGCACGGAACCGAGGAGCCCGCGGCCGCTGGAGACGAAGGCCACCATGGAGCCGGCCTTTCGGCGGAGGGCCTTGACGAGGGCGGGGGTGGTTCGCGAGGTGAAGAGGCCCTGCCCGAAGTCCGCCAGGAGCACCGCCGCGGCCCCTTCGCCCGCGGCGTGGGCGGCGAGGGCGACGAGCTGGTCCTGCTCGGTGGCGTCGAGGACGAGGGGCTCGACGAGATCGATCTTCATCATTTTCTGCGCGCCGACGACGAAGCGCTGGGATTCCGCCAGGGGGGTCCTGGGCGAGACGGTTCGCACGTCGACGCCCTCGCCGACGAGGCGGAGGCGCATGGCTTCCCAGGCGTCGGAGGGCGCGCACGCGGTGACGAGGACGGGGGAGAGGCCCATCGCCGCGAGGTGTCGGGCCAGGCCGGCGGCTCCGGCGTCGTAGTGGCGATGGTCGACCGGGCGGAGCGAGAGGGTCGGGGATTCCTCCGAGACGCCGGGGCGATCGCAGAAGATGTAGGTATCGAGCCTGGGCTCGGCGACGATGAGCACGCGCTGCCCGCGGGCGCGGGCGAGCGCACCGAGGAGGGCAGACCCTTCGAGTTCGGGGCGGGCGAGCAGTTGGTTGAGCGTCCGGTGGGAGGGGTCGACCGCGTTTTCCATGGCCGCGATGAGGGCGGTGGACGAGAAGACGACATCGCCCGACGAGAAGACGACGCGCCCGCCGTGGGACTCGACGGCGCGTCGTTCGGAAGCGAAGCGCGGGTCGGCGTTGAACTCGTATTCCTTGCCCTTGACGTAGACGTCGGGCTGGACCTCGGCGAGGAGGGCCTCTGCGGTGGGGCGGTTCTCGACGAACACCCAATCAACGCAGTCGAGTTCGGCAAGGTTTTCGGCGCGGAGTTCCTGCGGGATGAGGGGGCGTCCCGTGCCCTTGGCGATGGCGGCGTCGGCGGTGATGGAGACGAGGAGAAGGTCGCCCAGGGCCCTCGCCTGGCGAAGGTGGCGGATGTGTCCGGGATGGACGATGTCGAAGCACCCGTGGCACTGGACGACACGCTTGCCCGCGGCGCGGGCCTCGCGTCGTCTCGCCAGCAACTGGTCGAGGGTGAGGACCTTCATGCAGGGCTTATCGGCCCGGGCAAGGGGGTGGGGTGACCTCGGGAGAGGTTTTTATAGGGCTTACGCTCGATGGCTCCCGGGGCGTGGGTCGATATCTGAGTCGTGACGATCGCCCCGACAGCCGGCCCCACCCGAGTGACCCGCGAGCAGGTGCTTGCGCTGGCCCCGAGGCCGTGGGAGTACCTGGCGGTCGCCCTGCAGGTTGTCGCCAAACTCCCCGGGGAGCGAGAGATCCACCGTCGAGCGGTCGAGGCGTTCGAGGCGCTAGGACTTCCGACCTTTGCCCGCAGGTTGGAGGGGGACCGCGCCGCGTGCGGCCCCGAGTGCATCGCGTGCGACAGGCGGGAAACGACGCTGCGTGCGAACTTCGCCGCCCTCCCGGACGAGGCGCGGGAGGAGGCCGCCGCAGGGTTTGACGGGTGGAAGGCCGCCACGGCCGGTTGGGAATGGGCGCGAGCCGCCGACGGCAATCTTGTGCGTTTCGAACCCGCCACGGGGCGGTGGTGGGGGGTTGCAGACCAGCGCGGGGCGGCCGCGCGGTTTGCCTCCCAGCACCTGACACCGGCGAACACGGACCACCCGCTGATTCTGGAGGGCCTCGATCCCCCGTGGATCCTGCTCGAGACGCACGCGCGGACCCCAGCCAGGCCCGACGGGTTTCGAACAGGGGTGCGCATCGTCGAGCCGGAACTCACCCGCGGCCTCGACGCCCTCGCGTCCGCCGACCTGCGGGAAGTCCTCTCGCGACCCGGCGTGGAACTCTTCCTCGGCTCGGGTGGTGTCGCCCGGTTTGAGCGATTTCTCCGGGGGCGCTTCGAGACCCGGCTGGTCGGGGCGTTCATCCCGCTGGGAGCGGGGGGGGGGACGCTCGGGCCGATGCTCAGGCGGCTCGAGCGCGAACAGTTGGAGGAGATCCGGGCCCGGCGCGCGCGGGTCGAGGAACGGTACCGGGATCGAACGCCGCGGTGGTGGGGGGAACGGTACCGGTCGGCGGGGGAGGCGGGTCGTCCGTTGCGGGTGCTGATCCCGACGTGCCGGTACACGACGTTCGTTCGGCACTCGAGCGAAGACCTCGCGCGCGCGTTCGAGGCGGCGGGATGGGAGGCCGAGTGCTTCATGGAGCCCGATGCGCACTCGAGGTTCAGCCAACTGGCGTACCTTCGCCGGCTCGAGTCGTTCGAGCCCGATCTCGTGGTGGTGATCAACTACACGCGGACGGGGCTCGGGGAGTTGTTCCCGGCGAACGTGCCGTTCGTGTGCTGGATCCAGGACGCGATGCCGCACCTGTTTGACGCGGGGCTCGGCGCATCGCAGGGCCCGCTGGACTTCCTGGCCGGGCACGTGTTCCCGGAGTTGCACGACAGGTTCGGCTTCCCGAGCGAGCGGTCGATGCCGTGCGTGGTCGGCGCGGGAGAGGCGAAGTTCCACGCCGGTCCGGTCGCGTCGGGCGTGGCGAAGGAACTGGAGTGCGAGGTGGCGTACGTGAGCCACCACGCGGAGACCCCGGACGCGATGCACGACCGGCTGTGCAGGGAGGGCGCGCGCGAGCCGTACGTGCCACGGGTGTTCGAGCGGCTGCGAGAGACGGTCCGCGTCGTGGGGGAAGAGACGATGGGCCGGGTGGCCTCGGTCGTGCTGCGCGAGGCGACGCGCGACGCCCTGAGAAGCGAGACCGGGGCCGAGCCGACGGAGGTCGCGATCACGCTCGTCGTTCGGCAGTACGCGGCGCCGATGGCGGAACGGCACGTACGTCACCAGACGCTTCGCTGGGCGGCGGACATCGCCCGGCGGCGCGGGTGGCGGCTTCGCATCCACGGCCGTGGGTGGGATCGGCACGCGGGGCTGGCGGAGTTTGCGCGTCCGGCGCTCGAGCACGGGGAGGCGTTGCGGGCGTCGTACGCGAGCGCGGCGGTCCACCTGCACATGTCGGTGCACGCGCTGGCCCACCAGCGTGTCTTCGAGTGCCTTCTATCAGGGGGGTTTCCACTCTGCCGGCTTGTGGAGGAAGAGCGGTTCAACCGGGTGCGGTTCCTTCGAACGCGCGCGTTCCGGGGCGAGATGGAGCCGACGCTCCGCGACGGGGATCGTCTCGGCGTGGCCGTCGCGGACGACGCGGACCTGCTGGCGATGGCGCGGGTGCAGCAACTCTTCGGGCTTCGGGCCGAGGCGGTGGTCTGGTATCGTCAGAAACGGAGGGACCTCGCGCGTCGGCAGGACGAGATCCCGCAGGAGCGGCAGGCGCTCTGGCTGCTGGGGGACGATCCGGCGCACTTCTTCCAGACGCCCGAAGAGTTGGAAGCCCGGCTTACCTACGCGATCGAGCACCGGGAGGCGCGCGGGGCCCTCGCCCGCGCGGGCGCAGGCCGGATCCGGGGGCGCGTCACGACCGTGGCGCTGGTGGAGCGGCTGGTGGGCGTGGTGAAGGGGGCGCTGGCGTGAGCGAGATCGACTACATCATCGCGGCGAACAACGCGGCGGGGACGCTGGGACAGACGCTCGAATCGCTGCGCGCGCAGACGCTTCTCACGTGGCGAGCGATCGTGATCGACGACGCGAGCGACGATGGAACGCTCGGTGTCGCGCTCGCGTTCGGCGATGACCGGGTGGACGCGGCGCGTCAGCCCCGTGGCGGGCCCGGGCGGGCTCGGAACCGGGGGCTCGCGCTGACGCGGTCGCCGCTCGTGTGCTTCCTCGACGCCGACGACCTCGTCGAGCCGACGCACGCGGAGGGGCTCACGCGAGCGATCGGCGCGTGCGATGCGGTTGCCTGCGGGTATCGGTTCGTCGGCGCCGGGGGCGAGGACCTCGGATGGGAAGTCCACGTGTCGGTGGAGGACGCGGCCCTGCCGCGGCTGCTGGAGTTCAACGCCCTGGCGACGGGCGGCGTGGTGTTCCGCCGGGCCGCGGTCGAGCGAGTGCGCGGCTACGACGGCGTGTGCGAGCATGAGGACTGGGACCTGCTGCTCCGCCTGGCGCGGGAGGGGGCGTCGTGGGCGAGGCCGGTGAGGGAACCGCTCTTTCGCTATCGGCTGGGGCCGGCGAGTCGGACGACGCGTCTTGAAGCGCAGTGGCGCGACGGGCTGGCGGTGATCGGGCGACACGCCAGGGATGCGGAGGAACGAGCGCGGGCGTCACGTCGCTGGTCGCTGCGGGCGTTGGCGCGGGCGATGGCGCACGCGGACGGCGCGCTCTTGGCGCGTCTGCGAGGCGAAGTGTTTCCGCTGACGGAGTCGGACATGGGGGTGCTGTCCGGGGCGCTGGCGTGGGCGTTCCCGAGAGCGGAAGGGATCTCCCCCCGGCGTGCGGGCCCGCGTGTGGAGTCGTGGCTTGCGCGGGTCCGGAGCGAACTGGGGGTGGAGACGGGCGCGGTGGCAACGGCGCTGGCGCGCGCGTGGATCGACTGGGACAGCGTGGCGCGAGCGGCGCGGGACCGGCTCGCGGACGGGCAGCGCCTCGTCCTGCTCGGGATGGGGCGGAACGGGCTGGCGCTCGGGGCGGCGCTCGACGCGCTGGGCGTGTCGTATGGGTGGATCGACGATGCGGGGGGGGCGGGCGGGATGGAGTGGGGCGTATTGACTCGCGAGCACGCGGTGATCGTGACACCCGCCGAGCGGGCGTCGATCCTGGCGCGTCTGTCGGTGACGAGCGTCGGGGCCGTCTGGCTGCCGGAGGACCTTACCGGGGCGACGTTGCGGGCTCCATCGCCGCGCGCAATCGGAGGGCAAGGTCCTCTCGCACAAGCGACCATCGGACAGCACGGGAGGGGACGCGAGGGATCAGCGTTCGGTCGTCGCACGGCGTGACGATCACGGCGTCGTGCTCGCGCAAGGGGGCCACGACGGGCGCGGTCGGATAGCCTGCGAGTGGGGTGCGATCATCGCGAACCTCGATGGTCAGCCCGCGCGCCGTCGCGCGTTGGGCCAGGACCATGCCGTTGCGTCCGCAGCCGACGATGACGATGCGTGCGCCGGGGTGCACGTGATCGAGGCAGGCGTCGGCGATGTCGCGGTCGAGGACGAGGGCGCGAGCGAGGTGGTCGCGAGCCTTGGCGAGGTCATCGTCGTCCACCCGCCCGCCGGTGCGAAGGCGATCCCACCAGGCCAGGGTCGAGGCAAGCCAGGACGGGTCGGGCACGCCGGGCTGGGAGAGCGGCGAGCGTCCCAAGCCCAGGATCGCACCCCAGTAGGCGGCGTCGGCGAGATGGCAGGGGTTGATCGCCGCGGGTTCGAGCATGGCGAGCGCTCGCTCGTGCGATCGTGCCGATTCCATCGTGGCGAACTCGAGCGAGAAGCGGGCCAGGACGGCGGACTCGCGGTCGGAACCCGCCGTCGGGAGGCCTGCCGCGCGAGCCCGAGAGAACGCGGAGGCCACGACCCCCCGGAGGGTGGAGAGCATGGCAACGAAGTCTCGGCTGAGCCCAGCGGGGCGGAGGCGATAGGAGGCGACGACGCCGGGCACGGTCGCCCAGCGCACGCCGCGCGTCGCGAGCCGAAGCCAGAGGTCGTAGTCCTCGCAGCGGCGGAGCGAGTCGTCGAAGCGCAGGTCGGCGAGCACATCCCTTCGGAGGAGGTGGGCGTGGGAGGCGAAGCGGTTGCGGTCGAGGAGGTGGTCGAGCGTGACGCCCTCCGCGGGCGGGTGGCAGAGGAGGTCGAGGGCGCGGCCCCTGGCGTCGACGAACTCGTACGATGCGCACGCGGCCCCGGTCCTGGCGCAGCCTTCCACGAGTCGTTCGAGCCCGTCGGGGGCCATCCAATCGTCGGCATCGAGGACGTGCACGAAGGATGAGGGGTCGTCCCGGCATGCCTCCAGACCCGTGTTGCGAGCGCCCGCGAGCCCCGCGTTGACGCGGCGTCGGACGAGGCGGATGCGGTCGTCGTCCCGGGCGAGGCGATCCACGACGGCGGGGCCATCGTCGCGGGACGCATCGTCCACGACCCACGCGCGCCAGCCGCGCAGGGACTGCTGCTGGAGCGATCGGAGGGTGCGTTCGATGGTGGGGGCGCTGTCGAAGAGGGGAACGACGACGGAGACGAGCGGTGTGCTCATGCGCCGTCGCCATAGAAGCGGTGGACGATCACGCCGCGCTCGCGGGCCCCGGCGGAGGCTTCCCAGAGGGAGTCCTCGTGCCAGTCGCTGGAGAGAAGGACATGGGCTCCCGTGCGGAGAGAGGAGGCCGGGGCGATCGTGAAGGCGTGGGCGGGCTCGCCCGCCCTGGCCTCATCAACGATTCCGAGGACGGGCAGGCCGAGGTCGCGGGCGTGATCGAGGATCCAGGCGGTGTGGGTCCCTGCGCCCCAGAGATGGACGCCGCCCGGCGCGAGCGTGCGCAGGCGTGTCCCGATCTCGCGGAGGCGAGCCCTCCTGGCGGCCAGGTGCGAGCGTGTGGGGGTGACGCCGATGCGTCGCGTGGCGTGGAGCAGCGCGAGGAGGGTCTCGACGGTTGCACCGTCTCGCGTGAGGGCGTTCTCGATGGCCCGGACGCCGGCGGGGGCGAGGCGGGGGTCCCTCCAGGCGAGCTCGAACGCGGCGCGTGCGTCATCACGCATGCCGGACCGGGGGAGGTCGCGCCACGCCCGGAGGAGCGAGGTGGTCGCGTGTCGAGCCTGTTCCTCTCCGGCGATCCCCTCCAGTTCGGGGGAGGCGACGGCGTAGCGATAGAGCACGTCGGGCAGGTTCGCGAGGTCTCGGAGGCGCGAGAGACGGAGCCAGAGGTCGTAGTCCTGCGCTCGAGGGAGGGCCTCGTCGTACGCGCCGGCCTCGAGCACGGCGGCGCGCTCGAGGAGCATCGACCCGTGGCAGAAGGCGTTGTCGAGGAGGAGACGCCAGCGGATCTCGGCGGGCTCGGTGGGCGGGCGGACGACGGCGAGGAGGCGGCCCTCCGGCGTCACGCGTTCGAACGCCGTGCCGACGCCCGCGGAGGCGGGGGATCGTTCGAGATAGGCGAGTTGGCGGGCGAAGCGGTCGGGGAGGGATTCATCGTCGGCGTCCTGGCGTGCCACGCGCGGATGGCGGGCCTCGCGGAGCCCTTCGTTGAGGGCCGCGGCGAGATTGGCGCGCGGGAGGAGGAGGACGCGGATCGAGGCATCGTCCGCGGCGAGGCGTTTGGCCCTGGGCACCAGCCCCGGGGCCGGGGCGTTGAGGATGAGGAGGATCTCCGCGGGGGGCCTCGTCTGGGCGCGGAGGGAGGCGAGGGCCTTTTCAAGCCCTGGGGAGTCTCCGGTCGCCGGCAGCAGGACGGACAGCATCTCCCCGGGAAGATCGGCCACACCACCCGCGCGGGATGAAGGGGACGGGCAAGCGGGGTTGGGTGACCCGGGTCCGGTCGTGCCGGCGGGCAGGGGGGTTCGGGGTCATGGCGTGGTCGGGAAATCCCCCCAGGTGACTTCGAGAGCCAGCGCCCGATCCAGGCGAGAGAGGTACTCCTCTCGCGGGATGTCCACGGCCCCGAGCGAACGGACGTGGTCGTTCATGACCTGGGAATCAAGGAGTGCAAAGCCGCGGGCCCGCAGGTGCTCGACGAGGCGGAAGAAGCAGCACTTGCTGGAATCGGTCCCGCCGAGATCCGGGCGGGAGAACATGGATTCACCGAAGAACGCCCCTGCGATCGCGACGCCGTAGAGCCCTCCGACGAGGGTTCCGTCGGCGCGTCTCGCCTCGACGCTGTGGGCGAAGCCTTCGGTGTGGAGGGCGGAGTAGGCCTCGATGATCTCCGGGTTGATCCAGGTCTGGGGGCGTTCGGGCCGGCGCCTGGCGCAGGCGCGGACGACGCCCTCGAAGTCCTGATCGGCGGAGACCAGGAACCGGGCGGAAGCGAGGGTCCGGCGGAGCGAACGGGGCGGGCGAGGGGCCTCGAGGGGGATCACCGCGCGGGGATCGGGCGAGAACCATTCGACCCCTCGGGCGAGCCTGGAACGGGCCATGGGAAAGGCGCCCATGCGGTAGGCGTCGATCAGGATTCGGGCTCTCGGGTCCAAGGCGTGTTCATAGGCGCGACGTTGGGTGCCCCGCGAGTTCGGAGTAAGATGGGGCGATGTCCACCACGAACATCGGCGTCATCGCCTGGCCGGAGGGCTGGGCCGAGCACGACCGAGTGCTGGCGCTGGCCGCCACGCTGGGGCAGGATCCCTCCGATGCTCGAATGGCGGCGCGCAAGGAGCCGCCTGCGATCGTGCAACGGATGGACGCGCGGGATGCGGCGGAGTGCCTTCGTGCCCTGCGTGGGCACGGCGTGCGCTGCTTCGGGGCGACGGACACGCAGATCGAGTCGATGCCCGCGCCGCGGCTGGCCCGTCGCCTCGTCGCCGGCGAGGGTCGCTACACGGCTGAGTTGTGGAGGGAATCCTCGCCCGTGACGTTTCGGGCGATGGATGTCGCGTTGATCGTCCGGGCGAAGATCCGGACCCAGACACGGAGCGTCCAGCCGGAGAGCGGATCTTCGATCATGATGTCCACCGAGATCGGGGCGGTGTCGGCGTTGCACGACTACGCCTCGGGGATGTCCCCCCGCCGCACCTCGTCGGTGCGGACCAGCGACCTGCTCGACCTTCACCTGATGAGGGGACCCTCGCACGCGAGGCTGCGGATCAACGGGGACAAGTTCAACTTCGACATCCTGGGCGCGCTGAAGGGGTTCAGCGATCATGAGAACATCGAGAAACTCGCCATGAAACTCCTCGCGGACGCCCCGGAGGCGCTCGTGGACACGGGCTTTGCAAGGTTCGGGATGGAGATCCGCTCGACGCAGCGAGCGAGCGTGGTCGGAACGAAGATCACCCGGACGCGCTCGAACGCGAGCCCGTTCGAGTTTTACTCGGCATGGTGCTGGCTCCTCCATCGCGCGATCATGGACGGCGCGTGAAGGCGGCGAAAGCGTGCGGGCCGTTTCTCCAAGAAGGGGGTCGCCATGGAACAACTCTTCGAACGCTTCCTGGAGGATGGCTCGATGTTCTGGATCGTTGCGGGAACCGTTGCCGTCATCGCGATCGTGTTCGGGAGCGTCACGTCCATGGTTCGGAGTTCCAACCGGGAGAAGACCCGGCGGGAGATCGCGGCGTACATCGCCTCCGGCACGATGACGCCCGAGCAAGGGGAGAAGTTGATGAACGCCGGCAACCAGGAAGATGCCTGACCGAGGGACCGCCGCCATGAACCCCACCATCCTTGCGATGTCCGATGAGATCATCCCGATCCTGGCGATCGGAGGCGGGCTCGGGCTCGGGTTCGTCGGGATTCTCAGCGGCGTGGTTCGCTCCGTGCTCCGAACGAAGGAGCGTGAGCGCACGCGGCGCGAGGTTGCGGCGTATGTCTCCGAGGGGACGATGACGGCGGAGGACGCGGAGAAGATCCTCCGCGCGGGGCTCTCATCCACCGAGTCCTGCCGGGGCTGACGCCGCGATCCGCAGCGCCCGGAGCAGTTCCGCCGCCGACCAGAGTTGGGCCGGGCACCCCCCGGGGCGGCGCGGTTCGTCGGCGTCGAAGACCTCCGCCACGTGCCCGAACCCATGCGTGCTCGACCACTCCACGAGGGGGGCGAGGGTTTCGAGCAGTTCCGTCCTTGTCGCGCCCAGACGGGCCATGGCCTCGGTCATCGGCCCGATGAGCCAGGGCCAGACGGTCCCGTTGTGGTACGCCGCGTCGCGCTCGAAGAGCGACCCCTCGAAGCGAGGTCGATAGCCCGGGGCGGCGGGGTCGAGGGTTCTCAGGCCCAGAGGGACGAGCAGGCTCTGTCTCACCCTGGCCACGACGCCCTGCCGCTGGGCGCGCGTGAGGGGGGAGAACTCGAGGCTCGCGGCCAGGACCTGGTTCGGTCGCACCTCTTCGACGGCGTGCCAGGTTCCGCCCGCCCCGGGCTCGAGGCGATCCGCGCAGCATCCGAGCCGCTCGTTCCACAGGTGTCGTCGGAACGAGTCCGCCGCGGAGGCGGCGAGGGCGCGGAGCCGACCGGGAGCGTCGCCCGATCCGAGCGCCCTCGCGACCGCGAGCAGCCCGTGGTGCCAGAGGGCGTTGATCTCCACGCAGGCGCCGTGGCGCGGCGTGAAGACCACGCCGTCGCGAGCGGCGTCCATCCAGGTCAGTTGTGTGTGTTCGCTTCCGGCGATGAGCAGCCCGAGCCCATCGTCGAGCCCGATCCCGTGGCGGGTCCCGGCCCGGTAGGCCTCGACGATCCCGAGGCAGGTCTCCCGGAGCAGGGGGGTGAGGGGCTCGCCGGACGCGTGCGCCCACGCCGCGGCTGCATGCAGGAACCAGAGCGACGCATCGACGGTGTTGTCGTGGACCTCGCCTGTCCGGTCGTCGAAGCGATTGGGCACGATGCCATCGCGTGTGTGCCGGGCGAAGGTCTCGAGGAGGGTACGGGCGTCCTCGTGCCGGCCCGTCTCGAGGAAGGCACCCGGGAGCGAGATCATCGCGTCGCGTCCCCAGTCGGCGAACCACGGGAACCCCGCGAGGAGGCTGACGCCGCCGCCCTCGCGCCGGACCACAAACGCGTCGCACGCCCCGACCAGCCGGGCGACGGCTCCGTGGTGCGCCTTGTCGATGCCCGTGCACGCCCGGGCCGACCACCCGCGGACCTGCGCGGCGCGCGCGATCGCCTCGGCATCGAGGTCCGGGCGTGCGGCGCCGTCCACCGAAGCCGTCACGCGCATCCGCCAACGTCCGCTCCCGGCGCGTTCGAAGGTCCCGGGCGCGAAGAGGTCCTCGCGGAAGTCCTGGCCCCGATCACGGTCGAGGTCGTACTCGAACCCGCGCCACCACGCGGGCGAGGGCAAGGCCTGCGCGTCGCCGGCAAGGTGGAGGGAGACGCCATCGGACGCGATCACGAACCCGGCGTGGTCGGTCCGCGTGTCCATCGGGCGCTCGAATGAGAGCGCGTGGAAGTCCCGAAGCGAGACCAGCGGCGTGAGCGAGAGTGCCACGTCGGTCGCGCCGGCGTCGACGTCATAGGTCAGTTCGATCAGGTTGCCCTCGCGTGCGATCCTGAGTTCCTTGCGGATCTCGACGCGCGCGTGGCCCCAGCGGTAGGTCCAGCGGCATCCGCCGTGCCCGCCGACGGATCCGCCATCGAACTCGAACGCGTGCAGGGCGCTGGGCGTGAGGGGCTCGGGTGCGCCCGTGAACCGGAAGGGGGTGAGGCGAGCCTCGGGGGCGTCGGCAGGCGGGCCGATCCGGACGTGCTCATCGATCGCCTGGAGCGTGGCGACGCGATCCACGGGCGGGCTTCGCGACGCGACAAGCAGGGCGTGGTATCGCCGACGCGGGAGCCCCGAGGGCGTGCCCATGGCGAAGGCGCCGAGCCGATTGGAAAGGACCCATTCGCCCTCGAAGGCGCCGGGGCCGGCCTGGCATGCAAACTCGAACGTGGATTGCCCTCGTGCGTCCATCGGCCAACAATGTACATGGCCACCCTTGCCTCACGTAACTTCCCGGACGCCCGAGTGCCCGAAGCCCCCAAGATCCAGGGCGAAGGGATCACCTTCGACGATGTCCTGCTGGTTCCGCGGCGGAGCGGCGTGCTCCCGTCGGGGGCCGACACGAGCACGCGTCTGACGCGTCGCATCCGGCTCAACATCCCTCTGCTGTCCGCGCCGATGGACACGGTGACGGAGTCCGCGCTGGCGATCGCGCTTGCCCAGGAGGGCGGGATCGGGATTATCCACAAGAATCTCTCGATCGAGGCGCAGGCGCGCGAGGTCGCGAAGGTCAAGCGGTCGGCCAACGGGATCATCCAGGACCCGATCACCCTAGGTCCGGACGAGACGGTCGCGAGGGCGCGAGAACTCATGCGGCAGCACAACGTCTCCGGGTTCCCGGTCACGGAGGACGGCGCCCGGACGCTCCGCGCCAAGGGCAGGGTGGTCGGCATCCTGACACGGCGAGATCTCAAGTTCGTCGAGGATCTTTCCACACGCGTCGGCGAAGTGATGACATCCGCCGGGCTCATCACCGCCCCGCCGGGGACGACGCTGGAACAGGCCGAGGTGATCCTCAACCAGAACAAGGTCGAGAAACTGCTCCTGGTGGAACGCGACGGGACCCTCGCGGGGCTCATCACGATGCGCGACATCGAGCGGTACGCTAGTTTTCCCCGTGCCAGCCGGGACGGCCGCGGGCGTCTGCGCTGCGGGGCGGCGGTGGGTGTCGATCAACTCGACCGCGTCGAGGCGCTGCTCTCGGCGGAGGCCGATGTCATTGTCGTCGACACGGCCCACGGGCACTCGGAGAATGTCATCCGCACCGTTCGCGCGATCAAGACGAAGTGGGACATCGACGTCATCGCGGGGAACATCGCCACGTCCGACGCGGCCCGCGACCTCGTGGAGGCCGGCGCCGACGCGGTCAAGGTGGGGATCGGGCCGGGGTCGATCTGCACGACCCGTGTCGTGACGGGCGTGGGCATGCCACAGGTCACCGCCATCATGAACGCGGTCGCGGGCGTGGGGGAGGCGGGCGTCCCGGTGATCGCCGACGGCGGGATCCGCCTGAGCGGCGATATCTCGAAGGCGATCGCGGCCGGGGCGTCGAGCGTCATGATGGGCTCGCTCTTCGCGGGCCTGGATGAGTCCCCCGGCGAACTCGTGATCAGCCAGGGTCGCCGGTACAAGACCTACCGAGGCATGGGCAGCGAGGGCGCGATGAACGTGGGCTCGGCCGATCGCTATGCCCAGGGCGAGAAGTTCGGAACGCCCAAGTTCGTTCCGGAGGGCGTCGAGGGTCTGGTGCCCTATCGGGGCTCGCTCGCGGAGTTCGTCTATCAACTCGTGGGGGGGCTCCGGGCCGCGATGGGATATTGCGGGTGCCCGACCATCGACGACCTTCGTCGTGATGCCCGGTTCATCCGCGTCAGCGGCGCGACGATCGTCGAGAACCATCCGCACAACATCCGCATCACCAAGGAATCCCCCAACTACACGATCGAGGGCCAGCACGAGCCCCGTCAGGGGTAAGGCGTATCGCCCGACATGAGGTCCGCGATACACTCGCGCCGATCGCTGCTCTGCACGCCATAACCTTGCGAGCGTCCACAGGAGGCCCCGCCCATGCGAACCGGCAACCCGATCCTTCAATCCGACTCGTTCCGCCTCCCCGCCGACTGGAGCAACCTCGCGGCGGCCAAGCCGCGCGTCATGACGGTCATGGGGACTGTGCACGCGTCGATGATCCTGCTGGGGCTCACGGCCTCGGCGGCGATTGCCTCCTGGGCCGTGATCGACGCGAACCCGACCCTTCGCTACCCGCTGACCTTCGGCGGGGCGATCGTGGGGTTTATCCTTGCGCTGGTGATTCAGTTCTCTCCGGCGCGCGCCCCCTATCTGGCCTGGGCGTATGCGCTGCTCGAGGGCGCGTTCCTCGGGGGGATCTCGCTCGTCGTCGCGCGCTCCGCCGGGCCGGAGGGCGCCACGATCGTGCTCCAGGCGGTGCTGCTCACCTTCGGGATCTTCGGCTCGCTGCTGCTGCTCTATCGTGCGGGGCTGGTTCGCATCGGCGGTGCCGCGGCCCGGATGATCGCGATCGCCACGGCCGGGGTCTTCTTCACCTATCTCGCCGCGTTCGTTCTCCGGATGGTCGGGATCGAGGCGCCGCTCATGCATGAACTGATCGGGTTTGGCCGGGCGGGCCTGCTGGGCATCGGCTTCAGCGTCTTCGTCGTGATCCTCGCCTCGTTCAACCTCGTGCTGGACTTCCAGTTCATCGAGGATGCCGCCGCCTCGGGCGCGCCCAAGCACATGGAGTGGTACGGGGCGTTCGGGCTGCTCGTCACGCTGGTCTGGCTCTACATCGAGGTCCTGCGTCTGCTGTCGAAACTCCGTCGAGACTGACGGTGTGTCAGAGGCGTCCCCTCGCGTCCTGGCCCGTCCACCGCGTCGCCAGCGCGTGCTCGACCCCGAGGAGGTCGAGGATCTTACCGACCATGAAGTCGACCAGGTCTTCGACACGGGTCGGGCCGAGGTAGTACCCCGGATTGAGCGGGCAGACGATCCCTCCCGCGAGCGTCACGGTTCTCATGTTCTCGATGTCGATGAGCGAGAGGGGCGTCTCCCTGTGGGCGAGGATGAGGCGTCGCCTCTCCTTCAGCGTGACCATCGCCGCACGCGTCAGAAGGTTCGACCCCGATCCCGACGCGATCGCCCCGAGCGAGGCGCTGGAGCACGGCAGCACCACCATCCCGTCGTGCAGGAAGGATCCCGACGCGATCACCGCCCCGACGTCCCTGTGGGGGTGAACGATCAGCCGATCCTGCGCGGCGGCGTGGCGCGGAGCGAGTTCCTCCACCGTCAGTCTGCGAACGCCTGATTCTTCAAGCAGAAGCCGGCGGCCGTAGTCCGACGCCACGATGTGGACTTCCGCATCCGATTCAAGGAGCAGGTCCAGGAGGCGCAAGACATGCGCGGCACCCGAAGCCCCCGACACCCCGACGACGACACGGCGTCTGCCCATCTCACCATGCTAGGAGTGGCCCCACACGGGCGAGCGCGCCGACGTACAGTCTCCCCACAGCGAGGTGAACCATGCGACGAACGATCTCCCCTGCACTCGCGGCCCTTGGCCTCTTCTGGCTCGCCCTTGGAGGGTGCGCCGGTTATGCCTCGTGGCCTCCGGTCGACGGCGGGTCGGTCATCAGCGACCCCAACAACCCGCCGATGCCGGCCATCCTGATCTCGGCGTACAAGTTCATGGAGAAGGAATACCCGCCGGCATCCTCCGACGGGCGGTTCGCGATCAACCTGCCCTCGGGGCTGCTCCATCGAAACTACGCCTTCGTCGCCCGGCACGTCGGGCCCAACGCGGCCCCGCTGACGCCCGAGAACGAGGCCAGCCTGCCCGTGTACCACGTCGAGCGAGTCAGGATCCGCGGCACCGAGGCCCAGGTCGAGATGGTGTATCCCTCCACCACGCTGGGCTCCGGTCCTGGTGGTGGCGCCGTGTGGCAGGGCGTCAGGCTTCGGATGCAGCGAACGGCCGGAAACTGGAAGGTGACGACCCGCCGCGAGTGGGCCCCGGGCGTCGCGCAGCCCCCGCCCCCCTTCTATTTCGATGCTTCCCGAGCGGGCAACTAGCGTTCCGGCCATCCGGCGCTCCCTCTCTCCTGCTCCCCGCGGGTAGGATGGGGAGCATGACTCGTGTACGAACCCCGACCCCGGTTGCGGCCTGGACGCGCCGCGACCTGCTCGCCTTGCGCGGGCTCGAGCCCGCCGAGATCCGCGCCATCCTTCGACGGGCCAAGGAACTGGATCTCATGGGGCCGCGCGGCGACGAACTGCGCGGGCGGACGGTGGCCACGCTGTTCTTCGAGGACTCGACGCGCACGCGGCTTTCGTTCACGCTGGCGGCCCGGCGTCTGGGCGCGGAGGTGATCGACCTCGGTGCGGGCGCCTCGTCGGTGAATAAGGGCGAGTCCATCGTGGACACTGCCCGGGTGATCCACTCGATGGGCGTCGATGCGGTGGTGGTCCGGGCCAAGCCGGCGGGCGCCGCCGCACTCGTCGCCGAATCCCTCCCCTGCTCGGTTGTCAACGCGGGCGACGGTCGGCACGAGCACCCCACGCAGGGCCTGCTCGATGCCTATGCCCTGGCGCGGGCGACCGGGCGGGACGCGGACTTCGACCTCTCGGGCCTGACGGTGCTGATCGTGGGCGACGTGGTGAGTTCGCGTGTTGCGCGGTCCAACATCGCAGGTCTTCGCGCCCTGGGCGCACGCGTGGTGTGCGTCGGTCCGCCCGCCCTCGCGCCCGTGTCCCTCTCGGCGCTGGGCTGCGAGGTCTCGCATGACTTCGACGCCTTGCTGCCTCAGGCGGACGCCGTGATGATGCTCCGCGTGCAGTTCGAGCGGCACGAGGGCGGGGCCGTGGGCTCCTCTCGCGAGTTTCGTTCGGCGTGCGCGCTGACTCGCGATCGAGCGGCCCGACTCAAGCCTGCGGCGTGGATCATGCATCCCGGGCCGATCAACAAGGGGCTCGAACTCGACGCCGACCTTGCCGACTCCCCCCGATCCCTCGTCCTTCAGCAGGTCCGGGCGGGTGTACCAGTGCGCATGGCCTGCCTCGATCTCTGCCTCCACGCCGCATCATCGGCCTGATCGCAGCCGCTCGCGGCCCCAACTCTTCATGTCCCGACGAACGACCCGGCCTCTCGGAGCGACGCATGAGCAACACCCCGGCCCCGGTCTCTTCCGCCGACCGATTCACGGCGATGGACTTCACCCGGGGCTTCGCGCTCCTGGGCATCCTGCTGGTCAACATCCGCTTCTTCGGAGGGCCGATGGCGGAGGCGATGGTCCCCATTCCCCCGGAGCCTCTCGCGGACCAACTGTCGTACTACTTCAACAAGATCTTCTGCGAGTCCCGCTTCTATCCGCTGTTCTCGACGCTCTTCGGGATGGGGCTGGCCTTGCAGTGGGCGCGCTCCGGGGACCGCTTCCTGCGCCTGTACCCCCGTCGGCTCGTGCTCCTCGCCCTCATGGGGCTCTGCCATGGCCTCTTCCTGTGGTACGGCGACATCCTCTTCATGTACTCGACCGTCGCGTTCTTCGTCATGTTTCTTGTCAGGTTCTCGTCGAAGACGCTGCTCCGGCTGGGCGTTGCGATGGCCGTGCTCTTCGCGGTCATGACTTCGGGCCTGGGTGCGCTGGGCATGTTCACGCCCCCCGCGGGCCCCGCCTCCGACGAGACGCCCGCGGCTCTCGCTCCCGAGACGCTCGAGCCCGACGCCGAGCCGGAACCCCGCCGCACGGGCTTCGAGCACATGTTCTCGACGATGAACCAGGAGGGGCCGTTCTCCCCTGCGTTCGTGCGGGCGGAAACGCTCGCGTATCGCGACGGCCCATTCGCCGAGGCGATGCTCTATCGGGTCTTCGGCTACCTCATGATCCTGGTGGTCTCTGCGTTGTCCTTCTGGTGGCACGCCCTGGCGATGTTCCTGATCGGCGCGGGCCTGATGAAGGCCGGCTTCCATGAGCGTGGCCGCGAACGGCTGGCCTCCGGGCTCGCACTCTGGGGGCTGGGGCTCGGGCTCCCCTTGTCGACCGGCGCGGCGTTCGTCATGGATCTTTCGAATCCCCTCCGCATGGGACTGGGTTCGCTGATGGGCATGCTCGCCGCGACGCTCATGGCCCTGGGTTACCTGGGCGCGACGACCGTGCTGGCCCGCCGCTTCGCGTCGTCGATCCCCGTTCGCGTCGTCGCCCGCGCGGGCCAGATGGGCCTGACGTGCTATCTGCTCGAGACCGTGATCGCCACGGGGCTGATGTACCACTGGGGGTTCGGGCTCTTCGGCTCCTTCTCGCATGCCGAACTGCTGGGAATGGCGGTCGCGATCTACGCCGGCGTTGTGCTCGCGGCGAATGCCTGGATGAGCATCTTCTCGATCGGGCCGATGGAGTGGATCTGGCGTTCGTGGACCTATCTGCGCCCCCTGCCGGTGCGCTCGACAACCCACGCCGGGGGGGGTAGGGTCAGCGGATGAACGCGCACCGTCTTCCCACGGACACCGACGACGGGATCGTCGTCATCATCTCGGGGCCCTCGGGAGTGGGCAAGACCACGGTCACGCGCGGGGTCGAGCGTGCGATCCCGGGCGCCGTGTTCAGCGTCTCCGCCACGACCCGTGCCGCGACCCCCGCCGACGTGGAGGGCGTCGATTATCACTTCGTCTCCGACGAAGAGTTCGAGCGCATGAAGGCCGGCGGGGAGTTCCTCGAGACGGCGGGGATCTACGGCAAGAAGTACGGCACCCCCCGGCGGTGGGTGGAGGAGCAGATCCGCCGGGGCCGGGTGGTCATCCTGGAGATCGACGTCGTCGGCGCGAAGAACGTGAAGGCTGCCATCCCCGGCGCCCTCGCCATCTTCATCCTGCCCCCGAGCGAGGAGGCCCTGCTCCAGCGCCTGCGCGATCGCCGTCGCGAGGGCGAGGAGGCGATCGCCGGCCGCTTCGCCGAGGCCCGCCGGGAGACCCTCGCGGCCCGCGAATCGGGCGTCTACGACCTGTTCCTCGTCAACGAAGACCTCGGGGAGACGATCCGCAGGGCCGTCGACGCCGTGCTGGACCGCCGAAGGGCTCGGATGTCCGGCTGACGGCACTACGCTTCCACCGATGAAACCGGGCCGGGACCCCTCCCAACGATGGGGCATGGGTGCGTTCGCCGACTCCATCGCCGGCCGAGACCGTGTCGCCGACGCGGGCGTGACGGAATCCGAACGTCTCTATGCCCTCTTCACGCACCTCTCGCTCCTGGTGGTCCATATCACGGGGATCCCGGTCGTCCCCGCGCTGATCCTGTGGCTGATCCGGAAGGATCGGTCGGCGTTCATCGACGACCACGGGAGGGAAGCGGTCAACTTCCAGATCTCGCTGACGATCTACACCCTCGCGATCATCCCGCTGGCGCTGCTGAGTTGCGGGGTGGCCGCGGTCCTCTACATCCCGGTGTACATCCTCGCGATCTACGGGATGATCGTGGCGTCGATCGCGGCCCATAAGGGGCAGTTCTATCGGTACCCGATGTGCGTGCGACTGCTGCGATAGGCGGCTCACCCTGCCTGGGCCTTCGCCCGTATGCTTCCGCGATGCCCTCGTCGTACGACACGTACGCCAGTCCTCTTGCGGCGCGCAACGCGAGCGAGGCGATGCTGCGGATCTGGTCGCCCCGGCACAAGTTCAACACGTGGCGCCGGATCTGGCTGGCGGTGGCCGAGGCGATGTGCGAGATGGCTGAGGTGGGGGAGGAAACGAAGATCCGCGCGCTGGTGATCCCGGAGCAGGTTGATGAACTCCGCGCGGTGGTCGAGCGGAAGAACCCCGACGGCTCGGTCGGCATCACCGACGATGAGATCCGCCTGGCCGAGACGTATGAGCGAGAGTTGCGCCACGACGTGATGGCGCACGTGCACGCGCTGGGGGACGCGTGCCCGAAGGCCCGGCCGATCATCCACCTCGGCATGACGAGCCAGGATGTGGTGTGCAACGCAGATCTGGTGATCTTCTTCGAGGCCATGGATATCCTCGACGCCAAGGGCTGCAGGGTCATTAGCGCGCTGGGCGAGTTCGCCGACCGCTACAAGGGCATCGCCACGCTCGGGTACACGCACTATCAGCCGGCCCAGCCCGTCACCGTCGGGAGGCGAGCCGCCTCGTGGGCATGGGACCTGACCATCGCGTGCGGATTCTCGGGCACCTTCCACGAATACCTACGGCTCAAGGGCTTGCGCGGGGCCACGGGAACACAGGCTTCGTACCTCGCGCTGCTCGCCGGGGACGGCGCCAGCGTCGACGACCTCGAGCGCCGGGTGATGACAAAGATCACCTCGGGCTTGTACCGCGAGTCTGGGTTCTATTTCGGAGACGAGCATCCCGATCCGGATCTTCACGGCCCGGTCGGGCAGACCTATCCGCGGATCGTCGACCAGATGATCTTGTCCGCCTGCGGGTCTACCGCCGCCGTCCTCCACAAGATCGCCACCGACATCCGCCTCCTTTCCAATCGCAAGGAACTCGACGAGCCCTTCGAGGACAAGCAGGTCGGCTCGTCGGCCATGCCCTACAAGCGCAACCCGATGCGCTGCGAGCGGATCTGCGGGCTGACGCGGTTCGTGATGAACCTCGTGGGCAACGCCTACGACACCGCCGCCACGCAGTGGCTGGAGCGCACGCTCGACGATTCGTCGAACCGGCGGCTGTCGCTGCCCGAGGCGTTCCTCGCGCTCGATGGCGCGCTGGACCTCATGCACAACGTCGTCTCGGGGCTTATCGTCCACGAGGCGATGGTGCGGAAGAACCTGATGGCCGAGTTGCCCTTCATCGCGACGGAGAACATCCTCATGGCGTGCGTGCGGCTCGGCGGCGACCGTCAGGACTACCACGAGAAGATCCGCGTGCACGCCCAGGCCGCGGGGTTGCGCGTGAAACAGGAAGGCCTCGACAATGACCTGCTCGATCGCCTGAAGGCCGACAGGAACTTCTGGAGCGCGTCCCGCGGGGGGCCCCTCTCCGCCGAACTGGACTGGGAAGGCCTGATGGACCCGATGAAGTACATCGGCCGCAGCGTCGAGCAGACCGAGCGCTTCATCAGGGAGGTCATCGAGCCGCTGCGGGAGCAATACGCCGTGCACATTGCCGCGTTGGACGGCTCGGCTCCGCGCGTGTGACTTCGCCGCCGCCCGCCCTCATCCCCCGCCCCGCAACGTCCGATACCATTCGAGGCCATCGGGAGACATCGCGTGGGAAAGAGCGCTAAGCCGGTCGTCGGCATCGATCTGGGCGGAACCAACATCCAGATCGGGGTCGTCACCCCGGAGTTCAAGATCGTCGGGAGGTCGCGCAAGAAGACCAAGGCCGATGAGGGTCGCGAGGCCGTGCTGACGCGCCTGGCCGAGGGCATCAAGGAAGCCTGCTCCGAGGCCGGCCTTGCCCCTTCCGCGCTTGGCGGCATCGGGCTGGCCGCCCCGGGGGCGATCGACCCGCGAAAGGGCCTCGTCCTCGAAGCCGTCAATCTTCGCTGGACCAACCAGCCCGTCGCGAAACAACTCTCCGATCGCCTTGCCGGGCTCCCCGTCCTGCTCGACAACGATGTGAACGCCGCGGTCCTCGGCGAGAACCGCCTCGGCGCGGGGGACAACGCCCAGCACCTCCTTGGGGTGTGGCTGGGGACCGGCATCGGCGGCGGGCTGATCCTCAACGGCGCGCTGTACTACGGGCACTACTTCTCGGCGGGGGAAATCGGGCACACGATCCTCTTTCCCGGCTCGCCCCCCGGCAGCCGCACGCTGGAGCACAACTGCTCCCGCACCGCCGTCGCCGATCGCCTGGCGCGCCTCATCCGCTCGAACCGAAAGTCCATCCTGACGGACCTGTCCGAGGGCGATCTCGACAAGATCCGCTCCAAGGCCATCTCGAAGGCGTACGAGTCCGGGGACGACCTGACCGTCGAGATCATCCACAACGCCGCGGACCTTCTGGGGATCGCGGTCGCGAACGCGGTGACGCTGCTCTCCCTCCCGCGTGTGGTGCTGGGCGGCGGGCTGACGGAGGCGATCGGCGAGCCGCTCGTCAAGCGTGTGCGTCAGTCGTTCGAGAAGCACGTCTTTCCGGACGCGTGCCGGGACGCGAAGATCGTCGCGAGCAAACTGGAGGACGACGCGGGCCTGCTCGGGGCGGCGATCCTGGCGGCGGAAAAGTTCGGGTGATGGTCCCGTTCATTTCACGAGGAGGCGTTCGACGAACCCCCCGTGCAGGTTCCCCTTCTCGTCGACGTACATCCAGTCCGTCACGATCTCGCTGGGGACCGTGACGGACTCGCCCTTGGTGGGCACGCCCGGGTTCGCGGCGCGGTTCTCGATGGTGACAACGATGCCGGCGCTGGTCACGCTCGTGACCGACCCCCACATGTGCTCGGTCCCGCGCTCATGCTTGAAGCCCGCCTTGAGGAGCGCGCTCGAAGCGGGTCCGAAGCGTTCGAAGGCGAGGATGAACTCGGGGAGTCGCTTCCTCGCCGTCTCGACGGCCCGCTCGAAGCGTTCGTCGTGTCCATGCACGTTGATGATCGGCTCGTTCATCGCGTCGTCGCCGAAGACCTCGCCGAACCGGCCCTCGCGGAGCCGGTCGCATAGACCCGGGGTCATCGGCGCGAACCGCTTCTCGGCCGGCGCATAGAGCGCCAGACCCTTCTCGTCGAAGAGTTCCGCCGCCACCCGCGTCAGCACCCGCTGATAGATCTCCGCCCGCTGTTCGGGCTTCGGAGTCCGCTTGAACCCCATCGCATCCACGGAGATCCAGGCCCGGTGGGAGAGGATCGCCGAACGAAGCCGGGGGTCCTCGCACCCGCTGGCCGCTTCCTCGATGTCCTCGGCCTCCAAGTATGTCCTGGCCGAGTCCACCACCGAGAGCAGCGGGAAGGCCTCCGAGATGACCGCGAACGCACGCGTCGTGGGGTCGAGGTCCATGGCGTGGACGTCGGCATCCACGTGCAGCGCGCGGCGGACGGCGCCGCGAACATCGCTCTCGGTAAAGCGCCTCGGCTCGCGGAGCAGCATGACAATCGAGATAGGGCCGACATCGTCGCGCCGTCTCGAGCGGACAACAAGCCATCCGACGACGCCCAGCGTCACGACCACGCCCACCACGATCCAGGCCCAGAGCATGTCGGCCCTCCGCGAGTCAGCGGGTGGCGGTCCTCCGCGTCCCTCCCGAGAACGTCGGCGCGCCCGCGCCCTTCTCGAAGAGGTCAGCGAAGCGGAATCCCTTCCGCTTCTTCCACTCGCCCCGGTGGTACGCGTCCGACGCGAGGATCGGGAAGAGCGCCGAGATCTCCCCGAACACCATCTGTTCGTGGACCACGTCCACCTTGCCCCAGGAGCAGGCCTCGCGGAGCGTCGAGCCCGAGAGCGCGCCGTCCCGGCTGTCCGCCACCGTCATCTGGATGGCGTACTTGTGCATCCCGATGTCGCCGCGTGCCTTCCCGCCCTTGCATTCGCTCAGCAGTTCGGCCGCCACGACGATGTCCTGCGCGAAGTTCTTGGGGACGCCCCCGCCGAGCATGAGCAGGCCCGTGTCCTTGACCGCGAGTTTGATGTCCGTCAACTCGCGGAAGTCCTTGCCGGAATCGAACGCGACCATCCCCTCGCCGCGCTCCAGCCGCTCCGTCTGGTGGAGCACGATCCCGAACCCTGCCGAGCAATCCGAGAAGGCCGGGCAGAAGATCGGGACCCGCTTCAGGTGGCAGGCCTTGACAAGGGACGAATGCTTGGCGTGGTGCCGCGCCAGGTACGCTCCCATCGCGTCGATGAACTCGCGTGACGAGTAGGCGCCGGGCTCGAACGCGTCGAAGATCTTCTTGGTCGTCTCGTCGCACGCCCTCAGGTCGTCCTCGTCGATGTAGGTGTCGTAGATCCGGTCGATCATGAGGTTCCGGAGGGTCAGGTCGTCCACCGGGGGCGCCTCGGGCGACCCGGGCGCGATGTAGTGCCGGAACCCGAGCCCCTCGAAGAAATCCTGGTCCACGATGTTCGCGCCCGTCGAGACGATCGCGTCCACCATGTTGTGCTCGACCAGCGAGATGAGCGCCTCCTTCAGCCCCGCGCTCACCAGCGACCCCGCCAGCGTGAGGACCACCGCGCACTCCCTATCCCGCAGCATCATCGAGTAGATGTCCGCCGCCTGCGCCAGCGTCCGCGCCGAGTACGCCATCTCCCGGTAACTCGACACCACCGGACGCGCGTCGAACGACGTCACGTCCACGTGCTCCACGGGCCTCGACAGCAACTCCTTCTTCGTCCACTTCGCGCCGGCCATCATCTGCCTCCTCTCCCGGGGCCGCGCCCCGGAAGCCATCCCGGCCAAGCCCCCCTGGCCTCGTTGTACGCTGGCCCGCCGGGGGTGACGGCGGAAACGCATGATACACCGCCCGGCTACCGCGTTGTCCCCTCCATCAGCACAAGCGACAACTCGTCCGCATACCCATCGTTGAGCCCTTCCCCGGCCTCGCACACGATCCGAACCACCGCCATCCGGGCATCCGGCGGCACCCCGTCCCGCACCGTTCGATCGATCAGGCCGGTCAGCGAATCCGGCGACGCCGGGGCCCCGCACGCCCAGGTCCGGATCCGGTCCTCCAACGTCACGGGCCCGATCCGGTGCCGCGAGAGTTCCACGCCGCGCTCGTCCGCGAACACGACCTCCGCGTACGCAAGATCACGCTGCTCGCCGTACCCCCCGAACCACCCCGAGAACTCGAACTCCACCCCTCCCGCCTCGATCTCCCCTCGCCTCGGCCTCAGGTCGATCGCCTGCTCCATCTCCGCGCGCTGCGCCGCCCCGCCGCAGAAGTAGTTCCGACCCCTCGACACCGGCCCGCGTGACTCCGCCTTCGGCCCGCCCTCCACCCCGCCGTACGCCAGCGTCGTCATCGATCCCCAGTCCTTCCAACCCGGAACCCCCGCGTTGGACCTCTGGTCCTCGGCCGCCGTGCTCCACTCCGCCCCGCCGTTGACGATCAGGTTCTGGCCGAACTCGCACGCCCGCGGCTTGCCGACGGCGACAGAATCCAGCCCCCACGCGGGATCCACCCGTACGCCGAGGTGCTCGAGCGTCGTCGCCACCACGTCGACCTGGTTGACCGTGTGCAGGAACCGCCCTCGCGCCGCCGATGCGCCGGAGACGATGAACGGGATCTGCCGGTTCGACGCCTCGTTCTTCCCGTGGTTCTTGTCGAGGCTCCCCCCGTGGTCCGTCGTCAGGATCACCAGCCAGTCCTCGCGCGCGAACGTCGGCCTCGCCAGCATCGCCGACAGCACCCGGCCGATCATCCCGTCCACCTCCTCGATCTCCGCGACGTATTCCGGCACGAACGGGCTGAACCCGTGCGTGTGCCCCGCCGTGTCCACGTCCGCGTAGTAGAGAAACATGAGATCGAGGTCTTCGCGGCCCATCGCCTCCACCGCCGCGCGGGTGCAGTTCACGTCTCCGTCGTCCTTCTCATAATCATGGAAGACGCGGATCGCGGGGCTCACGTTCCCGAGCATCACTTCGTCCAGCGGGCCCCAACTCGTGATCGACGCCGAAGTCAGGTCCGGCCTCGATTCCGAAAGTCGCCTGAGCACGTGCGGGTACAAGTCATACCGCATCGAGCGGAAACTGTTGTCGGGCGAGCGGTGCTTGTCCGGCCAGACCCCGCACAGGATGTTCGACCATCCCGCCCCGCTGATCGCGTACGCGTCCGTCGAGGCTTCCATCGTCCAGCACCCGTTCCGCATCAGCGATCGGATCGACGGGGCGTTCGCCGCGTCCAGCCCGGCGGGCAGCAGCCCGTCCACGCCGATGATCAGCACCTTTGGTTCGCGATCGGACCCCCACGAGACCGCGAGCACCGCCGCCAGCATCATCGACCACATCACGCCGCCTCCCTTCTACGATCCGTCCACGATACCCGACAGGAGCCGCGAAATGAACTGGTCCGACGTCCAATCGTTCATGCAAGCACGAGCCCTGGACGCCTGGATCGTCCACGATTTCCGCGGCTCCAACGCCGTCCTCGCCCGCCTCCTCCCCCCGCCACCGGGTGAACCGAAGCGGCGATCCACGCGGCGCGCGACCCTCGTCATCCCGGCCTCGGGACGCCCCGCCCTCATCGCCCACCGCATCGATGCCATCCCCTTCGCCGATGTTCCCGCGCGCTTCGCAGCCGACCTCGACCTCTACATCTCCTGGCGCGACTGGCAAGCCCGCCTTGCTCCACACGCCCGCGGTCGCGTCGCCATGGAATACTCCCCCGGCGGCGCCCTCCCCGTCGTCGGGACATCCGACGCGGGGACGGTCGAACTTGTCCGGGCGCTCGGCGCGGAGGTTGTCTCTTCCGCCGATCTCATCCAGCACGCCGTCTCGCGCTGGTCCCCGGACGCCGTCCGCGAGCACCTGCGCGCCTCCGTGCTCGTCGATGCCATCAAGGACGAGGCCTTCGCCCTCATCCGCGACACCCTCGCGCGCGGCTCCACCCTCCACGAGCACGACGCCGCCCAGTTCATCCGCGACCGCTTCGCCGCCCACGGGCTCGAGTACCCCGATGGTCCCATCGTCAGCGTCAACGAGCACGCCGCCGATCCTCACTACGAGCCCTCCCCCGCCCACCCCCGCGAGATCCGACCGGGCGACTGGGTGCTCATCGACCTCTGGGCCCGGATCCCCGGCGACCACAACGTCCACGCCGACATCACCTGGGTCGGCTACCTCGGGCGGGACGTTCCCGATCTCCACACGCGCGTCGCGCGCACCGTCTTTGCCGCGCGCGATGCGGCCCTTGCCCTGGCCAAGGAGCGTTTCGCCCGAGGACGCCGCGTCGAGGGCTGGGAACTCGACGACGCCGCTCGCGCCGTCATCGTCGATGCAGGGTTCGAGCGGGGCCTCGTCCATCGAACCGGCCACTCCCTCAGCCCCGGGGAGATGGTCCACGGCTCGGGCATGAACCTCGATAACCTCGAGACCCGCGACACCCGCGAGATGCTCCCCGGCACAGGGTTCACCATCGAGCCCGGGATCTATCTCCCCGACGAGCGGCTCGGCGTGCGATCCGAGATCAACGTCTACGTCGACCCGGCCAAGGGCCCGATCGTCACCAGCCGCGTCCAATCCGATGTGCTGCGGCTGGGCGAGCGCGAGTCAACCGGCCACGGGTCGGGTGCGGCGTGAGCGCGCGGACGACGAGCCCTCAGGCGGCGAGCCGGCGGCCGCCAAGGAGCGACGCGACGTGGTCGATCCACGAGCCGAGATCCGTGATGATCCTGGCTCGCTCGTGCACCTCGTCGGCACCGGCCGCGAGCGCGGAGGCCCGCTGCGCCTCATCGGCCCGCGAGGCGACGACAAAGATCCGGGGGCATTCGGGGAGGGCCCGTGCCCGACGGATCAAGTCGGCGGCGGAGATCGCGTGGATCGCAAGGTCGCAGATGATCGCGTCGTAGGATTCGCTGGATAGCCTTGCGATCGCCTCGTCGGCGCTCGAGCAGCGCGCGGTGGACAACCCGGGCCGGCGGAGGAGTGCGTTCTCGATGGGGAGCAGCGGGTGGGGCTCGGGATCAACGACCAGGATGCGAGCCAGGCGCCCCCCCTCTCCCGCCGAGCCCTGACCGTTCGACGCCCCGAGGCAGACGCGGTTGCGACCCTCGCGCTTGGCGCGGTAGGCCGCGTCGTCGGCAGCGCGGAGCAGGTCGGCGGGCCGGTCCTCGCTCGTCGGGCGGAACGACGAGACCCCGACGCTCACCGTCGTCTGAAAGTCGACCGCCTCGCCGGTGAATCCGGTGAACGTGACGGGCATGGCCTCGACCGCCCGGCGGATCCGCTCGCCCATCGCCTGCGCCCCGGCGGGATCAAACCCGGGCAGGAGCACGACGAACTCTTCCCCGCCGAAGCGGAACACCGTGCCCGCGCCCGAGGCCGTGGCCGAGAGGCGCCGTGAGAGTTCGACAAGCACCGCGTCGCCCGCGGTGTGCCCGTGAGTGTCGTTGACAATCTTGAAGCGGTCGGCGTCGATGAACAGCAGCGCGAGGGGCCGCCCTTCGCGTCCGGCGGCCTTCCACTGGTCCGCGAGCGCCCGATCGAACTCCTTGCGGTTTGAGAGCCCGGTGAGTGCATCGGTGGAGGCCTCGCTGGCCAGCGCCTCGGTATGTCGTCGTAGCGCGTCGGCCTCGCGCGCGGTCTCGAGTTGGAGTTGGACCAGCCGCTCGTTGGCTTCCGCCATCAGCCGTGCGACGTCCGGCAGCGGGCCCAGTGGCCTGCGGAACCCCGACGCGATGTGCGACGCGGTCTCGGCGATCCGAGAGAGCAGCGGCTCGATCGCATCAGGCGCGTCGTCGAGGCCCAGCCGCCGGACGGCCTGGCCGAACTCGTTGAGCGCGCCGTGGCCTCCCATCAGGACCGAGGCGGCGAGGCTCGACGCGTGCATCACGTCCGCCAGGGGCCTCTGGGGTGGAGGCGCCAGCGCAGGATCGTGGTGGAAACGCACGCACGCCACGATCTCCTTGGGCAGCGACCAGCGAGAAGCGAGGTCCGCCCCGACCTGCGCGTGCGTGAAGCCCAGCGCCGAGTGCTCGACCGCCGAAAGCACGCGGTGGTCCTGCGAGGCCTGCGCGAGCACGTCGGTGTAGACCCGGTCGAGCGCGACGCACGCCGCGAGCATCCCCATGTCCTGGAAGAGACCCCCGACGAACGCCTCGTCCGGGTCGCACGCACGCCCGGCCGCGGCGAGCTGGCGGGCCGCGGCGGAGGTGAAGATCGCGCGCCGCCAGAACGCGTCCGGGTCGAACTCCGGGTTCGTGTGCAGGCCGCGAACCGACTCGATGAGACTGAAGCCCAGCACGAGCGACTTGACCGATTTGAGCCCCAGCAGCCCCAGCGCCCGGTCGATCGTCGTGCAGGGGCGCGTGAGCGCGTACAGGCTCGAGTTCACCGTGCGAAGGATCTTCGCCGAGAGCCCGGGGTCCGACTGCACCAGCCGTCCGATCTCCGGGATCGAGACGTTCGGGTCGCGCGTCAGTTCCAGCAACCGGACGGCGATCGTGGGGAGCGTGGGAAGTGCAGGGCAGGTGAGCACACGGTCGTACACGTTTTCTTGCATTCGTTCTCCCCGACTCCGTCGAGCGACCTCTCTTGGTGCCGGGGTGAATACCCCGTGAATATGGGTATCGGATAGACATTCCACCATCTGAAGCCGGAAACCGGGGGCGCAGGGGGTCGAACGACCGATTGGACGCCCGTATCGTGGCGGCGCGATAATGCAGGCGTGGAACCGCTCTTCGACCCCGCGAAGATGGCCTCGGCAAGCCGGGAACCGGCCCCCGCCGGACCCGCCGCGCCGATACGGGTCTCGGAACTCGGCGCGCGTCTGGGCCGGGTGCTCGACGAGGCCTTCCCCGCATCGATCCGCGTCGTGGGAGAGGTCAGCGGATTCCGCGAACGTACGCACTGGTACTTCGATCTCAAAGACCGCGATGCCGTTGTCTCGTGCGTGATGTTCGCCTCCGCGGCCAGGAAGGCCTCGCGGCCTCCCGAGAACGGCGAGGAGGTCGTCGTCTCCGCGCGGGTCGAGTTTTACGCCAAAGGCGGGAAGACGACCCTCGTCGTCGGTTCGCTCAGGCTATCGGGCGAAGGTGCGCTCGAGCGGGCCTACCGCGAACTCTGCGATTCCCTCCGCGCGCTCGGGTGGTTCGATGAGTCCCGTAAACGCCCCCTCCCGGCCTTCCCGGGGCGGGTCGCCATCATCACGAGCCGCACCGGCGCCGCCCTCCAGGACGTCTTGGACACGATGCGACGGCGGTGCCCCGCGGTGGGGATCGTCCTGCTCGATGTCCGCGTCCAGGGGGACGGCGCGGCGGGAGAGGTCGCGGCCGCGCTCCGGTGGGTGTCGCAAGAGCACGAGCGCCAGGGGATCGATGCCGTGCTCGTCACTCGGGGTGGCGGGTCGCGCGAAGACCTCTGGGCGTTCAACGAGCGCGTCGTCGCCGAGGCGATCGTCCACTGCGCCGTTCCCGTCGTCGCCGCGATCGGCCACGAGACGGACACGACCATCGCGGAACTCACGGCGGATGTCCGGGCGGCGACGCCTACGCAGGGCGCGATGCGGCTGACCCCCGACTCCGCCGCGCTGCTCGAGCAGGTCGAGTCCCTCTCGCGTCGCCTGCGCGATCGGGTCGATCGCCTCCGCGCAAGGGCCGCGGACCGGCTCGCGGGGCTCGCGCGAAGGCCCGTCGTTCGCGATCCGGGAGAGATGGTCGTCCGGAGGCGAGAGCGGGTGGACGACGCGGGCCTCGCCCTCGCTCGCGCCGTGCGGTCGCTCTGGCGCGAACGCCTCGCGCGCGCCGAGCGGTGGAGCGCGACCCTCGAACGCCTCGGCCCGGGCGCCGGGCTCGCCAGGCGAACGTCGAAACTCGCCCAGGCCGGCCTCGCGCTCAGGTCCGCGGGAAGGGCAAGGATGTCGGAGGCCTCCGCTCGCCTCGAGGTGCTCGGGGCGCGGCTGGAGGCGCTCGGGCCCGGGCGGGTCCTGGCCCGGGGCTATTCCCTCACCCTCCGGGCCGACGGGCGTGTCGTGCGTTCCGTCGCCGAGGTCCGGGCGGGTGAGCGCGTGCGGACCCACGTCGCGGACGGATCGTTCACGTCCAGGATCGAGGGATCGAAGGGTGCGCGGCGGGAGACCCGCGCCCAGTTGGACCTTTTTGCCGGTGGTGAGTAACGTGTCGCCCGTGGAAGAGAAGCCAGGCGGCGGCGGGTTCGAGAAGGACCTCGAGCGGATCGAGGCGATCATCGAGCGCATCGACT
>JAANMY010000474.1_pt1 | contig 56350 bp, 65 predicted proteins | sample 7279691 | NCBI WGS metagenome assembly JAANMY01 (sample SAMN14094543, study PRJNA606508) | bioreactor metagenome | isolation source: A lab-scale SPAN reactor treating ammonium-rich wastewater day 388 | place: Ireland: Galway | collected 2018-02-07 | reverse complement strand
CTTTCATCAGGTAAATTCATCTTACGGGCAAGAAATACCATGATCTGCAGTGCATTATACCAAAGGGCATTGATTTCTACAGCCTTTCCCATCCGTGGTGTTACAACCCAATCCCCCACTTTAGCATCCATCCATGTCAGTTGCACCCCTTCTGCACCAGCATAGATTAAGCCATCTGTATCCATATGGATATGGTAGCGAGTTCCCTTCTTATAATACTTAATAATCTCCTTTAGTACATTGTATAAATCCCTGCGAACGGCATTGAGATCTTTTGTAAAGCGCAGATACTGATATACTGCATGAATATACCACAGTGATGCATCGGCAGTATTGTATTCAGGAGTCTCTCCATAATCCGGGAACCGATTGGGAATCATCCCCTTACTAACATACCGGGCATACGAAAGTAATATTTCCCGGGCATCTTCAAATCTTCCCTGTACAAGGGTAAGTCCAGGCAGTGAAATCATAGTATCCCGTCCCCAATCCCCGAACCAGTGATATCCTGCAATAATACTTTTCTTATCACCTTCCCGCTTTACAATGAAGCTATCTGAAACATTCAATAAGGACTCAATGAATGCAGCAAGATTTTCCTTCGTTATATCTTTTGTCTTTTCTACCGCATTCTTTCCGCAAGTCCGGTTTATTTCCTTTTTGCGAAAAGAGAAATAATCGATATCCTTCTTTTTCAAAGGGAAATCAGGAGAAATTAAGAGATCTGCATTTCCATTATCATCACACTTTTTTCTGTATAGACCCTTCCTGCGGTTAATTTCTGTATTGAGTAATTCTAAAATATCCCATCTCTCACATGCATTTGTTGAAGCAACAATATAGGAATCAATCTCTTTATTCAGATCAAACTGCAGAGCAAAAGGGCTAAAGTGGTCTTCGTGCGCATCCAGACCTCGTTCGGTCTCCTTTGGGTATTCCATATTTTTATACCAGAATTGAACTGTATCGATTGATTGTGCATTATGAAAAAGATACAGGGGGGGAAGCTGTTCGTATGGCTGTAAATATATTCCATGCGGAAGAATATGATAAGTGGTCTTTAAAGACGGATTTTCGGAGGTAAGCCAATGATAATCACGAAATGCAATCATGATCCTTATCTTCAAGGACAAAGGAGCTAACGGCCGTGCTCCTCTACCAGTCACTTGATACAAAATGATAGTAGTATTTTCACCGTGAACCATAAACACTATTTTTTTTATATCTACCCCGCTCACAGAATAAGCAAAGGTAGGAAATGGATGCAAGCTAAATTGAATAAGATTTTTATATCCTTCAGGATGAATTGCATTCGGGTAAAAATTCGTAGAGAGCGGAAACTGCTTCTCTCCTATAGAGAGAGTTTCTTCCACTTTGGATAGCAATAAAGACCGCCCTAAGGGAGGTCTTGTAGCAGCCATAAGGAGACCATGATACCGCCTTGTATTTGCACCGATTATTGTAGAGGAAGCATAGCCACCAATACCGTTGGTCTCTAACCACTCCTTTTCTGCGCTTAAGGAAAGGTCATGACAAATATCTCTATTGAAAATGATTGTTCTACCGGATTCTTTCCTCCTGTCTCCGTCTTTAAGAATATCCATAAGTCTCCTTTTCAAAAGATAAAGGGAATAATAAGATGGCTGAGGCCATAACCTTGCACTGTTTTCATTATACTCTCATGAGGAATAAATCTTATCGGAAAAATAATAGTAACCTTACTCTTCCGGCACGTACCGATAATACTCATTTCTCATTATAATTAACAAAAAAGTCATTTTTAGCAAAATATTTGATTAACAACAAAAAAATAGTATAGTAGTTGTAATTCAATTTTGCTGTATATCATAAAAGTATCATTTCAGGTTCATGTATGACACGTACGACAGGCGTATCTATTGTTTACTGCGAGGATTATGATAAAGAAAAGGTCATTTCCGCTATCGATCAGATCTTTCAGCATTTTGGCGGTATCCAGAGCATTATAAAAAAGGGAACACGGGTATTATTAAAACCAAATTTTATAAAAGAGAGCACGCCTGAAGAATGTGCGGTTACTCATCCTATAATCATAGAAGTGATAGCCAAAAAGATACTGGAGATGGAGGCCACACCCATTATTGGCGATAGCCCTGCTTTTGGTTCTGTCTCAAAAATTGCAAGGCGGATAGGTCTTGACCACTTTGCAAAGGAGCATGGTATCGAGATTATCGAACTTAATATGCCACGCAGGATAAAAACAAAATGCGGAGGAAAATCATTTTCACTCACCGTTTCTGGTAAGGCATTGGATGCAGATGCCATCATAAACCTTCCCAAACTGAAAGCCCATGTACAATTGCTCTATACTGCCGCAGTGAAGAATATGTACGGATGCGTCAGCGGCAAGAGAAAGGCATGGCGGCATCTTCAGTCGCATGATGACCTGAGCTGGTATACAGAAATGCTCCTGGCAAATTACCAGGCTGTGAAACCTACTTTTACCATCGTGGATGCCGTTATGGCTATGGAAAAACATGGGCCAACGGGTGGAACACCCAGACAGGTTTCTTTAATCCTCGGAGGTATTGACTGCATCGCCATTGACCGTGTCCTGGCAGAGGTCCTCTGCGTTTCACCATCTCAGGCGCCTCTTCTAAAAGCTGCCAAGCTACATAACATAGGAGAACAAAATATGACTAACATAGAGATTTTTGGCAAATCATTATCCACCGTGAAGATATCGGATTTTATACTTCCAAAACTCGTGCCAATAGGATTTAATACCTTTAAGGTCATGAAGAGTCTTGCTAAACATCTTTGGATGAAGGGTTTTTCCAAAACCATATTATTTCTTTTAACAAGTAATTTTTTATTACCTATGTACGCCTTTTCAGAAGCAGATAGATTAAAAAACTTCCCATCACAGGTCGCTCACCATGATATTGTCCATATCCCAACGGGTGAAAAGGTACAATTTTCTGACCTTGCCCGTTTTTTTGATTGTGCAAGCGTGCTCTACGTTGGCGAAACCCATGCAAACAAGGCAGCCCATCAGGTGCAGCTAAAGGTGCTTCAGGCATACTATGAGAAATTTGGGAGTAACATAGCCATTGGTATGGAGATGTTTACAAGACCATACCAACCTTTTTTAGACCAGTGGATTGCAGGAGAAATTGACGAGGAGAAATTTCTTGAGGATACACGATGGGATAAAGAGTGGGGATATGATTATTCTTTGTATAAAGATATCTTTGGTTTCGCCCGAGAAAAGAAAATCCCCATAATCGCCCTGAACGCGCCTAAGGAATTGGTAAAAATGCTGCACAATAAGGGGCTGAAAAATTTGAGCGAGGAAGAGAAAAAAAAATTGCCGGAAATTGATACAACCGATTTCTTTCATAGAATCTATTTGAAAAAAGCCATTATGGAACATGTAAGCAGTTCAACAGATTTTGAAAGATATAATGATATACAATCTTTATGGGAGGAATACATGGCTCAGACGATTGTAGATTATTTATCCTCATGGGAAGGGAAAGATAAGAAGTTTCTCACCTTTGTAGGGAATGGTCATATTGTGTATGATTTTGGAATCCCGAAAAGGGTGTTTCGCCGCACTCCTCTCCCCTATTACACCATCTATCCGGCCGAATTCACTGAGGGAAAACCGACGGGTAATCAAGACTTGTTTTCAACAGAAATTCCCCTGGAACCAGCCGATTTTGTTTGGGCTATCCCACCGGTCGAAAAGGAAAAAAAGATGGTATACCTGGGAGTACAACTTCAAAAAACAAGCGATGATAAATTAGTTATCCAGGAAATAGGCCAGAACAGTCCTGCTGAAAAGGCGGGTTTCATGGTAGGCGATAGTATCTTATCAATTGATGGAAGAGTAGCAAAAAATGTCATGGATCTGGTCCGTTATTTACAAACAAAACAGTTTGGCGATACCTGTAATGTGGAGATTGAGCGTGGCGGGACTAAGATCACCTATTCAGTCACTCTTTTTGAAATAGAATAACTTGAATATGAGAGGCTTATTCAATACAATGATTGTTTATTATTTACGGAGATTTGTATATATTTCTGACGAAAAGGTTACAAAATAAAAACCATGCGGACAAAACTGTCAACACAATACAACCCAAAAGAGATAGACGACAAATGGTATCAGTTTTGGGAGGAAAAAGGGTTTTTTCATAGTGAACCAAACCCTTCCCAGAAACCATATACTATTGTCATTCCTCCTCCAAATATTACTGGTGTGCTTCATATGGGACACGCCTTAAACAATATTATTCAAGATATTTTGATCCGATGGAGACGCATGCAGGGATACAACACCCTGTGGATGCCTGGTACGGACCATGCGGGCATTGCTACCCAAAATGTAGTTGAAAGGGAATTAGCAGCTAAACACAAAAAGCGTGAGCATCTGGGACGGGAACGTTTTATAGAAGAGGTCTGGAAATGGAAAAATCAGTACGGCTCAACTATTATTAAACAGTTGAAAAAACTGGGAAGCTCATGCGATTGGAACCGGGAAAGATTTACGATGGATGAAGGCCTCTCAACTGCAGTAAAAGAAGCATTCGTGCGATTGTTTGAGAAAGGCTTAATCTATAAAGGCAAATACATGATTAACTGGTGTCCCCGATGCTGTACAGCCTTAGCCGATGATGAGGTTGAGCATGAAGAACATGAGGGGAATCTGTGGTATATAAAATATCCGTTCAGAGACGCGCCGCATCTCTATTTTATCGTAGCAACAACACGCCCTGAAACCATGCTGGGTGATGTTGCCGTAGCCGTTAACCCGAAAGATGGCCGCTTTAAGGATATGATAGGTGAAATCCTTACCCTCCCTATTATCGGGCGGGAATTGCCAATTATTGCCGATGATTTTGTAGACCCATCTTTTGGAACCGGTGCAGTTAAAGTTACACCTGCTCACGATCCTAATGACTTTGAGATTGGCAAACGCCATACGTTAACCTCCATTGTTATTATGCATGAGAATGGGATTATGAATGAGAATGCAGGCGATTACGAAGGACTGGACCGTTTTGAGTGCAGGAATGCTCTGATAGAAGAATTAAAATTGAAAAAATACATTGAAAATGTCGTCCCTCATAAGCATTCAGTTGGACATTGTTACCGGTGCCATACCGTCATTGAACCTTATATCTCTGATCAGTGGTTTGTAAAGATGCGTCCCCTTGCAGATGCAGCGATAAAGGCAACACAGGAAAAGTCTATAACATTCTTCCCTGGTCGATGGGAAAAGATATACTTAAGTTGGCTGGAAAATGTCCGGGATTGGTGTATCTCAAGACAGATCTGGTGGGGACACCGTATTCCCGCCTGGTATTGTCAGGAGTGCAGGGCAACCACAGTAGCACGTGAAACGCCCATGAAATGTTCAAAATGTGGTAGTACTCAATTGAAACAAGATGAAGATGTACTTGATACATGGTTCAGTTCTGCTCTATGGCCTTTTTCCACAATGGGGTGGCCTAAGGAAACGCCTGAATTGCTGTATTACTACCCTACGTCTACCCTTGTTACTGACCGGGGAATTATCTATTTCTGGGTAGCCCGAATGGTTATGATGGGACTCGAAATGATGCATCAAGTCCCTTTCTCCAATGTCTACATCCACGGTACAATCCTCGATGAACAGGGAAGGAAAATGAGCAAATCGCTGGGAAACGGCATTGACCCCCTTGCTATGATTGACACCTATGGAGCAGATGCTGTGCGATTTTCGATTATTATCCTAACCACGGAAGGCCAGGATATAAAACTTTCGGAAAGCAAATTTGAGATGGGTCGTAACTTTACGAACAAACTCTGGAATGCAGCACGGTTTGTTATGATGAATTTAGAAGAAGAATGTCCGAAAGAGATTACCATTGAACCCGGAGATTATCAATTTGAAGACACATGGATACTCAACCGGTTAGATGCAACAATTGAGGCCTGTACTTCATCTCTAGAACAATTCAAGTTTAATGATGCGGCCATGAAAATCTACGATTTTATGTGGCACTCCTTCTGCGATTGGTACCTGGAAATCGTTAAAGCTCGCCTCTATGAGCCGGTAAGTCCCAGAGATAAAAAGGTGGCACAAACAGTATTGGCAAGGGTATTTAATCAAATGCTCCGTATATTACATCCTTTTATTCCTTTTATTACCGAAGAATTATGGCAAAATTTAAAGCAAACTATTTCTGAAAATAAAATTGATATCGGGGATGATATACACGGTAAGGCCATTATCTGTAATATCTGGCCCATGGCGACAAAACAATATGGAAATCATATCGAAAAAACCATGGTCATCCTGCAGGATATTATCCGTGCTATTCGGAATATACGGAGTAAGATGAATATCATGGAAAAGCAAAAATTGAATGCTGTGATCTCCTTTTCAGAAAATGGTGAGTTCGGATTGAAAGAGCATACAGATCTCCTTAGGCGAATGGCCAACCTTGAGCATTTAGAGATTGGTAAAAATCTTACGAAACCCATTAACTCTGCTTGTGAAGTTATTGGACAAATACAAGCATTTGTGCCACTTGCAGGTATTATAGACCCGATGGCTGAAAAAGAGCGGCAACTAAAACATTTAAAACAACTGGAAGACCATTTACTCGTGGTAAGGCGTAAGCTGGAAAATCAAAATTTTGTTGCAAGGGCGCCCGCTCATGTTGTAGCAATGGAACAGAATCGCCAGAAGGAATTGTTAGACCAGATTGGTAAGGTAAAACTCATTTTGCACGATCTTGAGTGTAGAATGTGAGAAGATAAGAGATCTTTCATCTCCTCAGATTCCAAGGAATAGTTTTTCAATAGTTCAGTATTTTTACGGTTAAGTTTTGGCATTAAGGTAAGGAATTCATGAAAAAAATATTTTATATCCCTGTATTTTACATCATGGTATCATATTTTATTTCGATCTCAGGTCTTCACGCCGAGATATCTACTTCACCTGCAACAACAAAAAAATGCCCGGCATGTAATAAGGTGTATTCAGAAAAGACAAAATTTTGCGCTGAAGACGGATCAAAATTAGTAGAGATACCAGTAAAGATGGTATGCCCGGATTGCAATAAAGAAGGGGCTCCGGGAGAGAAATTCTGTAAAGAACACGGAAAGAAACTTGTTTCACCTTCTGAGGTATCTCCTCTTCAGGAAACAGACACTATAGAAAACAAAAAAGAACTTGCTAAAAAATATTATAAAGAAGGCAATGACCATTGCGATGCCGAATCATATGATTTAGCGATAGAGTCATATAAAAAAGCGGAAGAAATGTTTTCTGATTTTCCGGCGCTTCATTATAACATGGGTTGGGTTTATGGCAAATTGGGAAACGCTGAAAAGGCAATACAGCATTTACAAAAGTATATCGTACTCGCACCGGATGCTACCGATCTCACGGAGGTACAAAGTTATATCATCATTCTAAAACAAGCGATGGAGAAGCAAAAACATCTTCGGGATACTTTCAAAAATCGGGATGAGACCATGAGGAAGGCGTTGATTGAGCAGAAGCAAAAATATGGAAGCGTTACCATACCGGCAGGCGAGTTTACTATGGGAACGAATGAAGCCAGAGAAGATGCATTTCCGGAACATAAGGTCTATTTGGATGCATTTAAAATTGACCGCTATGAAGTAACAAATGCCCAATACTGGGAATTTTTAGAATATATGAAAAAGACAAACGATCATAGCAAATGTTTTAAGGGAGAACCCAGTGGGAAAGATCATACCCCAAGATTCTGGGAAAACGAGTACTATAACGTTCCGGATTACCCTATTGTCAGAATTGACTGGTATGATGCCTATGCGTATGCTGCCTGGGCAGGGAAACGGTTACCTACCGAGGCTGAATGGGAAAAGGCAGCGCGGGGATTGGATGGAAGAAAGTTTCCCTGGGGAAATGAGTGGAATCCCGCCCGATGCAATCTCAGCGGAGACCCCAAACCCGTGGGAAGTGTAGAAAGTGGAAAGAGTATTTACGGCTGCTACGATATGGCCGGCAGCGTTCATGAGTGGTGTGCAGATTGGTATCTGAATACGTACTACGCTGAATCCCCACATCAAAACCCTAAAGGTCCTGATAACGGCATCAGACGGGTAATACGGGGAGGGTCTCGTTTTTCTCAGCCATTCCAGGTACGAACTAACACGAGAAAATCGGAACAACCTGATTTGTTTAACCAGGCGTTAGGGTTTCGCTGTGCAAGTGATATAAAAGAGAAAAAGTAAGAATTACCTGAAAACTCCGTCTATATTGAATACATTCGAATGACAGCATCAGTAGATAATAATCTATATAAACATCTCCTGGAAATCCTGTGTGATGGGGTTTACTTTGTTGATTGTACAAGAAAGATTCTTTACTGGAATAAAGGGGCAGAAAAAATTACCGGATATATGAGTTCTGAGGTAGTAGGAAAACGATGTGTCGATACTGTGCTCAATCATGTTGATACGTGTGGTATTAAATTTTATACAACGGCATGTCCGTTGTTTGAAACAATAAGGGATTATAGACCCCGCGAAGTAGAAGTATATATCCAACACAAAAAAGGGCATCGGATACCTGTTTTCGTACGTACAGCGCCACTTCTCGACTCAAACGAACATATTACCGGGGCAGTTGAAATATTCAGTGACAATACACCAAAGCTTCTCATTAATCAGAGAATTAAAGACCTTGAGAAAATGGCATTACTCGACCCACTTACAGAGTTGGCAAACAGACGCTATATCGAGATGAACATACAAAGCAAATTGGATGAATTGTGCCGATACGGCAGATCTTTTGGAATTTTCTTCATGGATATTGATCACTTCAAGAAAATAAACGATGCATATGGCCATAGTGTTGGAGATAAGGTATTAAAAATGGTAACGAAGACACTATTACATTCTGTTAGGACATCTGATATTGTAGGCCGCTGGGGTGGAGAAGAATTTATCGCAATCACTCCAAATGTTGATAAAGAACGATTGCATTTTATTTCAAAGAAACTTCATGCCCTTGTTGGATATTCCAGTTTTTCTATAGGATCAGATATTATCCAGGTTACTATCTCTATTGGCGCTACAATTGCGCAACCGGATGATACAGTAAACACATTATTGGAACGGTCTGATAAGCTTATGTACTGTAGCAAGATTTCCGGAAGAAATCGTACATCAATAGGTTAAGTTAAGAATTTGAGAATTTTGAAACTTTCGGGGATATAATTTTGTTTTTATTAGCAACTAAAATACTTTATAGTAGGTAGAATTTATTATATCTGTATCATAGATAAGTTACTATTTTGAAAGGAGAAAAGAGATGAAGCGTATTGGATATTTTTTCAGTGTTGTGGGAATTACCTGTGCATTAATTACCTCTTATGCTATTAAAACCACCTCTGCAGGTGAAGGTTGTTGTGGCAGTAAAGAGGCTTCCGCTTCTGAAAGAGCGGAAAATAAATGTGTTGTTTGTGGAAAAGTTGTTGAAAAAGATAAAGGAATATCGGTGGAATGCGAAGGAAAAACGGTTACGTTATGTTGCAAAGGTTGTGAGGCCACATTTAAAAAGGGTTGTAAAGAAGGAAATGAAAAATGCTGTGAGAAAACAGAACATCATCATCACTAAGAAAACACGCATTTTATAATTTACCAAAAAATAGATATTATAAAATTTAAGGCGCTTTTGTATCGATATGATACAAAAGCGCCTTTTAAATTTAATGTTCCGTAACTCGTAACACCGTAGTTTTTGAACTCATATCCACGTAGTTTTTGAAAAATACCCTCATAGGGATGAAATGTTTATAGAAACATGTGGTATACAAAACCTTAGCTCCATCGGAGCGGCATGTGAAACACAGCAACACCATGTCGCTCCGATGGAGCTGGATTGTGGCAGAATGATTTGTCTGTAAATATTTCGCTCCCAACGGAGCTGTTCACGGTATTTTTTTAAAAAACTATTATGTTACCATAATTCTCATAAAATTATTGATATTTACAAAAAGGCGGATTCGCTCCGCTTAATCCGCCCTACCGCAAACCCGCTTCATGAAAATGGAAATTCCTATACAATCTATTCCTTCAACTCCTTTATCAGGAACGTACCCTGCGGTGGATTTAAAAGAATAGTTTTTACACGTTCCTGCCATAGGATACCAAATTCCCTCGATTCATCCTCAGAAGCTTTACCAGAAATTACCAGAGGCATAAGCTTATCCATCCGCTCACTACCTGATATCGGTTCAACATAATACGTTACTTCTACCGCTTTCCCGCTATCAGTTCTTTGAAATATTATAGAGCAAACTGCCCTGGGATCAGGTGATTGCTCCCTATCAAAAACCATTAAATTATACCTTCCGTATTTTCCGGCAGGCCCAAGCCCTTTGAATCCATTTTCACCGGAAGCCCCTGTTATGAGCGTTACTATTTGTGATATTGGTCCATTTACCTTATAATTAACTTCCCCCTTAAAAGTAACTTTTATATTTCCTCTTACCGGCACTTCATCACCATACAGGGACTTCAACACCATTTGAGTAGACTTATAGGCGCCAGCAACTGCCGGGCAAGAATGCCCTGCAGATTTTACGGCATCAGCATACGTAAAGGTAAAAACCTCCCCCTTCTCCATTGCCCCAAGTACAACAGCTAAAGGGTCTTTCATTTTTATTGGTTCTACACGATCAAAAAAATCCTTACTATAGTTTGTCTGTCCTTCCGCAGAAACATAACCATACATAACAATACAATACATGGCTAAAAAAATAACCAGATATGCAAAAAATCCTTTTAATGAGAAAATCTTGCAAGATATCCTATTCACTCCTTCGGCTCCTTTCATTTTAAAATGATTTTCGTAATTCTTTATTGAAGAATTAATAAAAGTTCTATACAATACATTGTTAAATTTTGCATGTTACTAAAGCTATGAGAGGGTTCTATTTTGCAAGAGCTTAGTTTATACCAGAAAGACTATTTAGGCAAGCGTATAATGACGAAAAAACTCAGGATTGGTGTTGTCCCTTATATGAACGCCAAACCATTGATTTATACATTAACTCAACAATCGGATTCTGTTGAATTACTATTTGAAGTACCTTCGCTTCTCCCGGAGATGTTGAATAATGATCATATTGATGTAGCTATCATTCCTTCCATTGAATATTTCAGGAATGGCAATTATGCAATCGTACCCAATATTTCTCTTTCTTCGCTGGGAACTGTTGAGAGTGTAAAGATATTTTCAAAGGTACCGATACAAAACATTAGAACTGCAGCATTAGATAAAAGTTCCTTAACTTCCTGTACACTCACGAAGATCCTTTTTAAGGAATACTATCATCTTTCTCCTCAGTATACATCGTGGAATAATCAATACGACATTTCCCGTATAGATACTGACGCCGTTCTTATCATTGGAGATAATGCTATGAGAGCCAGTGACAATGGTTATTTCACTTTGGATTTAGGCCAGGCATGGTTTGAATATACCGGCCTTCCCTTCGTTTATGCCGTTTGGGCTGTTAAGAAGACTCACCGTATGCCAGATATAAACATTTTATTACAAAATGCAAAGGAGTGTGGTATGAAATTGGTTAAAACGATAGCAGCCGATGAATCGCAGCGTCTCCGGTTTCCTTACGAGAAATGTTTGAACTATCTTACCAACTCTATGAAATACAATCTCGGCAAAAACGAAATAAAAGGACTTCAAACATTTTATCATTACGCTGTATCTTTAGGGCTTGCCCCACAGGGAGTGAAGATTGTTTTCAATGAAACCTAGTTTGTCCTATTCATTTCATGAGATTGAAGATATTCTTGATAAATCCTTACAAAATAAGAGATTATCCTCACAAGAATGCTTAAAGTTGTTTTCTGTCAAAGAACTTACCAGTTTAGGAATGGCGGCGGATGAAATTTCACGGAAAAAACATCCGGAAAATTACCGGACCTACATTATTGACCGGAATATTAATTATACGAATATCTGCACATCAGGCTGTAAATTCTGTGCCTTTTACAAAGAGGTTGAACAAAACGGCGCGTACATCATTTCTAAAGATTCTTTGTTTAAAAAGATAGAAGAGACCTTATCTTTGGGCGGTAGGCAAATCCTTATGCAGGGCGGCCTGCATCCATCGTTGAGGCTGGATTTCTATGTAGATATACTTAAATCTATCAAGGCGCGATATAATATTCATATCCATGCTTTCTCACCTCCTGAGATTATCCATTTTTCAAAATTAAATAATCTCCCTGTATTGGATATTATTCAAAAACTCAATGAAGCAGGACTTGATTCGATACCCGGGGGAGGCGCTGAAATCCTGGTTAACCGATGCCGTAATCTCTTAAGTCCAAACAAGTGTACTGCACAAGAATGGCTTGATGTTATGCGCCAGGCGCATAATCTTGGCATGCGAACCACCGCTACCATGATGTTTGGCCATGTCGAAACCCTGGAAGAACGTGTCGAACATCTTGAAAAGATACGGAGGCTTCAGGATGAAACGGGTGGATTTACTGCCTTTATAGCATGGACATTTCAGCCAAAAAATACTCAACTCCATACTTCATTACTCGGGAGTTATGATTATTTAAGGACGATAGCCATTTCGCGTCTGTATTTAGATAATATTGAGAATATTCAGGCATCATGGGTTACGCAAGGGTCAAAAATCGCTCAACTTTCGTTGAAATTCGGCGCCAATGATATGGGCAGTACGATGATTGAAGAAAATGTAGTCAGAGCTACCGGGGTAAGCTACCAAATGGATAAAGAAGAGATAGAATCGCTCATTAAAGATCTCGGATACGAGGCAATGCAAAGGGACCTGTATTATCGTATCTTGGAATCTTCACCCGTATAGATTTTTAAAAGGATACGTTTTTTTAATAATACTGTTTTACCCTCTTGACAACTTTCCCCTTAAATGATTTAATTACCACCCAAAGTATTCCAGGGTGTGCTTCTAAAGGGGATTTTTTGCTTCATTGAGAATGACATAAAATATCATAAACTATAGCCGAAAATTACAGGGTTATTCAGAATAGCATCAAAAAGTGTTTTGTATGCACCAGGTAGAACGAAATGACCACCCCGCATCGCCTCCTGCACCAATAAAAGCTTTTTGAACAGCCCATAATTGTTTATATTTGGCCTAAAACAGTAAAATCAGTTTGCCTCTGGTAAAAAATAGAGTCGATGTAGGGCAAGGCTTTAGCCTTGCTTCCCCGCATAAATGTGCGCACGGGAGAGAGCAACCATAAAGAGTTGCCCTACGTAACTTTTATAACAGCAGTGGCAAGACGCGCCTTGCCACTACAGATTGAATTTCTTTAACGTAAATTTAGATTTTTGCTATGAATTTTATCTTTACCCCATTTAAGATTATCGGAAATTACCTCCATAAATTCATAAGGGAATTAGGAAGCATGACGTGCTTCCTCGCACGATCCATATTCTGGATGTTCTTCTCCCCTTACTTAATACGGAGAATTATTAAGCAAATTTATTTTATCGGTGTAAAAAGTACTTCCGTTGTTGTTTTGACAGGTTCATTTACCGGGATGGTTTTGGCATTGCAAACGTATTATGCCTTAGTGAAATTCGGTGCTGAAACCAGTTTAGGCCCTGTCGTAGCCTTATCGTTGATCAGAGAACTAGGACCGGTTATCTCTGCTTTGATGGTTACCGGATGTGCGGGCTCTGCGCTAACGGCGGAGATTGGCATTATGAGAATAACCGAACAAATTGATGCGCTTGACGCTATGGCCTTAAATCCTTATAAATATCTCATTATTCCTAATTTACTTGCAGGCATAATATCTCTTCCTCTCTTAAATGCTATTTTTGTTGTGGTTGGCATTTTTGGAGGATATGCTGTGGGCGTAGGGCTTATGAGTATATCAGGGGGAACCTATTTTGGTGGAATTAGGGATTTCGTTACCATGAAGGATATCATCGAGGGTTTCTATAAGTCCCTGAGTTTTGGTATCTTGATAACATGGATAGGCTGTTATAAGGGATATTTTACCGGATACGGGGCAGAAGGTGTAAGCAAGGCAACTACACAGGCGGTAGTGCTTTCTTCGGTTATGATTCTGGTATGGGATTATTTTATGACGTCTTTATTAGTTGCTTAGTGGTTATCTATGATTAAAGTCATCGATTTATATAAAAGTTTTAACGGCCGTAAGGTACTTCAAGGAATTAATTTAGAAGTAGAAAAAGGACAAATCCTTGCCTTAATTGGAGGCAGTGGAACGGGAAAATCGGTACTTCTAAAGCTTGTTATTGGTTTGATAAAGCCTGATGAGGGTAAGATATTACTGGATAACCAGGATATTAGCAGGTTAAGAGGAAAGTCCCTGAAACAATTAAAAGAACGATTTGGTGTTGTTTTTCAGGGAGGCGCCCTTTTTGATTCCCTTACTGTATTTGAAAATGTTGCGTTTCCCCTTGAAGAAAAGACAAAAATGAAGGCTTCGCAAATCAGGAATGCTGTGTTTCATGAACTCGCCAGGGTAGGCCTTACCGGTGAGGAAAACAAATACCCAGCCCAGATAAGCGGCGGTATGAGAAAAAGAGTAGCCCTTGCCCGATGTCTGGTTATGCACCCTGAAATAGTCCTTTTTGATGAGCCAACAACTGGTCTTGATCCCCTTATAGGCAAAGCAGTACATAACTTGATCAGAACATGTCAGAAGAACCTTAATTTTACCGCTATTATAGTAACACATGAGGTTCCAGAAATTTTTTCTATGGTAGATCGGGTTGCTATGTTATATGATGGAAAAATACTCGCTGCAGGTACTCCGGAAGAAATAAAGGGTTCAAAAGATCCTGTAATTCATCAGTTCATTCACGCTGAATTGGAAGGCCCTATTGTTATAAAATAACTATATTCTCAATACTCTAAAAAGGTAACAAATATTATGAAGAAATTCGATGTTGAAATTGCTGTTGGAATCTTTATTTTTTTTGGCCTGCTCTGTATGGGTTATATCTCTGTAAAATTTGGGAATATCAATCTTTTAGGCGATCATTATTATCCGGTAAAAGCCGTTTTTACTACGGTTAAAGGCCTTAAAAAAAATACCGGAGTAGAAATATCAGGTGTTGAAGTGGGTAAGGTTAATACTATTAAACTTGTTAATTATGAATCAGTAGTCACCTTATTGATTCGGGATGATGTAAAACTCCAGGAAGATGCTATTGCCTCTATCCGAACAAAAGGACTTCTGGGAGAGAAGTATGTAGAAATCACACCCGGAGGATCAGATACATTAATAGAACCTGGCGGTACTTTGTATGAGACAGAACCACCAATAGATTTAGAAAAATTGATAGGAAATCTCGTTTTTGGGAAAATAAAGGAGTGAAGATTATGAAATGCAGAAAGGTTCTACCAGCAATATTTTTTGGTATAGTTCTCTCGATATCCACTTTTCTCATAGCAGGCGAACAGGGAGAACCAGGAAAACTACTTATGAATACCATAGATAGTGGTTTAATTATTCTGAAAGATACATCTCTGCAAGGAGCAGACAAGGCACAAGAACGGAAGCAAAGACTGTGGAATGAGATTTCACCCATTTTTAATTTTGAAGAGATGTCGAAAAGAACTCTTGGTCAGTACTGGAAAAAACGCTCTCCTGAAGAAAAAAAAGAATTTGTAGAATTATTTACCGTAATTCTCAAAGATTCCTATATAGGAAAAACTGACACCTATTCTGGAGAAAAAATAGTTTATATAACCGAAAAACAAGATAAAAATTACTCTACGGTACAAACAAAATTTATTACGAAGAACAATACAGAAATATTGATAGATTATCGCTTAATTAATAATCAGGGAAAATGGAAGATTTATGACGTAATTATTGAAGGTGTAAGTTTAATCAATAATTACCGTAGTCAATTCAACACTATCTTACTGAAATCATCATATAAAGAGCTCATTCAAAAAATAAAAGAAAAAAAATTTATTTCTCAAAAATAAAAAGAGTGAAATATAATAAGGATTAGGAATTTCAATTACGTAGGGAGAACCTTTTAGGTTTGCGCCTTTGCAAGGCTAAAATCTTGCCCTGCATTGCTCTGTTTTTTTCATAAGTTGCTGCCGAAGGCAGCTTAATTCAAGATCCCTTAGGAGTAAACCAGTGAGAACATCTGCTATATTGGCGTTTTTATTCCTTTTTGCAATTTGTTTGTATACGGCTTCTGCCTCGACAGATTCCGTTCCTGTTTCAGAGAGTCAATCTGATGAAATGGTGAGAGATACCAAAGATTCTGGAGTAGATACCGCCAATAAGAATAATGAATTAAAACCTATCCAGGTAGAATTAGAAAGTGCTTTTGATAGAGAGCAGAGTCAACCTTCGGAAGGTCAACTCACGGAAGCCGTTAGTGATCAAGAAGATAGTAATAATGATACCTATGAGGATACGATTGAGGATGAGGAATATGAGTATGCCGACACAGAATTAAATGTCTCTGTAATTAAAGATCCTATACAGCCATATAACCGAAAAATCTATGCCTTTAATGATAAGGCTTACTACTATGTATTTAAACCCATGCACACAGGATACAGTAAAGTGGTACCAGAAAAAGCACGGCTAAGTATTAGTCAATTCTTCTTAAATATCAAAATGCCCATTCGCCTTGTTAACTGCCTCTTACAAGGGAAATTTAAAGGAGCCGGTACGGAAGCAATGCGTTTTGTTATTAATACCACGGTAGGGATTGGCGGACTATTTGATCCGGCAAAATCGAAGTTTCATTTAGAGAGGCAGGATGAGGACTTCGGCCAAACTCTTGCTAAATACAAAATTGGACAGGGATATTATATACAGTGGCCTCTTATTGGCCCATCAACCATTCGTGATACTGTGGGATATGCAGGAGATGTAGCCCTCAATCCTTTAACCTTAATTTCCTTTTTTATCGGTCCAATAGAGGGCTTTGTAACCAAGACCTATGACGATGTCAATGAGACCTCCCTGGGTAAAGGAAAAACCTATGAGAGTATAACAACGCAGGCCATAGACCCTTATATTGCACTCCAGGATGCTTATATACAGAATCGAATCAAGAAGATAAAAGAATAATCTCATAAGACTTATTTTACTGATAGGTACGATAATAGTCATTATAGCCGTAGTAACTATTTTGACTTTCTTCCATACATTTACTTATCTTGCTTTCTCTTGATTTTCCATAATGAAAATCTCCGTCTTCTGAAAAATCTAAACTTAAGCAATAGATTTCAGCGCTGCAGATATATCATTCTTATCAATATCAATCTCAATGTACCAGCCGTCCCTAAACATGCCGGCATTCAGTACTGTGGTGCTGCCCACCTTATCCTTGCCCCTCGATTCGTGAATATGTCCTGTTATACAGACATCGGGTCTATATTTTATAATAAACTCCCTAACGATATAACTTCCTACGTGTGCACCAGTACGAATAATATCTGTCGCTGTATCTTTGGGTGGTGTATGGCAGACCATAATCTTCCATCGCGCATCTTTTACCTTGTTATAACCATGTATTAAATATCTTTCGATATCAGCTTCACTTATCTCGGAGGGCGTATTAAAAGGTGTTGGGCTTGAGCCGCCACAACCAAATATACCAACCTCCTCAAATACATATCCATTCCCGTGCAGATTTATACCCTCCTGCGTCAAATAGTCATCTACCTCTGATTTATCCATATTCCCATACTGTGCCAGAAGATGGCTATTATATTTTTTTACAGCCTCCAGTACTTTTTTCGCTTCTGTTTTTCCATGACAATTTGTTAAATCGCCTGAAATTACAATTAAATCCGCTTTCTCAAGAACAAATTTCATTCTTATAAAATTACTTATATCCTCATGAATATCACCAAAAGATATAATCTTCATTAACATCTCTCCCTAATCTTAACCGAATTAATTACTTCATGAACAGACGAGTATACTTTCGGAAATTCTATTTTAGGTCTTTCGATAACTATAGTATCTATTCCTTCGCTCAGCGCTGCATGAATCTTCTCAAGTACCCCCCCTGCATCTCCGCTATCTTTGGTCACCATGGTGTTGATTTTATATTGTCTGAACATCGCACGATTTAAGTCTTCCGAAAAAGGGCCGTGCATAGCAATAATATTCATGGGAGGAACTCCTGAGTCCAGACAAAAAGCAATATGTTCAGGTATAGGGAGGATTCGAACATAGACCTCTTTTTCACCCTTTAATCGAATAAATTTATCCACGCTTGATACACCGGTGGTCAGAAATATGTTTTTCCCCAGTGACCTGCCCTTATCTACGGCATCTTCAATTGTCTTTATTTTGTGGATTAACGGATGATCTGAGATTTCTCTCTTTTGCCTTTCGAAACGCAGATATCGTGTATTTGTTTTTTTGCAAGCATCTATTGCATTCTGAGATACCTGTACTGCATACGGATGAGTTGCATCTACCACCGTATCTATTTCTCTCTCTTTTATCAATTGAGCAAATCCATTTGCATCCAGGCGGCCTTGTAAACAAACAGTTTCCAAACCCATCTGCTCAAAAACCTTCTTGCCGTACTCCGTTGCAACAGTTGTCAAAAGGCTGAATCCTTCTTTGTATAGGCTTCTGACAATTTCTTTACCTTCTTCTGTACCCGATAACACTAAAATCATATGACTTCTCTTTATCTACGTTGAGGAATTCTTAAAAGCTTGAACCACCTGGAGGTCTGTGTTATAGTACATAAAACACAACATACGGTCAACCTTAAAACGAATGGATTTCCATGCGGATTATAAAATATCCACTTTTCTATTCCATAGGTATATCGATCTTCCTTATTTTAAACTCACGATGGCGATATACCTTCAGGCTCCTTTTTATAAGACCGAGGGTAAAAAAAATCACACCGAAACCTGTTTATAATGTTTATAAAGAAGAAGACAAGCCCCTCGTTTCTATCGTACAAGGCGATGATATTTATACTATGCTCAGGGAGGGTATAAAACTCCTTGGCGGGTTAGAAAAATTGGGAATAAAAGGCAAGTCTATACTCATAAAACCGAACATTGTTAATCGTTATGCAAATCCATCTAACACCAATCCCCTCGTAGTTAAACACACGATAAGACTTCTGCATGAATCTGGAGTTTCTAAAATATTCGTGGGAGATATGTCAGCCATTTTCGCACTTCCCACAAAGAAAAATGCCATGAAATCAGGCATATGGGAAGCTATCGGTAAAGAGTGCATGGAATTTATCTCCTTTGAGGACTATGGTTGGGTAGAAATAGACATAAAACAGGGAAGGTTTTTAAAGAAGGTTTTTGTATCAAAGATCATCTATGAAGTTGACAGGGTTATCAATATCCCTGTCATTAAGACCCATGGTTACACCCACTATTCTATCGCACTAAAGAACTTCATGGGAGCAATCCATCCCCGGCAACGTCCATTTTTTATTGCGCCGAATTCCTGGGATGAGCTCATTGCTGAACTGAATTTAGCCTATATACCACACCTCAACATTCTCGATGGGACAAAGATTTTTATAAGGGGTGGACCAACAAAAGGTACCGTAGCTACACCGAACCTTATTATCATTACTGGCGATAGGATTGCTGCAGATGCTGTAGGGTTAAGCATTATTAAGGCATTTGGTGGACTGGAAAGGGTCAGCGATAAAAATATTTGGGAACAACGGCAAATCAAAAGGGCTATTGAATTGAATCTTGGGATCAGCGATCCCTCAAAGTTAAAGATCATAGCTAAATGCCTCGCTACAAACAAACATAGTTTTGGTGAACTTATGCAAAAGATTTATTACCATTTGAAGATAGAGGAGCCGGTATATTAACAATCGGAGGGTAAAATAATAATGATAACAACAGATATATTGATAGTCGGAGGTGGAATCGTAGGCCTTACTACTGCAAGGGAACTTCATAACAGGCGTCCTGATTTACGTATAACGGTACTGGAAAAAGAGGCTTCTTTGGCGTGTCACACAAGTGGTAGGAATAGCGGGGTACTTCACGCTGGTTTTTACTATACCCCGGATAGTTTAAAGGCAAGGTTTACAGCAGAAGGGAATAAGCTTTTGACCGATTACTGCCTGCAGCATAATCTTGCAATAAACAGATGCGGAAAAATTGTCGTAGCAAAAGATGAGAAGGAAATAGAAGGTCTTTACGAATTGAAAAGGAGAGGCGATAAAAATGGTGTAGATTTAGAGTTAATCGATGAAAAAAGGTTAGCAGAACTCGAACCGAATGCGAAGACTTTCAATAAGGCTTTATATTCACCTACAACTTCAGTAGTAAATCCAAGACAGATAGTACAGCATATCGCCGATAATTTAAAAGGAAAAGTAGACATTTTACTCAATGAGCAATGTATAAAACGGGAAGACATCTCTACCGTAAAAACGGATACCCTTAAGATAAAATTCAAGTATTTAATCAATTCGGCAGGTCTCTACGCAGATAAAACAGCTCATCAGTTCGGAGTTGGTCTCAAATATACCCTTATTCCCTTTAAAGGGTTATACATGGAATACAAAGATTATAATTTAATTCAAAAACATATATATCCTGTGCCAAACCTAGGAAATCCATTCCTCGGTGTACACTTTACGAAGACGGTAGATGGGAAAGTAAAGATAGGCCCTACAGCAATCCCTGCCTTTTGGAGAGAAAACTACAGCAGCCTTTCTAACTTTAAAATAAATGAATTTTTAGAGATTTTTTTCAATGAAGCGAAACTCTTCTGTACAAACGCCTTTGATTTTAGGAAGTTAACCCTTGAAGAGATTAAAAAATATAACCGGAAATATTTTACAGAACAAGCTGCATGTTTAGTTAAAAAGATTGATATAAATAAATTTGGTAATTATTTAAACCCGGGAATCAGGGCACAATTACTTGATAGGGAAAAAATGAAACTAGTAATGGATTTTGTTATTGAGCACGGAGAAAATTCTACCCATATACTCAATGCCGTATCACCGGCATTTACATCTGCCTTTTCCTTTAGTAAATTTATTGTCGATGAAGTAGAAAAAGCAATGGGTCATAAGGTCAAGGAAAAGATCCTTTGGAAGGAATAGAAGCGGATATAAAGATTGCAATAGATATTGATTGTATACGAAACTGGCTGAAAAACTTCGATGCGTCCTTTTGAGCAAATGGATTTTTTGCAGACTTTTGAGAAAATAATAAAAGAGGTACATTCATATTAGAAATACTTCGGTAGGAATCATCTCCTTATAATAACGACTGAGATGATTCCTACCACTCATAGAGAGATTGCCCAGAGAAGATGCTCGAAACAGATGCTCTCTTAGAAGTATTGTTTAATGCCCCAGAAGGCGGAACTCTTGCGGAATGCCTCATCAAGATCGATCTCAATAATTATACCCCACTCATATTCCGGAATCCAGCACCAGGTACCTAACACCGGTATACCCCGATAATCTTTATAACCGGTGGCATCATATCCCTCACCTCCACTCAGGCACGCGGTAATCCCCTTTGTTAGCCTTCCCGATTTAGGATCAATCCCTTTCAGCTCCAAAGCAGTTCTCTCTTGTATCATGCCGTTCCTTTTAAGTTCAATCGTAAAACGGGATTCCGTGATGAAGACACCTTCCGAGTTAATAAGATAACTTTCTCCGCTTTCGCCGATTTCAATACTTTTCATGAGCTTATTTAACTCCATGGTATCGACCCGAAGAACCATAATACCTGCAAGATTTTCCGCATTATCCTGAATCATTGCGGATACAAAAAATGTGGGCACATTGCGTTCAGCCTTGCCAAACTCATTTACGATTGGTGTATTTGATGATTCCACATCACTCACAAAAACTCCATATTTTTTTGCCTCAATAAAGTAATCTTCTCCTGAAATATCCAGACCTACCAGGTTTTTCTCTGTCGATAACTTAATAATTCCAGAAGAGTCACCTATAAATATCCCCTTATACCCATATTCATCCCTGATAAACTCTAAATAATTTAAGGCATTTACAAATTCATCTACCGATGCCACACCTTTTGTATAATGAGTAGTTTGGGGTTTACGGGCAATTGACCTGACATTATTCTTATGCCCTTCCATGTATATCTTTACCAGGTTAACCTGTCGATGCATAAGCCCTCTCAAATTTTTAATGGTTGTATCCTGAAAAAATTTACGCACCGCATCACATGCCTCATCCACATTAATTTCAGCGATAAGCCCCCAATTATAATCCTGCATCCACGTCCAATAACCCATCACACTGATACCCCGATAGTCAAGGTAACCTGTGTCATCATATCCTTCCAGTCCTTTTAAACACTGTTGAACAGCAAGGGTAAGATTTCCTGTTTTGGGATTCGCCACTCTCAATTCTAAAGATGTCCTCTTTGTAATAAGACCGCTTCCCTTAAGATCATTAGTAAAACGGGATTCGGTTAGCATGCACCCATCTTTGTTAATTAAATAAATCTCTCCTGTCTCTGTGGCTTTCATAGGTAGTATTAATTTTTTGAGATCATCTACATTCAGACGAAAAACTAATACACCCAAAATTTCTAACTTTTCATTATCGATAGGAGTTGATACAAACATAGTAGGTAATCCCAATTCCAACTCACCCAATTCATTCTCAATAGGTATTGTTGAGGGTATAATATCTGAGAAAACCGTTTTCCCTTTCAGTGCTTCTTGAAAATATTGAGTAGAAGCTATATCAAGTCCGATATTATTTTTATCTGTTGAGAGAATAACCGTACCCATGGGATTTGTAATAAAGATTTCCTTGTAACGATATATATCTTTCATAAAAGTAAGATATTCAAGGGGCTTTGAAAAATCAGGCTCCTTATTTTCCCGGATTGTTGTGCCACAGTATGTATGTAAATTATGGGCAGTAACCCTCGCATCTTTTTTTCTTGCATCCATCCAGGTTCTTATAATCTCACCTTGTTTTCGGGTGATACCCTGTAAATCTCTTACAATACCTTCTCTAATAATATTGAGAGTATCAGAAAAGGATATTTTTGCTATGCTTATAGATAGCAAAGAGAAAGAGATACATGCGGCTATAGCAAATTTGGTTGTTTTAAACATGGCTTTTCCTCCTTATGAAGTGAGTATAAATACTCTGCCTTAGAAGATAAATAACAACCAGCTATAATTTACGTGTGAAGAGATAATGCTCTTTGAATCTTTTTGTTTGATTTGAAAGGAAACATGTCTATTTCTTAGATACTATGAAATATTATACACTATCTTTAGATAAATTCAATATTGTTAAATATTTCAGTATTTATAAATTTATCTCATTTCAATAATCCGTTAGTCATAAATTTCTATGATAGACGGTTTTGACAAGATTTGAATGAAAAAAATGCTAAGCGATTTGATGTTCGGTAAATTGATAGGAAATCTAAACCAAAGGGGTGAAATTATTATTGTAATGAATCGTGCTCTTTTTTACGAAAGGCAAGCCGCTCTTTCATCACTTTATCGTAGCCATTGTCTGTAGGTTTATAATATTCCCTGCCCCGGAGCTCTTCTGGCATATACGATTGTTCCACATAGCCTCCACAACTATGTGGATACTTATAGCCTTTACCATATCCAAGGTCATTCATCAACGGCGTAGGTGCATTCCGGATGTGGAATGGAACCGATAAGGCTCCTTTTTCCCTGACGTCTTTTAATGCCTCAAGATAGGCCATATAAGAAGCGTTGCTTTTCGGTGCACAGGCAAGATAGGTAACACACTGAGCTAACGGTATCCACCCTTCCGGCAGGCCTATAAAGTGAAAGGCATCCTTAGTCGATACTGCTAGTTGAAGTGCATGAGGATCAGCATTCCCAATATCCTCTGAAGCAAATATAATCATACGCCGTACAATAAAAAGAGGATCCTCTCCCGATTCTAACATACGCGCCAACCAATAAAGGGCTGCGTCAGGATCGCTACCCCGCATCGATTTGATAAAAGCTGAAATGATATTGTAATGTTCTTCACCTCCTTTATCATAAAGAAGCGACTTTTGCTGCATAGACTCCTGGGCAATTTCTCTGGTTACTATACGTTTCTCTTCCTGATCAGGTCTGGCAAGCATAACTGATGCCTCTAAGGTATTTAAAGCCACCCGGGCATCCCCCTGTGAGAGATGCGCAATAAGGTCAAAGGCATCGGGCTGGATTTCAATCCTTAAATTACCAAGCCCACGCTCTTTATCACATAAAGCGTTCTTCATAATCGACCTAAGATGATCTTCATTTAGTTGTTCCAGCACCAACACCTTACAGCGTGATAAGAGAGGCGCATTAACCTCGAAGGAAGGATTTTCTGTAGTAGCGCCGATCAGGGTAATAGTACCATCTTCCACATGATGCAGAAATGCATCCTGCTGAGCTTTGTTAAACCGGTGAATTTCATCTACAAGGAGGACCGTTTTTTTACGATAATAATGAGCCTGGTTTTTTGCCTCTTCAATAACCTCACGAATATCCTTAACACCCGATAACACCGCAGAAAAAGAAATAAAATGAGCGTCCATTGCCTGTGCAACGATAAAGGCTAACGTTGTTTTTCCCACGCCAGGCGGACCCCAGAAAATCAGGGATATCAGTTCCTTATTTTCAACAAGCCTTTGGAGTATCTTATTTGGTCCAACGAGGTGTTCTTGTCCTACAAATTCTTTCAAGTTCCGTGGTCTCATGCGGTCGGACAAGGGAGATTTTTTTGTGGTATCTGTCCTTACACTAAATAAATCCCTTTCTGTTTTTTTTACCGTCAAGAGAATCTCCTTATGAGTCTATGCCCTTTTGCTATTTCCATGGTCCAGTAATACCTTGCCAGGACTCGTCATTTCCGTCTTTTGTACCTGTGTTTCCAGGGTCTCTGCCATATGGTTAATAGCACTTGCGAGTTTACCGATTTCATCATCCGATTGGTAAACAACCCTGGTATTATAATTACCCTCAGCAATTTTCCAGGCAACGTCAGAAATGTAATGAATGGGAGAAGAAATTTTCTTACCTAGGAAAAAAGCGACAATGATGACTGCTACTGATACTATTCCAAAGATAAACATGATATAGTTACGTAATTGATACAGTACCCCATAACCTTCATTTACATCAATTTCGGCAATCACACCCCAACCATAATCGGGCATCCAATGCCAGAATCCCAGAACGTTTACACCACGATAGTCCGGATAACCATTTACATCAAATCCCTCCAAACCTTTCAGGCATTCAGTAACGCCTTTTGTTACCATATTTGTTTGTGGATTGGCAACCTTTAATTCTAGAGCAGACCGTTTTTCAATCCTCTGCTGACTTCTCAAATCTTCTATAAATTTTGATTCTGTTAGCAGGTATCCATACCCATTAATGAGATACGTTTCTCCTGTCATACCAATATGGATATTTTGCATCATCTTGTTTATCTCAGAAACATCTATCCGCAGTGTTACCGTACCCATAACAGAATGTGAAGGATCCTTTATGGGGGCAGAAACAAGCATTGTAGGCATACCGATCTCCTGTATACCTGTTTCGTTTTCAATAGGAATATCGGAGGGTATGATATTGGAGGTAAACAAAGCACCTCTGATTGCAGAGCGAAAAAAATCCTTTGCTGATATATTTGTTCCAACAAGCTCTTGTCTTGAGGCAATTCTTACCATACCATCGCGATCGGAGATAAAGATTTCTTTATGGCCGTATTCCTTCCAGAGAGAATCAAAGTATTTCATTGCATGCAAACTCTTCAACAGTTCTCTGTATTCAGTACTTCCCGTACCTGGTTGGATGACAAAGGGTATAAAAGGATTGCTGGCAATACGCTGCGCATCTGCAGTGCATTTTTCCATCCATGCCGTAATCAACTCAGCTTGTTTATGCGCTGCAATCTCCAGATTTTTGATAATCTCTTCCTGTAAGGTCTGGAAGGTAATGGGGTAAACAATAAGTCGCATAACAATAAGCGGTAAGAACGTCAGTACCAGGAAAAAGATACTGAGTTTACTTTTTGTAGGTTTGAACAAATTTCCCTCCCTATTATATTTTCTCTGCAATCTCTGTGTCATCTGTAGCTAACTATTATCTCATTTTTTTGGTACTTTTTCCCAATCTGCCAGGAACCGCTTAACGCCGTCATCCGTAAGCGGATGTTGAACAAGCAAATCAAATACATGAAAAGGAATCGTAGCAATATCTGCACCCATTAACGCTGCATCACGTACATGAACAGGATTACGGATACTGGCAACAATAATTTCTGTAGGGAAACTATAATTATCATATATAGTACGAATTTCCTGAATAAGTTCCATACCCACCTGCCCCTTATCATCCAATCTCCCAACAAAAGGACTGATGTAACTGCCACCGGCCTTCGCTGCTAAAAGCGCCTGATTGGCAGAAAAGCAGAGGGTCACGTTCGTTTTAATTCCCTCTTCCGCTAATTTTTTTACCGCTTTTAATCCGTTTTTTATTAAGGGAATCTTTACCACAACATTATCCGCAATTTTTGCCAATTCCCTCGCCTCCTTGAGCATACCTTCTGTATCGAGGCTTACGACTTCAGCGCTGACCGGTCCATCCACAATAGAGCAAATCTCTTCAATCGTTTCACGAAAAGGACGGCCTGTCTTGGCTATTAAGCTGGGATTTGTCGTTACCCCATCCAGTATACCCAGACTATGCGCCTCTCGAATCTCTTTCACATCCGCCGTATCAATAAAAAACTTCATCGTATTGTATTTCCTTTCTCATTAAATTATGAAATTTAATCTGACTATCTCATGAAATAGTATCGAATCAACATACATTTCGCAACAAGAGAACCTGATTATTTTATATAATTATAGATATCCTAAAGAGAAACACTCCTGGTTGTTATTCTCTTACTCTGTAGTAACGTAAATTATAAAGGAAGGATAACTTTTCCATAATCAGCCTGTTTATTGTGAGCTCTTAGCAAGTCGGCAATAGAACAGATTAAGTTTGCCTTTTCTCTGAAGTTGTTAACAAAAGCCCTTTTATCTTTTAAACACATAATTTATATACCAGCAATTCTAGGAGTAATTGCATACTAAAGGAGCTTGTCTTACTCTTCACATCAGCTTCCAGCAAGAGGGCATACTTTTTTGTGAGATCTTTCTCGGTAAAAATCTTAACTTGTTCAAAAAAACGCTTTGCGAAGAATGGGAGCACTTGTAATTCTGAGGTAACTTTTGACTCGTGTTCTCCCTTATTTAACATCTGCTTAGCCCTCCACAACCGCTTCATTTGCCATGCCAGCAAACTAATAATCTTTACTGAATCTTCCCCGTGTATCAGCATTTGACTAAGGGTTTTCAAAGCTAATGTTACATTTCTCTGTGCAACAGCATCGGTTAGCTCAAATATCGTTCGGTTTCTATCAATGCCAACAAGGGCTTCCACATCCTTTTCATCAATCGCCGTTCTATCGCCAAGATAAATAGATAACTTCTCAATATGCTTATCCAAGATGGCTAAATTATTACCTGCATTCTCGGCTATCATTTGAGCCGCTTTGGTAGTGACTTTTTTTGTGTACTGTTTCGTGCGAGTAATTATCCAGTTTGGCAGTTGATGATCCTTTAATTTTTTACATTCGACCAGAATCCCGACCTTATCAACAAGGGTTGCCAATTTTGTTCTCTTGTCCCATTTATCGCATACAAGAATAAGCTGGGAATGACTCGCAGGCGCCTGCACATATTTTTCCAGTACCTGTCTGTTTTTCTCAACGAAACTATCTGCCTCCTCTACAATCACTACCTTATTCTTACCTGCAAAAAAAGGCATGGTCCGTAGTTCGTCAAATATTATCCCTCCGGCAACTTCGTCACCTTTAAATTCAACTAAAGAAATAGTAGGATCGGTATCCTTGAGCAGATGTGCCTTTAACGATGAAAGTGCCTCACGAATAAAAAATTCTTCATCTCCAAAAACTACATATATCGGAAAAATCTTATCTTTACACTGGTGAATATCCATGATTTTAGAACGATTTATCTACAAAATTTACCGGGAATAGAAAGTTATTATAACAGAATTCGTTATTTCAATCTTTGAGGAATTCCTGCTACCATAAAGTATACCTCATCAGCTTCGTCCGCAATAATTTGATTTGCACGGCCTGCAATATCACGAAACAGACGAGAAAGGGGATTATCAGGCACAATACCAAGTCCAACCTCATTCGATACCACAATACTATCCGACTTTGATTTACGACACGCCTTGCTAAGTTTATTAATCTCATCAAGGATCTGTACCTGCTTCTGTTTCAAATGCTCCATGTCTGTTTCCGGATAACTGACAGAATTTGCTATTTCATCACACAACAGCATATTCGTTATGTATAACGTAATACAATCAATGAGCACAAGATTTGCATTCCCCTGTATATCTGATATAGCCCTGTCTATATGATAAGGAGATTCTACGGTCTTCCAATGAGAGGGCCGTCTGGCACGGTGCGTTTGAATCCTTTCACGCATCTCATCATCCTTGACCTCTGCAGTAGCTATATAAACCACGTCATGATATCTTTTAGCCAGTCCTTCTGCAAAGGCAGATTTTCCACTACGTGCCCCACCAAGAACAAAGGTTATTTTAGCCATGGTAAACAAACACTCAATAAAAATACCAGCTCAATGACCTCATGAGTAGCTCCTAAGGTATCGCCCGTCATCCCGCCAATTTTCTTTTTCATATACCAAATCCAAATAAGAGTAAAAGCAATAATTAGTGCAAATATCATTACCCCGTTGAGGTTGTAAAAAAACCACAATAAGAATAATGGTAAAAACGATGTATAGATTATGTGCCTTACTGTTGTAGTATTCAGGATAAAACTTCCCGTACCCGATTCGCTTCGGGCATATGAGGATAACCCTGCTGCGCACACCTGCACCCATCTTCCTACAACGGGCATTACCATCAATGCAGCACACGTATTCATTAAGACCGTTGGAATGGAACAGGAAACATACCTTGTGCAGACATCAAAAGGCGAGTTATGTATTGCACAGGTTTCGGCTATACTAGCCAGGCTAATATATTTCAACCCTAGCAGGCAAATCAGTCCAATAGCTCCAAAGCTGCCTATACGGCTATCTTTCATTATTTCCAACCGTTTTTCTTTATTCCAGCCACCCCAAATGCCATCACAGGTATCGGCAAATCCATCGAGGTGAAATGCCCCGGTTATTGCAATATAAACAACAATAATCAAGGCATCAGCAATACGGGGGGGGAAAAAGAGATAGAAGGGTAAGCAGGCTGTGGATAAAAAGATACCGATGCATAAACCTACCGTTGGAAACCAGGAGACAACGGAACCCATGCTCTTCGGTTTTATCCTATCTCCTCTGTCAATAGGGATAATAGTCAGGAATTTAAGCGCCCATAAAAAATTATTCATTTTTATTTCTTCAAGAGCTTATTCATTTTGATAAAAACTGTCAACAAGAATCCCTTTTATCATACAGTAGTTTATGATACAATTTTATTTTTAATGAACATTGATTGTATTTCAATTATCCTCTTATAAATACCTGTGCATTTTATTTACTATACACTATTTATCTTCATTTTCTGCTGCTCACGGCTCATACCTCTATACTCAGACCCCTTACCGATAGATAAAGTACAACATCTTATTGATAGGAGTACGATCACAAGAATTCAAAAGCCACTTACTGTACGTACCGATAAAGAGACCCTTGAATATTTCATGGAACATGTAGAAGAACTCACGAAACAGGGAGGGGATTTTAAGAGAAATGAATTGATACTTGAGATTAAAGAAGATGGCCAGTATGGCATACGCATGCCCTCAAAACGGGTTGTGGGAGAGTTCCAGTTAGTGAAGCGACAACCGCAGAAAGTAATCTACATGGGACATGGTAATGCCACAACATTTTTCAGTTTTTCAGGGTCTATTGTACTTGAAGTTCATTATACAACACAAAAGGATGAGATAGGCCCTTATGAGGATATAAAAACGGCCGTCCATTTAAAATTTGATAACGCTTTCCTCGCTATTTTAGCAAAAGCGGCAACCCCTATTTTGATTCCTAAACTGGATAAACTCATCACCAAATTTTCGATGAAGACGAAAAGTATTATAGAAACTGCTTATGCAAATAAGAAAAATTAAACTCCTGAGAAAGAAGAAAATTCCCATCCATTTAATTAATATAACCCAGCCCGGATAGCCTTTTTATTATTTTGCTCTCTTCTTCAGATGAATATACATCTTCTTTCGTATTAAGGTATCCCAACTCTATCAATTTTTTTATTATCTTATTGATGGATTCTTCAACAGTTTCCTTATTTGTTTCCAGTATAAGATCGGGGTTTCGTGGTTCCTCATACGGATGCGAGACTCCTGTAAAACTTTGGATCTCACCTTTAAACGCCTTCTTATATAATCCCTTAACATCTCGTTCAACACATACCTCTAAAGGACATTTCACGTAAACCTCAATAAAGTTGCCAATTTCGTTACGGGCTTTGTCTCTTGCTTCCCGGTAAGGAGATATAGCAGCAGAGATAACGGCAATACCATTTCTCGTTAATAATTTGCAGATAAATGCGATACGTTGGATAGTAATATCGCTGTCCTGCCCACTAAAACCCAAATCCTGACAAAGATTTGTTCTCACCACATCACCATCGAGTAGTTCCACATCTCTGCCAAATTCTTTCAGTTTTTCTTTCAGAAGATGAGAGATTGTTGACTTTCCTGCCCCTGATAATCCGGTAAACCAAACGGTAAAACCTTTATTCATCTTTTCCCTCCTTCTTTGAAAACTGCAAATTCCTTCCCATCATTTTGTATTTCCCAATCTACATTCTCATGTTATCCTTTCGCATATCTAAACCGGCAGCCCTCCGGGCTTACTGAATTACCTTACCTTCCATATCCTCCGGTATTTTAATATTCATATAGCTTAGTATGGTAGGAGCTATATCATAAAGTGTAACACCTTTACGTCGTATTCCGTAATAATTTTTATCGCTCTTCATAACAAAGATACCATATTGGGAATGATTTGCATCATCCGGACCTGTATCGTTTTCACTAGCCCATATCGTCCTGTTTCCAACATTACCAATAGACCGCCAGGAGAGGTCACCGTAATACACAATCAAATCCGGTGGTATACCATTACATTGTGAGTAAATTTCCTCAGGCTTATATACTTGTGTATTAATATTCCGGCCGTTTTCATCTCTGAGATCTTTCAGCTTTTTTATCAGCTCATTCCGAAAATGCTCATAGTGCTGCCTTGCAATAACCCCTTTAGGCTCTCGACCCTTCACATTCATAAATAATCGTCCATAGTAACCGCCTTCACCCCAGACCGTTGTATTCTCCCAATCGACAATAGCCTTATTAAACGACGTAGATTCTCTGGGGTATTGTATCAATTTCAAATATCCGTTTTGGATAAGCCATTCATTAATACAAATTCCCCCGATCATCCTCTTGGCTCCATGATCAGATACAATGAGAACCATAGTATCTTCACGTAAAATATCCAAGATACCGCCAATCTCTTTATCGAGATACTTATAGTAATTCAAAACGACATCCTGATATTTTGAACCTGGTATATATTTGGGGTGATCCTCATCAAAATACTTCCAGAAAGCATGATGTATTCTATCGGGACCCATTTCTACCATCATAAAGAAGTCCCATTCCTTTGAACGGATAAAATGGCGGGTTAGCCTGAATCGTTTCTCCGTCATATCATAAATTGTCTTTAAGATCGATTCTTTATCATCGCTCCGAAATTCTTCTACATCGAGAATATAACCATGTGAGATGTCTTCTACCTCAAATTTTAAGTTAGGCGGATAGGTGTACTCGCATGTCGTATCTGGCGTCATAAAACAGGTAACCATACATCCATTGACAGGTTGAGGGGGATAGGTCATGGGAACGCCAATTACTACAACCTTTTTTCCTAATTTCGATAAAATACTCCATACGGTATCGATATGAACAGACCTTGAATTGGCAAAGGATAAACCATTATAATCATAATTCGACCGGTTTCTGAACCCATACAAACCTAACCTGCCAGGGTTAGCGCTTGTCATCATAGACATCCATGCCGGACAGGTAATTGCAGGAATAGTGCTTTTCATCTCGCCATAGATACTATGAGAAACAAGTTGTTTTATATGAGGTAATTGATTTAACCACCGATCAAAAAAAAGTTCAGGCGGCATTGAATCTAAACCTAAGACAAATACTCTCTTTTCATGAATCATCATACAATTTATTGAACTACGATTTCCGTCCTTTTATCGTTTGCTATCAGATACAAAGCAAATTTTAGGTATTTTTAAGGAAGACAGATAGTTAATCAGGTATAGCCGTTAATCAGAGAAATGTGCTGTTTATAGTATGCTATCTGATATGCCTGGTAATGATCGGGAGGGATCAACCTCTGACTTTATCCAATAATTCATAAAGCCCGCGATCGGAGTCGAACCGACAACCTCATCATTACGAATGACGTGCTCCGCCAATTGAGCTACGCGGGCTAAGATAATGTATGTAATATAAAATATGTATTATACGGAAATTTTTTTTATTTACAATAGTTATTCTGTCTTAAGATGTCTCTCCTTTAAGCCTTGGGCTTAATAATGTTATGGATATCAGATAACTGCTCAATGAGATGAGGAATGTCTTTTATCGGCAGCACGGTTGAGGCGTCAGACAGTGCTTTCTCAGGATTGTCATGTACTTCCAGGAACAATCCATCACATCCTGTCGCCACAGCAGCCCTGGCAAGGGGTATAATCATGTCCCTTTCACCTCCGGAAGTATTTCCCCTCCCCCCCGGTAATTGAACACTATGTGTGGCATCATAAATCACAGGATACCCTAATTTACGCATAATAACCAACGATCGCATATCGCTCACAAGATTATTATAACCAAAGGAAGTTCCCCGTTCTGTTAATAAAATCAGTTCGTTCCCGGTACTTCGTATTTTTTCAACAACGGCCTTCATATCCCAGGGAGCCAAAAATTGTCCCTTTTTTATATTAATAGGCTTACCGGTTTTTGCTGCTGCCAGAATTAAATCGGTTTGGCGGCAGAGAAAAGCAGGAATTTGTATTATATCCAGTGTTTCCGATACGATCGGTATATCTTCCTTGCAATGAACGTCAGAAAGTATCAATACATCCAATCGCTTTTTAATATCAGCAAGAATCCTTATTCCCTCTTTAAGGCCTGGTCCCCTGTATGAATGAACGGATGTTCGGTTTGCCTTATCATATGATGCCTTAAAAATAAAAGGCATGTTTTTTATTTGAAAAAAGGTCTTTAATTCTTCTGCTAATTTCAAACAACTCTCAAAGCTTTCTATAACGCATGGACCAGCGATGAAAATCAGGGGCAAGCCTTGCCCTATAGACAAATTCTTAATATGCATCATTTTACAGAAAGTATCAGGATCAAACTCATAGGAGAATAGGGTAAAATAACGATTACGTACTATAAATAACAATTCGTTATGTGTCAACATAATATACCTGTTTTAAAAATCCATTATTGGATTGCTCTCTAAAAAAACTGAAATTTTTCTCAAATACTAGGTAAGTCAAAAAATTAATTGCTACCTGTCTGTTCTCTGTGTAGAATAACGACCTGTGAACTTTGAATTCACCTATCAAATTACGAAAAGAATTTCGTGGTTAATGATAAACTTTTGAACAAACGAAAAACTTGATTCTCACGAAAACTCTTATTTATACCTTAAATAATATAAAGAGAATAATGAACACTTACCCATTTTATTACTTTTACATGAAGAGGATAACCACATGAAGAATAAAATATTTCTATATATTTTTGTATTATGCAGTATATCTTCTCCGGTATTTGGGCAATTTTATGATTACGAATCCCCTGAGATCAGGTTAAAAACTGGTCTACCGAACATATTTGTTGTAGAAAGTGTCCGGCAAATATCAGATAGCGAACAGGAATCTATGTTAAATATCAGTGTAAGTGTGAAGAAAGGAAGGATTGAATCGGTAGGTAAAGAGGGAGGATTCTGGATAGTGACTGTACGAACAAGCAGTAAAGAGGCCTCTACCTATCTGGTAAAGGAGAGCCAATTTAAAATTGTAGGAGAGGAATCAAAAAAAGTTATCATCAATGCCATTCATTGGAAAGATGGAAACTAAAACATCTATGAAAGTATTTTTTATAGGGGCAGGGCCAGGTGACCCTGAATTGCTCACAATTAAGGGACTCAAGGCTATTCAACATGCAGGCTACTGTATTTACGCAGGCTCTCTCGTAAATGCAGAATTACTGAAACATCTTCCGATGCATGCAAAGATATATGATTCTTCATGTATGAGCTTGGAGGATATGGTGGTTCTCTATAAAGAAGCAATGGAACAAAATACGGATGTCGTAAGGATACATTCAGGAGACCCGTCGATTTATGGTGCAATACAGGAACAAATGCATGCACTGGATGAGCTAGGAATTCCGTATGAGGTTATTCCGGGAGTCAGCTCCTTTATTGCTGCTGCCGCAGTTTTAAGGCAGGAATTAACCCTCCCAGGCATTACACAAACCATTGTAATTACTCGTATGGAGGGAAAAACCCCTATTCCTGAAAAAGAGCACTTGAGTGCCTTAGCAGCCGCAACTCCTACGCTCTGTATTTTTTTGAGTATTGATAAAATTGAAGAAATCGTAAAGATATTGTCGTCCCATTATAGCAATGATTGTCCGGTTGCTGTCGTTTATAAAGCGACCTGGCCTGATCAAAAAATTATCCGTTCAAAATTATCGGATATTGCTGAAAGGGTTAAGCAGGAATCTATAAAAAAGACAGCACTTATCATTGTTGGAAGAGTATTAGAAAAAGAATTTAACAGATCTGTATTATACAGTTAAGATGGAAAAGACTACACCAGCTGGGACAATTTTTGTTCCGTAGTTGCATTTCCAAAATGAGACATTTAGCGCATGCATCAATAAACATTCTTATTTTATAAAAACATTATTTTCAAAATAATCCAGAAAATACTTGATTCAGAAGCTCATTTAATGTATTCTACCCCCAAACTTAGCGTACCTTATATAAACTATTTTTGAAAGGAGGTTATTGGATGAATAAGCAGGAGTTAGTTGAAATGGTGGCGAAGGAATGTGAGATGTCAAAGGCTAACGGGGAAAAGGCAGTAAATGCTGTTTTAAATGGTATAAAAACTGGTGTTAAAAAAAATAAAGAAGTCAGACTGATTGGATTTGGTAGTTTCACGATAAAAGCAAGAAAAGCACGAAAAGGCCGTAACCCACAAACAGGCGCTACAATTAATATCAAAGCAAGCAAAGCGATAAAATTTACTCCCGGACAGGATTTTAAAAATATCGTAAATAAGTAATCGATTCGCTATTAAAATATATAAACAAAAAAGCAGGCTTTAGTGCCTGCTTTTTTATTGCCTGAAATAACATTCTTTATGCCTTCTCCGGAGAAGTCTCCACAGGTTCCAGGGTTTGCTGTCTGCGAACAACCCTACGCTCGTTTTCAGTAAGAAGCTTTTTCCTTAATCGAAAGGTTTTTGGAGTAATCTCTACTAGCTCATCATCCTCGATATATTCTAAAGCCATTTCCAACGAGAATTCTCTGGGTGGAGGAAGTTTAATACCTTTTTCTGCAGTAGCACACCGGATATTAGTAGCCTTTTTTGCCCTGATGACATTCACGGTAATATCGTTCTGCTCACAATGTTCACCTACAATCATCCCTTCGTACACTTGATCGCTTGGCTTTACGAACATTATACCCCTATCCAACAATCCATCTAGAGCATAAGTAGTTGCCTCACCTGTCGCCATAGAAATTAACACACCTTGTATCCGATGAGCAATATCGCCCTTATAAGGCTCGTAATCATAAAAATTATGGTACATTACAGCTTCACCACGGGTAGAACTTAAGATGCGGTTTCTCAGGCCAATTAAACCACGGGATGGTACCTTAAATTCAAAATGGGTTATATCCTTATCGGTATCCATACTAAGCATCTCTCCCTTCCGGGCACCTAATAAGGAGATAACTTGTCCTTCATATTCTTTCGGCACATCGATAACAACATATTCTATAGGTTCCGCCTTTTCCCCTTTTAGTTCCTTAAAAATTACCTTAGGCTTTGAAACCTGCATTTCATAACCTTCCCGCCGCATATTTTCAATCAATACAGATAGATGCAAAAGCCCGCGCCCTGAAATCCGGAATGCGTCTGGTGTCTCCGTATCTTCCACTTTAAGAGCTACATTCGAACGAAGTTCTCTATAAAGCCTCTCTCTCAAGTTTCGGCTGGTCACATATTTGCCATCCCGACCACTAAAAGGAGAATTATTGACAGAAAATATCATGGAGAGCGTTGGTTCATCGATACTAATTTTTGGCATTGCTTGCGGGTTCTCAAGAGATGCAATCGTATCACTAATGTCAATATTCTCAATCCCGGTTATAGCAACGATATCGCCAGCGCTAGCCGATTTTGTAGTTTGTCTTCCTAGCCCTGTAAAGGTAAATAGTTCTACCACTTTATGCACTGTTTGTTTACCATCTTTATCAATTCTCGTAACTTGCTGACCTGCATTAATACTACCCATGAATATTCTACCAATACCAATTCGACCAACATAATCATTATAATCTAATGAGGTTATTTGCATTTGCAGCGATCCGTTAGGGTCACCATTGGGCTTGGGAACATAGTGTAAAATAGCATCAAGTAACGGGGTAATATCCTTATTAGCTTCTTCCAGAGATAATTTTGCAAAACCTTCACGTCCGCTAGCATAAAGCACCATAAAATCCAACTGTTCATCAGTTGCATTCAGCTCGACAAAGAGATCAAAGACCTCATTCAACACTTCTACACAACGGGCATCGGGTCTATCAATCTTATTGATCACCACAAGAGGCCTTAAATTATAACTCAGTGCTTTACGAAGTACAAATCTTGTCTGAGGCATAGTTCCTTCAGCTGCATCTACCAGCAATAAGACACCGTCAGCCATCTTAAGAACACGCTCCACTTCTCCGCCGAAATCAGCATGTCCGGGGGTATCAATAATATTAATCTTTACCCCTTTATAATTAATAGCAGTATTCTTTGCTAAAATGGTAATACCCCGCTCACGTTCGAGATCATTGGAATCCATGATTCTCTCTACATTCTGTATCTGCTGATTGGCCCGGAATGTGCCGCTCTGTTTAAGCAATTGATCAACAAGGGTGGTCTTACCATGGTCAACGTGGGCAATAATTGCCACATTACGTATATCATCTCTTACTAACTGTGTCATGTTATTCCTCAAATATACCACATAATAATGCAACTAATCCGTAAAATTGCATATAAATAAAAAAAGCCGCAACGAAAAATCGTAGCGGCTTTACAAATATCATAGTAAATTATTAAGCCTACAACTACGCTACATAAAACGCTTTAAATTATTACAAATAAAATCTTTTTTGTCAATAAAAATACAGAGAGCTTGTGGTATTAAACATCTCTGGTATATTATTCTCTTATTACCTATGCATATGAATTCAGATCATCACTTAATACATTTTCATGAGACGTTACGCTAGCCAAAAGAACATGTGAGAATATCTGAAAATACCTTGAAAATAACCACCTTTTACCTTGCCCTGCATATTTATAATTATTAATATATAATTATGGTAATAGTCGCAGGAATTGATATCGGTTCAACTACCACAAAGGTAGTAATAATGCGGGACAACACGGTCCTTGGCTCAAGGCTCTCCTCCACGGGAGCTAATTGCAAAAGAACGGTAAAACAGCTACTCAGTAATGTGTTAGAAGAACATCATCTAAAAGAAGAAGAAGTCCAATATACTGTGGCCACAGGGTACGGACGCAGGATGATCTGTAGCAATGAGATTGTCACCGAAATAACGGCCAACGCGAGAGCAGCTAAATGGCTCATGCATGAAAAACAAATTGTAAAAACCATTATAAATATTGGCGGACAGGATTGTAAAGTAATCGCATTAGATAACAATGGCATAATGTTGGATTTTGCAATGAATGATAAATGTGCCGCTGGAACAGGTCGATTTTTGGAGGTTATGAGCCGAATCCTTGAGGTAGAATTAGATGAATTGGGTACATTATCTCAAAAGGCAGAGGATATACCACCCATAAATAGCTTATGCACAGTTTTTGGCGAGTCTGAGGTTATTTCCTTATTATCACAAGGAAGACAGGTACCTGATATAATTGCGGGTATCCACAAATCAATTGCTAAGAGGGTAGGCGCTATGGTTAAGAAAATTGGTATCAGAGAAGCTGTATTTTTCGATGGAGGTCCTGCCTTTAATCAAGGATTGAAGATTGCATTGGAACAGGAATTGGGAGTCAAACTGCATATCCCATCTGACCCACAAATTACTACAGCGTTAGGCGCAGCAATTATTGCTTACGAGCATTTTCTCAGGAAATCAAAGTAACAGGATTCTGCTATAAAAAGAGAAGATATTCTTTAAAAAGTCTATCTAATCACTACGTTTCTTCAAAAGTCTTTCCTCGTACTTTACCACAGTATCCTCTTGTTCCATAGTTTCAACTGAACCTGGTCTTCTTGTACGTACTTCCAGAATAGCTTTCCTCGCACTGCAACCTTTATTTACAAGGTAACAGGCTAACATAGTTCCTGTTCTACCAGCTCCAGCGTCACAATGAACAACAATCTTTTTCTTAGAAGATATAAGATTATTTACGAAATATAAGAATTCATCGATTTGTTCCTGAGTTGGTGATGTAAAATCAGCCACAGGAATATGTTTATATTCAAACCCAAACTCTTCTATTAAAGTTTTATGAAGCGGTACCTCCGTTAAGGAAACTATCGCTTCAATTCCATTATCTTTCAGGAATTCAAGATCTGTTACTATCGATATAGGTCTCCCCATACCGGCAATTTCGTCTTTTATCAGCCAACTAAAATTTCTAGGCATTGGTATCATTTAAAATATTGTTAAGCATTTCTCGGACTATTTCTAATGGCAAACCAACCGCATTTGTATAGCTACCATCTATTTTTTCAATAAATTTTTTCCCTTTACCCTGAATAGCATATGCACCGGCCTTGTCTAATGGTTCACCTGTTTGAATATATGCATCAATTTCCTCTTCAGTTATATGCCTAATTTTAATATATGTTCTTCCAATTCGCAATAATTTCTTTTTTAATGGCATATTTATTATGCATATACCCGATAGAACATCGTGCTCTGTACCACTCAGCATTGAAAGCATTCTTTTAGCATCATAGACATCTTTCGGTTTACCTAAAATAGCACCCTTACATGAAATAATGGTATCAGCAGCAATAATAATGGCATCGTCTACTCTTTTGGCAACATCATTTGCTTTTAGAAATGCAAGATTCTGAACCAGATCTGATGGTAAAATATCGCAGCAGACATCTTCTTCTATTTCATGCGGTATAATATCAAACTTATATCCTAATAATTTCAGCAAGGCAATCCGCCTTGATGAATTTGAGGCAAGCACAAAGCGTCTTTTCTGCATAATCTCCCTTGAATAAAAAACCCTCCTACTAAAGTACTTAGCAGGAGGGTAAGAGAATTGTTTATTTTAAAAATTAATACAGCGGCCCTTTTATTAAGCCGTGATGACTTCAGGCTTAACTTCTTCATCTATGCGTGTCTGACCTTCAACTAATTCAAAAATCACGCGGGATGCATTATCATTCAGTCTTCTTCCCAATAATCGTAATTTTCTATCCTTTCCTTCCATTTTATACTCAAGCACAGGCACCTTACCCACACTACTACCGGATAATACTCCTAACCGGGTACCGGATAACTTTAATATTCTTGTATATCCACCATTTCGATTCATGTACCCTTGAATGATACTTCCTGCTTCACGCCATTGTCCTTCTCCAAAAAGCTTTTCTACTACATCAGCATTTCCTAGTTTTGAGAGAACCTGACGATAGCAATGAACATATCCAGGTCTATCTGTATTCTTCTTTAATAACCCTTTCTTAACAATAGTAATAATTTTTTCAGCAAAAGATTTTGTCTCTTTTGCCTTTTCAAGTGTTGTTATGATTCTACCATATATAAAAAGGCTATTAGTAATATTCTGCCTTAACGCCTTTCTATGAGCAGAAGTCCTCGATAAGTGTCTTCCTCTCATTCCGTGTCTCATGGAATTATCCTTTCCCCTTTTCCATTTGTTTAGCTGCCACAGGCATTCCGATTGTTAAATTCAGCTGTGTTAATTTTTTCTTTACTTCTTTCAGTGTTGTTTTACCAAAATTCTTAATCTCGAGAAGTTGTTCTTCTTTTTTTGAAACGAGATCACCAACTGTTAAGATATTTGCAGTCTCAAGGCAATTTGATGCCCTTACTGATAAATCTAATTCAGTTATTGGAATACTAAGCTTTTTATTAAGTTCTTCCTCTGATATTTCGGGAACAGATTCAATTCCCATCCTTTTTTCGACTTGTTGTAATTCTCTCCCAATTTCAAAATACTGCACAAATGGATTTAAATGTTTTCTGAGAATCTTAGCAGCTTCAACAAGAGCCATCTCTGGAGAAACTACACCATTTGTCCATATTTCCATAATAAGTCTATCATAATTTGTTCTTCTGCCTACACGTGTTTCTTCAATAGCATAACGAACATTTCTAACAGGAGAAAACATAGAATCTAAAGCTATTAATCCAATTTCCTGCTCTTCAGATTCATTTTCTTCAGCGGTCACATATCCACGCCCTTTTTGTACCTGCATTTCTACGCTAAAATCTACATCCTCTGAGAGTGTTGCAATGTGCAGATCTTCATTTATAACCTCTACATTATCATCAGTAATAATATCTTTTGCTTTTACTTCGCCCTTCTTATTTGCCTCAATTCTTATCAATTTCGACTGATCCGTATGTAACTTAACAACGAGATTTTTTATATTCAACATTATATCTGTCACATCTTCAACAATGCCTGGAATATAAGTAAACTCGTGACTTATATTATTTATTTTGACAGATACAACAGCACATCCCTCTAACGAAGAGAGTAAAATTCTACGTAAGCTATTTCCTATTGTATGCCCAAAACCGCGCTCAAAAGGAGCTGCTATAAATTTACCATATTTATCGGTCAAAGTCTCTTTTTCCACATCCATACGGATTGGAAGTTCAAGACCTCTCCACCTTATTCGCATATTCTCCCCCTAATCCAATTAATAAGGGATTTTAAAATAAAATAAACCATTCGGCTTCAATAATATTAATGAGAAAATAAACTCCTGTGAGGCTATAATAATATTTGCTGAATTTACAACTTATGGAATGAAATGAACCGGCTAACCGTATTTATTTAGAACACAGTTCGACAATTAATTGTTCCTGAATAGGAACAGAAATATCGTCCCTCGTAGGGAGCTGTGTCACCACAGCCTCTAAGGTATCTTTTCTAAATTCTATCCAAGCAGGGGCATTTCGGCCTTTAACAAATTCAATATTCGATTTTATAATGTTTAGGCTCGATTCATCATTCTTCGGTTTTATAATATCCCCAGCCTTTACAAGATATGAGGCTATGTCTACCTTTTTATCATTCACGCTTATGTGGCCATGTTGTATAATTTGTCTACCTTGCTTTCTTGAAATAGCAAAAGAGACCAAATATAAAACATTATCTAATCTTCTCTCGAATATATTTAAAAGGTTTTCGCCTGTATTTCCCTTTTGTTTTTCAGCTTTTTTATAATAATTTTGAAACTGCCTTTCCAAAATTCCATAAAAACGCTTTATTTTTTGCTTTTCTCTAAACTGAATACCGTATTTTGATAACTTACCTCTACCCCAGGTAAATTGACCAGGAGGATACTTGCGTTTTGAGATTGCGCATTTTACTGTATCACACCTGATTCCTTTCAGGAATAATTTTTCACCCTCTCTTCTACACAATCTGCATTGTGGACCTACATATCTTGCCATATCGTTCCTTTCTCGAACCTCATTTTAAACTTATGTAAATCATGCTTATACTCTGCGTTTTTTTCTTGGCCGACAACCATTATGGGGAAGCGGTGTTACATCCTCAATCGCCTTCAAATTCAATCCTGAAGACTGAATTGCTGTAATAGCAGATTCTCTGCCGGGGCCTGGGCCCTTCACTCTAATTTCAATTTCCTGAACCCCATATTTTTTAGCTTTTTCAGCAGCGCTCGATGCTGCCTTCTGAGCAGCAAATGGAGTGCTCTTGCGCGATCCTTTGAAACCTACCGTACCAGCACTTGCCCAGCATATTGTTTCACCATTAACATCTGATATTGTAACATAGGTATTATTAAATGTTGCCTTAATATTCGCAATTGCTCGTGTAACATTATGTCTTGCCTTTTTCTTTACCGCAGTTGACATGATTAACTCTATTCCTCAAAATAAAAAAATTCTAACTTATTGAATTAAGAAATTTTCTTAACGTAATTCATATCCGCTAAAATAATCTTGTAAAATAAACTCGGTATGAAACATTTCATCCAAATTTTTATATTTATCCATATTATATTTTTTACTACCCTTTTTTCTACGGGCTATGATCATGAGATTTTTTGGGGTAAACTTAGGAGAAGTTACTTCCGTAAACTTCACATAGTAACCGGCTCCTGTCAAAAACTGCGCCCTTAAGGCCTCTGTTAAAATATCAGCAAAACGATATCTTAAAAGCCCAAAATCAGTTATATTCACTAAGGGGTGACCTATTTTTAAACGATTTCTTATTTGATTTTGGCAGCAAGGAACAACTGCAATATATTTAGCACCTAATTTAATCCCCTTAGCGATGGCCTCGTCTGTAGCTATATCGCACGCATGCAGCGCGATCACAATATCAACAGGCTTTTCAATTTGAACATTGATAATCCTATCGTTGATAAAATGCATATTTTGGTAACCAAGGTTATCTTTTGTCTGATTACATTTTTTTATAAGTATCTGATTAATATCTACCCCATAAAAGATTGTATTTATGGAAAACCGCTTTGAGAGAATATAATTGATGGCAAAAGATAAGTAGGACTTACCACATGAGCACTCAAGAAACACAACTTCTTTATCGATTTGATACGTTTGAATGATCTGTATAATTTGCTCACAAAAACCTACAACCTCATTAAATTTCTTTACATCACGATCATCGCCGGCTTGTTCAATATTCAAGGCTATAGCGTTCAGAAATTCTTTACTAGATCTCAATTCTTTCGCTATAGCTTCTTTATCCTCCATAAAAATCTCTTTCAGCATCCTTTATTTTAGCCAGGAAAGCATATCATTAACCTAATTCTTTCACGCTCTTCTTCCCGGCTACCGTCTTCTTACGACCTTTTCTGGTACGTGCATTTGTTTTTGTCCTTTGACCTCTAACCGGTAAACCGATTTTATGCCGTATTCCACGATAACAACTGATACTTTTCATGCGTGCAATATTCTGCATTTCCTGCCTGCGCAACTGACCTTCTGTAGCAAAGCTCTTCTCGATGTACCCGCTTATCATACTTAACTGATCTTCATGAAGATCCTTTGCGCGTATATTCTCATCGATATTAATATCTTTTAATATCTTTTCAGATAAAGCCTTTCCAATTCCGTAAATATAGGTAAGTGAAATAACTATTCTTTTATCTGCTGGAATGTCCGTTCCTGCAATTCTCGGCATTCATCAATCCTTTCTTAATGTGTTGTAAAATCAAACTTAATATATATAAACTATCCTTGCCTTTGCTTATGGCGGGGATTGGTGCAAATTACTCGAACAATCTTTTTTCGTCTTATTATTTTACAATTTTCACAGATTCTCTTTACAGAAGACCTAACTTTCATAATTTATTATTCCTACGTAACTAAAAATTATCAAATTTATATTAGACTTGCCTATAAATAATTCTACCTTTATCAAGATCATAAGGAGACATTTCAATGGTTACTTTATCACCAGGCAATATCTTAATAAAATGCATCCTCATCTTTCCAGAGACATGCGCGAGCACCTTATGGCCATTCTGCAACTCTACCCAGAACATTGCATTGGGAAGCGCCTCTTTTACAGTCGCCTCAACTCTTATTGGTTCTTCTTTTGCCATATTAAAAGCAACTTTATAAATAGTTTTCCTATTGTGTTAGAATATCCGCCCCATCTTCAGTTACAACGATCGTGTGTTCAAAATGGGCAGATAGTTTTCTATCCTTAGTTACTACTGTCCATTTATTACTTAAAACCTCGGTATCACACTTACCCATGCATATCATAGGCTCAATAGCAATAGTTACTCCAGGCATTAAAATCTCATCTGTTTCTAGTAATGATTTGCTCACAAAATTAGGTACTTGTGGATCCTCATGCATACATCTGCCAATTCCATGACCGGTATAGTTCCTTACAACAAAGAAACCATTCTTTTCCACATATTCTTGTATTGTTCTTGAGATTAAAGATAACTTTTCATTTGCTCTTGTGATTTCAATCGCTAAACTAAGCGACTTTTCACATACATCAAGGAGTTTTTTTGCCTCTAAACTAATCTCTCCTATAGGCATCGTAATTGCTGCATCTGCAATATATTTACGATAACCAACCCCTACATCTACGCTAAGAATATCACCATTTCTTAATTTCCTTTGATCCGGTACACCATGAACAACTTCCTCGTTTATCGAAGTACAGATGCTTTTCGGAAATCCTCGATAACCTTTAAAAACCGGTACACCGCCTTGGCTTATAATATATTTTTCAAGCTCAGAATTTAAATAATCTGTTGTTACATCTTGCTTTGCGATCTCTTTAACTAACCTCAGCGCATCTGCAGTAATTCTCCCGGCAGCCCTCATTAATTCAATTTCTCGAGGAGATTTCCTCACTATCAATTCAATTTACTCCAATGCCAAGTATTTTTTTTCAGACAAAGTATCAATAGTATCTAATATATTTTTTGTAATTACTTCTATACGTGCGTCGCTTTGAATCTCTTTTAAGATACCATTCTTCCTATAATAAGCTATCAAATCCTCAGTTTGTTCACGGTAAACCCTTAATCTTTCTAGCACCGTTTCAGGTTTATCATCTGCTCGCTGATTGAGAAAACCACCGCATTTATCACAAAATCCATCTCTTGTCGACGGAACGTACGTTACATGATAATTTGAGCCACAACTACCGCAAATTCTTCTCCCAGATAGACGAAGGACAATGCTTTCTTTGGAGACGGCAAAATGAAAAACGAGATCTAGTTTGTTTCCAAGTTCTTTTAACATTTCATCTAACACTTTTGCTTGAGATAAAGTTCTTGGGAATCCGTCTAAAATAAATCCGTTTGTGCAATCATTTTTCAAAATACGATCTTTAATAATATCAACGACGATCTGGTCAGGTACCAACAACCCCTTCTCAATATAATACCGTGCTTTTATACCTGTATCGGTACCTATCTCCACAGCTTCTCTTAACAAATTTCCGGAAGATATATGGGGCACCTTCTTCTCTTTAGAAATATTTTGTGCCTGAGTTCCTTTACCAGCTCCCGGAGGTCCAAGAAAGACGATCCTCATCCCATCCGTCCTCTAATTCTTGTGCCTCCACTTAAAAATCCACTATATTGCCTCATAATCATATGGGACTCAATCCTTTGCACCATATCAAGCGCCACTCCTACAATAATCAGCAATCCTGTACCACCGTAAAAGCCAGCTATAGCACGATTAAGCTCAAAACCTCCGGCAACAAGTTTAGGCAAGATCGCAATTAATGCTAAAAAGGCCGCCCCAGCCAGCGTAATCTTACCCATAATACTTTCTAAGTATTCTGCTGTTCTGTGTCCAGGCCTGATTCCTGGAATAAAACTTCCATAATCTTTCATATTATTAGACATTTCTTTAGGATTGAATTGTATAGCGGTCCAAAAGTAACAAAAGAAAGTTATAAGAAGTATGTAAAGTATAACATAAATTACGCCGCCTTGCAATATATCCGATAAACGAGAAGTCATCCAATAACCAACTGTTCCAGGATCTAGCCTTGCTTGTATGCCTTGCATAATTGCAGCCGGAAAAATCAACAGAGACTGAGCAAATATAATAGGCATTACACCTGCTTGATTCACTCTAAGCGGCAAAAAATGCCTTTGCCCGCCATACACCTTTCTTCCCCGTGTATGTTTTGCCTGCTGAACAGGTATTCTCCTTTGACCTTGTGTGATATATACAACACCACCAACAATCGCTAAGAACATACCTAAAAGGACAAGTAATTTCACAATACCAATCTGATGCTCTGCCGGAGTTACAGAGAATGTAAAGTTTTGTATAACTTGAGAGAAAGCCCACGGTAAACGTTCAATAATACCGACCATAATTACGATCGATATTCCACTCCCAATTCCGTGCTCTTCTATTTGCTCACCTATCCACATGAGCGTCATTGTTCCCGTAGTCAAAAGAAGCGCTGCCATCATTTGAAATCCAATACCCTGCAGATAGACAGGGATAACCGGCACTCCATTAAATTCTACGGTATAAAGTGTCCTCGTCATCACAAACGCCTGAAATAAGCAAAGCCCAACTGTTGCAAGGCGAGTATACTGATTAATTTTCTTCCTTCCTACCTCTCCCTCTTTTTGTAGTTTTTCCAGATATGGTATTACGCCAACCAGCAACTGGAATATAATAGACGCACTTATATAGGGCATAACACCTAAGCCGAAAATAGCACCTGAGGTCAACGCACCGCCTGCAAACATATCAACTAATCCTAGCAACTGTCCAACCCCAGTCTGCGTAAACTGGTGAAAATATGACTTCAATACTGTCGTATCAATTCCTGGTATAGGGATATAGACACCAACACGGCATAATGCTATTAAACCGAGGGTTATAAGTACTTTTTTTCTTAATTCCGGAATTCTGAAAATGTTTCCAAATTGTTCAATCATGATAAGATCTTTGCTTCTCCACCTGCTGCCTTAATCTTTTCTAAAGCAACTTTGCTAAATTTATTTGCAATAACTGTTAAAGGATTTTTTATTTCACCCTCACCCAAAACCTTTACACCATCCAAAACTTTCCTGATCAACCCCGCGTCTTTCAACTTCCCGAAGTCCACAATTGTATCTTTTTCAAACTGTGCGATGTCTTTTATATTGATTATTGCATACCTTTTTTTAAATGGATTATTGAAACCTCTTTTTGGCAAACGGCGGAATAGAGGAGTTTGTCCTCCTTCAAATTGAATCTTCGTTTCATTACCAGATCTGGCTGTTGCCCCTTTGCCACCCCTGCCAGAGGTTTTTCCTATGCCTGAACCCCTACCACGGCCTACTCTTTTTTTACGTTTTCTATAAAAAGGTATCGCTTTTATATCAGTAAGATTCATTCTATCTTTACTCCTCTTAATTCTTCAACTTCCTGCTTTGTCCTTAAAGCCTTTAATCCCATTAATGTCGCTTTCGCCACATTAAGAGGATTTCTCTTACCATAACATTTTGTTAATATATTTTTAATCCCTACTGACTCAAGTACAGCGCGGGAAGATGCACCAGCCTTAATGCCAGTTCCCGGCAAAGCTGGCTTTAAAAAAATACTTGCGGCTTTGTATTTTCCCCACATCAAATGGGGTATAGTATCACCAATAAGAGGAATTTTAACCATTTCTTTTTTTGCCTCTTTAACTGCTTTGCTTACAGCATTTGGCACTTCACGAGCCTTACCAAAACCAATGCCAACACTCCCTTTTTTATCACCTACAACAACAAGGGCACTAAAGCTCATAGATTTTCCACCCTTAGTTACTGTAGTACATCGGTTGATTCTCACAACCGTTTCTTCTAATTTTACAGGTTCTTCGATACGTCCCAAATGAATCTCCTTGCAAGAATCAAATATTTAGAAATCTAAATTATGCTTCCTAGCACTTTCCGCTAAAGCTTTTATCCTGCCGTGATATTTATAACCACCTTTATCAAAAACAACTTTTGTAATACCTTGACTCCTCGCTTCATCAGCAATCATTTTTCCCACAATCTCCGCAGCTTTAACATTTCCCCCATACCCAACCTGCGATTTAATATCAGCAGTTTGTGTAGAAACTGATACTAAAGTTTTTCCATCGACATCATTGATAATCTGGCAATAAATATGTTTCAAACTGCGATAAACACTTAAACGCGGCCTTTCACTAGTTCCAAACACCTTTCTTCTGACTCTATAATGACGTCTTGTTCTTTTATGCAATTTTTCTTTTATAAGATCCATAGTTAAAACCTATAAATAAGATATCCTAGGCTGCGCCTGATGTTAACGCTTTTCCAGCCTTTCTTCTAATAATTTCATCCTCATATTTAATACCCATCCCTTTATATGGCTCGGGTGGTTTCATCCCTCTGATTACAGCGGAAAACTGCCCCACTAATTGCTTATCAGAACCTGAAATCGTCATTTTAGCAGGATTCGTCGGGTTCTTGATATCTACCTTTAATCCTTTTGGTATTTCTAATTGGATAGGATGCGTATAACCAAGCGATAATACAAGATCTTTACCCTGCACCTTAGCAGTATATCCAAGCCCTACGATCTCAAGATTTTTAGAATAACCGACAGTAACACCTGTAACCATATTTGCAATAAGTGCACGTGTCAAACCATGCAATGCTTTATAACGTTTTTCATCTGATGGTCTATTTACAAGTATTTGCTTAGCTTCCTGATTATATGTTATCGTAATATCATCATGAAAAGTTTGACTTAGCTTCCCTTTTGGTCCTTCAATATTAAGGGTATTATTGTTGACTGATATTTTTACCTCTTTTGGAATTTTTACTGGTTGTTTTCCTATACGTGACATATAAAACCCTCTATTAACAAAAACTACTTAGTATACAACACAAAGAAGTTCACCACCGACTTTTAATTTTTTACAATCTTTATCACTAAGAACTCCTTTTGATGTAGAATATACAGCCGTTCCAATCCCACCAAATATCCTGCCAATATTGCTTACTTTTATATAAGCTCGCCTGCTCGATTTACTCACTCTTTCAAGCTTATTGATAAGTTGTTGCTTTAGTGGACCATACTTAAGATACACTCTAATCATATTTTTATTGCTAGTAATTGAAACCTCTTTAAACTCTTTAATGAAACCTTCATTTTTTAATACTTTTAATATTTCTAATTTTATCTTAGAAAATGGTATATCAACCGCCTCATATCGATTCTTATTTGCATTTCTAATACGAGTAAGCATATCAGAAATAGGATCCGTCATAGACATTCTTTTATTCCTTACTTTAACACGACCTGAATTATCAATTAATTTTTTACCAACTCGCCTTCTTTACCCCAGGAATCTCACCCTTGGAGGCTAAATTTCTAAAACAAATTCTACAGATTTGAAACTTACGATAATAAGCTCTCCTTCGCCCGCATAAATTACATCTATTATATCTTCTTGTCTTATATTTAGGCTCTTTTCTCGATTTTTCGATCAAACATTTCCTTGCCATTCATACTCCTTATTCTAACCTTAAAGGCATCCCTAATAATTTTAATAATTCGTAAGATTGTTCATTGGAATTACCGGTAATAACTAAAGTAACATCCATACCTTGCACAAATTCAATTGTATCAATGTTAATCTCAGGAAACACATTTAACTCTGTAAGACCTAGTGTATAATTTCCTCTGCCATCGAATGATTTTGAGGGGAGACCTCTAAAATCTTTTATTCTTGGTAACACAATACTAATTAGACGGTCCAAAAACTCAAACATCATCTTTCCACGGAGAGTTACCTTGCATCCAATAGGTTGATCCTCACGAAGTTTAAAACCAGATATTGCCTTCTTCGCTTTTGTAATAAGTGGTTTTTGACCAGTAATTAATGATAAATGTTTTACAGCTTCTTCAATAATTTTCTTATTATCGACTGCTTTACCCAGACCCATATTAATAACAATCTTCTGTATCTTAGGCACTGAAAATCTATTTTTATATTGAAACTTATTAATTAATTGTGGTACTACTTCTTCTTGATATTTTTGTAATAATCTCACCATTTTTAAAATCCCAAAAATCATTCAGCCGATAATATTTCAAACCCGCAATAAGCACAAACACGAAGCTTATTCCCATTCTCCAGGACCTTCTTCTTTGTCCGTACACCTTTTCCATTTTTTCCGCAGCTTTTATTTTGACAAACAGGTAATATATTCGATACAGCAATAGAAGCCTCTTTTTGCATTCTACCACCTTGAGGATTCTTTTGACTAGGCTTTGTGTGTTTGTAAACCAAGTTTACCCCTTTTATTACAACCCGTTTTTTATCCCGTAAAACTTTCATTATTCGTCCGGTTTTACCGGCTTCATTACCAGACATAACAGCAACTAAATCATTCTTACAAACATGCATAAAATTCTCCGTAGGTATGTGTGTTCTTATTTTATTTATTCTGAGACTATTTACACTACCTCAGCGGCTAGTGATATAATTTTCATAAAATTCTTTTGTCTTAATTCTCTGGCAACAGCACCGAATATACGTGTTCCTCTCGGATTTCCATCATTATCAATAATAACAATCGCATTCTTATCAAATTTCAAATACGAACCATCATCTCTCCGTATATTTTTTCTTGTACGCACAACAACTCCCTTTACAACATCCCCTTTTTTCACAACTCCATCAGGTATTGCCTTTTTAACAGCAGCAACTATAATATCACCAACCGTTGCGTATTTTCTACTTGTCCCCCCTAACACTTTTATGCATTTGGCTTTCTTAGCTCCACTGTTATCTGCAATCTCTAATTTTGTCTGTTCCATTATCATTATAGGAAACTCCCCTGTTATCTCATAATATAGTAATCTTATTTTGTTATAATCCTGACTAATTTTGTAGTTTTTGTTTTACTCAACGGTCTTGTTTCGATAATCTCTACCTTATCACCTATCTTTGCCTGATTATTTTCGTCATGAGTCTTATAGAACGAGGCCCTTTTTATATACTTACCATATTTTTTGTGCTTCAGAAGATTCACTACTTCAACTACTATAGTCTTCTGCATCTTATTCCCAACTACTGTTCCTATTATTTTTCTTCTCTTACCTCTTTTATCATCGCGCTCCATTTTAAACCTACTCCTTTTCACCGAGATGCTTATGTGCATAAGAATCCATTTCTCTTAATATGGTCAACAACCTTGCAATGCTTTTCCTAACACTCATTTTTTGAGCCGGATTTCTCGTCTCACCTGCTTGCCATTGAAATTTAATATTCAATAATTCACGCCTGCTAGCATCAACTTCTTCCAAAATTTCTTGTCTTGATTTACTTCTAATTTCACTAGCTTTCAAACTATTTTTCTCCTTTGTACGAGCCTTACTTTAACTGGCATTTTATGGGCCATTCTATTAAAGGTTTGCCTCGCTATTTCCTCATTTATACCACTAAGCTCATAGAGAATAGTCCCTGGTTTAACAACAGCTACCCATAATTCTGGTTCTCCTTTACCTTTACCCATACGGGTCTCTATAGGTTTGGATGTAACAGATTTATGAGGAAAAACCCTTATGGTTAACTTTCCTTCTCTAGGAAGCGAATGTGAAGCGGCCACCCTTCCAGCCTCAAGCTGTTGAGCACTAATCCACCCTGGCTCTAAAGATTGTAAACCGAATTCACCAAAAGCAACAGTATTACATCTTGTGGCATTTCCTTTAATTTTCTGCCTTTGCGACTTCCTGTACTTCACCCTCTTTGGCATCAGGCGCATATTTCTTCTCCTTCTCGGAACTAATTAATCCTTTATAAATCCATACCTTAACTCCAATCACACCATATGTTGTCTTGGCTTCAGCAAAACCATAATCAACATCAGCCCTCAACGTATGTAAAGGTATACTTCCAGATGTCATCTTTTCAGTCCTCGCAATCTCAGCACCACCCAATCTACCAGATACTTGGAGTTTCACACCTTTCGCACCTGCATCAAAAGAAGCTTCCATTGCTTTTTTCATAGTTCTTCTAAAAGCTGCACGCTTCACTAGCTGCTCAGCTATATTTTCAGCGACAAGCTGCGCATACAACTCAGGCTTATTAATTTCTTTTATTTTAATAACAACATCTCGGTTTATAAGTTTTTGTATCTCGTCTTTGAGCTTGTCAACCTCAGCACCCTTCCTCCCAATAATTAATCCAGGACGGGCTGTATGTAACGTTATTTTCGCATCTTGACGAGTTCTTTCAATATCTATAATTGGAATACCGGCAAAACTATAATTTTTCTTTATTGCTTTCCGTATTTTTTGATCTTCGACAAGCAAAGCTCCAAACGATTTTTTATCGGCATACCATAAAGATTTCCACTCTTGTGTAATACCTAATCTCAAGCCAATCGGACAAACCTTCTGACCCATTTTATCTCCTCACCTATTTTGATTATCAACATTTTTTGTCTTTTCGGATAACGTAATGGAAATATGGCTTGTCCTTTTTAAAATTCTCGCCGACATACCGCGAGGTCTCGGACGTTGCCATTTTCTCGTTGGCCCAGCATCCACTAAGGCTTGTTTTACATATAACGATTCAACGTCTACATCTATATTTTCATTCGCAGCGGCAACTGCAGCTCTTATTACCTTATCAACCATGTAAGATGCACGCTTATGAGTCAACCTCAAAATTCTCAATGCATCATTAACAGATTTGCCCCGGACAAGATCTATCACATACCGAGCTTTTCTTGGAGATATCCTCGCATATTTATAACTAGATTTATATTCCATGATGAAACAAACCTCTCAAAGCAATATTAAAAAACTTTTACCGTATACTAACCATGCGGTGTCTCTTTCTTTTTAACACCCCCATGTGCTCTAAAAATTCTTGTAAGAGCAAATTCTCCTAATTTATGTCCTACCATATCATCTGTAACAAAAAGCTTTTGAAATCCTTTACCGTTATGAATCATAAAAGTATGGGATACAAAATCCGGTACAATTGTACAACTTCTACACCATGTACGTATCGGCTCGCCACTTTTAATCTCTTTTTGTTTCAACACCTTCTTTAATAACTTACTATCAACGTATGGTCCCTTTTTTACTGAACGACTCATAACATCTCCTGGTACTGATTTTTCATTTATAAGTTACCTCTGGGTCCGATCCTTCTTCTACGAAGAATGAATTTATTGCTTAACGACTTCTTTTTCCTGGTTTTACCACCCTTCGCCAATAAACCTGTCCTGGAACAAGGATGTCTGCCACCACCACTTCTTCCTTCACCACCACCCAATGGATGCGCTACAGGATTTTGAGCTACACCTCTTACATGAGGTCTAATTCCCTTCCAGCGTTTCCTTCCTGCTTTTCCTAATCTTATATTCATATGATCAACGTTTCCAAGCGTACCTATCGTTGCTCTACACCCATCAAACACCTTCCTCACTTCTCCAGAAGGAAGCACAATATGCGCATAATTCCCCTCTTTAGCTAACAATTTAGCAGTGCCTCCCGCAGAACGCACCAACTGTCCACCCTGCCCGACACGTAATTCAATATTATGAATTTCCAAACCTAAAGGAATACTTCTGAGGGGCATACAATTTCCCTTTTCTGGCTCTACTTTATCACCGGACATTAACATTTGGCCGATATTTAACTTATCCGGGGCAAGTATATATCTTTTTTCACCATCAGCATAATGTAATAACGCAATACGTGCTGAACGATTAGGATCGTATTCAATACTAGCCACTTTCGCCGGAATATTATCTTTGTTTCTTTTGAAATCAACAACTCTATAATGCCTTCTGCTTCCACCACCTATATGTTCAGCAGTTATTTTACCTTCTGTGTTCCTACCACCTGTTTTTTTCAATGGTTTCAATAAGGATTTTTCAGGCTTTTTTTTGGTAATTTCTGAAAAATCTGAAACACTTGCAAATCTTCTTCCCGCAGTTACAGGCTTATAATATTTAATACCCATAATATTTATACTATACCTCTTGATTTATCCATTAAAACTAATAGCCAAGATCAATTGTATTTCCTTCTTTCAGTGTCACAATAGCCTTTTTCCAGTCCTTGGTCCTACCCAACCTGAACCTAACTCTTTTAGTCTTCCCTTTTCTGACTAACGTCCTGACTCCATCAACCTTCACATTAAAAAACTTCTCTACCGCTTCTTTTATTTGAATCTTATTCGCCTTTAGATCGACTTCAAAATGATAAGAGTTTGTTGCTTCACCATCAGCGACGCTTTTTTCTGTTCGTAAAGGTTTCTTTATTACGTGGTAACTATTCATAAGGTGTATAGCTCCTAATTTATACTATTTAAAGCTTCCCTCGTTATTAAAATCTTTTTCGGCTTAAGAACATCATACGCATTCAACTCCGCACTTGTCATAACTTTTACAGAAGGAATATTTCTGGCTGATTTCCAAACTATTTCATTTGCCTCTGGTAAAACTATCAAGCAACTACCCCCATTTATACCAAGGGCTTTCAGTATTCCAACCATTTGCTTGGTCTTTGGAGTATCAAATTCCAAACTTTCTAATACAAGTAGCTCGTTATCGCGAATTTTTGCTGTTAATGCAGAATAGAGAGCTAATTTTCTCGCTTTCTTTGGTATCGAATATGAGTAATCTCTAGGCCTGGGTCCAAACGATACACCTCCACCTTTCCAAATTGGTGAGCGAATACTACCGGCTCTAGCTCTCCCTGTATGTTTCTGCACCCATGGCTTTTTACCACCACCAGCAACCTCTCCTCTTGTTTTTGTGCAAGCTGTTCCCTGCCTCTTGTTTGCCTCATACATAATAACAGCATCTCGCAATAGCTTAGTACGGACAGGTCCCCCATACTTCTTTTCATTTAATTGTATGTTATTTACTTTTTCGCCTAATTTATTGTATACAAGTATTTCCATACTTTTTATTAACCTATCTTATTTGTTTTACTCTTTTTTAATATAAGGTAACTTCCTTTATGCCCAGGAATAGCACCTTTGACTAATAACAGATTTCTATCCCTGTCTATCTTAACAACACTGATATTTTTTATTGTCACACGCTCGTTACCGAGCCTTCCAGCCATCTTTTTACCACGAATTACCCGCCCAGGATCTGTATTGGAACCAATAGAACCAGGCGGTCTGTGCCGAGTTGAACCATGAGTATTAAGACCGCCCTTAAAGTTCCACCTTTTCATAACACCTGCATATCCTTTTCCCTTGGTTAAACCAACAATATCTAACATCTTTACCCCATCCAACATATCAATAGAAATGGTTTGGCCTAACTTAATGTCCGTGTTATCTTCAGGTATCACCTCTCTGATGAATCTTTTAGGTTCCAAAGAGGCCTTTGCTGCATGGCCGATTTCCGGCTTCTTGGCATTCTTCTTTTTTTTATTATCAAATGCCAGCTGAACTGCAGAATAACCGTCGTTTTCTATAGTTTTTATTTGCATTACATTGCAAGGTCCAGCTTGAATCACCGTTACTGGAATAAGCACACCATCTTCCGAGTATACCTGTGTCATTCCTATTTTTTTTCCAAGAAAACCATTTAACATCCTACCTTCACCTCGATCTTAAGAAATATTAATATTTCTAAACTTATGCTTTTATCTTAATCTCTATACCTGCAGGCATATTTATTTTATTTAGTGCATCCATAGTTTTTGCTGTAGGCTCAACAATATCAATCAATCTTTTATGTGTTCTAATCTCAAATTGTTCCCGAGATTTTTTATCAACATGCGGAGACCTTAACACAGTATATCTCTCAATGCGGGTTGGCAAAGGAACAGGGCCAAATACCTTTGCTCCGGTACGCTTTGCCGTTTCAACAACTTCCAAAGCTGATTGATCTAATATTCTATGATCATAAGCCTCCATTCGTATTCTTATAATTTGATCCAGCACTATAATACTCCAATAAAGAAACCAGTAAACTCTAATAGCAAAAGGGCTTAGTTTACCATATATTCAAAAATAAACAAGAACAAAATCAATTTATTCAATAATTTTTGTAACGACGCCAGCGCCGACTGTTTTTCCACCTTCTCTGATAGCGAATCTTAATCCTTCATCCATCGCTACGGCTGTTAAA